>LFEF01014760.1_pt1 | contig 86780 bp, 75 predicted proteins | sample 619371 | NCBI WGS metagenome assembly LFEF01 (sample SAMN03014291, study PRJNA259931) | freshwater metagenome | biome: lake; feature: waterbloom | place: China: Taihu Lake | collected 2006-08 | depth 0 m m
CACGCGGCATGGCTGGATCAGGCTTGCGCCCATTGTCCAATATTCCCCACTGCTGCCTCCCGTAGGAGTTTGGGCCGTGTCTCAGTCCCAATGTGGCTGATCATCCTCTCAGACCAGCTATGGATCGTCGCCTTGGTAGGCCTTTACCCCACCAACTAGCTAATCCAACGCGGGCTCATCATACCCCGATAAATCTTTCCCCCGTAGGGCGTATACGGTATTAATTCCAGTTTCCCGGAGCTATTCCGTAGGGCACGGTAGATTCCCACGCGTTACTCACCCGTCTGCCGCTCCCCTTGCGGGGCGCTCGACTTGCATGTGTTAAGCCTGCCGCCAGCGTTCGTTCTGAGCCAGGATCAAACTCTCAAGTTGAGAATTCAATCTCGACTAATCACTATGTTCTGAATCGACGAGAACTCACTCGATCAATCACGCATCACTGCGCAACCAATCTGGTGTTCTCATATCAAAACGTGACCGTCATCTTGTCTTCTAAGACAGAGCCTCTCGACCCCATCTACGCAAGACCGCCGCCCACGTTTCTCTTTCTTCCATCTTCAATTGTCAAAAAACAGACGGATCAAAACCCGTCAAAAATCCCTCACCACCCAACCCTAAAGTCGGGCAACAAAACCAGCGTCTCAGCCAATTTCTAAGGATTTCTCTAGAGCGAAGGACTTCGTCGCTAGCAGCGCCGCCGCCCTCGTCAGTGAGCGGATGTATAGTCCCCACCCCCTTTTGAAGTCAACAGGCCATTTTCACAAAAGTACAAAAAATCGACATCCTACTGAAAATAATGATGAATTTTCGAGCAAGAGCGTGAGTTGGTCGCAAATGTCACCGTCAGTCGTGGGTTTTGCGCCCATAAGCTCCCTGATCCCGGTCCGATCACAATGCCGCCGGCCCAAGCTTGCAAGCCAAGCGCGCCTTGCTAGTGTCTTGGCTTCATGATCGGAGTGCCAGAAGCATGCTCATACTCGACCAAACAGAGACAAGCCGCCATCTCGACTGGGATGCGCTGATCGCCGCCCTCGCCTCGATGTTCGCGGGCGACTGCGTGATGCCCGTGCGGCATCACCATAGTATAGAGGTGCCGGGTGAGTCCGATGCGACACTGCTTCTGATGCCCGCCTGGCAGCCCGGTCAGTATATCGGCGTCAAACTCGTTTCCGTGTTTCCCGACAATCACCTGCGCGCTCTCCCGGCAATCCACGGGAGCTACCTTCTGTCATCGGGTCGAAGCGGCGAACTGCTGGCGGTGCTCGACGGCGGGGAACTCACGGCGCGGCGGACCGCAGCGGCGTCCGCGCTCGCGGCGAAGAGCCTGGCCCGGGAGGATGCCTCCACGCTGCTGGTCGTCGGGACAGGCCGTCTCTCTGTGAACCTGATCGAGGCCCATAGTCGGGTGCGCGATTATACCCGCGTGATGATCTGGGGTCGCGACAAGGAGAAGGCAGAGCGTGCTGCGGCCGAGGCCCGTGACCTTGGCTACCCCGCAGCTGTGGCATCAGATCTCGAAGCAGCGGTGCGCGAGGCCGACGTCATTTCCTGTGCCACACTTTCCCGCTCTCCTCTCATCCGCGGCAGCTGGTTGAAACCCGGGAGCCATCTCGACCTGATCGGCGCCTTTACAAAAGACATGCGCGAGAGCGACGACGAGGCTGTTCGGCGAGCCCGGGTCTTCGTCGATACGCGGGCGGGCGCCTTTGCGGAAGCTGGCGACATCCTGCAGCCAATCGCCTCCGGGGTGATCGGCAAGGATCATGTTCAGGCGGAGCTTGCCGAGCTGGTCAAGGGTCATCCCGGGCGCCAGAGCCCGGGCGAGATCACGCTGTTCAAGTCCGTCGGGGCAGCACTGGAGGATCTCGCCGGCGCGATCCTCGCCTATGAGACGGCCAAACAGGGCAGCATCGCTCCGTGAGTTCTCCAGCCCTTCCTTTTCTGCCGATCAGCGACCGGCTCGATGAGCTCGCCACGGCGCTCGAAAGCGGCAACCGTGCCGTCCTGTCGGCGCCGCCGGGTGCCGGCAAGACAACACTCGTGCCTCTCCATCTGCTCGACCAGAGCTGGCGCGGCGACGGACGCATCATCCTGCTCGAGCCCCGGCGGCTTGCAGCCCGGGCGGCTGCCGCGCGCATGGCATCGCTGCTCGGCGAGGATCTCGGCGAGCGGGTCGGGTATCGCATGCGGCTCGACAACCGGATCAGCAGCCGGACGCGGATCGAGGTGGTGACCGAAGGCGTCTTCGTCCGGATGATCCTCGACGATCCGGAGTTGAACGGCATCTCGGCCGTGCTCTTCGACGAGTTTCATGAACGCTCGCTGGATGCCGATGTGGGGCTTGCGCTGACGCTCGACGTGCAATCGGCCCTGCGGCCGGATCTGAGGGTCGTGGTGATGTCGGCAACGCTCGATGTGGAGCGGATCGAAGCCCTCATGGACGGTCCGTCTGTGATCGTCAGCGAGGGCCGCAGCTTTCCGGTCGAGATCCGCCATCGGGACAGGCCTGGTGACGAAAGGGTGGAGGATGCCGTCACCTCGACGGTGCTGAAAACTCTTGCCGACGAACAGGGATCGATCCTTGCCTTCCTGCCAGGGCAGGCGGAGATCCGCCGGGTCGTGCAGCGGCTGGAGGGCCAAGTCGGGCCTGAAGTGGTGATCGCGCCTCTTTATGGCATGCTGAGCCAGGCCGAACAGGATGCGGCGATCCGGCCCGCCGCAGCAGGCAAGCGCAAGGTGGTGCTGTCGACTTCGATTGCCGAGACCTCGATCACCATCGACGGGGTGCGGGTGGTGATCGACAGCGGATTGCAGCGCTTGCCGGTCTTTGAGCCCTCGACGGGGATTACACGACTGGAAACCGTGCGTGTTTCCCGGGCATCGGCCGATCAGCGGGCTGGGCGCGCCGGTCGAACGGAACCGGGGATTGCCATCCGGCTCTGGCATGCCGGACAGACGGCAGCGCTTCCGGCCTTCACGCCGCCGGAGATCCTGTCCAGCGATCTCTCCGGTCTTGCGCTGGATATGGCGCATTGGGGTGTTGCGGATCCAGGCCAGCTCAAGTTGCTCGATATGCCGCCGGACGCCGCACTCAAGGAGGCGCGGCAGCTCCTCATCGGGCTTGGAGCCCTCGATGACAACCTGCAGCTCACTGTACGCGGTCGGCGGATGCGGGATTTTGGTCTGCCGCCGCGGCTTGCGGCCATGATGCTCGGGGCCGCCGAACATGGCGAAGCGCAGGCGGCGGCCGAGCTTGCCGTGCTCCTGACGGAGCAGGGCTTGGGCGGAAACGACCTGGATCTCGACGAACGGCTGCGGCAGTTCCGCCGCGACAGGGGCGAGCGCGCCCGCAATGCCCGAAACCTTGCCCAGCGACTGGCGTCGGGCCTTAGCCCCAAGGGACAGGACAATGGCGGCGGGGCGAGCTCGGCAGGCGCCCTCCTCATCCATGCCTTTCCGGACCGGATCGCCAGGCAGCGTGGGGGACGCGGGCGCTTTGTCATGGCGAACGGGCGCGGCGCGGAAATCGCGGCAACCGAACGTCTGGCGGGTGCAGAACTTCTTGTTATTGCCGATCTGACCGGCAAGGCCGCACAGGCGCGCATTCTTGCGGCAGCGGAAGTGTCGCGCGACGAGATAGAGGCGCTGACGCCAAAGGCAATCCGAACCTCCGATGAGAGCGGTTTTGATCTGTCGAGCCGTCAGGTGCGGGCGCGACGGGTCACGCGGCTGGGCGCGATTGTCTTTGAAGAGCAGCCCTTGCCCAAACCCAAGGGGGAGGAAGCGGCCAGAGCGCTGGCCGACGGTGTCCGCCTGGTCGGGTTGAGTGCCCTTCCCTTCTCCAAAGCGGCAGCGCAACTGCGGCAGCGTCTCGGGTTCCTGCATCGAAGTCTCGGTGAACCGTGGCCGGATACCAGTGACGAGGGGCTCATGGCGCGGCTCGACGACTGGTTCGTGCCTTTCCAGTCCGGGGTGACCAGCTTCCAGGAAGTGACTGCATCCAGTCTCCATGACGGGCTGATGACCCTCATTCCGGGCGGATCGCAGCGCGAGCTCGACCAGATGGTGCCGACCCATTTCACCGCTCCGACAGGACATTCCCATCCCATCCGCTATGATGACGAAGAACCCGTCCTGCAGATCCGGGTGCAGGAACTCTTCGGGCTGAAATCGCATCCGACGATCGGCGGCGGCAAATTGCCACTGCTTCTGGAGTTGACCTCTCCCGCCCATCGACCCATTCAGACAACTCGGGATCTTCCGGGCTTCTGGGCCGGATCCTGGAAGGACGTGCGTGCCGAGATGCGGGGGCGCTACCCGAAGCATCCCTGGCCCGAAGATCCGGCCTCGGCCGAACCGACGACACGAGCAAAACCCCGCGGCACCTGACGGCGCGATACGAGAAGGCAAAAGCGATGAGCATGGATCTGGCAGCCAAGTTCGGTCCGAGCAGCCGCCGGCTGCGTCTCGAAACTCTGGTCAAGCTGCGCTGGGTCGCGGTGGCGGGTCAGCTGGTGACGATCCTCATCGTGGCATTGTGGTTCGAGTTTCCTCTGCCGCTGATGACCTGTCTCGGTCTGATCGCGGCACTCGCCGCCGCCAATTCGCTTCTGTCGGTGGCTTTCCCGCCAACCTATCGTCTGGAGCCGGCGGCGGCTTTTGCCGTGCTCGCGCTCGATCTCTTCCAGATGGGGGCACTTCTCTTCATAACGGGCGGGCTCAACAATCCGTTCGCGCCGCTGATCTGCATTCCCGTCATCATTTCCTTTGCATCGCAGCCAAGCCGGCATTCTATCGCGCTGTTCATCACGGCGCTGGCCTTCATCACGCTTCTGGCCTTCACACCCTATCCCCTGCCCTGGTTCGAGGGGCGCACACTCGAAGTGCATCCGCTTCTGCAACTTGGCATGTGGAGCTCGATCGTCTCGATGACCGCCTTCGCTGCATTTTATGCCTATCGCGTTTCCCAGGAAGCCACCCTGCTCGCCGACGCATTGACGGCGACCGAGCTCATTCTCCAGAGAGAGAAGCATTTGCATCAGCTGGACGGGCTCGCGGCAGCGGCCGCCCACGAACTCGGGACGCCGCTTGCGACGATCAGCGTGGTGGCCAAGGAGATGGAGCGCGATCTGGGCCATGACGACCGCTATCGCGAGGATGTTCAGCTCTTGCGCAGCCAGAGCGAGCGTTGCCGTGACATCCTGCGGCGGCTGACGTCACTTGCGACCGAGGGCGAAGCGCATATGCGCGAGCTGCCGCTTTCATCGATGATCGAGGAGGTGATCTCTCCCCATCGGGAATTCGGCGTGAAGGTCGAGTTGATCGAACTCTCGGACCGGGCACTCGAACCCGTCGGCACCCGCAATCCCGCCATTCTCTACGGGTTGGGCAATCTTCTGGAAAACGCCGTCGACTATGCGCGCTCCAGAGTGACGGTCAGTGTCGAGCACACCGCTGCGGAAGTGACGGTCACGATCGAAGACGACGGAGCCGGATTCTCGCCCGGGGTCTTGCAAAGAATTGGCGAGCCCTATGTTACCAGCAGGCAGAGCGATACGCGGGCCGGTGGGCTCGGGCTTGGATTGTTCATTGCAAAGACGCTGCTCGAACGGTCCGGTGCGAGCCTCCGCTTCGAAAACCGCAGCCCTGAGGGTTCTGGCGCACGCGTCGTTGTCACATGGCCGCGGGACTACATGGAGTTGGACACGTCGTTATGACTTTACCCGTACGATCATCACACGCATAAGGTCGACAGCGTACTTGTTGGAACAGTCGCAGGAACAAGAAGATGGTAGATGCAGCATCACAGGTCGCAAAATCCGCAGCAAGCACTCCGGCGGCGGTATCGCAGGATCTCGGTCCTGATCCATCTCTCTTGATCGTTGATGACGATGCGCCTTTCCTTCGTCGTCTGGCGCGCGCGATGGAAAGCAGAGGTTTCGTTGTCGATCTCGCCGGCTCGGTCGCGGAAGGTATCGCCAAGGCGAAAGAGGCCGCGCCTGCCTATGCCGTTGTCGACCTGAGACTTGGTGACGGCACCGGTCTCGACGTGATCGAGGCAATCCGCGAACGCCGATCGGATACGCGCATCATCGTGCTGACAGGCTATGGGAACATCGCCACCGCGGTGACAGCCGTCAAACTCGGGGCGCTTGATTATCTTGCGAAGCCTGCCGATGCCGATGATGTCTATCTGGCCCTGACCCAGCGTCCGGGTGAAAAGGCTGAGATTCCCGAGAACCCGATGTCGGCCGATCGGATTCGCTGGGAGCATATCCAGCGCGTTTATGAAAGCTGCGAGCGGAACGTCTCCGAGACGGCACGACGGCTCAACATGCATCGCAGGACGCTGCAGCGCATTCTTGCGAAGCGCGCTCCGAAATAGGTCAGAGGGTCTTCAGCTGTGCAGCCCATTCCGCGGCCAGCAACCTCTGTGCGGCAGCCCTTGAGAAATCGAGGGTGACGGATTTTCGCGTGGCCGGGGGAAGACGATGTTCTGGAGCTTCACGGACGACGTGTCCGGAATAGCCATCCGATAAAAACAAACCGCAATCCTCGGGAAAGATCTCCAGCGGCACGCCGGCATGTGTGGCGAAGAACAGGCGATCGCAATAGTTCCGATAATCGGGCCACTTCCGGTCGACTCGAAAATCTTCGATCGATGACTTAATCTCGATGATCCAGATCTCTCCCTTCTCCGACAGCGCGATAAGGTCGGCGCGACGCCCATTTGACAGCGTCAATTCGGGCAAAAGGGCGAAACGCATGTCCGACAGGAGGATCTGGACACCGCGGCGAATCATCATGGCACGATCGGACTGACGCCCGTCAATTAAGGGATTGTTTACCGCGATGGAGACTAAGGTCATGGATAACTCCGCTCCGCACGCCCTGGTCTGTTGCAAAAAAGCCATGCGGAGTCATTTTGCACCGCCACAGACATCCGGCGGAAGTACAGCACTTGCACTGCCGAGATTAATTCAAAATAAACCATAATCAAAGATGGTCACCGGATCATCTCTCAGCCACCATTCACGAGCTTCCTCATGCGCTTCCGCAATATCCTGACCGCGCTTGGCCTGGTTATGTCCCTAGGCCTCGCAGGCTGCACGACGACGACCGGAGACAAGACCGACGTCGCTGAGACCACCAAGGTGCAGATCTTCAGCGACTCCTATGGTGCCGTGACCGACGCGGGTTATGCCCTGCCGGCAATTCCGATCCAGAAGATCGACAAGAAGTTTCATCGACAAATTGTCGATTATGCGACCAAGGAAAAGCCCGGCACGATCGTCGTCAACACGCGCGAGCGCTTCCTCTATTATGTGCTGCCGCGCGGCAAGGCCGTTCGTTACGGGATCGGCGTCGGCAAGCAGGGTTTTGCCTGGGAAGGTGAAGCCTATATCGCCTGGAAGCAGGCCTGGCCGACCTGGCATCCGCCGAAGGAAATGGCAGAGCGCAAGCCTGAGGTCGCCAAGTATGTCGAGAAGGGCATGGATCCGGGTCTTCGGAACCCGCTTGGCGCCCGCGCCATGTATCTCTTCAACGAAAAGGGCCAGGACACGCTGTTCCGCCTGCACGGTACGCCGGAATGGGCGTCCATCGGCACGGCCGCGTCTTCGGGCTGCATCCGCTTGATGAACCAGGACGTGATCGACCTTTATAACCGTGTAAAGCCGGGCCGGAACGCCAAGGTCGTGGTTCAGCAATAAGCTTTCGTGGCAGAGAATTGCAGAAAGACCCGCCGGAGTGATCCGGCGGGTCTTTTCATTTGATGCACCATTTTCCTTGGGATCAGGCGGCGGCTTTTGCCTTGAGCTCGATGCGACGACGATGCAGTACCGGTTCCGTGTAGCCGTTGGGTTGCTCCCTTCCCTTCAGGACCAGATCGAGAGCCGCCTGGAAGGCAACCGAACCTTCGTAATCCCTGGCCATCGGGGTGTAAGCCGCATCGCCGGCGTTCTGCCCGTCGACGACGACGGCCATGCGCTTCAGCGTCTCGACGACCTGTTCTTCCGTCACCACGCCATGATGCAGCCAGTTGGCCATGTGCTGGGCGGAAATGCGCAGGGTTGCACGGTCTTCCATCAGGCCGACATTGTTGATGTCCGGCACCTTGGAGCAGCCGACGCCCTGGTCGATCCAGCGCACGACATAGCCGAGAATGCCCTGGGCATTGTTATCGAGCTCGCGCTGGATCTCTTCCGGGGTCCAGTTCGGTCGGCTTGCGACCGGCACGGAGAGGATGTCGGCGAGCTTGGCGCGTGGCCGGGACTTGAGGCCATTCTGAACCTCAGCGACGTTGATGCTGTGGTAGTGGGTGGCATGCAGCGTGGCTGCCGTCGGCGACGGAACCCAGGCGGTGTTGGCGCCGGCCTTCGGATGGGCGATCTTCTGTTCCAGCATGGCGGCCATCAGGTCGGGCATCGCCCACATGCCCTTGCCGATCTGGGCGTGCCCGGAGAGGCCGCATTCCAGACCGATATCGACATTCCAGTTCTCGTAGGCCGAGATCCAGGCCGCCTGCTTCATGTCGCCCTTGCGAATCATCGGGCCGGCTTCCATCGAGGTGTGGATCTCGTCACCGGTGCGATCGAGGAAGCCAGTATTGATGAAAACGACGCGCTGGCGGGCAGCACGGATGCATTCCTTGAGGTTGACCGTGGTGCGGCGCTCCTCGTCCATGATGCCCATCTTGATGGTGTTCGGCGCCATTCCGACCAACTCCTCGACGCGCGAGAAAATCTCGCAGGCAAAGGCCACTTCTTCCGGGCCATGCATCTTGGGCTTCACAACATACATGGAGCCGGCGCGGGAGTTCTTGCAGCGACCGTTCCGGCCGATGTCATGCAGTGCGATGAGAGCGGTGATCGCCGCATCCATGATGCCTTCCGGCACCTCATTGCCGTCACGGTCGGTGATCGCAGGGTTGGTCATCAGGTGACCGACATTGCGGACCAGCATCAGGGAACGGCCCGGCAAGGTGACCGCCTTGCCGTCGGCGCCCGTCAACGTGACGTCATCGTTCAGCGTGCGGGTGAAGGTCTTGCCGCCCTTCGAGACTTCCTCGGTGAGGTCGCCCTTCATCAGGCCGAGCCAATTGGAATAGACGGTGACCTTGTCTTCCGCATCAACGGCGGCGACCGAATCCTCGCAGTCCATGATGGTGGTGAGTGCGGATTCGAGCCTGCAGTCGTTGATGCCGGCCGGATCCGCCTTGCCGATGACGCCGGTTTTGTCGACGAGGATTTCGACATGCAGGCCGTTCTTGCGGAGGAACAGGCTGGCAGGCGCCATTGCGTCGCCTCGGTAGCCGGCAAATTGCGAGGGATCGGCGAGGCCCGTGATGCCGCCGTCCTCTAGGCGGACAGAGAGCGCGCCGTTCTCAACCGAGAGGCTTGCGACCTTGTCCCAGGCGCCGGCGGCAAGCGGCGCAGAGCGATCCAGGAAACTCCGTACCCAGGCGATGACCTTGGCGCCGCGAACGGGATTGTAGCCCTTGCCCTTCTCCGCACCATCAGCCTCGGAAATCGCGTCCGTGCCGTAGAGCGCATCATAAAGCGAGCCCCAGCGGGCATTGGCAGCGTTCAGCGCATAGCGGGCGTTCATCACGGGGACGACGAGCTGCGGACCGGCAAGAGTCGAGATCTCCGGGTCGACATTGGCCGTTTCGATCTTGAAGGCGGGGCCTTCGGGCAGAAGGTAACCGATCTCACGCAGGAAGGCTTCATAGGCAGCCAGATCCGATGGCGCACCGTTCTTGCGGTACCAGCCATCGATCTCGGCCTGCAGCGCATCGCGCTTTGCAAGCAAGGCGCGGTTCTTCGGGGCCAGATCATGGATGATCTTCGACAAGCCGGCGAAGAATGCCTCGGCCTCGACCTGCGTCCCCGGGATCGCATGGTCCACCATGAAGTCGTAGAGACGCCGGTCGATCGAAAGCCCATGGGTTTGAACTGAAGTCATGACGTCACTCCTCGCACTGATCTCGCTGTCGGACGACAGCATCGCCAAAACCTATTACTAGTCAATCTTGCATAAATTAGAAATATTCTTTCCAAAATGGAAAGTCATTGACGTGCCGTTCTCGGACGGCCACTCGCCGTCGCCGTGATCCGGGCTTCCACGAGCCTGCGTCTGCCCTCGATCTCGGGGGCATCGAGTTCTTCCTTCAGGATCAGGACAACATCGACGGCGCCGCTCGCTTCAGCCCGTGAACGCGCGAGTTCGGCTGCCCGTGACCTGGCCCGCTCCAGAGCATGTGCTTCGTCCGTCAGCCGCTCGCTGTCGCCGGCCCCCGTTAGGATAAACAACCCCTCCTCCGGCGATCCGACTGTGACCGAAACGCTGCTGCGCACCTGTCCGACGACCGCGCCCACGGCGTTGGCGACATCGGCATCTGCGGGCACTGCGACATCAGATGCAAGCATTTCGGCAATCGCCGGGTAATAGGCGCCCGCAGAGGCACCGAGCCCGATCAAAGGCCGGTCAAGCGAGAGATTAAACCGCGCGATCCCTGACTGGCGCTTGAGGGCGCGGTCGATGAGCACGGATTTCGCAGGCTCGACATCGGCCAGGCCGTCTTCGGCAAGCGCTGCGGAGAGGATGACCTCGGCCGACTGACGCGTCAGGCGATCAACAATGAGCTGGGCAAGCAGCTCAGGCGATGACGCGATGGGCTGACCGGAACCATCCTTCTGACGCATTGCCAATGCCATGCCGAGTTCGGCCGCCCGTCGATCCCATTGGCCCTGACGATCCAGGACATGCATGGCATCAGACGGGGTCAGACCGCAGATATGGACGAGGCCGCGAGCGACGAGCCGGTCGAGTGTCGCCTTCTGCTGGGTGAAGCTGATCAGCTGGTCGAGCGGCAGCGGTGCCGCGCCGATCTTCTGAAAGAGGGCGGCCTCCTGTGGCTGCAGACCCGCGGCAAGCTGATCCGGAACACCGGTGCGGACGGCAAAACGTCCGTCATGGCGACCGAGATGCGGCGCGCGCAGCTGGCGCTCGAGAACATCGGTAATCTCCTTTCCGTGGAGGGCGGCTGCGAGGCTCAAGGGGACAAGACGCCGCGGGCCGAGATCAATCTTCGCCGCGAGGCCGCGATCATCGAAGCGGACTTCCGAATCACCACCGAGACCGAAGGTGCGCATGGCGACAGCTTCCACCATGGTGCGGTAACCGCCGACCACGGCGCCATCCTGATCGAGGCGCGGCTGGCCCGCCTCCATGACGGCGACGTCCGTGGTCGTGCCGCCGATATCGGACACAACGGCATCATCGAGGCCGGTCAGGTGACGCGCGCCGACAAGGCTTGCGGCCGGGCCGGAGAGAATGGTTTCGATCGGTCGGAGCCGGGCCTCCGCTGCCGAGATCAGCGCGCCATCACCGCGCACGACCATCAGCGGGGCCTGGATGCCGCGCTCCGAGAGGTAGCGTTCGGCGGAGCCGATCAGGCGGTCGATCATGGCGACCAGTCGGGCGTTGAGAAGCGTGGTCAGCGCCCGGCGTGGCCCCCCAAGCTTGGAGGAAAGCTCATGACTGCAGGTGACGGGAAGACCGGAATGCCGGCGAATGATCTCCCGCGCCCGTTGCTCATGTGCCGGATTACGGACGGCGAAATAGCCGGCGATCGCGAAGGAGGAGACATTGGCAGAAAGCTCGGGCAGAGCCGCTTCCAGCGCCGCCTGGTCGAAAGGTGTCTCGTTGCCATGGACATCATGTCCACCGGCGATGAAGAGGACAGGATCATTGCCAAGCGCATCGGCGAGGCCATCGCGCTTCAGATCTTCGGGTCCGAAACCGATCATGATCAGGCCGGCGCGACCGCCCTGCCCTTCCACCAGCGCGTTCGTCGCAAGCGTCGTTGACAGAGAGACAAGGCCGATCGCCGAGGGATCGACCGCTGATTCGGCGAGCACGCTTTCGAGTGCGCCGGATATGCCGATCGACAGGTCGTGGCGGGTCGTGAGCGACTTCGCCTTGGCGACGATCCCATGCGTTTCGCTGTAGATCACGGCGTCGGTGTAAGTGCCGCCGGTATCGATGCCGAGCATGTAATCGGATGTCACGCAGTCTTCCCCATGGTACCCGCCCGGATGGCGACGCATCCCTTATGGCACAGGCCTTACTCCGATTTCCAGCGAGGGAGCGGCAGGAAGACGCCGCTTTACGGCTTGCGAGGCGTGACCCGCATCGGAAGTCCGCCCGCCGGCTGGGTGGTGAGCTTCTGCACCGGCCAGGGTTTCGTCTGCTGCGTGGTCTCGAAGCGGAAGCGCTGCATCAGAACGGCAACCGCAATCACCGCTTCCTGCAGGGCAAAGGTCGCGCCGATGCAGACGCGTGGACCTGCACCAAAGGGCAGATACTGGAAGCGGCCGATCTTTTCCCGCTCGCCGGGCAAAAAGCGGGAGGGATCGAAGACGCGCGGCTTGTCCCAATAAAGTTCATGGCGGTGCAGCGTCCAGGGCATGACCAGCACAGTCGTGCCCTTGGCGATTTCAACGACCTCACCGTTCGGGGCGATATAGCGATCATCGGCGATCGCATCGCGGTTGATCGACGGGGCCGGCGGGTAAAGTCGCATGGCTTCCTCGAAAGCGGCGCGCACATGCGGCATGCGGTCGAGCCATTCGACAGGATCGGCGCCCGAGGCGATCACCTCATCGATTTCCTGCTCCATGGAATCCCGCACATCGGGACAATGCGCGACGCAATAGAGAGTCCAGGCAAGGGCACGGGCCGTGGTCTCGTGACCGGCGCCGATGAAGGTGAGGATGTTGTCCTCGATTTCCTCCGAGGTCAGGCCGTCCGGGCCCTCGAGCTCCAAAAGGAGCGTGAGGAAATCATCAGGCGCCCTTTCGCGCTCGGCCTTGATGATGGCTCTGCGATGATCCATCGTCCGACGCACGAGTTCACGAAACTTGCGCAACACGCCGAGACCGCGAATGCGCGTCAGACGCGGGATCCATTTTGGCGCGCGCAGCAGATCAAGCGGATCGATGCGGCCCATGCTGTGGAGGAGATCGTCGACGTCCCTGGCGAAATCGCCCTGTTCCGAGACGATGCCGCCGGAAAACAGGGTTTCCGAGAGGATCGCATAGGTGAGCTCCGTCATGTCGACGGCGACATCGCGAACCGTGCCTTCGGCGCCAGCTTCATATCGTTCAAGGAAAAGCTCGCTCTGCTCGCGCATCTGGCGGGCGAAACCGCGCGCATGGCGCGGGGTGAAAACGGGTGCCATCGCCTTGCGCGAGCGTTTCCAGACGGGGCCTTCGGCGGTCAACAGACCATCGCGCAGGATCGGCCTGAGCACGAGCTGTCGGATCTCCGACATCTCGTAATTCGCCGCGTTGTCGACGAGCACGTGCCGGATCAGGCCGGGATCATTGGCGATGATGGTGGTCTGGCCGAAGAAGCGCGTCACGATCCAGGGCCAAGTGTAAGAGGGCTGCCCCCATAGCTCTAGGGGGTTGCGCAGGACCGTGCGGATGATTTCAAGCCGGCTCGGCGGGACGGTGCGCGGCACCGGGGCCGGCGGCTCAAAGGTCGATCTGCGCAGACTGGCGTCCATGTCATGCTCCTTCGGGAGCGCAGAAGCCCCCTTAAAGAATTAGAGCAGGGACTCCAACTCTTCCAGCCGATCATTGATCAACCAGCCGTAATAGTTCTCTTCCGGCCAATTCGCCGCACCGCTGGCGCGCCTGGAGGCCAGCGCACGCGCGCGCTGCTGGGAATTGCCGATGTTGAAGAGCGTGGCGGTCAAACCGGGATTGCCGGAGATGTCGACATCGGCAATCTCCTTGTAGTCGTCGATCGATTTGCGGATGACAGCTGCCATGTAGGCAAGCGAGATATCGGGGTCCATGATCGCCTTGTAGACACCGGCCGCATCATTTTCGTCGAGCTTGGGATAGCCGGACTTCTCATGCACGAGGTCGGACAGCATCAGGGCGGTCAGCGGATTGATCTGCCCCAGACCAAAGGTCTGACCGGCATAGAAGGGTTGGAAGAACACGGCGCTGAAGCGGTTGTCGGGAAAGGATGTGCCACCGACCGTCTGGCCCCGGAAACGATCCTGCCAGACATCTTCTCGGCAGGACCACAGGCGATAGGAGTCCTGATAGCCATTGCAGTCGGCGAATTCCGGTCGGCCAACGAAATCGGAAATGCTTTCATCCTTGTAGCCAAAGCGGAAGCTGTTCCCGGCATAGGACGCAGCCTTCACATAGTAACTCTGCAGGCTGTCATAGGCATCGACGTTGTAGGTGTGCTCGCCAACGATCGCCCCGACCATGTGAATCGGTGCGATCCCATAGGCCGATGAGGTTTTCTTGATCTTGGCCATGAGCGAGGAGTCATTTCGCAAGAGATCGCGAACTTTCTCGTATTTCAGGTCGAAGGTGGTGCGCCCTGCTTTCGTGCGTCGCACAGACGCACCCGGGATCGCCGGCTGTTCGGCATTGCGATTACCCGGTGGCACCTTGTCCGCAGCGACGCCTGCTGCCGGATAAAGCCCCGCCAGGCCCAATGCGACGATGATGATCCTGGTAATGTTCAGCACGATTTCCGGCCCCTGGACATATGTCCCGCACGAACTGGCGACGCAGAGCCACCGTCATCCGACAGGCGCATTCCTTACATAAGGGCTCCCTGTATTGTCGATACGGGTCACTTTCACTTTCCCGATACGGCGACGGTGAAAGTGACCCGTAGATGCACAAAGATCACAGGATGTAACGGCTCAAGTCGGTGTTTGTCGCCAGATCTCCGACATGTTGCTGCACATAGGCCGAGTCGATCATCACGGCCGAGCCGCCTCGATCCGGCGCGTGGAAGGAAATCTCGTCGAGAACACGCTCCATGACGGTCTGCAGACGTCGAGCGCCGATATTCTCGACCGTCTCGTTTAACCGAACGGCAACATCCGCAAGCGCATCAATGGCATCCTCGGTGAAATCCAGATTGAGTTCCTCGGTCGCCATGAGCGCCTTGTACTGGCGGATGAGGCTTGCCTCGGTCTCCGTCAGGATGCGGCGGAAGTCTTCCTTGGTCAGCGGCTTCAACTCGACCCGGATCGGCAGGCGCCCCTGAAGTTCCGGCAAAAGGTCCGAAGGCTTGGAAACATGAAACGCGCCGGACGCAATGAAGAGGATGTGATCCGTCTTCACCGGGCCGTATTTGGTCGAAACCGTCGTGCCTTCGACGAGCGGAAGCAGGTCGCGCTGCACGCCTTCGCGGGAGACACCGGCACCCATGGCGCCCTCGCGGGCTGCGATCTTGTCGATTTCGTCAAGGAAGACGATACCGTCGTTTTCGACGGAGCGCAGCGCTTCCCGCTGGATGACTTCATTGTCGATCAGCTTGTCGGACTCATCACGGATCAGATCGTTGTAGGATGCCTTGACCGTCGTCCTGACCTTCTTGGTCCGGCTGCCCATGGCCTTTCCGAACATTTCGGACAGGTTGAGGATGCCGATATTGGCGCCGGGCATGCCGGGTACTTCGAAGCCGGGCATGCCGGAACCGCTGTCGGCGACTTCGATGTCGATTTCCTTGTCGTCGAGCTCACCGTTGCGCAGCTTCTTGCGGAAGCTGTCGCGGGTGGCGGGGGATGCCGTGGCGCCCACAAGGGCGTCGAGCACACGCTCTTCCGCAAGCGCATGCGCCTTGGCCTGGACTTCCAGACGCTTTTTCTCACGAACAAGCCCTATACCGATTTCGACAAGATCACGGATGATCTGCTCGACGTCACGGCCGACATAACCGACTTCGGTGAACTTGGTCGCCTCGACCTTGATGAAGGGCGCACCGGCGAGCTTGGCAAGGCGGCGGGAGATTTCCGTCTTGCCGACGCCGGTCGGTCCGATCATCAGGATGTTCTTCGGCATGACTTCGTCGCGAAGGTCTTCCGAGAGCTGCTGGCGGCGCCAGCGGTTACGCAGCGCGATGGCGACCGCACGCTTGGCCTCATGCTGGCCGATAATGTGGCGGTCGAGCTCGGAAACGATCTCGCGCGGAGAAAAATTGGTCATTCAGCTTGCTCCTCACGATGCCGCAGGGCCGCGCATCGTCGGTTGCGGTGGGACTTTCCCGGCAGCCATCAGGCGGCGTCGAGGGTTTCGACCACCATGTTGTTGTTGGTGTAGACGCAGATCTCGCCGGCGATGGTCAGAGCACGCGTTGCGATCTCCTCGGCCGAGCGATCGCTGTCCATCAGCGCGCGTGCAGCCGCATAGGCGTAGTTGCCGCCAGACCCGATCGCGATCGCGCCGTGCTCGGGCTCCAGCACGTCACCATTGCCGGTGATTGCGAGCGTGATCGACTTGTCGGCGACCAGCATCATGGCTTCGAGATTGCGCAGATACTTGTCGGTGCGCCAGTCCTTGGCGAGCTCGACGGCTGCGCGCATCAGCTGGCCGGGATATTGCTCGAGCTTCTTTTCGAGACGATCAAGCAGCGTGAAGGCATCGGCTGTTGCGCCGGCAAAGCCTGCGATCACCTCGCCGCCCTTGCCGATGCGGCGGACCTTGCGGGCATTGCCCTTCATCACGGTCTGGCCGAGGCTGACCTGTCCGTCACCGGCCATCACCACCTTGCCGTCCTTGCGTACGGTAATAATCGTTGTCATCAGTCACCTGTCACCCGCTCTGCGGGCCTTGTGGAACGGGTTGTGAGGCCCGGTTTGTCGGTTCCTATGTAAGTGGGCTTTCGACGATTGCAATCTGCGGCAAAAGCGCTGACGCCGCCTTGCGGCAGCGCAATGTAACTTCTGGATATTTCACCTCCCTGCTGTTATGGGAGGGCCGAGATCCTCATGGAGCAGCCAGATGGCAGAGCGTAAAGGCGAAGTTTCCCGCAAGACCAACGAAACCTCGGTCTCGGTTTCCGTCCATATCGACGGTACCGGCACGGGCAAGATTTCGACGGGCGTGGGCTTCTTCGATCATATGCTCGACCAGCTCTGCCGCCACTCGCTGATCGACATGGACATCGACGTGAAGGGTGACCTGCATATCGACGATCACCACACGGTCGAAGACACGGGCATTGCGCTTGGCCAGGCGATTTCCAAGGCGCTGGGCGACCGCAAGGGCATCACGCGCTATGCCTCGATCGATCTGGCTATGGACGAGACGATGACCAAGGCGGCCATCGATGTCTCCGGGCGTCCGTTTCTGGTCTGGAATGTCAACTTCAGCGCGCCGAAGATCGGCACATTCGACACCGAACTGGTGCGCGAGTTCTTCCAGGCTCTCGCCCAGAACGCCGGGATCACGCTGCATGTGCTGAACCATTACGGCGCGAACAACCATCATATTGCCGAAACCTGCTTCAAGGCAGTCGCGCGCGCGCTTCGCACAGCAACCGAAGTGGATCCGCGGCAGGCAAACCGTATTCCCTCCACCAAGGGCACCCTGGTTTAAGGGGCATCTTCCCCCACGAGGGAAACTGCCACCTTGCTCCGGCTCGGGCATGAAAGCCGAACCGTCGAGCAGAAAGGACTGGACGACATGCGTGTAGCTATCATCGACTATGGCTCGGGCAATCTGCGCTCGGCCACCAAGGCCTTTGAACGGGCCGCCCGCGAGGCCGGCCTCAAGGCAGAGATCGAACTCACCGACAAGGCAGACCGAGTCGCGACCGCCGACCGGATCGTGCTTCCGGGCGTCGGCGCCTATGCCGACTGCCGCCAAGGTCTTGATGCGGTCCCCGGAATGCATGACGCGATCGCTGACGTTGTCGAAAGGAAGGGACGCCCCTTCTTCGGCATCTGCGTCGGCATGCAACTGATGTCGTCGCGTGGTCTCGAGAAGACCGTGACCGAGGGCTTCGGCTGGATCGAAGGTGACGTCGTCGAAATGACGCCATCCGATCCGTCCCTCAAGATCCCGCAGATCGGCTGGAACACACTCACACTCAACCGGCCGCATCCCCTGTTTGACGGCATTCCGACAGGGCCGGACGGGCTGCACGCCTATTTCGTGCATTCCTATCATCTGGCTGCACGCAAGCCTGAGGACGTGATCGCGACGACCGATTACGGTGGCGCGATGACGGCCTTTGTCGGGCGCGACAACATGGTGGGTGCGCAATTCCATCCCGAGAAAAGCCAGGCCCTCGGCCTGAAGCTCATCGCCAATTTCCTGACCTGGACGCCCTGAAGGGCACGGATACACTCATGATCCTCTTTCCCGCCATCGACCTCAAGGACGGCCAGTGCGTTCGCCTCAAGCTGGGCGACATGGACCAGGCGACCGTCTACAATCCCGATCCGGCAGCACAGGCGCGCGCCTTCGAAGACCAGGGCTTCGAATGGCTGCATGTCGTCGATTTGAACGGCGCCTTTGCCGGTGAAAGCGTCAATGGCGCTGCCGTCGATGCGATCCTCAAGGCAACGAAGAACCCGGTGCAGCTCGGCGGCGGTATTCGTACGCTCGACCATATCGAGAGCTGGCTGTCGCGTGGGTTGTCGCGCGTGATCCTCGGTACGGTCGCCGTGCGTGATCCGGCGCTTGTGATCGAAGCCTGCAAGCGCTTCCCCGGGAAGGTCGCCGTTGGGATCGACGCCAAGGGCGGCAAGGTTGCCGTCGAGGGCTGGGCGGAAGCCTCCGAACTCGGTGTGATCGAACTCGCGCAGCGTTTCGAAGGCGCAGGGGTCGCCGCAATCATCTATACCGATATCGACCGCGACGGGATCCTGACCGGCATCAACTGGGCCTCGACGCTGGAACTGGCCGCTGCCGTTTCGATACCCGTAATTGCATCGGGTGGCCTCGCCTCGATCGAAGACATCAAGCGCATGCTCGAACCCGATGCGAGGAAGCTCGAAGGTGCGATTTCCGGCCGTGCGCTTTATGATGGACGCATCGACCCTGCAGAGGCGCTGGCGCTAATCAAGGCTGCGAGAGGCTGAGGACAAGACCATGACACTCAAGGCCCGCGTGATCCCCTGCCTCGACGTCAAGGACGGCCGCGTCGTCAAGGGCGTCAACTTCGTCGATCTGATCGATGCCGGTGACCCGGTCGAGGCGGCCAAGGCCTACGATGCAGCCGGCGCCGACGAGCTCTGCTTTCTCGACATCACCGCATCCTCGGACAATCGTGACACGATCTTCGACGTGGTCGCCCAGACGGCCGATCATTGCTTCATGCCGCTGACGGTCGGTGGTGGCGTTCGCGCCGTTGCCGATATCCGCAAGCTCCTCCTTTGCGGCGCCGACAAGGTGTCGATCAATTCGGCAGCGGTGAAGAACCCTGATTTCGTGGCAGAAGCCGCCGACAAGTTCGGCAACCAGTGCATTGTCGTTTCGATCGATGCGAAGAAGGTGTCCGCTGCCGGCGAAACGGATCGCTGGGAGATCTTCACCCACGGCGGACGCCAGCCGACCGGGATCGATGCGGTCGAATTCGCGATCAAGATGGTCGAGCGTGGCGCCGGCGAACTGCTGGTGACCTCGATGGACCGGGACGGCACCAAAAGCGGCTATGATATCGGCCTCACCCGGACGATCGCGGACAGCGTTCGCGTGCCGGTTATCGCCTCAGGCGGTGTTGGCAATCTCGATGATCTGGTTGCCGGCATTCGCGATGGTCATGCGACTGCGGTTCTCGCTGCCTCGATTTTCCACTTCGGCACCTATTCGATTGCAGAGGCAAAGGCCCATATGGCCGCAGCCGGCATCGCCATGCGTCTCGACTGACGCGGAAAGGCTTGTCATGAGCAATTTCACTCTTGCCGATCTGGAAGCCATCGTCGCCAGTCGATCTCAGGCGGATCCGAGCCAATCCTGGACAGCGAAGCTCGTCGCAGGCGGTCAGGGCAAGGCTGCGAAGAAGCTTGGAGAAGAGGCGATCGAGGCTGTCATGGCTGCGGTCAAGGACGATCGCGAGAACCTCGTCTACGAGAGCGCAGACCTGCTTTATCACCTGATGGTCGTATTGAAAATTGCGGACATCCCTTTACAAGCAGTGATGCAGGAACTCGAGCGTCGGACCGCTCAGACGGGCCTGAGTGAGAAGGCCAGTCGGCAGGATCCATGACGATAGCTATGCGGGACCCCGAAACGCCAGACGTCCTCGACCATTTTCAGGCGAACGGCTATTCCCCCTACCTGTTCTTCGACAGCGAGGAATGGGCGCATTTCCGCGCCGATACGCCGCTGACACTGACGGCCGACGAAGTGCACCGGCTCCGCTCGATCGACGACCCGATCGATCTCGACGAGGTTCGCCGTATCTACCTTTCGTTGTCGCGCCTCCTGTCGTCGCATGTGGAATCCTCGCAACTCTTGTTCGAGCAGCGCAACCGCTTCCTGAGCATGTCGGATGTGTTCAAGACGCCGTTCGTTATCGGCATCGCCGGATCGGTGGCGGTCGGCAAGTCGACGACGGCGCGTATCCTGAAGGAACTGCTCGCCCGCTGGCCGTCGAGCCCGAAGGTCGATCTCGTGACGACCGACGGCTTCCTTTACCCGAACGCGCATCTGGTGAAGAACGGCATCCTGAACCGCAAGGGCTTCCCGGAAAGCTACGACATCGGCGCGCTGTTGCGCTTCCTGTCGGCGATCAAGGCCGGCTTGCCGAACGTCAAGGCGCCCAGCTACTCGCACCTGACCTATGACGTGCTGCCGAACGAGCACCGGGTGATCGACAGGCCTGATATCCTGATCTTCGAGGGTATCAACGTCCTGCAGTCGCGCAACCTGCCGGCCGACGGCAAGATCGTGCCGATGGTCTCCGACTTCTTCGACTTCTCGATCTATATCGACGCCGACGAGCACGCGATCCATCGCTGGTATGTCGATCGCTTCATGAAGCTCAGGCAGACGGCCTTCTGCGATCCCAATTCCTACTTCCATCGTTATGCGACGATCAGCGAGGACGAGGCCAAGGAGATCGCCGAAGGGCTCTGGGCGAACATCAACCTGAAGAACCTCAGGGAGAACATTCTGCCGACCCGCCCGCGCGCCGATCTGATCCTGCGCAAGGGTGACAACCATCTCGTCGAGACGGTGGCGCTCAGAAAACTGTAGGCGATAGATCGTCGGCTATGGATTGACGCGGCGGAGCGTCAGGTTGATGCGTCCGCCGGCCTTGAGCAGCGTTGACGTGTCGGGATAGATCCGGTCAACCCCGTGGAAGCACAGGCGGCCTTCTCCACCGAGAAGGAAGACATCGCCGCTTTCCAGCTTCAGCGACTGCGTGCGATCGGTCCGTTCCAATCCACCGATTCGAAAAAGGCACGTGTTGCCGAGCGAGATCGAGAGCACCGGGGCGGAAAAGTCCGTCTCGTCCCGATCCTGGTGCAGGCCCATCTTCGCGTCGTCGGCATAGAAATTCACCAGACAAGCCTCCGGATCTTTGGGATGGCCCGAGAGCTCGCGCCAGAGGTCTAGCAGCACATCCGGAATTGCCGGCCAGGGCTTACCCGTCAGCGGATGGGTGGGTTGATAGCGATAGCCGCGCTCCTTGTCCGTCACCCAGCCAAGCGGCCCGCAATTCGTCATGCGCACCGACATCGGCCGACCGCTGCCGGGCATGACCGGCACATAAAGCGGCGCCTCGGCGACCACGCCCCGGATTATTTCTACGAGGTTCTCCTGGTCTGGACGCGACAGACAGCCCGGCAGGTAGCGAAGACCGGATTGAAGGCTGATCTCGGCTTTCGCTCCGGCCATGGTCAATCTCCCATCGGCTTGCCGCGCATCTTCTTCACATCCGAGCGGCCGGACTTTGCCTTTAGCCGCCGTTCGATCGAACCCTTGGTGGGCTTGGTCTTCTTGCGGGGCGGCGGTGGCGGCTTGGCCGCCTCCAACAGCAGCTCCTTGAGGCGCTCGCGCGCGTCCTCTCGATTGCGGTCCTGGCTGCGGAACCGGCTAGCCTCGATCATCAGCACGCCTTCCTTCGACAGGCGCTTGCCGGCGAGTTTGGCGGCATTCTGCTTGACTCGGTCGTTCAGCGAAGGCGATCCGAGCAGGTTGAAGAAGAGCTGGACGGCGGTCGAGACCTTGTTGACGTTCTGACCACCGGGGCCACCGGCCAGAACGAACTGCTCCGTCAGTTCCCAGCCTGCAATCGTGATGCGGTTGTTGATCTCGAGGGGTTCGCTTGCCATGTCGTCGGTCTCAGTTTCCGATCTCATATCGGCCGCGGCCGCAGCAAAGGCAAGCACCAAGCAAAAGAGGCCCGGCAAAGCTGCCAGGCCTCTGTCTTTCTTGAGAATTCAATCGGTCATTCCGCTGCCAGGCGAATACCGGGCGCCGCATCGCGGACCTTGCCGTCGACATGGGCTTCGAACTTGGCGAAGTTGTCGATGAACATGCCGACCAGTTTCTTGGCCTGGGCGTCGTAGGCGGAACCATCGGCCCAGGTCGAACGCGGATCGAGGATCTTCGTGTCAACGCCGGCGACAGCGACCGGAACGGCGAAGCCGAAGTTCGCATCGGTGCGCATGTCGACCTTCTTCAGCTCGCCGGTCAGAGCAGCCGTCAGAAGTGCGCGCGTTGCCTTGATCGGCATGCGGTTGCCGGTGCCGTATGCGCCACCGGTCCAGCCGGTGTTGACCAGCCAGCAATCGACCTTGTGGCGGGCGATCAGGTCACGCAACAGGTTGCCGTATTCGGTCGGGTGACGCGGCATGAAGGGTGCGCCGAAGCAGGTCGAGAAGGTCGCTTCCGGTTCGGTCACGCCCTTTTCCGTGCCGGCGACCTTGGCGGTGTAGCCGGACAGGAAGTGGTACATGGCCTGTTCGGGCGTCAGCTTGGCGATCGGCGGCAGGACACCGAAGGCATCGGCCGTCAGCATGATGATCGTCTTCGGATGCGGGGCGATGCCGGTCTCGGATGCATTCGGAATGAAATGCAGCGGGTAGGCGCAACGGGTGTTTTCCGTCAGCGAGCCATCGTTGAAGTCGGGAACGCGGTTCTCGTCGAGCACGACGTTTTCGAGCACTGTGCCGAAACGCTTGGTGGTGGCGAAAATTTCCGGCTCGGCTTCGGCCGAAAGGCGGATCGTCTTGGCGTAGCAGCCACCTTCGAAGTTGAAGATGCCGTTCTCACCCCAGCCATGCTCATCGTCGCCGATGAGCGTCCGGCTCGGATCGGCCGACAGCGTGGTCTTGCCGGTGCCGGACAAACCGAAGAAGACGGCAGCGTCACCCTCGGGACCGACATTGGCCGAGCAATGCATCGGCATGACGCCCTTGGACGGCAGCAGGTAGTTGAGCACGGTGAAGACCGACTTCTTCATCTCGCCGGCGTAAGACGTGCCGCCGATCAGGACGATGCCCTTGGTCAGATCGCAGGCAATGACGGTTTCGGTGCGGCAGCCGTGGCGCGCCGGATCGGCGCGGAAGCTCGGCAGGTCGATGATCGTCAGCTTGGGCAGGAAGCCTGCAAGAGCCTCGCGCTCGGGACGGATCAGCAGATTGCGGATGAAGAGCGAATGCCAGGCGAACTCGGTCACGACCCGGGTCGGCAGGGCGTTGTCGGCATCGGCACCACCGATCAGGTCCTGAACGAAGAGATCCTTGCCTGCCGCGTGAGCTAGCATGTCCTGATGCAGCACGGCGAAATGCTCCGGCGACATCGGCTTGTTGTTGTCCCACCAGATCTGCCCGTCGGTCTTCGCATCGCGAACGACGAACTTGTCCTTGGCAGAGCGACCCGTGTGCTGGCCGGTCAGCGCGCGCAAGGCGCCATCAGCCGTCAGTTCGGCCTCTCCCCTGCGGATGGCTTCCTCATAAAGGGCAGCCTCCAGGAGATTGTAGCGAACGCTGGCGGCCTTTCCCAAGCCAATTTCCGCGATCCCCGCAGCCGGGTTCCTCACGCCGAATTCCTCCATGGTGCGCCTTCCTCTCACATGGGCCAGAACCTTGAATGAGGGAAAACTAAACGGTGAAGGCCGGAAACGCAAGGCGTTGCGCCAAAAAATATAATGATATCAATTATTTAATCGATTTAAAACGGAAAATAACTATTTTAAATCGTTTAGTTCTGCTTCCATTCCGCCGTTCTCGCACACTGCTTGCGACGGAAATCTGCGGTTGAACGGCGAATGACGAAGCCCTCCCCTTCCCCTCTGCCACAATTTGTTCCACCTTTATCCCCATATCGCACTGCCATGGAACCAGAGCTGGGCTGGACGAACCAGGAGCAGCGCAACGATGACGGAGACATACACAATGCAGACGATCGCCCTAGTGGATGACGACCGCAATATTCTGACTTCGGTGTCCATCGCGCTCGAAGCGGAAGGCTACAAGGTCGAAACCTACACCGACGGCGCCTCGGCTCTCGACGGCCTTCTCGCCCGTCCGCCGCAGCTTGCGATCTTCGATATCAAGATGCCGCGCATGGACGGCATGGAGCTTTTGCGCCGCCTGCGGCAGAAATCCGATCTGCCGGTGATCTTCCTGACGTCCAAGGACGAGGAGATCGACGAACTCTTCGGTCTGAAGATGGGCGCCGACGACTTCATCACCAAGCCCTTCTCGCAGCGCCTGCTGGTGGAGCGCGTCAAGGCGATCCTGCGCCGCTCGGCGAGCCGGGAGAGCTTTGCAGCCGGTAACGGCCCCGCCAAGGGAAGTCCCGAACAGCAGGCTCGTACGCTCGAGCGCGGCCAGCTTGTCATGGACCAGGAGCGCCACACCTGCACCTGGAAGGGTGATCCGGTGACGCTCACCGTCACCGAATTCCTGATCCTGCAGTCGCTGGCGCAGCGCCCGGGCGTGGTGAAGAGCCGCGACGCCCTGATGGATGCCGCCTATGACGAACAGGTCTATGTCGACGACCGCACGATCGACAGCCACATCAAGCGGCTGCGCAAGAAGTTCAAGATGGTCGATACCGACTTCGACATGATTGAAACCCTTTACGGTGTGGGCTACCGCTTCCGCGAAGCAGCGTGAGGTTCTGCGGGCATCGTTCGCAGGCAATACCTGATGAACGGGTTCGTGGGCGAAAGGCAAAGGTTTGACCCAGCAGGTTGACGAGGGACATCTGGAGGAGCCGGATACCGGCTCCGAACAGCGTCGGCTGTTCAGTCATCCCTTTACGCTGATCCGCCGGATCTTCGGCCATGCCCTGTTTTCCAGCCTGACGCGCCGAATCGTCTTCTTCAACCTCGCCGCGCTGATCGTGCTGGTCGGCGGCATCATGTATCTCAATCAGTTCCGCGAAGGGCTGATCGACGCGCGAGTCGAAAGCCTTCTGACCCAGGGCGAGATCATCGCCGCAGCCGTCTCCGCCTCGGCTTCGGTCGATACCAACTCGATCACCATCGATCCGGAAAAACTGCTGGAGCTCCAGGCCGGCCAGAGCATCACGCCTGTTCCGAACGATGAAGATCTGGAATTTCCGATCAACCCTGAACGCGTGGCACCGGTGCTTCGGCGCCTGATCTCGCCGACGCGCATTCGTGCCCGGCTGTTCGATGCCGATGCCAACCTGCTGCTTGATTCGCGGCATCTCTATTCGCGCGGACAGGTGCTGCGTTTCGACCTGCCGCCCGTCGACAACGACTCGACCAGCTTTACCAACTGGATCACCCGGCTGTTCAACACCATCCTCCAGCCCGGCAATCTGCCCGTCTACCGCGAGGCTCCCGGTGGCGACGGCTCGATCTATCCGGAGGTCATGAACGCACTGACCGGCGTTCGCGGGGCGGTGGTGCGCGTGACCGACCAGGGGGAGCTGATCGTCTCGGTCGCAGTGCCCGTGCAACGCTCGCGCGCCGTCCTCGGCGTTCTCCTGTTGTCGACCCAGGCCGGCGACATCGACAAGATCGTGCATGCGGAGCGCCTCGCGATCCTGCGTGTCTTTGGCGTGGCGACACTCGTCAACATCGTCGTGTCTCTGCTTTTGTCCTCGACGATCGCCAATCCTCTGCGCCGGCTTTCGGCTGCAGCCATCCGTGTGCGTCGCGGCGCCAAGGAGCGCGAGGAGATTCCGGATTTCTCCGTCCGCCAGGACGAGATCGGTAATCTCTCGATTGCGCTGCGCGAGATGACGACGGCGCTTTACGATCGGATCGATGCGATCGAAAGCTTCGCCGCCGATGTCAGCCACGAGCTGAAAAACCCGCTGACCTCGCTCAGATCGGCTGTCGAGACGCTGCCGCTGGCCAAGACCGATCAATCCCGGCAGCGGCTGATGGACATCATCCAGCACGATGTGCGGCGGCTCGACCGTCTGATCAGCGACATCTCGGACGCATCGCGTCTTGATGCCGAACTTGCCCGTTCGGATGCCAAACCGGTCGATCTGGAAGTGCTGCTGTCCAGCCTCCTCGATATCTCGCGGGAAATCCGCAGCGGCAAGAAGGCGGTGAAAATCGACTATGTCGTCGATCAGAAGCCGGGATCGAACCAGCATTTCGTCGTCAACGGCCATGACCTGCGCCTTGGCCAGATCGTGACCAATCTGATCGAAAACGCGCGCTCCTTCGTGCCGGAAGACAGCGGCCGGATCCTGGTCAAGTTGTCACGCAACCGGAGCCGCTGCATGATCCAGGTGGAGGACAACGGCCCGGGCATCCAGGCGGAAGACATCGACCGCATCTTCGAGCGCTTCTATACCGACCGTCCCGAGGGCGAAAGTTTCGGCCAGAATTCAGGCCTTGGTCTGTCGATCAGCCGGCAGATCGCCGAAGCCCATGGGGGAACGCTGAGGGCGGAGAATGTCATGGATGCGGCAACGGGACGCATCACCGGCGCTCGGTTCATTCTGTCGCTGCCGGTGGAAAGCTCCACGTGACGGCCCCCGCCGAAAACATTCATGCGACAGCCATCGCCGTCGACGGCATCGGCCTCCTCTTCTTCGGCCCATCGGGCAGCGGAAAATCGGCACTCGCCTTCGATTGTCTGGCCGAGGCTCGGTTGGCCGGACGGACGGCCGCCCTGGTGTCCGACGACCGTGTTCTCGTTTCCCTTGAAAACGGCCAGATCATCGCCCGTGGACCGCAGGCAATCCGCGGACTGATCGAGCTCCGCTACACCGGGATCGTAAGCGTCGATGCTGTCGATGAAGCCCCGCTGCACTATGCAGTGAAGCTCGTTTCCGGGAATGAAGGGGAGCGTCTTCCGCCGGATGACGAGCATGTGGAGATCGCGGCAGGTCTTCGTCTTCCCTTGATCCGGGTTCCCGCATGGAGCCGGTTTCCGCTTAGCCTCATCCTCGCGCGCATTCGCAGCCTCGCAGCAAACGGCTGATTTACACGCTGTTTTGGCTTGCACTTCGCGCTTTGATCGACAAGATGGCGTCCAATTGATGGACGAAACGCCAATCTTGAGCTATTTGGCAAGAGTTGCGCGAAGGGGCAGTAGAGAATGATCGGACTTGTGCTTGTCACGCATGGCAAGCTGGCTGAAGAGTTCCACCATGCGGTGGTTCATGTCGTAGGCCCACAAAAATGTATCGAGACCGTTTCGATCGGCCCCGAAGATGACATGGACCAGCGTCGTCAGGATATCCTTGATGCCGTGCTGCGCGCCGACGATGGTCATGGTGTGATCATCCTGACCGACATGTTCGGTGGAACGCCGTCGAACCTTGCGATCTCCGTGATGAATACCGGTCGGATCGAAGTGATCGCCGGCGTCAATCTGCCCATGCTGATCAAGCTCGCCGGTGTTCGCGGTGACAACGACATGGATCGCGCTCTTGTCGAGGCGTCCGAGGCCGGCCGCAAGTATATCAATGTTGCGAGCCGCGTTTTGAGCGGCAAATGACGACCATGGCCGAAGCGATTTCCCAGGATCTCCTGATCATCAACAAGCGTGGGCTACATGCGCGCGCATCGGCGAAATTCGTGCAGACTGTCAGCGGGTTCGACGCCGTCGTCAGCGTGTCCAAGGACGGCACCACGGTCGGCGGCACCTCCATCATGGGCCTGATGATGCTTGCCGCCAGCCCAGGCTGCTCGATTTCCGTCACCGCATCGGGCAATCAGGCGCAGGCGGTGATGGAAGCGCTTGCGGCTCTGGTGGCCGATCGTTTCGGTGAAGAGATGTAAAGCATCGCGACATAAAGACATAAAGACTTCTTTATGTCAGATTGCCTTTGCTGCCATTCCCTGCTAGAAGATCCCCAGCCCTGCAGCCTTGACTGCGGGAGAGCCAGTTAGTCCGTCCGCCATGAGATGCGGATCGGGTCGGATCCAGCCGGAGAATCCCATGAGCAAACATGACTACGTCATCGCCGATATCGGTCTTGCCGATTTCGGTCGCAAGGAAATCAGCATCGCGGAAACCGAAATGCCGGGCCTGATGGCCTGCCGCGAGGAATTCGGTGCCAGCAAGCCGCTGAAGGGCGCCCGCATCACCGGCTCGCTCCACATGACGATCCAGACTGCGGTTCTGATCGAAACCCTCGTCGCTCTCGGTGCCGAAGTTCGCTGGGCATCCTGCAACATCTTCTCGACGCAGGACCATGCTGCCGCTGCGATCGCAGCCGCCGGCATCCCGGTCTTTGCCGTAAAGGGTGAGACGCTCACCGACTACTGGGACTACACCGACAAGATCTTCCAGTGGGCCGATGGCGGCGTCTCCAACATGATCCTCGATGATGGCGGCGACGCCACCATGTACATCCTGCTCGGCGCCCGCGCCGAAGCCGGCGAGGACGTTCTTTCCAATCCGCAGTCGGAAGAGGAAGAGATCCTCGTCGCACAGATCAAGAAGCGCCTTGCCGCTTCGCCGGGCTGGTTCACCAAGCAGCGCGATGCGATCAAGGGCGTCACCGAAGAAACCACCACCGGCGTTCACCGTCTCTATGAACTCGCCAAGAAGGGCCTCCTCCCCTTCCCGGCCATCAACGTCAACGACTCGGTCACGAAGTCGAAGTTCGACAACAAGTATGGCTGCAAGGAATCGCTGGTCGACGGTATCCGTCGCGGTACCGACGTGATGATGGCAGGCAAGGTTGCCGTCGTCTGCGGTTATGGCGACGTCGGCAAGGGCTCTGCTGCCTCGCTGCGCGGCGCCGGCGCTCGCGTCAAGGTGACGGAGGTCGACCCGATCTGCGCCCTGCAGGCCGCCATGGACGGCTTTGAAGTCGTCACGCTCGAGGACGTTGTCTCTACCGCCGATATCTTCATCACCACGACCGGCAACAAGGACGTCATCCGCATCGACCATATGCGCGAGATGAAGGACATGGCGATCGTCGGCAATATCGGTCACTTCGACAACGAGATCCAGGTCGCGGCTCTGCGGAACCTGAAGTGGACCAACATCAAGCCGCAGGTCGACATGATCGAGTTCCCGAAGGGCAACCGCATGATCCTGCTGTCGGAAGGCCGTCTCTTGAACCTCGGCAACGCCACGGGCCATCCGTCCTTCGTGATGTCCGCCTCGTTCACCAACCAGGTTCTCGGCCAGATCGAGCTCTTCACCAAGACCGACGAATACAAGCCGGGCGTCTATGTCCTGCCGAAGCACCTCGACGAAAAGGTCGCCCGACTGCACCTCGAAAAGCTCGGCGTGAAGCTGACGACGCTTTCGGACGAACAGGCCGCCTATATCGGCGTGACGCCGCAGGGTCCGTTCAAGGCAGAACACTACCGCTATTAAAATATAGCTGGATAATATCTAGATCTAGTGGGCGGCGCCTTGACAAAGGCGCCGCTTTCTTTTTTGGGGCCCGGCCTTCCCGACCCATTCCATCGGCGGTATTGTTTTAAGACTTGATTCGTGGACTGCACGAGCGGTCCGCGAATACGGATGTCTTGTCGACGATGCGGCACATAATGAGACGGAGACAGACCGAGAATGTCGGTAGATCAACGCGCCCCGCGTCAGCGGGATACGGCTATGATGGCCGGTTTTTCGAGCCTCTGGCGGCCAGTTTCTGAACATAAGTACGGGATGCTGCGAAAGCTGACTCGTCGTCCCGTCTTGGCGGCGAAACACCGTCTGCTGGCCGGTGGAAGTGCGCTTGCCGGCTTTTTGATCCCAGGCCTCGCCCATGCGCAGGCCGTGCGTGACTTCGACAGCGTCGACGTTGCCGGCTATGCAGTCCTTCTTGGCTCGGTCTCCGCCGCCCTGATCTTTGCCGCCGTCCTGCTGCGCCAGCGCAACAGGCTTGATGTCGAGATCCGTGAATTACGGTCCGCCTTCTCAGACAGCCAGCAGAAGATTTCTCGCTATCAGACGCTGATCGCCGACAAGAACCGGCGAACCGTGATCTGGGAAGGCCATAACGGCAAAGCCGAACTGCTCGGCCAGCTTCCGGCGGAAACGGGCGCGCCTCAGCAGGATCCGGATTTCCTGGCCTTCGGGCGCTGGCTCAGACCCCATTCGGCGAGTGAAGTCGAGCGTGCTATCGAGGCCTTGCGCCTCAATGCCCAATCCTTCGACCTCGTGGTTGAGACGCAGCGTGGGGAGGTCCTCGAAGTCCAGGGCAAACTCTATGGCGGCCGCGCCTATGCGCATTTCGTCGCTCTCGACAACCTCCGGGCAGAACTCGCCGAACTGAAGATCGAGCGGAACCGTCTGCGCAGCTCCATCGCAACCTTCGAATCACTGCTGGATTCGATCGAGCAGCCCGTCTGGCAGCGCGACAGTGACGGACGCCTTGTCTGGGTCAATCAGGCCTATAGCGATGCGGTCGAAGCCTCCTCGCCGCAGCAGGCCGTGCAGGAAGGGCGCGAGATCCTGGGCACCCTCACCCGCGAGAAGATCAAGGCGTCGGCGACGCCGGAATCTCCGTTCCATGATACGGTTTCAACTGCCGTTCGTGGCGCTCGCACCTTCTTCGATGTGGTCGATGTTCGCGGTCCCGGCGGTTCCTGCGGCATGGCGATCGATGTCTCCTCGTCCGAAACCCTGCGCGAAGAACTCGCCCGGACCCTCAAGAGCCACGCCGACACGCTCGATCATCTGGCAACACCGGTTGCGATCTTCGATTCGGAGCGCCGGCTGCAGTTCTACAACCAGGCCTTTGCGCAGCTCTGGGACCTGGAAACCAAATTCCTGGAAAGCCGGCCTGATCATGCCGAGCTGCTCGACCGGCTTCGCGCAGCGCACAAATTGCCGGAGCAGCTGAGCTGGAAGGCCTGGAAGGAAAACTGCCTTTCGGTCTACCGGGCACTCGAGACCCAGACGGATCTCTGGCATCTGCCCAACGGACAGACGCTGCGCGTGATCGCTTCCGCGCATCCGCAGGGCGGTGCGACCTGGGTCTTCGAAAATCTCACGGAACAGTTCAACCTCGAAACCCGCTACAATACGCTGGTTCAGGTTCAGGGTGAGACGATCGATCACCTGTCCGAAGGCGTGGCCGTCTTCGGTCCCGATGGCCGAATCCAGCTGTCCAACCCGGCGTTCCGTGCACTCTGGGGGATCTCCGAGGCAGAGGCTGCCGTCGGCACCCATATCCGCTCGCTCGAAGCCGCCTGTGCGCCCTCCTATGACAAGCCGGATGGATGGAAGACCTTCGGCAAGTTGATCACCAGCTTCGAGGACGAACGGCCGTCGAGCCAGGGCACCCTTGAACTCTATTCCGGCCTCGTTCTCGACTATGCGGTGACACCGCTACCCAATGCCCAGACCATGCTGACCTTCGTCAACATGACCGACAGCGTACGCGCCGAACGGGCGCTGAAGGAGAAGAACGAGGCGCTGCGCAAGGCGGACGAGCTGAAGAACGACTTCGTCCAGCACGTCTCCTATGAACTGCGCTCGCCGCTCACCAATATCATCGGTTTCACCGATCTCCTGAAGACCCCGGCGATCGGCCCGCTGAACGAGCGCCAGGCCGAATACATCGACCACATCTCGACCTCGTCCTCGGTGCTGCTAACCATCGTCAACGACATTCTCGATCTCGCGACAGTCGATGCCGGTATCATGCAGCTCGACTATTCCGAGATCGATCTGAGCGACCTGCTCGATGACGTCTCCATGCAGATGACCGACCGGCTGCAAGAAGGCGGCGTGACGCTTGAGATCGCGGCGCCGACGCAACTCGGCCACCTGATTGCCGACCGGCAGCGGCTCAAGCAGATCCTCATCAAGATCCTGACCAATGCCGTGAATTTCGCACCTGAAGGCACTGTCGTCTCGATGAAGTGCTGGCGCGAGACAAACGACTTCGTGTTTTCGGTGAGCGACAGCGGCTGCGGCATGAGCCCTGACCTCGTCTCCTCGGCCTTTGACCGCTTTTCGACCAGCGCCAAGGGCGGAAAGCGTAGCGGGCCAGGTCTTGGTCTCTCGATCGTCCAGAGCTTCGTCAACCTGCATAAGGGTGAGGTCAAGATCGAGAGCGAACAAGGACGGGGGACCACGGTTCATTGCCGCATTCCCAATGCCAGTCTACCGCAGTTGATCGCCGCTGCCGAATGAGCGTTGAGCCCGCCCCGCTTGCCATTGATCTCGCCGACGATCGCGCCACCGCCTTGTTCGGCGAGGATCTGCTTCTTGCCCTTGAGGTCGGCGATTGCGTCGCGCTCTACGGCGATCTCGGCGCGGGCAAGTCTACCCTCAGCCGCGCCCTGATCCGGGCGCTGGCCGATGATCCGGAGCTTGAGGTTCCGAGCCCTACCTTCACGCTGGTCCAGACCTACGACCTCACGATTCCCGTTGCGCATTTCGACCTCTACCGGCTTTCCGATGAAGGCGAACTCGATGAACTGGGTCTTGGGGAGGCGCTGGCCGACGGTATCTGCCTGATCGAATGGCCAAGTAAGGCCGGTCGTGCGTTGCCCAAAACCCGGATCGACATCCATATCGCCTTTGCTGCCGCTGGCGGCAGAACAGTCACCATCCACGCGCCCGAGGCCAAACTTGCGCGGCTGCGGCGCGTGGCCGAGATCCGCCGCTTCCTGAACAGCCATGGCCATCATGGTGCCCGCAGACGCCATCTGACGGGTGACGCCTCGAACCGCGCCTATGAGCATGTCTATCCGGCAGATGGAAGCGCCCGTCTTGTCCTGATGGATGCGCCGAAGCGGCCGAACGGTCCACCGATCCGTGACGGCAAGCCCTATTCGCAGCTCGTGCATCTGGCAGAGGATGTGCGTCCCTTCGTGGCCATCGGACAGGCACTGCGCCAGCGCGGCTTTGCTGCTCCCGAAGTCCTGGCACAGGACCTCGACGCAGGTCTGCTGCTGCTCGAAGATCTCGGCGAAAGCGGCGTTCTCGACGAACAGGGAAAGCCGATCGCCGATCGCTACCGAGCCAGTGCGGCCTGCCTTGCTGCCATTCACGACACCCCCTTTGATCGGGAGATCGTCATTGCCGGCGAGCATGAACATGTCATTCCCGATTTCGATCGGGCAGCGATGAAGTTCGAGGTGGAGCTGCTTCTCGACTGGCACCTGCCGTGGAAACGTGGTGGGCAAGCGGCAACGGCGGAGGAACGTGCCAGCTACCTCGCAATCTGGGACCAGCTGATCGACGAGTTGGCGGGCTCCGATACATCCATCGTCATGCGTGACTTTCATTCGCCCAACATCATCTGGCGCGATGATCGCGAAGGTCATGACCGGGTCGGCCTCATCGATTTCCAGGACGCGATGATCGGCCCCTCGGCCTATGATCTCGTTTCGCTGGTCCAGGATGCACGGGTGACCATCGAGCGGCCGCTGATGGATCAGTTGATGGCCGACTATCTGTCGGCACGCGCCAGGAAAGCGGATTTCAACGAGGCCGGCTTCCTGAAAAGCTGGGCGATCATGTCGGCGCAGCGGGCCTGCAAGCTGAACGGGCTCTGGGTGCGGTTGAAGGAGCGCGACGGCAAGCCGGGCTATATGCGCCATCTTCCTCGCACGCTCTGGCACCTGAGCGTTGCTTTCGAACATCCTGTCCTCGCCCCCTTGCGGAACTGGTGCATAGAGGCTGGAATCGAACTTCCCGAATCACCGGCCTGAGCAAATGATCATCAAGCAAGCCATGGTGCTCGCGGCCGGCCTCGGCACGCGGATGCGCCCCATTACAGAGACCATGCCAAAGCCGCTGGTCCGCATCGGGGATAAGCCGATGATCGACTATGTGCTCGACGCGCTCGTAGACGCCGGTGTCGAGACGGTCGTCGTCAACGTGCATCATCATGCCGACCAGATGGAGGCTCATCTGGTGAACGAGCGACGGGCGGAGATCCGAATCTCCGACGAACGGGCTCAATTGATGGATTCGGGCGGTGGTCTCGCAAAGGGTCTCAAGCTGCTCGACCAGGACCAGCCGGCACTTGTCATGAATGCCGATCTCTTCTGGGTCGGAGAACGAGATGATGAGCCGAGCAATCTTGTCCGGCTGGCGCAGCAATTCGATCCCTCCCGGATGGACATGGCGATGCTCTGCGTCGAGCAGGAACGCACCACAGGCCATAACGGCAAGAACGATTTCTCGATGGCGGATGACGGCAGGCTGACCCGCTATGTCGCCGGCGCACCGAACCCGGTCGTCTATGCCGGGGCCTTAGCGCTGATGCCTCATCTCTTCGATGACGCGCCTGATGGTCCCTTCAACCTCAACATCTATTTCGATCGCGCGATCGCCGCAGGCCGGTTGTTCGGCACGGATCTCCATGGACAGTGGCTGACTGTCGGAACACCCGAGGCGATCGCGCCTGCCGAAGCCGTGGTTGCCCGCTACGGCGGGGACCGTTGACATGGTCAGCAGGGCGCCGCGTCTGCTGACGATCCCTCCGGGCCGGCCCTTTCTCAGGACGCTGACGGAAGCGCTGCTCGACGGCCGCTTGACCGACAGTTTTCGCTACGACCCCGCCGATCCGCTTTCGCTGGCCGGGGTCACTCTGCTGGTTCCGACCCGCCGCGCAGCCCGCGTGTTGCGGTCCGAATTCGTCGATCTGCTCGGCGGTCGCGCGGCGATCCTCCCCGATATTCGCACGTTGGGCGAAACGGATGACGACAGCGGTTTCTTCGATCTCGATGCGCCGCAGCTGATGGATCTGGCCCCGGCGGTGAGCAGCACCGTCATGCTTCTGGAACTGGCCCGGCTGATCCTGGCCTGGCGCAACCAGCTGCCGGAGATCGTCCGGTCGATCCATTCGGATACGCCGCTGGTCGCGCCCGCAAGCCCCGCCGACGCCGTCTGGCTCGCCCGAGCGCTGGTCGAGCTGATCGAAGCGGCGGAAACCGAAGGCTGCGACTGGAAGGACCTCGAAAAGCTGCAATCGGCGGATTTCGGCTCCTGGTGGCAGCTGACGCTTGAGTTTCTGACGATTGCAACGGAGTTCTGGCCGGCACGACTGCAGGAACTGGTGCGGTCGTCGCCGGCACGCCATCGCGATGCCGTGCTGAGGGCGGAAGCGGAGCGATTCCGCAGGCAGGGTGCTTCCGGTCCCGTCATCGTTGCGGGCTCCACCGGCTCGATCCCGGCAGCAGCCGAACTGATTGCCGCGATTGCCGAACTCGACCAGGGCGTTGTGGTGCTGCCCGGGCTTGATCTCGACATGCCGGATGAGGACTGGGCGAAGCTCAACGACCGCGAGATCTCGGTGATCCGTCCAAGCCCTGCGGTGCGCGGACATCCGCAATATGGTCTTGCCCATCTGCTGCGGCATATGAAACTCGAACGCGCGGATGTCCGAGTTCTCGAAGCCTCCGATCCGGCGCTCCGGGATCGGGCCGAATTTCTGTCGCGTGCCATGGCGCCTGCCGAGGCAACCGACACCTGGAAGGCCTGGCGGCAGGACATCGACGATTCCCGTGTGCTTGCGGCATTTCGCGATGTGTCGCTCATCGAGACGGCCAATGAGCGCGAGGAAGCGACGGCAATTGCGATTGCCCTGCGGCTGGGGCTCGAAGAAGTTTCGGACAATCCCGAAAGCCGTGTGGCGCTGATCACGCCCGACCGCGCGCTGGCGCGGCGTGTGATGTCCGAACTTGCGCGGTTCGGGATCGAGGCGGATGATTCGGCAGGTACGCCGATGACCGGCACCCAGGCTGCCATGCTGACCCAGGTGGTGGCCGAGGCCTGCCTGCGTCCGGGTGACGCCGTGGCGATCGTCTCGCTCATCAAGCATCCGCTGGCACGCTTCGGCTTCACCGCCGAGGATATGCGCAAGGCCGCCGACGCGCTGGAACGCATCGCGCTGCGTGGGGGCCTGAAAAGCCTCGATCTTGCCGAGATGGAACCGCTGTTTGCCGAAGGGCTCGAGGCGCATCTGGCCGACCGCCACAAGCCGCAATGGCGCATCTCGATTGCATCAGACGAAATCGAGCTCGCTCGTCTGCTCGCCAGCCGTATCACCTCAGCGGTCGAACCGCTCGTCTCGTCGGTCATCCGGTCGACCGACGGGCGCGTGCTGTCGCAGAGATTGACCGTCAGCGATTGGGCAGAGCGCACGGGCCGCGTGCTGGAAGCCGTCACCATCGACGAGCGCGGCGACCTTGCCGGTCTCTGGGGCGATGCAGCCGGTGAGGCTCTGGCGCGGCTTCTCGCCGAAGTCCTGGAGACGGACGGGCAGATCGAGGCGGACGGCCCGCAATGGGTGGATATCCTGACGGCCCTGATGGCCGGCCAGGCGGTCAAGCCGCGCGCCATGCGGCATCCGCGCGTCTTCATCTTCGGGACGCTCGAAGCACGGCTGCAGAATGTCGACATGATGGTGATCGGCGGGATGAACGAGGGGAGCTGGCCGAGCCAGACCAAGAACAATCCCTTCCTCTCACGCGTCATGAAGACGGAAGTCGGGCTTGAGCCGCCGGAACGGCAGATCGGCCAGGTGGCGCATGATTTCCAGATGGCCTGTGGCACGCGGAAACTGATCTTCTCGCGTTCGCTGCGCCAAGGATCTGCGCCGACGGTTGCCTCGCGCTGGCTCCAGCGTTTGATGGCGCTCGGCGGGCCAATGCTTGAAGACGAGATGCGAAAGCGCGGCCAGATCTACCGGCGCTATGCCGACCTGATCGACGAGGGCGAAAATCAGGCTCCGGCGCAACGCCCCGCGCCGCGGCCGCGCGCGGAACTGCAGCCACGTAGTTTCAGCTTTTCCGAAGTCGGGCGCTTCCGTCGGGACCCCTATTCCATCTATGCGCGGCGAATCCTGCGTCTCGACCCGGTCGATCCTTTCAACCAGGATCCTGGGGCTGCCGAACGCGGGACGCTCTATCACCGAATCGTCGAGCGTTTCATCCGTGAGGATCATGACCCGGCCCGGCTGGACGCGCTCGATATCCTGCACCGGATCACCGATGAGGAGTTTCTCAAGGAGGCTCTGCCGCTCCACATCGACATCGTCTGGCGGCAGCGCTTCTACAGCGTCGCCTCGGCCTTTCTCGGCTGGGAGCGGCAGCGGAGACCGGAGATCAAGCGCTCGCTGACGGAAGTCAGAGGCAACGTGCTGCTCCGGCCCGTTGACATCACCATCAGCGGGATCGCCGATCGGATCGACATCCGGGGCGGCGGCTTTGCCGATATCATCGACTACAAGACGGGCCTCAACCCCAGCGCCAACCAGGCGCGCAGCCTGCTCGACCCACAATTGGCGCTGGAGGCGGCGGCCCTTCTCCAAGGCGCCTTCAAGCCTGCCGGTGACGTGAAACCTCTCAATCTTGTCTATGTACGCCTGAGACCTGGCGACCGCTTCTCGGCCGACCAGGTGAACAACGAGATGGCGACGCGGTGCGACAACAAGAAGTCTGCGCTTGAGCTTGCCACGCAATCGGTCGACGAACTCGGTCGCTTCGTCCAGGCCCTGCAGAGCGGCGAGCGCGGTTATGTCTCCCGTCTGATCCCGGCGGAACAGAACGCCTATGGCGGCGAATACGACCATCTGGCGCGTGTCGCGGAATGGTCGACGGCGGAAGCCGAGGAAGGAGCCGGCGATGAGTGATCAGCGCTTTGCCCTGGACGAGCTGCCGACCGGCAGCGATCCCGCCGCCTGGCTCGGCTGGACCACGCTTGCCCAATCGCGCGCTTCGCATCCCGGCCAGTCGGCCTGGGTGTCGGCCAATGCCGGTTCCGGCAAGACGCATGTGCTGACGCAGCGGGTGATCCGGCTGCTGCTCGCCGGCGCCCGCCCTTCGTCCATTCTCTGCCTCACCTATACCAAGGCCGCAGCGTCCGAAATGTCGAACCGCGTCTTCGAGCGGCTGGCGGAATGGGCGACGCTGGATGACCTCGAACTTGCCAAGCGGATTGCGGCCATCGAACAGAGGGAGCCGGATCGGGCGACGCTTGCGGCCGCACGGCGGCTCTTTGCCAAGGCGCTGGAAACGCCGGGTGGCCTGAAGATCCAGACGATCCACGCCTTCTGCGAAGCGCTGCTGCACCAGTTTCCGCTGGAAGCGAATGTCGCCGGGCATTTCAACGTGCTCGACGATCGGGCCGCCGTCACCGTTCTTGCCGAAGCGCGGCGATCTCTGCTGACGGCCACGTCGACGGAGAATGATGCAGCACTCGCCGAAGCCTTCTCGCAGGTCCTGAGCATCGCCGATGAAAGCGGGCTCGAAGGACTGATTGCCGATACCGTGGCCAACCGCCATGCTGTCAGAGACTTCCGGCAGCGTGCGGAACGGACGGGTGGGCTTGATGCAACCCTGCGGAAGGGCTTGGGCATCGGTCCGCTGGAGAGCGAGATCAGCCGCGCCGAGGATTACTGGCCGCTTGCCGGACTGTCAGGTGGCAATTTCAGCCGCTACATCCAGCTCGCCCTCGAAAAGGGTGGCGAGAAAGTGCGGGCCGTCGCGGAAGTGCTGGAACGGGCGCTGGTGGAAGCCGATCCCCTGGAGCGGACGAAGCTTCTGGACCAGGCTTTCCTGACGGCGCAGGAGGCGCCGAAGGCCGACAGCTCTCTGATTGCCGCTGCCATGACCAAGGTTGCGCCGGATCTCAAGGATGCCGTGATTGCGGCTCGCGATCATGTTGTCGCCATGCGGGACCGGCTGCGGATCTTCCGCATGTATGAGGCGACGCGATCGGCACTGACGCTGGCCGTGCGTCTCGACACCGACTACGAGGAACTGAAAAAGCGGCGCTCGCAGCTCGATTTCGAGGATCTGATCGTGCGCACCGCCCGGCTTCTGACGCGCGGCGATGTCGGCGCCTGGGTACATTACAAGCTGGACCAGGGCATCGACCATATCCTCGTCGACGAGGCACAGGATACGAGCCCGGTGCAATGGGATGTCATCCGGTCGCTGCGCGAGGACTTCTTTACGGGTCTCAGCGCCCGGCCCGGGATCCGCACCTTCTTTGCCGTGGGGGACGAGAAGCAGTCGATCTATTCCTTCCAGGGCGCACGTCCGGAGCAGTTCTCGCAGGAAGCCCGCCAGACCGAACGCGCGGTCACCGAAAGCGGGCAAAGCTTCAACACGGTGCGTCTGCCGCTCTCCTTCCGCTCGACGCAATCGGTGCTCGCGGCCGTCGACCAGGTCTTCAGCCTGCCGGAAAACAGCCGGGGCCTCAGCGCCGGCGGGGACCCTGTCATCCACCAGTCGAGCCGCATCGGGCATCCGGGAACGGTCGACGTCTGGGACATGATCGCGGCCGAAAAGCAGGAGAAGGACGAGGACTGGACCGCCCCCTTCGACGCGACGCCGGAAAGCGCACCTTCGGCCATCCTTGCACGACGCGTGGCGCATCAGATCAGCCAGATCGTCGGACGCGAGACCATCATCGAGAAGGGCAACAAGCGGTTGATCCGCCCGGGGGACATCCTCGTGCTCGTGCGCAAGCGCGACGGGTTCGTCAATGCACTGACCCGGGCGCTGAAACGCCCCTATAACATTCCGGTCGCCGGTGCAGACCGCCTGAAGCTGACCAGCCACATTGCCGTGCAGGACATGCTGGCGCTCGGGCGTTTCCTGCTGCTGCCCGGTGACGATCTCTCGCTGGCTTCCCTGTTGAAGAGCCCGCTCTTCAATCACAGCGAAGACGATCTGATGGCCTTGGCAGCCGAGCGACCGGAAGCGCAGAGCCTCTGGGCGAGACTGAGGGAACAGGCTGAGACGGATTCGGCGTGGAAGAAGACCTGCGAGCGGCTGACCCTGTTTCTCGACCAGGCGCGAGACCATTCGGTCCATGATTTCTATGCCCGCGTGCTCAGCGTCCATGGTGGCCGAAGGGCCTATCTCGGGCGCCTCGGCTCCGAGGTGAGCGACATCATCGACGAGTTCCTGACCTTTGCGCTCTCCTTCGAGACCAGCGGTTTGCCCGGCTTGCAATCCTTTGTCTCCACGCTCGAAATGGAAGCACCGGAGGTCAAGCGCGAGCAGGACAAGGAACGCAACGAAGTCCGGATCATGACGGTGCATGCCTCGAAGGGTCTCGAAGCGCCCATCGTGTTCCTGATCGATGGCGGCTCGAAGCCGTTCAACTCGAACCATGTGGCGAAGCTCAGGATCATCGAGACGGCCGAAGGCCTACCCTTCCCGATCTGGGTCCCGTCGAAATCCCTTGGCAATTCGATCTCCGCTGCCGACATGGATCGGCGCAAGGATCAGGCCGAGGAGGAATATCGCCGGCTGCTCTATGTCGCGATGACCCGCGCTGCCGATCGCCTGATCGTGGGCGGCTATCGCGGCGTGCAGGACACGGGCGAGATCTGGCACAAGATGATCGCGCGGGCGCTCAGCGCCGACGAAACGCGCTGCAAACAGGTCGAGTTTTCCGGGCCCGATGGCGGCTGGGCGGGACTGCGCTGGTCTCTCGGCGACACAGAACCTGACCTGCCCGCGAGCGAAGAAAGCGCCGAAAGCGAAGAAAGCCATAGCCTCCCCTCGACGCTCTGGAAACCATTGCCGCCACCGGTCAGCCTGCCGAGACCGCTCAGTCCATCGGGTGCCGGCAGCATCGTGATCGACGACGACGAGGATGCGCTGACGGCGTCGGCGTTGTTTTCGACGACGGAAAAGGCGGATCTTGCCTTGCAGCGCGGACGGCTCATCCATCGGATGCTGCAGAACCTGCCGGGCTTTCCAGAGGGTGACCGTCGTGAGGCAGCCGAACGTTATGCGGAACGCGCTGCCCGGTTCTGGCCGATGGAGCAGCGCCAGCGACTGGTCTCTACCGTCATGGCCGTGCTGGAAGACGAGGCGCTTCACCCGCTCTTCGATGCCGGCAGTCGTGCCGAAGTTTCGGTCATGGGCACGATGCGGCTGAAGGGCGAGCTTCGCGCGGTCTCAGGGCGCATCGACCGGATGGCCGTGCTAACCGACCGGGTGATCATCGCCGACTACAAGACAAACAGGAGCCCTCCAGTGGAGGCCGCGCAAGCACCCCTCTCCCACCGGGTGCAGCTCGCCATCTACCGCGAGATCCTGCAGCCGCTTTATCCCGGCAAGCAGGTGGAATGCTGGCTGATCTATACCGAAAACGGCAGCCTGATTCCGCTTGATGACAGCCTGCTTCAGCGGTCCCTTGCCGACCTCGAAACATCGTGAGATACCGCATATTGAAATTGCTGCCGTGCGGCATCACATATCTAGTCAATTCCGTATCTATGAAGGGAGAGCCCCATGGCTACCGTTAAAGTCGACAAGTCCAATTTCCAGGCCGAGGTGCTCAACGCTTCCGAACCGGTCGTCGTGGATTTCTGGGCCGAATGGTGCGGCCCGTGCAAGATGATTGCACCGAGCCTCGAAGAAATCTCCAACGAGCTCGCCGGCAAGGTGAAGATCGCCAAGCTCAACATCGATGAGAACCCGGAACTGGCTGCCCAGTTCGGCGTTCGCTCGATCCCGACGCTGGCCGTCTTCAAGGGCGGCGAAGTGGCCGACATCAAGGTGGGTGCAGCCCCGAAGACCGCGCTGTCCAGCTGGATCGCCGGTGCAGCCTAAGGCTCACGGCACTGATGACCAAAGAAAAAGCCCGGTTTCGCCGGGCTTTTTTCATGTCGGGATGGTGCCGTTCTCTGCGAGCACATTGCCCGCAAGATAGAGCGAGCCGCCGATCATGATGCGCGGCGGAATTCCGCCTTCGCTGCGCTCACGGATCGCATCGAGCGCCTGGCCCAGTGAGCCCATCGGAAGAGCTTTCAAACCGGCCTCTGCTGCGGACTGGGCGAGCGCCACCGGATCGAGGCCGACGTCCGAGCCCAGGATCGGGACGGTGTAGACATTATGGGCGATATCGACAAAGGCGCGGAAGAAGCCGATCGGGTCCTTGGTGTTGATCATGCCGATGACCAGATGCAGCGGTCGCGCCTGGCGTTCTTCCATGGCCGCCATGGCTTCGGCGATCACCTCGCCGGCACCCGGGTTATGCCCGCCATCGAGCCAGATTTCCGCACCTTGAGGCGCACGCTCTACCAGCCGACCTTCGGTCAGCCTTTGCAGGCGGCCCGGCCATTCGACCGACAGCATGGCCTTTTCGGCGATCTCTTCCGTCACCGTATAGCCGGCTGCCTTCACGGCGCGGATGGCGGTTGCGGCATTGCCGATCTGGTGGCGACCGGGAAGGCGCGGCAGCGGCAGGTCCATCAGGCCGAACTCGTCCTGGTAGACGAGCCGTCCGAATTCTTCATAAGCGAGGAAATCCTGGGCGAAGACCGCGAGCGGACAGCCGAGGCGCTCGGCGGTGCTGATCAGCACATCCTTCGCGCCGTCGAATTCCTGGTGACCGATGACCACGGGAACGCCGCGCTTCATGATGCCGGCCTTTTCGGCGGCAATCAGCTCGACCCGGTCGCCGAGATAGGCCTGATGATCGAGCGAGATCGGCTGGACGATACAGACAGCCGGCTTTTCGACGACATTGGTCGCGTCGAAGCGTCCGCCGAGACCGACCTCCAGCACGACGACGTCGGCAGGCTGCTCGGAAAAGAGGATGAAGGTCACCGCCGTCAGGATCTCGAAAACGGTGATCGGCTTGCCACCATTGGCCTCGGCCACGCGGCGCAGGGCATCGGCAAACATCGCATCATCAACGATCTGCCCGCGGCCACCCTTGACGCCGATGCGATAGCGCTCGTGCCAGCGCACGAGATGCGGCGATGTGTGGACGTGGACGGACAGGCCCTGGGCTTCCAGAAGCGCACGGCAGAAGGCCGTCGCCGAGCCTTTGCCGTTGGTGCCGGCCACATGGATGACCGGCGGCAGCTTCAGATGGGGATTGCCCAGAACCTCGAGGAGGCGCCGGATACGGTCGAGCGAGAGATCATAGCCCTTGGGGTGCAGCCCCATGAGCTTGTCGATTTCGGCTTCGGCCTGGCTGACGATGGGGTCTGTCATGACACTCGTTCCGCGAGCGCGGCCTCAAGGGGAAGCAAGGCTCAGGCCGAAGCCTTGGCAACCGGCTTCGTCACGTTCGCGGGAACCGCTACGTCGTTTGCAGGGCGCTTGGTCATGATCTTGAGGACGCGGGCCAGCGTGTCCGGGATATCATGACGCTTGACGACCATGTCGACCATGCCGTGTTCCAGGAGGTATTCCGAGGTCTGGAAGCCTTCGGGAAGCTTTTCGCGGATCGTCTGTTCGATGACGCGCTTGCCGGCAAAGCAGATCTCGGCACCGGGTTCTGCAATGTGGAGATCGCCCAGCATGGCGTAGGAGGCCGTGACGCCGCCCGTGGTCGGGTTGGTGAGGACCACGATATAGGGCTGGCCGGCTTCCTTCAGCATGTCGACGGCAACCGTCGTGCGCGGCAGCTGCATGAGGGAAAGAATACCCTCCTGCATGCGGGCGCCGCCCGAAGCCGGGAACATGACCAACGGGCACTTTTCCTTGATGGCGCGTTCGAATGCCTTCACGATCGCTTCGCCGGCGGCGATGCCGAGCGAGCCACCCATGAAGTTGAATTCGTGGACGACGGCGACGAGCTTCAGGCCCTGTACCATGCCGACGCCGGCGACGATCGTGTCTTCCTGGTCGGTCTTCAGACGGCTGTCCTTGAGACGATCCGTATATTTCTTGGAATCGCGGAACTTCAGCGGATCCTGCGCCACCTTCGGCTGCGGCAGGGCCTCGTATTGGCCACCGTCGAAGAGGTCGGTCAGGCGAGCCTTGGCCGGCATCTTCATGTGGTAGCCCGAAGCAGGGATCACCCACTTGTTCTCTTCCAGGTCCTTGTGGAAGACCATCTCGCCCGTTTCCGGGCACTTGATCCAGAGGTTTTCCGGAACTTCGCGGCGACCCAGCATGGAATTGATGCGCGGGCGCACATAGTTGGTGATCCAGTTCACGCGGCTTACTCCTGATGTTTCCAGCCCATATGGGGTGCTTATTCGGCAGCAGCAAGGCGCGCAGAACGCACGCCGCTTGCCAGTCCGCGCACCAGCGTGGCAACGGCCTGAACCGTATCTGCCGTCGCCTTACCATCGGCTGTGAGATTGGTGGCAACCTGATTGACGATCGCGGTTCCAACCACGACGCCATCGGCATTGGCGCCGATCAGTCGGGCATGTTCGGCGGTCTTGACTCCGAAGCCGACGCAGATCGGCAGGTCCGTATGCGCCTTGATGCGCTGGACGGCGCCGGCAACGCGCGACGGATCCGGCAGCGACGAACCGGTGATGCCGTTCATAGAGACATAATAGACGAAGCCCGAGGTATTCTTGAGAACAGTCGGAAGACGCTTGTCGTCGGTGGTCGGGGTCGCCAGACGGATGAAGTTGATATCGCGGCTGCGGGCCGGGATGCAGAGTTCGTCATCCATTTCCGGCGGAAGGTCGACGACGATCAGGCCATCGATGCCGGCTGCGAGTGCGTCGTCAAGGAAACGCTCGACACCATAGACGTAGATCGGGTTGTAGTAACCCATCATGACGATCGGCGTTTCGTTGTCCGTCTTGCGGAATTCGCGGGCCAGATCGAGCGTGCGCACGAGGGTCTGGCCGGCCTTCAAAGCCCGCTGACCGGCAAGCTGGATTGCCGGGCCGTCGGCCATCGGATCCGAGAAGGGCATGCCGAGTTCGATGACGTCGGCGCCGGCTTCCGGCAGGGCCTTCATGATCGCAAGCGACGTGTCGTAGTCCGGATCGCCACCCATGAAATAGGTGACGAGAGCCGGGCGGCCTTCTGCCTTCAGGGCAGCAAAACGTTGGTCCATACGCGCAGTCATGATCAGAGCCCCATACCGAGAATCTTGCCGACAGTGAAGATGTCCTTGTCGCCGCGGCCGCAGAGGTTCATCACGATGATCTGGTCCTTGTCCATCTTCGGCGCACGCTTGATGACTTCGGCGAGCGCGTGGCTCGGCTCGAGCGCCGGGATGATGCCTTCGGTGCGTGTCAGGAGCTGGAAGGCTTCAAGCGCCTCATCGTCCTTGATCGGGACATATTCGACGCGGCCCATGTCCTTCAGCCAGGAGTGCTCGGGACCGATGCCGGGATAGTCGAGGCCGGCGGAGATCGAGTGACCTTCCTTGATCTGGCCGTCGCCATCTTGCAGCAGATAGGTGCGGTTGCCATGCAGAACGCCCGGCGTGCCGGCGGTCAGCGAAGCGCAATGCTCCTCGCCTTCGAGACCCTTGCCACCAGCTTCGACGCCAACGATCCGCACGCTCTCGTCATCCAGGAAGGGATGGAAGAGACCGATCGCGTTCGAACCGCCACCGACGGCAGCAATCAGCATGTCCGGCAGGCGGCCTTCGGCAGCAAGCATCTGCTCGCGGGTCTCGCGGCCGATGACCGACTGGAACTCGCGGACCATCTCCGGATAGGGATGCGGGCCAGCGGCAGTGCCGATCATGTAATAGGTGTCGTCGACATTGGTGACCCAGTCACGCAGCGCCTCGTTCATGGCATCCTTCAGCGTGCCATGGCCGGCGGTGACCGGCTTCACTTCGGCGCCGAGGAGCTTCATGCGGAAGACGTTCGGTGCCTGGCGCTCGACGTCGGTTGCGCCCATGTAGACGACGCAGGGGATGCCGAAGCGAGCCGCAACCGTGGCCGAGGCGACGCCGTGCTGGCCCGCGCCGGTTTCGGCGATGATCCGGGTCTTGCCCATGCGCTTGGCGAGCAGGATCTGGCCGAGGCAGTTGTTGATCTTGTGCGAACCGGTGTGGTTCAGCTCGTCGCGCTTGAAGTAGATCTTCGCGCCACCGAGTTCCGCCGTCAGCCGCTCGGCGAAATAAAGCGGGCTTGGACGACCGGTGTAATGGGTGTTGAGATGCGCCAGCTCCGCCTGGAATTCCGGATCCGTCTTTGCCTTTTCCCATTCCGCCTGCAGATCGAGGATCAGCGGCATCAGCGTTTCGGCAACGAAGCGGCCACCGAAGATGCCGAAACGGCCGTCTTCGTCGGGACCTTCACGGAAGGAATTGGGTTTCGGTGACTGGTTCACTTGACACTCCCTGAAACCGGCTGTGCACGACTTGCCTCGGCAACGGCCGCAAAAAACTCGTCCATCATCTGAAGATCCTTGACGCCCGGGGCGGATTCCACGCCGGACGAGATATCGATCGCCCGCGCCCCGGTCTCCCGCAGGGCCTCTGCGATATTGGCCTTGTTGAGGCCTCCGGAAAGCATGTAATCCACGCTGTCGTCAAGCGAACGCAGCAGACTCCAATCGAAGGTGACGCCGTTGCCACCGGGAAGATCGGATCCCGCGGGCGGCTTTGCGTCGAAGAGAAAACGATCGGCAATACCAATATAGGGCTCGATGCGCCTCAGGTCATCGGCATCGCGGATGGAAAATGCCTTCATGATCGGAAGACCGGTCACGGCCTTGACCGTCAGCAGGCGTTCCGGGCTTTCATGACCATGGAACTGCAAGATATCCGGGCGCATCAAGGCGATGATCTCGTCGAGATCGTCGTTGTCGGCATCGACAGTCACCGCAACGCTTTTCACCCGGCCGCGAACGCGATCGGCAAGCGTACCTGCAATGTCGGGCTCGATGTTGCGCGGGCTCTTCTCGAAGAAGATAAAGCCGATATGGCTCGCGCCGCGGTCAGCCGCACGATCGACCGCCTCCGGCGTCTTCAGTCCGCAGATCTTGATATCGGGTCTCATGGCAGCGAAGTCGCACGAAATCAAAAAAGAGTCGAGCCAATTTGCGACAAAGGCTGAAAGGTCGCGGGTTCCATCAGTCGAAGTCGATGGCATGCAGGGCCGAACCGTGGCGCTTCAGCCAGGCCTTGGCCTCATCCATTTCCGGGCAGAGCTTGCGGCAGAGCGCCCAGAAGGCCGGACCATGGTTCATCTCGCGCAGATGCGCGACTTCATGGGCCGCGAGATAGTCGATAACGAGCGGCGGGGCCATGACGATGCGCCAGGAAAAGCTGAGCTTGCCGTCCCAGGAACAGGATCCCCAGCGGCTGCGGGTGTCCTTCAGGGTCATGCTCTTGACCGGCTTGCCGACATTTCCGGCATGCAGGGTGACGAGCCGCTCGAGATCGCGGCGCGCTTCCTTCTTTAGGAAATCGGCGACGCGACGTGGCAGATGATCCTCAAGACCGCTGACGCTCAGGATATGGCCGATCTCGCTGTCGATCGACTGGGTCAGGCCGCGCAGCTGTCCGGTATGGACGATGCGATGGGGAATGCCACGAAGCAGGATCTCACCGCCATCCTCGATGCTCCCGGCCGTCTTCTGGCGCTTGAGCTTGGTGCTGAGCCAACCCTGATGCCGATCGAGAAAGTCCTCGATGTCCCGTTCGCGCAGTCCCGGTGGAATTGTCATCTTCAAGGCGCGACCGCCGGGCTCGATCCTGAGCGTAATGCGGGTCGCACGGCTGTTCTTGCGGATCGTGAGCGGAACCGACCTTCCATCCACGGCAATCGCCCGCTCCAGCTGGATCGCCGGGGCTCTCTGCGGTGTCAGCTTTTTCAGCAGGGGAAACATGTGCCTGTTCTAGCCGATTCGTGGTGTCACCTTGCAACAAAAAAGGCCGGCGCAAGGGCGCCGACCTCAAGCTTTTCCAGAAAAGCTCAAGCTCTTCAGTTGCCGGTGAAGCCCTGAGCCGGACCGCCCTCGCCTGCCGGCTTGACCTGCTGACGATCGCGCATGAAGCGGTCGAACTCTTCCTGATCCTTTGCCCGGCGCAGTTCGCGGGCATACGTGTCGAATTCGGCGCGCATCTCGTCGAGACGGCGGCGCTCTTCGTCGAGACGCTCGAGTTCGGCCTTGCGCCAATCATCGAAGGCGACATTGCCGGTCGATGCGGAGGCGCTGTAGGTGTTGGTGCGGCACCAGGCAAAGGCAGTGTCCGCCTTGCGGTTGGCTTCCCGCTTGAAACTCTGGAATTTCTCGCCGAACAAAATGTAGGCGAGCATGGCCAGACCGAGCGGCCAGAAGACCACGAAGCCCAGCACCATCAGGGCGACGGTTGCCGGAGTCCAATCCGGCCGAAGCAGTGCTGACTGGTTCATCATCGATAACCTCGTTCACGCGAAGGGCGGAATGCCCTCCGATGGTTTCGATGTGGGAAATGGCAGCCTGCCCTTCAAGAAAGAAGCGGACCCAATCGGAGAACCGATTGAATCCGCTTCTTAAATTCGGAATGACGAAAATGTCAGAGGGACTTGCCACCCTTGATGACGCGCTTGACCGGCGTTGTTGCCTTGGCCTTCTTGCCATGGGTCTGGGCGAACTGGATGATCCGCGGCGCGATTTCGCGACGGAAGCGCGAGCCGTTGAAGACCCCGTAGTGACCGACATCGGGCTGCATGTAATGCAGGCGCATATGGTCGGGGATATTCGTGCAGATGGTCTGCGCGGCCTTCGTCTGACCGACGCCGGAGATGTCGTCGTTTTCGCCTTCGACGGTCAGCAGCGCCACGTTGCGGATGGCCGTCGTGTCGACCCGCTTCGTGCGGTGCATCATTTCACCCTTGGGCAGGGAGTGCTTGATGAAGACGGTGTCGACTGTCTGCAGATAGAACTCCGCCGTCAGGTCCATGACGGCCAGGTATTCGTCGTAGAAATCACGATGCTTTTCAGCCGAGTCGCCGTCATTCTTGACGAGGTGCATGTAGAAGTCCTTGTGGGCGATCATGTGCCGGTCGAGGTTCATCGACATGAAGCCCGAGAGCTGCAGGAAGCCCGGATAGACCTGACGCATGAAACCGGGCTGCGGCCACGGCACCTGCATGATGACGTTGTCACGGAACCATTCGAGCGGTTTGTCCTGGGCCAGCTGGTTGACCGCGGTCGGGTTGATGCGGGTGTCGATCGGTCCGCCCATCAGGGTCATTGAGGAAGGTGCACAGCTGTCCTGGTCCCCTTCCATCACCGCAACGGCGGCAAGAACCGGAACCGAGGGCTGACAGACAGCGACCACATGGGTATCCGGACCCAGGTGATGGAGAATGTCGATGACGTAATCGATGTAATCGTCGAGGTCGAAGTCACCTTCGGTCACCGGCACCATGCGGGCATCGATCCAGTCGGTGATATAGAGATCGGCGCTTGGCAGCAGCGCCTCGACCGTTCCACGCAGAAGCGTCGCATAATGGCCCGACATCGGAGCGACGATCAGGATGCGGGGACCCTTGTCTGCTCCAGCCGGCAGATGGCGCTTGAAATGTATCAGATCGCAGAAGGGTTTGCGCCAGACGATTTCTTCCTCGACCGCCACGCTTTCGCCATCGACGATCGTTCTCGGGAGACCAAAAGCGGGCTTGCCGTAGCGACGCGTCACGCGCTCGAAGACCTCGAAGCCGGCAGAGAAAGAACGCCCGAGGGCCGTATGGGACCAGGGGTTCAGAGGGTTACGCCAGGCGAGGTTCATCGCATCCGCCGTTGCCCGGAATGGCGCCATGAATGCGTGGTTGAGTTCATAGAGCTGATAGAACATGGGTTCTGTACCTTCATACCGGATCACCGGAGATCCGCGTTCATTCGCTACACTAACAGACTTTGTGCGCTGCAAAAGCCCGGATTTTCCCTCAAGCCGCAACGCAAGAAGCCTCCAGACTTAGGATGATGGGCGAAAGTCCTTAAGGTTCCCTGCTGCGGATGCGGTTAATCAACGATCACAGTGTTCAACCGAATTTGCAGGTCCTACCCTTTCCGAGGCTTGCGATTTGATGTTTGTTCCATCCGTCATCCCAAGACATGAGTGAAGGAACACCATGACCAGCAGCAACAACCGCAAGTCCGAATACAACGTCGATCCGATCTTCCTCGATCGTTGGTCACCGCGTGCATTCGACGGCAGCACGATGCCGAAAGACGACCTGCTTACCATCCTCGATGCGGCTCACTGGGCACCATCGGCGTTCAACTATCAGCCCTGGCGCTTCATTTACGCGCTGAAGGGTACGCCGGAGTTCGACAAGTTTCTCGACATCCTGATCGAGTTCAATCAGGGCTGGGCCAAGAACGCCTCCGCGCTTGTCTTCATTTTCTCCGACACGCTGAGCCGTCCGGCCGATGGTTCAGAGCCCAAACCCTACCGCAGCCATAGCTTCGATGCCGGTGCCGCCTGGGGCCTGCTGTCGCTTCAGGCAATCAAGTCCGGTTATTTCGCGCATGCGATGACCGGCTTCAGCTTTGATCGCGCGCTGGCGGAGCTTGGAGCACCGGAAGGCTTCCACATCAATGCGGCAGTTGCGATCGGCAAGCTTGGCGACAAGGAGACGCTGCCCGAGGGTCTGCGTTCGCGCGAAACGCCGAACGAGCGCAAGCCGCTCGCAGACGTCGCCTTCGAAGGTCACTTCTGAAGATATCGATCTGATGGTTTCACGTGAATCACGTTAACCATCCGGGCAGATAAGTCTGTTGAAAGCAAAAGGGCCGCCTGAAAGGGCGGCCCTGTTTAACATCCAGGCGCAAGCCGTCAGATGTCGAGGTTGGCGACGCTCAGTGCATTGTCCTGGATGAATTCGCGGCGCGGCTCGACCTCGTCGCCCATCAGGCGGGAGAAGAGGCCGTCGGCATCGGTCGCATCGTTGACGCGGACCTGGAGCAGCGAGCGCACATTCGGGTCCAGCGTGGTTTCCCAGAGCTGCTCCGCATTCATTTCACCAAGACCCTTGTATCGCTGCATGGAAAGGCCCTTGCGGCCGGTCGCAAAGATCGAGTCGAGAAGCGCGCGCGGGCCCGACATGTCGCTGCGGCCATCCTTGCGGGTGAGAACCGGCGGTTCGGAATAGATTTCGCGCAGGCGTGCCGACATCTGGTCCATGTGGCGAGCGTCAGCCGAGCCGATCAGCGCCACATCAACTGCGGCCACTTCCTTGACGCCACGGACCATGCGTTCGAAGCGCAGGCCGCCTTCGTCGGTGACGAAGCCCTGCCAGCCGCGTTCGGTGTCTTCGGCAATCATGTCGAGACGGCTCGCGACCAGCGCCGCGGTCGCCTCGGCCTGCTGGCGGTTGCCTGTCAGTTCGGGATTGAGCGCACCGGCAATTGCTGCCTGCTCGATGACATTGCGGTTGTAGCGAGAATGCAGGCCATCGATCAGTGACCGGAGACGCAGCGCGTCCTGGATGACGTCGCGCAGATCCTGTCCGGCACGGACTTCACCGTTGGCGAGCGTGAGGGTCGCTTCTTCGAGACCCATGGTGATCAGGTAGTCTTCGAGCGCCTTCTCGTCCTTCAGATACTGGACCGACTTGCCGCGCGAAACCTTATAGAGCGGCGGCTGAGCAATGTAGAGATGGCCGCGCTCGATCAGCTCCGGCATCTGGCGGAAGAAGAAGGTGAGCAGCAGCGTTCTGATATGCGCGCCGTCCACGTCAGCATCGGTCATGATGATGATCTTGTGGTAACGAAGCTTATCCGCGTTGAATTCGTCCTTGCCGATCGAGGTGCCAAGGGCTGTGATCAGCGTGCCGATTTCCTGGCTGGAGAGCATCTTGTCGAAGCGGGCACGCTCGACGTTGAGGATCTTGCCTCGCAGCGGCAGGATGGCCTGGTTTTCGCGCGAGCGGCCCTGCTTGGCCGAGCCACCTGCCGAGTCACCCTCGACCAGGAAGAGTTCTGACTTGGCAGGATCGCGCTCGGAGCAGTCGGCGAGCTTGCCGGGCAGAGACGCGATATCGAGGGCGCCCTTGCGGCGGGTGAGTTCACGTGCCTTGCGGGCGGCTTCGCGGGCAACGGCAGCTTCGACGACCTTGCCGACCAGGATCTTGGCTTCGGTCGGATGCTCTTCGAACCAGGTGCTGAGCGCCTCGTTGACAAGGTTTTCAACGACCGGGCGAACTTCCGAGGACACAAGCTTGTCCTTGGTCTGCGACGAGAACTTCGGATCGGGAACCTTGACCGAAAGGACAGCCGAGAGACCTTCACGGCAGTCCTCGCCCTGCAGCGTCACCTTTTCCTTCTTGGTGATGCCGGAGCTGTCGGCGTAGGAGGTGACCTGGCGGGTCAGCGCGGCGCGGAAGCCGGCCATATGCGTGCCGCCATCGCGCTGCGGAATGTTGTTGGTGAAGCAGAGCACGTTCTCGTGGTAGCTGTCGTTCCACCACATGGCGACTTCGACGGTGATCCCGTCCTTCTCGCCCTTGATGGCCACGGGCTTTTCCACCAGCGGCTTCTTGGAACGATCGAGATAGCGGACGAAGGCCTCAAGACCGCCGTCGTAGAGCATTTCTTCCTGCCGAATATCGGACTTGCGCTTGTCGGTCAGAAGAATGCGCACACCCGAATTCAGGAAGGCGAGTTCGCGCAGGCGATGCTCGAGCGTTCCGTAATCGAACTCGGTCTTGGTGAAGGTTTCGGAGCTCGGCAAGAAGGTTACTTCCGTGCCCGAACGGCCTTCATAGTCGCCGGTCACCTTCAGAGGTGCATCGGCAACGCCATGGGTGAAGCTCATCTCGTGGATCTTGCCAGCGCGGCGGATCTTGAGGCTGAGGCGCACCGACAGTGCGTTGACGACAGAGACGCCGACACCGTGCAGACCACCTGAAACCTTGTAGGAATTCTGGTCGAACTTACCACCGGCATGGAGCTGGGTCATGATGACTTCGGCAGCCGAGACGCCTTCGCCGGTGTGGATGTCCGTCGGGATACCGCGGCCATTGTCGGTGACTGTGACCGAGCCATCGGCATTCAGCGTGACCGTGACGATATCCGCATGACCTGCCAAGGCCTCGTCGATTGCGTTGTCGACGACTTCGTAGACCATGTGATGCAGGCCGGAGCCGTCGTCCGTATCACCGATATACATGCCGGGGCGCTTGCGGACGGCGTCCAGTCCCTTCAGAACCTTGATCGAGTCCGCGCCATATTCGGCCGGTCCATCATTTTCCGCGATCGGCAAGTCGGTCATTCAGCAATCTTTCCAGTCAATTCTCAAAGGCCCGGCTGATTCGAATCAGCAGCTTCAAGTCGCCCGACTATAGGGGTTTTGGCCTGAGTTCCAAAGGTAAGGGCGTCGTTTCTCGTGGATAGACAGGGCTTTTCAACCCCTTCAAGGCCGTTTTTTGGCGCTATCCAGAATATCCTGCATTTCCCGTATCACATCGGGAGAGAGCTGGCGAATCAGCTTCGCCAGATCATTCGCGAAGGCGGTGTATTCAGGCTTCATTCCTGATGTATCGACCACCACGCGGGGATCCGATCGACCGGCCGTCGAAAAGAGTTCTTCGGCTTCGTCCCAGATGATGTTGAAGTAGCCTGCGACACGCTGCAGGAAATCGAAATTGGGAAGGCCGCGCTTTCCGTGCTCCAGCGCCGAGAGATAGGCGGGCGAGACGCCGATGGCTGCAGCCATTTCCTTTTGCGAAACTCCCTTGCGCTCGCGCAACTGCCGAAGGGCATCGCCAAACGGTGTCATCGACGGTCCTGCCCGCGGCGGGACAGCCGCACATAGAGAGCACCATCACCGCCGTGATGACGGGCGGCCGGCTCGTAAGACGAAATCAGAAACCGGAACTCCGGCATCGCAAACCAGAGCGGTACCGCGCGTTTCAGAGCGCCTTCGCTACCGAGCGAGCTGCCCTTGCCCGTAATGACCAGCACATGGCGCAGGCCCCGCTCATGCGCCCGGATCAGGAAGTCGAGCAGCATTCCATGGGCTTCGCTCTGGATCAGACCATGCAGGTCGATGCGCGCCTCGAGTGCCAGATGGCCCCGGGAAAGCTTGCGTTTGACCGGCTTTTCCAGAGGGTGATGGGCGTGCGCTGCCGGTTTGCGATCGGTCTCGGATGCTGAAATCGACGTCGAAAGGGCTGCGCGGTTGAGCGCCGGCACCTCCTTTTCCTCGACCGCCGTCTGAAACTGCTCCTCGAAACTCAGGAGTTCTTCCATGCGGCCGGGCATCGGCCGGGTCGAGCGCGCGACCTTGCCCCAGAGGATGCGATCTTCCGGATTGAGCTTTGGTGCACCCGACACTCAGACAAACCTCTCTGCCGCCTGCTTCGGGATCAGTATATAGAAATCCGCTGCGTTGCGCACCGCGCCCGCCAATTCACCGGCCTCGTCTCCCGAGCCGGTGAAGATGTCGCCGCGGGCGGGACCGAGGATTGCAGAGCCCGTATCCAGGGCAAGCATCGTGCGGGCAAAATCCTGCCCGCCGTCCATGTGGGTCAGGCCCCTTGCATGGATGAAAAAGGGAAAGCCAAAGGTATGGATGTTGCGGTCGACGGCGAGCGAACGGCCGGCAATGAGCGGCACCTTGGCTGCGGCGATCGGGCCCCGCGAGAGATCGTCGACATCGGCCTCGCGAAAGAAGATGTAGGACCTGTTGTGCCAGAGGATTTCGTCGACGCGCTCAGGATGGGCGGCGAGCCAGGCGCGGATCGACTGCATGGAGATCTCGGCTTCCGGGATCTCGCCGAGGTCAATCAGTAGTCGGCCTATCCCCGAAAACGGGTGGCCGGCCTTGGCCGCGTAGGTGATACGACGCAAGCGACCATCCGGGTAGCGCAACCGCGCGGCCCCCTGGACATGGGCGAAGAACACATCAACCTTCGAACGGGCCCAGGCAATTTCCAGCCCCCTGCCCTCAAGCCAGCCCTGATCGATCTCACGCCGGTCCGGATAAGGCCGCAGCCCCTGATCGGTCTTCAAGGCGAAAGCATAGGATGGGTCGAGGTCCGCCGGACGGTTGGCCTCATCGACATCCACGAGGTCGAGCGGCCGACGATAGAAGGGATGGCGATACTCCTGATCGGGCGTATCGCTGACGGCGACTTCCGGCTCATAAAAGGCTGTGACCAGGCCGGATTTGTCATCAGCGGGCAGGATCATAAAGGGCCGTGTTTCTCGCTCGAAGAAGGCACGCGCGTCTTCTGCTCCGGATGGCTGAAGCCTGTCGGCGGCATCGAGAAGCGGAATAAGGTCCTGCGCGGTCAGGCCGAGACGACCGGCCTTATACGGCTTGACCGACTGCAGATAGTTCCTGCAGTCGGCCATCGCAGCCCAGAGAGATGTGGGATTGTCCGCCTTCCAGCCGGGTAGATCGTCGAAGGATACCGGCTTCAGGCGGAAGGAGCCTTGCCCGCTCATTGTTCCGCTTCGGTCGCGATCAGCTTCCAGTTCGGATCGCGCGAGCGGACGTCACGGGCAAAGGTCCAGACATCGTTGACTTCAGACACGGCTTCGGCGTCGCCATCGATCAGCACGCCGTCCTTGTCGAAGGTCGCAGTGATCAACTGGCTGACGATACGAACCGTGACCTGCTCTTCGTTGTCGCGTGCCGAAGCCTGGGTGATCTCAGCCTTTTCGATGCCGACGAAGGTCGAGCGGACGGTTTCTCCTCGGCTCTCGCGGTCAGCGATCGCATTTTCGAAACCTTCCAACACTTCCCTGGAGAGGAGACCCTTGAGCGTCTTTCGATCGCCGTCGGCATAGGCCATCACGATCATCTCGTAAGCGATCTTCGCACCATTCAGGAATTCCTTCGGGTTGAAGTTCGGATCGTGGCGCAGAAGTTCGCGCAGCTGGTCGTTCAGCGTCGTGCCAGCCGGCGCATAGGCGTCGATAGCGTTGAAGCGCTCTTCGCCGGTCGCTTCTTCACGGCGCGGCAGTGTTACGACCTTGCCGTCATCGCGCGCTGCCCCCTTGGGCAGATCGCGTTGCGCGAAGGGATCGAACGGCGGCTTTTCATGGCCGGTGCGGCGTCCGAGCACGCTGCGAAGCTGAAAAAAGATCAGCACCGCAGCCACCAGGAAGAACAATGTAACGAAATCGCTAGATCCCATGAATACCGCCAGGCTTGATTGAATTTGATTTTTCGTTCTCCCATATAGTCTCCAGCGCCGCATCATTCAAATGGCGCAATGCATTCTTTGCATCGAGTAAGCGCCGACTCTTGCGATATCCGGATCACAAAGGCGTTTGGAGCCAGCCTATGCGCCTGCCTTTGGTGCTTTTTTTGATCGCACCACTCATCGAAATCGCAAGCTTCATCATTGTTGGTCAGGCCATTGGTGTTTTGCCAACGCTCGCCTTGATCATCCTCTCGGCAGGCGTCGGCGTTGCCCTTCTTCGGTTTCAGGGAGCCGGCATTCTGCGCCGTCTGCAGAGCGAAGCACGGCAGGGTCTCGACCCCGGACGTGAACTCGTTCACGCTGCCCTGCTGGTGGTCGCCGCATTTTTGCTGATCGTTCCCGGTTTCTTCGGCGACATCATCGGTATCCTGCTCTTCATTCCTTTCGTGCGAGACCTCGCCTGGCGGCTGATCAAGCCGCGCATCGTTGTGCGAAGCGCAGGCTTTGCCGACACTGGTTTCCGGACCAGCAAGCCGATGGACGAGAACGTGGTGGATCTCGGCGACGACGAATACAGCCGAGAACCGAACCCGAATTCGCCCTGGCGGGACCCGCGAATCGGTCGCGATTGATGCCTCTCACCCCTCCCTGCGCAGGGTTGTAAGGTGAAGTGTCAAATGTTAGATGGCCTTAGCAGTTCATCTTCAAGGAAACGCCCTATGGCCGACAACAATCAGGGAACGACTTCTCCGTCCCTCAACATTCTTGCCCAGTACATCAAGGACTTCTCCTTCGAAAACCCGGGCGCGCCGCGTTCGCTTCAGGCTCGTGACAAGGCGCCGGCCATCAATATCAATGTCAACGTCAATGCCAACCCGCTGTCGGATACCGACTTCGACGTTGTGCTGGCGCTGAACGCGGAAGCCAAGGACGGCGACAAGGTCGTGTTCGTCAGCGAGCTGGTTTATGGCGGCGTATTCCGGATCTCCGGTTTTCCGCAGGAGCACATGCTGCCGGTTCTCTTCATCGAGTGCCCGCGCCTGCTCTTCCCGTTCGCCCGTCAGATCATTGCCGACGCAACGCGCAATGGCGGCTTCCCACCGCTGATGATCGACCCGATCGATTTTGCACAAATGTTCGCGCAGCGCGTTGCCGAAGAACAGTCCCGCGCCAAGAGCCAGGCAGCTCCGAACTGATACGCTCCATTGGATGCGAGAATTGAGAAAGGGCCCTTCTGGGGCCCTTTTTGTTATCCGTCGTATCTTGCCCAGAGCGCCTTGCCGCCGAGGCGCGCGACGAGCTTTGCGTGCCCCTCGACTTCCGTCGCGGACAGGCGCGGCGCCAATGGACGCGGACGCTCATAGCTGATCTCGACCACGTCTTCGATTTCGCTCGACTGGTTGCGCCGGGTCTCGATAGTGGTCAGGCCGAAAGCGGCCTGCCGCCCACCCAGCATCTCGATATAGACTTCCGCGAGCAGTTCGGAGTCGAGCAAGGCGCCGTGCTTGGTACGGTGGGAATTGTCGATCCCATAGCGGCGACACAGAGCATCCAGAGAATTGGGGCCCATCGGATGCTTGCGACGCGCAAGCGCAAGCGTGTCGACGACCATATCCGAGGGTACGGGTGGGAGGCCAAGCCGTTCGAATTCCGCGTTGATAAAGCCCATGTCGAACGTGGCGTTATGGGCAATCCACTTGGCGCCGTCGAAGAATTCCTGCAGGTCAGAGACGATATCCGCAAAGAGCGGCTTATCCTTCAGAAAGTCGTCGGTGATGCCGTGGACGGCGAGCGCATCCGGATGAACCTTGCGGTCGCCCGGGTTGATGTAGACATGGAAGGTACGGCCCGTCGGAAAATGATTGAGCAGCTCGATACCGCCGATTTCGATGACGCGGTCGGCCTTGTTGTCGAGGCCTGTCGTTTCCGTATCGAAAATGATCTCACGCATGGTTCGTCCGTTTCGCCTGCTCGCGTAATTCTCTGACGATGGTTGTGACCTGGGCACGAGCACTGTCAAGGCCGTGCCCGGTATCGATGACATAATCGGCCTTTGCGCGTTTCTCCGCATCGGGCACCTGGCGTGCGAGGATAAGCTGAAACTTCTCCTCACTCATACCGGGCCTCGCCAGAACACGCGCTCTCTGGATCTCCGGATCACAGCTTACCACGATGACGCTGTCGACGCGATCTTGTCCATGGGTCTCGAAGAGCAGCGGGATATCGAGTACCACCAGTTCCTGTCCGAGATCTCGCTGCCGATTGAGAAAGGCCTTCTCCCGCGCCCGGACCAGCGGATGAACGATGGCCTCGAGCTCTCTGAACTTAGCCGGATTCTTCGCCAGATTCGCTGACAGCAACTGACGGTCGACTGCGCCACCGACAATGACGTCGGGGAAGAGTTCGGCGACCGCTGCAACGGCTTCCGAACGATAGAGATCGTGAACGACCTGGTCGGCATCGTTTACGGGTACGCCTTCCTCCGCAAACATTGCGGCGGTGGTTGACTTCCCCATACCGATCGAGCCGGTCAGGCCAAGGATGATCATTTGTGGGCCTCGATATCATCGAGCACGAGGCGTCGTAACTCGGCCGTCACCTCGGGCGTCTTGCCGAACCACCGTTCGAAACCCGGAACCGCCTGGTGAAGCAACATGCCGAGACCATCGACCGTATCCAGGCCGAGCTGCTCGGCCTGCAACAGAAATGGTGTCTTCAACGGCACATAGACAATGTCAGTGACGACAGCCTCGCTCCGCATCCTATCAAAAGCCAGTGTCGGCGCTGCCGACCCATCCATCCCCAGTGACGTCGTGTTGACGAACAATCCGGCCCCTTCCAGCAGGGCATCCATTGCCTCCATGCCATGTGCCTCAAGGGGCGCTCCGAACCGATGGACCAGTTCACGGGCGCGGTCCACCGTACGGTTGACGACATGGATCTCCGGTATCTGGCGATCGCGAAGCGCCTGGAGGATGGCACGACTGGCGCCCCCTGCACCCAAAACGATGGCGCGTCCAACCTTGTCCCAGCCAGGATGCTGCAAGTCGAGATTGGCAACGAAGCCGATACCATCGGTGTTCGTGGCGTGCAACAATCCATCTTCACGCCAAAGGGTATTGGCGGCTCCCAACTCCTCTGCGACCGGGTCGATGCGATCGGCAAGACTGCAGGCCGCCTCCTTGTGGGGGATTGTGACATTGCCGCCGCGATAGGGGCTATCGGCATGCTTCAACTGGGCGATGAAGTCCGCAAAGTTTTCCGGCGCAACCGCAACTCTTTCGTAGGAACCAGGCAGTACATATTGATCGAGCCAATAGCCATGAATGATCGGCGAGCGGGAATGCTTGATCGGATAGCCGGCGACAAAAGCCCGGGGCGGGAATGTTTCACGTGAATCACGCATGGTTAATCTCGTGTTGCCGAAGCGCTGCGAGCAACGGCAGAAGCGGCAGACCCAATATCGTGAAATAGTCGCCGGCGATCGTGTCGAACAACTGCACGCCCTCCCCTTCCAACTGATAGCAGCCGACACTCGACAAGACCGCGTCACCGTTGCGCTGCAGATAGCCGGCAAGGAACTCGTGCGAGAATTGGCGCACCTGCATGCAGGCTTTGACGACTTCGCTCCACAGCAGCTGCTCGTCTCGGACGAGGCAAACCGCACTGTTCAGGAAATGCGCTCGTCCCCGCAAAGCGAGCAAGGTCTCACGCGCCTCGGCAATCGAGTTCGCCTTATGGAAGATCTTAGGGCCCAAAGACATGGTCTGATCGCAGCCGATCACATAAGCGCCAGGGAAGCGTCGTGATACCTCGTTGGCCTTGGCCAAAGCGAGATGGCGTGCAACGGAGACCGGGTCTCGTCCGGCGAGCGGCAGGTTCTCTTCGATCGCACGTTCATCGACCGACGCCGGAACCGCGCTGAATTGAAGACCGGCATTCTTGAGGAGCATCTGCCGCGCCTTGCTGCCAGACGCGAGAATCAAGGGTGAGCTCATGACGATACCTTCGTAATGGCAATGCTCATCGCTTAGCGCGGCTTTGGACGCAGGGCAAGAATAGCCGCCGCCGTCTCTTCGATCGACCGACGGGTGACATCGATCAGCGGCCAGTTGTTGCGGGCACAGAGCGAGCGCGCATATTTCAGCTCCTCGGTAATCGATGCCCGATCAACATATTCGCTTTTGTCATAGCCCGCCGTTGCGCCGAGGATGCGGTTTTCCCGCACCTGAGAGATCCGGTCGGATGTCGCGATCAGCCCGACGACCAGAGGTCGAGTTGCTGTCAGAAGTCCATCGGGCAGCGGCACACCCGGGACGATCGGCAGGTTTGCGGTCTTGATGCCGCGATTGGCGAGATAGATGCTTGTCGGTGTTTTCGATGTCCGGCTGATGCCGATGATGACCACATCCGCCTGGTCGTAATCTTCCGGAGCCTGCCCGTCGTCGTGATCCATGGTGAAGTTGAGCGCTTCGATCCGCGCGAAGTACTCGGCGTTGAGTACATGCTGGGCACCGACCCGGCCGCGCGAGGGCGCTCCCAGATAGGCCTGAAACTTCTCGATGATCGGCGCAAGCACATTGACGCAGGGCAGGCCGAGTTCATGGCAGCCGGTTTCAACGAGAGCGGCGAGGTCCTGGTCGACGATTGTGTAGAGCACAATGCCAGGCTCGCGATCGAGCGCTTCGATCAGCGCCTTGATCTGCTTCTTGCTGCGGATGAGCGGGTAGACGTGTTCGATGGCGTTCGAACCACGGAACTGAGCGGCTGCGGCGCGGCCAGCGGAGATAAGAGTCTCGCCGGTTGAGTCAGAAATCAGGTGGAGATGGAAGAAGTTTTTCCGGTTCTCCACGTTGTTCACCGTGCCCTGTTGATTGTTTGGGATAAACAGAGGTAGCGGCGATGCGGGCGGAGGGGCAAGAGGAAAAGTGCCGATTTATCCACAATCGGTCACCAGTAGGTCTTCGAATTTCGGGGGCTGTGAATTGTGGTGAGGAAAGAGGGACGCCCGACCACGATCGACTCCGCGTCCCCCGTTAACGGTCTTTGTCTGCCTCTTGGAAGTGGATGGAATCGCGGGTTAATTTCAGGTTATCCCCATTATCCAGGCGGCATTTGGAATATCGCGGCCGATACCGGATGGGTTGGCAATCTTGCGAGAACAAGCTGTGGCTCTGGATTAATCCTTGATAGTCAGAGACTCTTAGAAATAGAAGAAGATTCAATATCTCTTTTCTTTTTTGAAAGGGCTTGAGCCTTGAGCACGACGAACCGAAAAGTCCTCGACGTCTTGGATGGGAAAACGGTCACGCCGCCGCCCATCTGGCTCATGAGACAAGCGGGCCGCTATCTGCCGGAATATCGGGAGACGCGTCAGAAAGCCGGGAGTTTCCTCGATCTCTGTTACTCGCCGGAATTCGCGACAGAGGTTACCCTTCAGCCGATCCGTCGCTACGGTTTCGATGCTGCAATCCTCTTTTCCGACATTCTGGTGATCCCGGATGCGTTGCATCGCAATGTGCGGTTCTCCGAGGGTCATGGTCCTCAGATGGATCCGATCGATGTCGACGGCATCAAGGGGCTCTCGACCGATGGTGTGATGGATCACCTGAAACCGGTCATGCAGACGGTGTCGAAGCTTCGTACCGAGCTTCCGACAGAAACCACGCTGCTCGGCTTCTGTGGTGCGCCATGGACGGTTGCGACCTATATGATCGCCGGACATGGAACACCCGATCAGGCCCCTGCCCGGCTCTTCGCCTATCGTCATCCGGAGGTCTTTGCACGGCTCCTCGATTTTCTCGCTGACGTCTCTGCCGATTATCTGGTTGCTCAGATCGATGCCGGTGCGGACGCCGTGCAGATTTTCGATTCCTGGGCTGGTGTTCTCGGTGAAGTCGAGTTCGAGGCCTATGCCGTTCGTCCCGTTCGTCGGATCATCGACTCGGTCAAGGCGCGACGGCCGCGTGCCAAGGTCATCGCCTTTGCCAAAGGTGCCGGTATCCTGTTGAAGCGCTACCGGCAGGATACGAATGCCGATGCCATCGGCCTCGACTGGTCCGTTCCGTTGAGCTTTGCCGTCGAGCTGCAGAAGGACGGGCCTGTTCAGGGCAATCTCGATCCGATGCGGGTTGTCGCCGGTGGTGCCGCCTTGAAGGACGGCATTGATGCGATCCTGCAGGCTCTCGGACAAGGTCCGCTGATCTTCAATCTCGGACACGGCATTACGCCGCAAGCCGATCCCCAGCATGTCAGTGAGCTGGTAGCCCAGGTCAGGAGCTTCGGCTGAGGATGGAGAAGCAGATTGACGCGAAGCCCGGAGCCCAGGCCGCCAGAAAGGCAGCCACGGCGCTCGTTTTCTTCGCAGCGATTGGCGGCGGGATCATGCTGGCAGGACCTGACCAGGCCTATCCCTGGATCAAGGCGCTGCACGTGATTGCCATCATTTCGTGGATGGCCGGTATGCTGTATCTGCCGCGGCTTTTCATCTATCACTCAGACTGTGACCCCTCCTCGCAGCAGGCTAAAACCTTTGCAGTGATGGAAGCTCGGCTGATGAAGGTGATCATGAACCCCGCCATGGTCGTGTCCTGGGTGCTTGGCCTCTATCTCGCCTGGCAGGTCTTCGACTTTCAGGGCGGTTGGCTGCATGCAAAAATCGCTGCCGTCATCGCCCTGTCTGGCGTTCACGGCTATTTCTCCAAGGCCGTGAAGTCTTTCGGTCGCGGCGAGTACATTCGCACACCCCGCTATTGGCGGATGATGAACGAAGCGCCCACGCTGCTGATGATCGTGATCGTCGTGCTTGCGGTGGTGAAACCTTTCTGAGCTCTCGGCTCATCACGCATTATTTTCATGCGCACGGGCTTTTCGCTTGCGGTCGAATCCGCGAGTCGCTATTTTCGCGCCACTTCCTCTTTTGGCTTGCGTAATATTCAGTCATTTGCGGCCTTCGCGATCGTACCGAATTCCACCAGCTCGCCGTTCCCCTTCAAAATACCTATCTGACGTGGTCTCCCTTCATGGCTGAAATGAAGCTACAAGAACTCAAAAGCAAATCGCCGACCGATCTCCTGACCTTCGCCGAGTCGCTCGAAGTTGAAAATGCGAGCACGATGCGCAAGCAGGAGCTGATGTTCGCGATCCTGAAGATGCTTGCGAGCCAGGATGTGGAGATCATCGGCGAAGGCGTCGTTGAAGTTCTTCAGGATGGCTTCGGTTTTCTTCGCTCGGCGAATGCCAATTACCTGCCAGGTCCAGACGACATCTACATTTCCCCTTCGCAGATCCGCCGTTTCTCTCTGAAAACAGGCGATACTGTTGAGGGTCCGATCCGCGGCCCGAAGGAAGGCGAACGCTACTTCGCACTTCTGAAGGTCAACACGATCAATTTCGAGGATCCGGAAAAGATCCGCCACAAGGTTCACTTCGACAACCTGACGCCGCTCTATCCAAACGAGCGGTTCAAGATGGAACTCGATGTTCCCACGTCGAAGGATCTGTCTGCCCGCGTGATCGATCTGGTCGCCCCGCTCGGCAAGGGCCAGCGCGGACTGATCGTTGCTCCGCCGAGAACCGGTAAGACCGTTCTCCTGCAGAACATTGCCCATTCGATCACGGCGAACCATCCGGAATGTTATCTGATAGTTCTCTTGATCGATGAACGTCCGGAAGAAGTGACCGACATGCAGCGCTCGGTGCGTGGCGAGGTCGTGTCCTCGACCTTTGACGAGCCGGCCGTGCGCCACGTTCAGGTCGCAGAAATGGTCATCGAGAAGGCCAAGCGCCTCGTTGAGCACGGCCGTGACGTCGTCATCCTCTTGGACTCGATCACCCGCCTCGGTCGCGCCTACAACACGGTTGTGCCTTCATCGGGTAAGGTTCTGACCGGTGGTGTTGACGCAAACGCCTTGCAGCGCCCGAAGCGTTTCTTCGGTGCTGCGCGCAACATCGAGGAAGGTGGTTCGCTTACGATCATCGCCACGGCTCTGATCGATACCGGCAGCCGTATGGACGAAGTCATCTTCGAAGAGTTCAAGGGTACAGGTAACTCGGAAATCGTGCTCGACCGCAAGGTTGCCGACAAGCGCATCTTCCCGGCCATGGATATTCTCAAGTCCGGTACGCGTAAGGAAGACCTGCTTGTGCCGCGTCAGGATCTCCAGAAGATTTTCGTCCTGCGCCGTATTCTCGCACCGATGGGTACCACGGATGCGATCGAATTCCTTATCGACAAACTCAAGCAGACGAAGAACAACGGCGATTTCTTCGACTCGATGAACACCTGATGTGGTGCCGGTTCCGGCCGGCAGCCTCAGGCTTTGCCTGTGGGTGATCTCGTGGCAGCGCGATCCGATACGATTTGTGCCCTTGCGTCCGGCGGCTTGCCCGCCGGCGTTGCCGTAATCAGGGTGAGCGGTCCGGCCTGCTTCGATGCCGTGCAGCAGATGGTTGGATCGCTGCCGCAGCCGCGCATGGCTTCGCTGCGGACGATCCGGGCGGCTGATGGCGAGTTCCTTGATCGTGGTCTGGTTCTTGTTTTTCCAGGACCCAATTCCTTTACCGGCGAAGATTGTGTCGAGCTACATCTGCATGGTGGCCGCGCAGTCGTGAACGCTGCGCTCCGATCATTAGCCGGATTCAGCGGTGTTCGACTGGCGGAAGCTGGCGAGTTCTCGATACGGGCGTTCGAAAACGGCAAGATGGATCTTGTAGAGGTTGAAGGTCTCGCTGACTTGCTCAGCGCCGAGACTGAAATGCAGAGAAGGCTTGCGGGGGAGCAGGCCAACGGTCATCTCTCTGCCGTTTACGATGAATGGCGCGAAAAGCTGATTTTCGTTCGCTCGATGCTTGAGGCGGAGCTGGACTTCAGCGACGAAGGTGACATTCCTGGTTCTGTATCGGATCGCGTTTGGGCCGATGTTGCCGAACTCAAGGTCCAGCTGGATCGCGCAATCGGCAATCTTCGGGCGGGCGAGATCATCCGCGACGGGTTCAAGGTGGCGCTGGCCGGGCTGCCGAATGCAGGCAAATCAAGCCTGATGAATGCGCTGGCGCAGCGCGATGTGGCGATCGTCACCCCGATCGCTGGCACGACGCGTGATGTGGTTCGCTGTGAGCTGGATATCGACGGCTACAAGTTTGAACTCTTTGATACGGCTGGCCTCAGGGAGACCGATGATCTGGTTGAGCGGGAGGGAATCCAGCGGGCATTCCGGACGATCAATGATGCGGACCTTATTTTGCATCTGGTCGACCTGTCCGAGAATGCGGACCCAGAGTTGATGGATTTCGAGCGACCGGTTTTGCGTATCGGGACGAAAATCGACCTCACGCGTGATATTCCCACGGAGCAAGCCTGTGACCTCCATGTGTCTTCTGCCACGGGGGAAGGTCTTGACTTGCTTCGGGAACGGCTGCTGGATGCGGTCAGAAGTCATACTCAGGTTGAGAGCCTTGCAATTCCGAGCCGTTTGAGGCATGCAGAGCGCCTTCGTTCGGCGTCGCAACATCTCGCTTCTGCGCTTGAGGTCGCATTGTTGCCACTTGAGATCCGAGCCGAAGAGTTGCGATTGGCATCCGTCGAACTGGCGAGAGTGACCGGTCGAATCGATACCGAAACGCTTTTGGGTAAGATCTTCTCCGAATTCTGTGTCGGCAAGTGATTCACGTGAAACAGGCTGTACCGCGATCATGTCTGAGAGGCAGTTCGATGTAATTGTTGTTGGCGGCGGTCATGCCGGTACCGAAGCGGCTGCCGCAGCGGCACGCATGGGCGCTAGAACCGCGCTCGTGACACACAAGGCCGATACGATCGGCGTCATGTCCTGTAATCCGGCCATTGGCGGCCTGGGCAAAGGGCATCTCGTACGCGAGATCGATGCACTCGATGGCATCATGGGTCGCGCTGCGGATGAAGGTGGCATTCAGTTCCGCATGTTGAACCGCAAAAAGGGCCCAGCAGTCTGGGGCCCGCGCACGCAGGCCGATCGCAAGCTCTATCGCTTGGCTGTCCAGCGTCTGCTCGCGGAAACTCCGAATCTTAAGATCATTGAAGGTGGTGTGGTCCGCTTCGTTCGTGACTCTACCGAAATAAACGGCGTGATCCTGTCAAACGGGCTGGAGCTCCGTTCGGCCGCGGTTGTGCTGACAACGGGTACGTTTCTCAATGGTTTGATCCATATCGGGGACAAGAAGATTGCCGCAGGCCGTGTCGGTGAGGCCCCTGCCCTCGGCTTGAGCGGGGATCTGGCAGCACTGGGCCTCAAGCTTGGTCGCCTGAAGACCGGCACTCCGGCGCGGCTGGACCGCAAAACCATCCGTTGGGAGGATCTCGAAGTCCAGGAAGCGGATGAGAACCCCATTCCCTTCTCATTCATGACGGAATCCGTCACGACGCCGCAGATTGCTTGCGGCATCACGCGGACGACGGTTGAAACCCATCGGATCATCCGGGAAAACATCCATCGATCGGCCATGTATTCCGGCCAGATCGAAGGTGTCGGACCGCGATATTGCCCCTCGATCGAGGACAAGATCAATCGTTTCGGCGATCGTGATGGACATCAGATTTTTCTGGAGCCCGAAGGGCTTGATGATGATACCATCTATCCAAACGGAATCTCGACCTCCCTGCCTGAAGATGTCCAGGAGCGGTTCATTCGCTCTATCCCGGGGCTCGAGAATGTCCGTATCCTGCAGCCGGGTTATGCGATCGAGTATGACTATGTCGATCCACAGCAGCTCGATCTGTGCCTGGCGGTCAAAGGCGTAAAGGGCTTGTACCTGGCTGGTCAGATCAATGGCACCACAGGTTATGAAGAGGCGGGTGCTCAAGGCTTGCTGGCCGGTATCAATGCGGCCCGGCTCGCAGCCGGCCAAAGCGGTTTCTCCTTCAGCCGCACGGATTCCTATATCGGCGTGATGATCGATGATCTGACATCGCGTGGTGTGGCGGAGCCCTATCGGATGTTCACCTCCCGCGCCGAGTATCGACTGTCATTGCGTGCTGACAATGCCGATATGCGGTTGACGCCGTATGGTATCAAGCTTGGTTGCGTGTCTTCGGAACGGGCCGGAAAGTTTGAGGCCTATCGGACCCAGCGCGAAGCACTTTACGAACAGCTCGGATCGCTGACTGCCTCACCCAACGAGATGGCGCTCGCCGGAGTTACCATCAATCAGGATGGTCGTCGTCGTACGGCTCGGGAGATTCTGTCCTATCCGGACATCGGCTGGGATCAGGTGGCCCAGGTCTGGCCCGAATTGAAGTCGGTTGATGCGAAGATCGCAACCGCCGTTGAGATCGATTGTCTGTACCATGTCTATCTCGAGCGACAGTTGGCGGATATCGAAGGGTTGCGTGCTGAAGAGGAGCGCGTCATTCCCGATGATTTCGACTATTCTGCCCTACCGGGTCTCTCGAATGAGCTGAAGATCAAGCTCGTCGCCAACAAGCCACGCAATATTGCCCAGGCAAGCCGGCTTGAAGGTATGACGCCGGCGGCAGTCGCCTTGCTTGTCGCGCATCTGCGCAAGAACCAAATCAATAAGTTGGCATCCTGATATGCAAAAAATGAAAAGCGCTCCGTATGGAATCGATGTTTCACGTGAAACGCAGGAGCGCCTTGATCGGTTCGCCAACCTTTTCCTGAAATGGGCTGCAAGAATCAATTTGATTGCGCCATCGACGGTCGAACAGCTCTGGACGCGCCATATTGCAGACTCGTTGCAACTCCGAAACATTGTGCCGATTCCTGGTCGATGGATTGATCTCGGGAGCGGGGGAGGATTTCCAGGGATCATCACCGCCATCACGCTGATTGAAGACCAGGCGGGTTGGGTCGATCTAGTTGAAAGCAACAACAAAAAGTGCGGTTTTCTGCGGACGGCGATTACCGAGATTGGCGCTCGGGCATCCGTTCACCCGCTGCGGATCGAAGATGCGGCAAAGACACTGGCCCCACCGGACTTCATCTCGGCACGTGCGCTGGCCGAACTCGATCTTTTGTTCACTTATGCCCAGCCTTGGGCGCTTGCCAATCCTGATCTCAAACTGATTTTCCATAAAGGTCGGGATTACCAGCAGGAAATCGATAAAGCGCGTGGTCGCTGGGACTTCGATCTGGTAAAACACCAAAGCGTTGTCGAGGCAGATTCCGTCATTCTGGAGATCGCCTCCCTGGCGCGCAGGGTTTAACGCTTCGGGTGCCAAATGAGTCTCGAAAAGAACCGCATCATCACCATCGCCAATCAAAAGGGCGGGGTGGGCAAGACCACCACAGCGATCAACCTGGCAACCGCCCTGGCGGCCATCGGTGAGCGCGTGCTCATCGTGGACCTCGATCCGCAGGGAAATGCCAGCACTGGCCTCGGGATCGACCGCCGCGATCGCCGGTTGTCGTCCTATGATGTGCTGGTCGGCGCCAACACGATCAGCGAAGCGGCACTGCAGACGGCTGTGCCCAATCTCTCTATCGTCCCGTCGACGATGGACCTGCTCGGCTTTGAGATGGAGATCTCCCAGCAGGCGGACCGCGTGTTCCGCCTGAAGAAGGCGCTCAATCTCGATGACGCACGTGCCTATAGCTATGTGCTGCTGGATTGCCCGCCTTCATTCAATCTTCTGACGATGAATGCCATGGCAGCGGCTCATTCGGTGCTCGTGCCGCTGCAGTGCGAGTTTTTCGCGCTGGAGGGTCTCAGCCAGCTTCTGGAAACGATCAACCAGGTCCGCCAGAGCGTGAATCCAACCCTGGATATTCAAGGCATCGTGCTGACCATGTTTGACTCGCGCAACAATCTGGCGCAGCAGGTGGTCAGCGACGTCCGCGAACATCTCGGCGAGAAGGTCTATACGACCCTTATTCCGCGTAATGTGCGTGTATCTGAGGCTCCGTCCTATGGTAAGCCGGCTATCCTTTATGACCTGAAATGCGCCGGTAGTCAGGCCTATCTGCAGCTGGCGTCCGAAGTCATTCAGCGTGAGCGGCAGCGCAAAGCAGCCTAATCTTCGTACAAGGGTGTGAGTATGAGCGAAGACGTATCGAAACGGCGCCTGGGGCGTGGACTTGCAGCGCTGATCGGCGAAATGGATCAGCCCGTTCCCGTCGGCGAGACGCGTCCCGCGATCAGTGCCGATCGCACTGTTCCGATCGAATTCGTCGCGCGCAGCCCGAAAAACCCCCGCCGCTATTTCGACGAGGCAGAACTGCAGGATCTCGCTGGTTCCATTCGCCAGCATGGGATCGTGCAGCCGGTCGTCGTACGCACCATTGGCAGCGATCGCTATGAAATCATCGCCGGCGAGCGTCGCTGGCGTGCCGCGCAGCTTGCGGGCCTGGTTGAAATCCCTGTCATCGTCCGCGACGTTGATGACCGGACGGCGCTCGAGCTTGCGATTGTTGAAAATGTCCAGCGCGCAGATCTCAACCCGCTCGAAGAAGCACTCGGTTACGAGCAGCTGATCGCAGAGCACGGCTACACCCAGAATGACCTTGGCGAAATCATCGGCAAGAGCCGCAGCCATGTGGCAAACAGCCTGCGACTGTTGAAGCTGCCGGATCCAGTGAGGGACATGCTGGCGGATGGCAGTCTATCGGCCGGTCATGCCCGGGCGCTGGTCTCGACCCCCGATCCTGTCGCGCTTGCCAAGACGATCGCCCAGAAAGGGCTCTCGGTTCGCGATGCAGAGAAACTCGCCCAGAACCACATCAAGGCGCAGCAGGCCCCTGCCCCGGCCGAGACCCGTGAAGCCAAGGATTCCGATACGATCGCGCTGGAGCGCAGCCTGTCGGATCGTCTTGGTCTTTCGGTCTCGATCAACCACAAGGGTGGCGGTGGCCAGTTGAAGATCAATTACAAGACGCTGGACCAGCTCGAAGAAATCTGCCGGCTTCTCGAAGCGCGTTGATCAGCCGCGACGATTGCGCCTTGCAGACTGCAGCGTGGTTGCGAGCAAGGTCTGGATCGCCAGATTGTCTTCCAGCGCCGCATTTTGTCTGCTCTGCAGGATGGCTGCGTTGAGCCGTGCGCTCTCGCGTGCGAGATCGGCACTGTTCCAGTTCCGTAACGCTTTTTCGATAATCGGCTTTCGCTTGAAATGGATGCCGCGCCCCAGCGTCTGCATAACCTGGGCGGCCTGCTGCTGACGCTCTTCCATGTCCAGCCGCATGGTTTCCAGCAGCTGGATCTGTTTCATCGTACCCTGCAGGACGAGAAAGACAGCGGTTTTCGACGCGATGACCTTCTGGATGGCGTGCAGAAAGCCATCCGGGTCACCTGAGAGCACTGCGTCGACAACTTCGTCGGTCGACACTGCGCTGGCATCACCGACGATCTCCAGTACGTGGCGCTCGTCGATCAGATCATCCTTCATGCAATAGAGCACAAGCTTCTGGATTTCGTTGCGCGACGCAATGCGGTCGCCGCCGATCGATTCCACCAGCAGTTCACGGGCAGCCGGGGTGATCCTCAGGTTTGCGGCCGAGAGTTCGGTGTCGATCAATGCGTTCAGGGCACGGGCATCATCCTGGTAGCAGGCGATGCAAGCGATACTGCGCTCGCTCTCTGCCACTTTCCTGAGCGCTGACCCTTTCTTCAGGTCACCTGCTTCGATCAGGAGATAGCTGCCCTCCGGCGGATTTGCAGCGAGATGGGAGAGACCATCGACAAGCTGCTTCTCATTGGCCGCACCGCGGACCCAAATCAACTTCTCCCCGCCAAACAGACCGAAAGCGTTGACTTCATCGACCAGGCGGCCGGGATCGGACTGAATGTCGGAGACATCCAGCCGGATCAGCGCGAAACCATCATTGAGATCAACCCCGGTCGTGGCGGCAATGGCTCCCGCCCGCTCGGCGACAAGACCGCGGTCTGGCCCATAAACAACGAAAATGCGGTAGTGCCTTGCCGATTTGGCGAGGAAACCCTCAAACTCGTGGGATTTGACGTCTACCATGGCCGCAAATCAGCGACCAAGGGCCATTGCGAGATCGGCGTAGATGATTTCAGCGAGTTCGCGAGCGGCGCGGGTCTCCGCATCACGCGCGGCGCGAAGCTTCGCAAACTCCTGACGCGGATAGTCGAAGAGCGCAACGCCCGTGCGACGGCCCGTCTTCAGGACGGTGTCGTCCGAAATCCGCTTCAGCGTGTAGTTGCCAACGACAACCGCACGGCCGGCATTTGCCGTGTCAGAAGTCTCATCCAGGAGAATGCCCTCGACACCGCCGCTGACGGTCAACTCGACGCGATATTCCGGTGTCTTCGACTCGTCCCCACCGCTGGTGAGGAAGATCAGACGATTGCGCGTCTCCAGACCAACCCGGCTGCTGGCTTCCGAATAGGCGATCGCGGCGAGAGCGCCGCGCGTTTCGCCATTGGCATCCTGATAAAGCGGGCGCGCCTGGCAGCCTGCCAAAAGCAGAGCCGCACCAATCAGTAGCGAGCGCCGAAGCACCGTGGAAGGCTTGAGTTCAGAGGACAATATTCACGATCCTTAGCGGGACAACGATGATCTTCTTCGGAGCCTGACCGCCGAGGGCGGCCTGGACTGCATCGAGAGCCAGTACGGCCTCCTGGACTGCATTCTGGTCTGCGTCGCGCGCGATTGTCAATTCGGCGCGCTTCTTGCCATTGATCTGCACAGGCAGAACGATTTCGTTTTCAGCGACGAGGCCTTCGTCGAATTGCGGCCAGGCTGCCTTGGCGACGAGACCCTGATTGCCGAGGACAGACCAGCATTCTTCGGCCAGATGCGGTGTCATCGGCGCGATCAGCTGCACGAGGATCTCGGCGGCATTGCGAACGCCGGCGACATAGGCAGCGTCACCCTGCCCTGCCGCGACATTAGCCAGCGGTGCCGCGAGTGCATTGACCAGTTCGTAGATGCGCGCAATCGCCTTGTTGAAGGCGAGCTTGTCCAGGTCGCCCTGAACAGCCTTGAGCGTCTTGTGGGCAATCTGCGAAACGGGGAGCCCCTCGCCTTCCTTAGCCGGATTCGACTGAACAGACTTCAGTCTGTCGGCCGCTTCCGAAACCAGGCGCCAGACGCGCTGTACGAAGCGATGGGCGCCTTCGACACCCGATTCCGACCAGATCACGTCGCGATCCGGCGGCGAGTCCGACAGCACGAAAAAGCGGGCGGTGTCGGCGCCATAGGAGCCGATGATGTCATCGGGATCGACCACGTTCTTCTTCGACTTCGACATCTTCTCGATCGAGCCGATCTTGGCTTCCTGGCCATTGCTCAACAGGAAAGCGCGGCGAGTCCCATCGGCTTCCTCGATGCGCAGATCTGCGGGAGCCACCCATTCACGCTCGAGGCCCTCGCCGATGCTGTAGGTTTCATGCACCACCATGCCCTGGGTGAACAGGCCCTTGAAGGGTTCCTTCAGGTCCAGATGCCCGGTCTCGCGCATGGCGCGGGTGAAGAAGCGTGAATAGAGAAGATGCAGGATCGCATGCTCGATGCCGCCGATATACTGGTCGACCGGCAGCCAACGATTGGCAACGGCGGGATCCGTCGGATTGTCTTCCCAAGGTGCGGTGAAGCGGGCGAAGTACCAGCTGGAATCGACGAACGTGTCCATGGTGTCCGTCTCGCGACGGGCGTCCTTGCCGCAGTGTGGGCAGGCGACATGGCGCCAAGTGGGATGACGGTCGAGCGGATTGCCCGGCTTGTCGAAGCTGACATCGTCGGGGAGCTTGACCGGCAGGTCCTTCTTCGGGACGGGTACGACGCCGCAGTCATCGCAATGGATGACCGGGATCGGGCAGCCCCAATAGCGCTGACGGGAAATACCCCAGTCACGCAGACGGAAATTCACCTTGCGTTCGCCCTGAGGTGCGCCATTCAGCTGCTGCGACGACAGACGTTTGGCGACTTCCTCGAACGCTTCCGTTGTCGAGAGCCCATCCAGGAAACGCGAATTGATCATCACGCCGTCATCGGTGAAGGCGGTGTCGCCGATCGCAAAACTTGCGGCGTCGCCATCCCTGGGCATGACGACCGGGACGACGGGCAGATCATATTTGCGGGCGAAATCCAGGTCGCGCTGGTCGCCGGAGGGGCAGCCGAAGATCGCGCCCGTGCCGTATTCCATCAGGACGAAGTTCGCGACATAGACCGGCAGCTCCCAGCTCGGGTCGAGCGGGTGCTTCACACGAATACCGGTGTCGATGCCCTTCTTTTCGGCGGTTTCGAGCGCCGCCAGCGAGGTGCCGGCATGCCGGCATTCCTGGCAGAAGGCGTCAACGGCCGCGTCACGGGTAGCCGCTTCCTTGGCCAAGGGGTGATCGGCAGCGATCGCCAGGAAGGAGGCACCAAACAGGGTATCGGGACGGGTGGTGTAGACGGTCACTTCGCCGGCTTCGCTGCCGGAGGCAACCTCCCAGCGGACCAGCATGCCTTCCGAGCGACCGATCCAGTTCTTCTGCATCAGCCGGACCTTTTCCGGCCAGTTATCGAGCTCGTCGAGGGCGTCGAGCAGGTCCTGGCTGAAATCGGTGATTTTAAAGAACCACTGGGTCAGTTCGCGCTGTTCGACCAAAGCGCCCGAGCGCCAGCCGCGGCCATCGATGACCTGCTCGTTGGCGAGCACGGTCATGTCTTCCGGGTCCCAGTTAACCTTGGAGTTCTTGCGATAGACCAGGCCCTTTTCCAGGAAATCCAGGAAGAGGTGCTGCTGACGATGGTAGTAGTCGACGTCGCAGGTCGCAAATTCGCGCGACCAGTCGAGCGACAGGCCCATGGATTTCAGCTGGCCGCGCATGGTAGCGATGTTTTCGTAGGTCCAGGCCTTGGGGTGGACCTTGTTCTTCATCGCGGCATTTTCGGCCGGCATGCCGAAGGCGTCCCAACCCATGGGATGGAGCACGTTATAGCCGCGGGCACGCTTGTAGCGCGCAACGACATCGCCCATGGCGTAATTGCGGACATGGCCCATGTGGATGCGGCCCGACGGGTAGGGGAACATCTCAAGCACGTAGTATTTCTCGCGCGGGTCGGCATTGTCGGTCTCGAAGACCTTGTCTTCAGACCATTTCGCCTGCCAACGGGGCTCGGCGTCGCGCGGATTGTAACGTTCGGTAGCCATGGATCGCATTTCCGGGAATAGCATCAAAAAGAGAGGGCCGACCTTCATCATGAAACCGGCCAAGCGTCAAGTTTTTGAGGCATTCGGGTGGGCTTTCCGGGCAAGCGCTTGCCAACCTCCGAGCCTGAGATTAACCCCTTGCCGAAAGATCTGGTGACGCCAGATAACGGGCAGATGAAAACGAGGATTAGGCATGTCGGTTGAAGAGCGGCTTCAGGACGTTCGGGACAAGATCGCAAGGGCAGCGCAGGAAGCAGCTCGTAAGCCGGATTCGATTTCGCTTGTCGCGGTTTCCAAGACCTTCGATGCCGACCATATCCGTCCGACCATCGTCGCTGGACAGCGGGTGTTCGGCGAAAACCGTGTCCAGGAAGCCCAGGGAAAATGGCCCGATCTCAAAGCGGAAACCCCAGATCTCGAACTGCACCTCATCGGCCCGCTTCAATCCAACAAGGCAGCCGATGCCGTGGCTCTTTTCGATGTCATCGAAACGGTCGATCGCGAGAAGATTGCCCGCGCGCTCGCAGAGGAAACAAGGCGGCAGGACCGGTCGATCCGCTTCTACATCCAGGTCAACACCGGTCTCGAGCCTCAGAAGGCCGGCATTGCGCCCGATGACGTTGCGTCCTTCGTCGCGCTCTGCAGGAATGAACTTGCGATGCATGTTGAAGGCCTGATGTGCATTCCGCCGGTCGATGAAAACCCGGGGCCCCATTTTGCCCTGCTGGCCAAACTCGCTGGGGAAAATGGACTGTCGAAGCTCTCGATGGGGATGTCCGGCGATTTCGAGACGGCCATCGGCTTCGGGGCAACGAGCGTGCGCGTCGGCTCCGCCATTTTTGGCACACGTTAATTTGCCTTAGACCTTCGGCATAGCGCTTTGGTCTCTCTTTCCTCCTCCCTTCGTCGATCCTAAAATGACGGTAAAGGCGAAAGCCTCAAGCGTTGTCATGGGAGGATCGACATGCGCGAGAGCTATCAGGACATCTATGATTCCTGGAAGGCGAACCCCGAGGGCTTCTGGGAGACCGCGGCGAAAGACATCCACTGGTTCAAGCCACCCGAGAGCGTCTTCGATCCGTCTCAGGGTACCTATGGTCGGTGGTTTGCCGGTGGCCAGACCAATACCTGCTACAACTGTATCGACCGGCATGTTGAAGCCGGTCGCGGTGCCGAGACCGCCGTCATCTACGACAGCCCGATGACCGGGCAGACGGCGCGTTACAGCTATGAACAGGTGCTGGTCGAGGTGTCTGCGATTGCTGCGGTCCTGCGCAATCACGGTGTCGGCAAGGGTGACCGCGTCATCATCTATATGCCGATGATCCCGGAAGCCGTCTTCTCCATGCTCGCCTGTGCACGCATCGGTGCCGTACATTCCGTGGTCTTCGGCGGCTTTGCGGCGCATGAACTGGCAACCCGCATTGATGATTCAGGCGCGAAGGTGGTCATCGGCGCGAGCTGCGGCCTCGAGCCCGGCCGCATCGTTCCCTACAAGCCGTTGCTCGATCAGGCGATCGACATGGCCAAGGTGAAGCCGAACTACTGCCTGATCCTGCAGCGCGACCAGTACCACGCGCCGCTGCGCTACGAGCATGGCGATGTCGATCTCGCCCAAGCGATCGAGCAGGAAAAGATCAACGGCTCGTCTGTCGATTGCGTGCCGGTGGCGGCAACCGACCCGCTCTATGTTCTCTACACATCCGGTACCACCGGCCAGCCCAAGGGCGTGGTCCGCGACAATGGCGGGCATATGGTCGCGCTCAACTGGACGATGAAAAACATCTATGGCGTGAAGCCCGGCGAAGTCTTCTGGGCGGCCTCGGATATCGGCTGGGTCGTAGGTCATTCCTATATCGTCTACGGCCCGCTTCTGGCCGGCAACGCCACCGTGGTTTTCGAAGGAAAGCCTGTGGGCACACCCGATGCCGGGACTTTCTGGCGCGTGGTCAGCGATCACGATGTCAAAGCCTTGTTCACCGCGCCAACGGCCTTCCGGGCGATCCGTCGTGACGATCCTGATGGCGAGCATGTTGCCCGCTATGATATCTCCGGTCTTCGCGCTCTGTTTCTGGCCGGCGAGCGGGCCGATCCGGAAACCCTCAAATGGGCCGAGCGAATCCTGAAGATCCCTGTTATCGATCACTGGTGGCAGACGGAGACGGGCTGGGCGATCGCCGCCAATCCCGCAGGCCTCGGGCTGCTTCCCGTGAAACATGGCTCACCGACCAAGGCCATGCCGGGCTATGCGCTCGAAGTCCTCGACGATGCCGGCCACCCGGTCGCCCCCGGCACGCTTGGCAATATCGTGGCCAAGCTTCCCCTGCCCCCGGGCTGCCTGGTGACGTTCTGGAATGCTGACGATCGCTTCCGGAGCTCGTGTCTCGAAGAATTCCCGGGTTACTACAAGACTGCCGATGCAGGTGTCATCGACGAGGACGGTTACGTCTTTGTTATGGCCCGCACGGACGACATCATCAATTGTGCCGGTCATCGCCTCTCCACCGGCGCCATGGAAGAGGTCTGCGCCATGCATCCCGATGTGGCGGAATGTGCGGTCATCGGCATCGCCGACGAGCTGAAGGGGCAGATCCCCTGCGGCTTCCTGGTGTTGAAGAAGAACGTGCATCGCGACCACGCTCTCATCTCCAAGGAAGTCGTTCAGCTGGTGCGGGATGAGATCGGGCCAGTGGCCGCCTTCAAGATGGTGCTGATGGTCGATCGTTTGCCGAAGACGCGGTCAGGCAAGATCCTGCGGGGGACCATGCAGAAGATTGCCGATGGTCTGCCCTGGAAAATGCCGGCGACGATCGACGATCCCGCGATCCTCGATGAAATCACCGCCGTGCTGCAGGCGCATGGCCAGGTGCCGGTCGTGACAAAGGCCGCCGCCAGCGCGTGAACCCAAATTGCGGGCAATAAAAAACCCCGGCTGCCATGGGCTGCCGGGGTTGGATCTATTCGAAAGGCGATCAGTACTGATCGTCTTCGTCGTCGTTGCGGCGGTCCGACTTGAGCGACTGCAGCTTGGCGAAGACGGCGTTGGCGTCGATTTCCTTCTCTTCCTCGCGGTCGTAGCCGAAGCCGAGGTTTTCGGTTTCGCTGGCCGACTGGAGCGTTGCGCCGAGTTCGGCTGCGGTCGGAAGCGGACGGCCCTTCGATGCCTTTTCGACTTCCAGGTCGAGATCGATCTGGCTGCAGAGGCCGAGCGTGACCGGATCCATCGGCGTCAGGTTGGCCGAGTTCCAGTGGGTGCGCTCGCGGATCTGTTCGATCGTCGACTTCGTGGTGCCGACGAGACGGGAGATCTGGGCGTCCTTCAGTTCCGGATGGTTGCGAACCAGCCAGAGAATGGCGTTCGGGCGATCCTGGCGCTTGGAGACCGGCGTGTAGCGCGGGCCGCGGCGCTTGTTGTCGGGAACGCGAACCTTCGGCTCGGAAATCTTCAGCTTGTAGTTCACGTCCTTTTCGGCGCGGGCGATTTCGTCGCGCGAGAGCTGGCCGGTTGCGATCGGGTCGAGACCCTTGATGCCCTGCGCTGCTTCGCCGTCCGCAATCGCCTTCACCTCGAGCGGATGCAGTTTGCAGAACTGCGCGATCTGGTCGAATGACAGAGCGGTATTGTCGACGAGCCATACGGCGGTCGCCTTCGGCATGAGCAGTGTCTGGGCCATAGATACAATCCTTCTGAGGGTCCGCGCCGGTTGTCGCGGGCCGTGGGTTTAAACCACTATTTCCGGGAATTCGGCGTCCTTATAGCGATTATGTAACGAAATTGCAATTCGCGAAGTCACGAATGACCTTTGTCTAATTGCTGGCCATATTGCACCTGCTATGAATGGCGTCGATAGGCCGGGGAGGACGGTCCTGGTCGCCAGTAGTGGCCCGTCAACATGAGGAGGAGTTCATGTCAGCCAAAACCTATCCGGTGCTGAAATCCGCAAAAGTCCGCGCTCTCATCGATGATGACAAGTACCAGAAATGGTATCAGGAAAGCATCGAAGACCCCGAGAAGTTCTGGGGCAAGCACGGCAAGCGGATCGACTGGTTCAAGCCGTATACGAAGGTCAAGAACACGTCCTTCAAGGGCAAGGTCCCGATCAAGTGGTTCGAGGATGGCCTTACCAACGTATCCTACAACTGTATCGATCGTCACCTGAAGACGCATGGCGAACGCACCGCCATCATCTGGGAAGGTGACAACCCCTATATCGACAAGAAGATCACCTATAACGAGCTTTACGAGCAGGTCTGCCGCATGGCGAACGTGTTGAAGAAGCACGGCGTCAAGAAGGGTGATCGCGTCACGATCTACATGCCGATGATCCCGGAAGCGGCCTATGCGATGCTCGCCTGCGCCCGCATCGGCGCTGTTCATTCGGTGGTCTTCGGTGGCTTCTCACCGGAAGCGCTGGCGGGTCGCATCGTCGACTGCGAATCAACCTTCGTGATCACCTGCGACGAAGGTGTGCGCGGCGGCAAGCCGGTGCCGCTCAAGGAAAATACCGACGTTGCGATCGATATCGCCGCCAAGCAGTATGTCATCGTCAACAAGGTCCTGGTCGTTCGCCGCACCGGTGGCAAGATCGGATGGGCGCCGGGTCGCGACATCTGGTATCATCAGGAAATGCATACCGTGAAGCCGGAATGCCCACCGGTGAAGATGAAGGCGGAAGACCCGCTGTTCATCCTCTACACCTCGGGTTCGACGGGCAAGCCGAAGGGCGTCATGCACACGACGGGAGGTTACCTCGTCTATGCCTCGATGACGCATGAATATGTCTTCGACTATCACGACGGTGACATCTACTGGTGCACGGCCGATGTCGGCTGGGTCACCGGTCACTCCTACATCGTCTACGGACCGCTTTCGAACTGCGCCACGACGCTGATGTTCGAGGGCATTCCGACCTTCCCGGATCAGGGCCGCTTCTGGGAAGTGATCGAGAAGCACAAGGTCAACATCTTCTACACCGCACCGACCGCGATCCGCTCGCTGATGGGTGCCGGCGATGATTTCGTCAAGCGCTCCGATCGCTCGTCGTTGCGCCTTCTCGGCTCGGTCGGTGAACCGATCAATCCGGAAGCCTGGGAGTGGTATTACAACGTTGTTGGCGAACAGAAGTCGCCCGTCGTCGATACCTGGTGGCAGACGGAAACCGGCGGCATCATGATCACGCCACTGCCGGGTGCAACGCCGCTGAAGCCCGGTTCTGCAACACGTCCGTTCTTCGGGGTAAAGCCCGAACTCGTCGATAACGAAGGCAAGGTGGTCGAAGGGGCGACCGACGGCAATCTCTGCATCACCGACAGCTGGCCGGGCCAGGCCCGCTCCGTCTATGGCGATCACGACCGCTTCGTGCAGACCTACTTCTCGACCTACAAGGGCAAGTACTTCACGGGTGACGGCTGCCGGCGCGATGAGGATGGCTATTACTGGATCACGGGTCGCGTGGACGACGTGCTGAACGTCTCCGGCCACCGACTGGGCACAGCCGAAGTCGAATCGGCGCTGGTCTCGCACCACCTCGTCTCGGAAGCGGCCGTCGTCGGCTATCCGCACAACATCAAGGGTCAGGGCATCTATTGCTATGTCACCCTGATGGCTGGTCATGAGGGCAATGACGCGCTCAGAGCCGATCTGGTGAAGCATGTCCGCACGGAAATCGGACCGATTGCGACGCCGGACAAGATCCAGTTTGCGCCCGGTCTGCCAAAGACCCGTTCGGGCAAGATCATGCGCCGTATCCTGCGCAAGATCGCCGAGGACGATTTCGGCGCACTAGGGGATACTTCGACCTTGGCGGATCCGGCTGTCGTCGACGACCTGATCGCCAATCGGCAGAACAAGACCGGCTGATCAGATCAGGCCGTGAGAGAAAAAAAGGGGCTTCCACCCGGGAGCCCCTTTTTCATGTCAGTCGTTCGGGCAGGGCCGCTTGCTTTTCGTTCGTCCCTTATAGGCTTCGACCAGGCCCGCCTTGAGGAGAAGCTCGGCCGGACGGGTGCCGTCCAACAATTCGAGATCGGCGACCACGCGGCCGAAATATTTGTCGCCGGAAATCGCGGTCAGCTGCACCATCCGCTCGCCCTCGACAAGGCTTGCCAGTTCGCTCTTTGCCTGTTGCGCTGCCTTGCGGAAGGCCAGGCATTTGGATCGAAGCTCCGGCGCATCGATCCCGCGCAGGCGTACATAGGTGCTGACCTTGTGATCGGGCCACGGCATGGCTTCGACCAACACCGTGTCACCGTCGATCACTTTCACGACCTCCGCGGCCACAGGCCCGTCAATCAGCCTGTTGGCTGAGGCAGCCGGTGCCGACGGCCCCAAGGCAAGGAAAAAGATCACAAGTGATAGATGGGTTCGGAACATTATAGGAACATATTCCGAGTATGGGGCGTAATCAATGGGGATTCATTCCTCAGAAGTCGATTGCCCGGCCTTTGATCTCCCAATCGCCAAAGCGGGCCGGGTCTGCGCCGCCACGTCCGCCGATTTCCGGCGGCATCTGAGTGGTCGCTTCCTTGCGGCGCCGCTCCTCGGCTTCCGCCAGTGCGCGTTTCGCAGCCGGGCTCAGTTCCCGCGGCTGTTCGTCCAAGCTGACTTCGGCTTCACGATCTTCTGACATCACATCGTCCTTTGCTGAGACGGCATTTCATGCGCAAACATTGAAATTGGGGTGGCCGCTTTTTAAATCAACAGGCGGAAACGGCAAGAAAATTGCCGATGTGTTGCTTCCGGAGGAGCTCGACATGAATACCATGCGGACTGCCATGCTGCTCGCCTTCATGACCGCCCTGTTCATGGGTGTCGGTTTCCTCATCGGCGGACGCGGCGGGATGATGATCGCCTTCTTCGTCGCGGCGGGTATGAACCTCTTTTCCTACTGGAACTCCGACAAGATGGTGCTCCGGGCCTATCGCGCCCAGGAGGTTGACGAGCGGACGGCTCCCGAGTTCTACGTCATGGTGCGGGATCTCGCCCGCAATGCCGGCCTGCCGATGCCGAAGGTCTATGTCTTCGACAGCCCGCAGCCCAATGCATTCGCCACCGGGCGCAACCCGCAGAATGCGGCCGTTGCCGCTTCCACCGGACTGTTGCAGCGGCTCACCCCCGAAGAGGTCGCGGGCGTCATGGCCCATGAGCTTGCCCATATCGAGAACCGCGACACACTGACGATGACGATCACGGCAACGCTCGCCGGTGCGATCTCGATGCTGTCGAATTTTGCGTTTCTCTTCTCCAGCGGGCGGGACAATCGCAACCCGCTCGGATTTGTCGGTGTCCTCCTTGCCATGATCGTGGCCCCACTTGCCGCGATGCTGGTTCAGATGGCGATCAGCCGGACGCGCGAATATGCCGCCGATCGTCGAGGAGCCGAAATCTGCGGTCAGCCGCGCTGGCTAGCGTCCGCGTTGCAGAAGATTGCCGGCGATGCGCCAAAGTTTGAGAATGTGAATGCCGAGCGCAACCCGGCGACGGCGCATATGTTCATCATCAATCCCTTGAACGGCCAGCGGATGGACAATCTCTTCTCGACCCATCCGAATACGCGCAACCGCGTCGAAGCCCTGCTGGCGATGACCGATATCCGCCCCGGGGGATCGACGCCGCCGGAGGCCCCTGTTAAGGCAACGCGCACGGCGCGTTCCGTTCCGACCACCGGTTGGGGGCGCGGCAATGCCGAACCACCCAAGGGACCATGGTCTTGAACGATCGATCGACGGACGCATCCAAGAAGAAGCCGAAACGCCATCAGAGCCTGAATGATGCAGCACCCCGACGCAGCGACAAGCCGGGGCTCGATGCGCGTATAGCCGCGTCCCGCATCCTGGCAGCCGTCATCGACAAGAAGACGTCGCTCGACGGGATGCTGGATCCCGAACATGGCAATCCAGCCTTTATGGCGCTGAATGATGCCGATCGCGGTCTGGTCAAGGCGATCTTGCAAAGTGCGCTGCGCCATCTGCCACGCATCGAAGCCATCATCGGTCAGCTGCTCGACAGCCCGCTTCCAGATGGTGCGCGATCCCTCCATCATCTCCTCGTCGTCGCTGCCGCTCAGATGCTCTACCTCGATGTGCCGGATCACTCTGCTGTCGATCTTGCCGTCGAGCAGGCGAACAGCGATCCCCGCAGCCGGCGGTTTGCGAAGCTGGTCAATGCCATCCTGCGCCGCATCGGTCGCGAAAAGGCGGACCTCCTTGCTTCCGTCGAGAAGCTTCCGTGCATGCCGGAATGGTTCATGCAGCGGCTTGCCGCGGTCTATGGGCCAGAGCCGGCGCTTGCGATCGCCGCCTCGCAACTCGAGCCGCCAACGATCGATCTCACCGTGAAGGCCGATCCTGAGGGCTGGGCCGCGCGTCTGGGTGGGCAGGTCCTGCCGACGGGCAGCGTCCGGCTCGACCGCTTCCGTGGCTCGATCACCACGCTCGAAGGCTTCGAGGATGGTACCTGGTGGGTTCAGGACGCCGCTGCCGCCATTCCCGCCAAGCTGTTTGGCGATCTCACTGGCAAACGCGTGGCCGATCTCTGTGCCGCCCCTGGCGGCAAGACGGCACAGCTTGTCCTCGCCGGTGGGGATGTGCTTGCGGTCGAGCAGTCGAGGTCCCGTCTGAAGCGCCTCGAAAGCAATCTCCAGCGTCTGGCTCTCTCAACAGAGACGCGCTGCGTCAACCTGCTTGATATCGAGGATGCCGACGGTTTCGACGCGATCCTTCTCGATGCGCCCTGCTCGTCGACGGGAACGACGCGCAGACATCCTGATGTGTTGTGGACCAAGGATGCCGCCGATATCGCCAAGCTGGCCGCCCTTCAGGAGAAGCTCGTTCGTCATGCCGTCACCCTGCTGAAACCCGGCGGACGGCTCGTCTTTTCCAACTGCTCGATCGACCCTTCAGAGGGCGAGCAGGTGGTCGACCGGCTGCTGGCCGATGTTTCCGGCCTGCGCCTGATGCCGATCGATCCGGCCGACTGGCCAGGGCTTGAAGAGGCGATCACCAGCAGGGGCGAATTCCGCACCACGCCAGCCATGCTCGCGGACCGCGGCGGATTGGATGGCTTCTACGCGGCAGTGATTGCTAAAATTTAACTAATATCTCAATAAACCTGTTGGGAAGTCTGCGCGCAAACCATTGGTTGCTCCGCAGTTCTGACGCATGACGGTATGACATACAATTTCGTGCCCCCAAAGAATCATAGTCGGGAGACCGGTGTGTCCCTGCTTGGTCCTGGGCCGGACAACCGAAATGGTCGGGTCATCATGATCCGGTGACAGGAAATAGTATGCGAATCAAAGATCGCGCCCGTCTGATCTCGCTTCATGTTGCCGAATCCTGGCGACGCCTGCGCCAGACGGCTGCTGTCCTCACTCCGTCTGTTCTCCACCGTGGCGGATTTCGTGTCAGCCGTGTCGTCGTTGCGCCCACCGACTTGAGGGCCGTGGATTCCTTCGTTGCGGAAGAAATCATCAGCGGGCGCTATCCGCTTGCCGGCCGGATCCTGGATACCGAGGGGCAATCGCCTTTCGAACTGGAATTGCCCTCGGTGCAATTTGCGCGGCGGCTGCATGGATTTGGCTGGCTCAGGCATATCCGGGCAGGCAAGACATCTGCCGCCTGCAGCAATGCGCGCCGGATCACAGACCAGTGGATCTCCCTTCATGGCAGCCGCACCAAGGGGATCGCCTGGGACAGCGAAGTCGTGTCGCGGCGTATCATCAGCTGGCTGTCCCACTCGCCGATCCTGCTGCAGGACGCTGATGCCGGGTTCTATCGTCGTTTCACCTCGTCGCTCGGACAACAGGTCCGCCATCTCCAGCGCCGTGCCGATTCCCTGCCGGACGGTCTGCCGCGGCTCAAGGTCCGCATCGCGATCGCCATGGCAACGGTTGCTGCAGAGGCGAAGCCGAGCGCTGTGCGCCGGGCGGGACGTCTGCTCGATCGTGAGCTCGAACGGCAGGTCCTGCCGGATGGCAGCCATGTCTCGCGAAATCCGCAGGCCTCCGTCGATCTGCTGTTCGACCTCCTGCCGTTGCGCCAGAGCTACATCAATCTCGGCCATGAAGTCCCGTCGAAACTCATTCCCGCGATCGATCGCATGTATCCGGCGGTTCGCTTCTTCCGGCATAGCAGCGGCGATCTGGCGCTCTTCAATGGAGCCAGTTCCTCGCTCGCGACAGACATGATGAGTGTGCTGCGCTACGACGAGACGGCGGGTCAGCCCTTCAAGGCCTTGCCGCATGGCGGCTATCAGCGTCTTGCCGGCGGGGACACCACCATTCTCGTCGATACCGGCAAACCCCTGTCGGCGCGTCTGTCGAACACCGCCCATGCGGGCTGCCTGTCCTTCGAGCTTTCGTCTGGGCGCAACCGGTTCATCATCAACAGCGGTTCGCCCCGTTTCGCAGGCGAGCGGCTGCGGCAGCTGGCGCGCACCACGGCTGCCCATACGACCGTCTGCATTGGTGATGTCTCATCGGCCAGGATCGCCCATTCGTCGCATCTCGGTCCGATCATCCTGTCTGGACCATCGACGATCGACATCGATCGTCAGACCGGCCCTGACGGTAGCGACCGTCTTTCGGCGCGTCATGACGGTTATGTCGAGCGCTTCGGGGTGCTGCATGAGCGCGAAATCCGGGTCAACGAGCAGGGCACGAAGATTGCCGGGCGAGATCGCCTGCTCCTGCCCGATGGCATGCCGACAGTAAACCTGCCGGGGGCCGAGGTCGTGGCGCGGTTTCACATCCATCCATCGATCAGCGTCGATCGTGCGGACGATCGCAAGGTGCGGCTTGTCGCGCCCGATGGCGAAAGCTGGTCCTTTTCCATTCCGGTTGGCGAACTGGTGATCGGCGAAGATGTGTTCTTTGCGGATGTATCGGGGATCCGGCCGTCCCAGCAGCTGGAGATCGTCTTCCAGGGCCCGGAAATCCGTTGGTTTCTCGCCCATCACGCCTGATGGCAGCGATCTTGCGGTTTCCTCACAGGTGAAGCTGTGCTAGGCGGCGGCATCGCGCCCGCTGCCGCTTGTCCGGGCGCCCGCCAGCTCGGAGTGAACCATGGCCGTCGTTTCCAAGAAGATCCCCGCCCCTGACCTCGTGCGCGTGCGCACGGCACTTCTGTCCGTGTCCGACAAGACCGGCATCGTGGAGTTTGCCCAGGCGCTGCATCAGCGCGGTGTGCGCCTTCTGTCGACGGGCGGCACGCACAAGACGCTGGCCGCCGCCGGGCTCCCCGTCATCGATGTCTCGGAGATCACCGGCTTCCCCGAGATCATGGACGGCCGCGTCAAGACCTTGCATCCGCTGGTGCATGGCGGCCTGTTGTCGATCCGTGACGATGCCGAGCATGTCGAGGCCATGAAGGCGCACGGGATCGAGGCCATCGATCTCTCCGTCATCAATCTCTATCCGTTCGAACAGGTGCGCGCCGCCGGTGGTGACTACCCGACCACCGTCGAGAACATCGATATCGGCGGTCCCGCGATGATCCGCGCCTCGGCCAAGAACCATGCCTATGTCACCGTGGTCACGGATGCCGCGGATTACCCTGAAGTCATCGCGGCGCTCAGCGACAATGATGGACAGACCACCTACGCACTGCGCCAGCGGCTTGCAGCCAAGGCCTATGCGCGCACGGCTGCCTATGATGCGGCGATTTCCAACTGGTTTGCCGAGGCGCTGGAGATCGACATGCCAGCCTACCGCGTCGTTGGCGGCGTGCTGAAGGAGAAGATGCGTTACGGTGAGAACCCGCATCAGAGTGCTGGCTTCTACGTTACCGGCGAAAACCGTCCCGGTGTCGCAACGGCCACGCTTTTGCAGGGCAAGCAGCTCTCCTACAACAACATCAACGACACGGATGCCGCCTTCGAACTCGTCGCAGAGTTCCCGCCGGAAAACGGTCCGGCCTGCGCGATCATCAAGCATGCCAATCCTTGTGGCGTGGCCACAGGCTCGAGCCTGGTCGAGGCCTACAAGCGGGCACTGGCCTGCGACAGCACCTCGGCCTTCGGCGGCATCATTGCCCTCAATCAGATCCTCGACGCTGCGACGGCACAGGAGATCGTCAAGCTCTTCACCGAAGTGATCATTGCGCCTGAAGTCTCCGACGAAGCCAAGGCGATCATTGCGGCCAAGCCGAACCTGCGCCTGCTGACGACGGGTGCCCTGCCCGATCCGCGCGCCCGTGGCGTCATGGCAAAGACGGTTTCGGGCGGCCTGCTCGTCCAGAGTCGCGACAATGTTATGGTCGAGGATCTTGAGTTGAAGGTCGTCACCAAGCGTGCCCCGACAGCGACCGAGCTCGAAGACATGAAATTCGCCTTCAAGATCGCCAAGCATGTGAAGTCGAATGCCGTCATCTATGCCAAGGACGGCCAGACGGCCGGTATCGGCGCCGGTCAGATGAGCCGCGTGGATTCCGCCCGCATCGCCGCACTCAAGGCGGAAGATGCTGCCAAGGCGCTCGGCCTTGCCGAACCGCTGACCAAGGGCTCCGCGGTCGCATCGGAAGCATTCTATCCCTTCGCCGATGGTCTGCTGGCGGCGATTGCGGCTGGTGCCACTGCCGTCATCCAGCCGGGCGGCTCGATGCGCGACGAAGAGGTGATCGCCGCTGCCGATGCGCATGGCGTGGCCATGGTCTTCACTGGCATCCGGCACTTCCGCCACTGATTTGAACGTACCCATACAAACGAAGGGCCGGCGGAGCGATCCGCCGGCCCTTT
>LFEF01043450.1_pt1 | contig 86232 bp, 77 predicted proteins | sample 619371 | NCBI WGS metagenome assembly LFEF01 (sample SAMN03014291, study PRJNA259931) | freshwater metagenome | biome: lake; feature: waterbloom | place: China: Taihu Lake | collected 2006-08 | depth 0 m m
GGGGTGTGGGGTGTGGGGTGTGGGGTGTAGGGTGTGGGAAGCTTTTCAGTGTTGCCAAAGGCACGGCGTAGCCGTCCAGTAAACAGTAAACAGTAATCAGTGAACTGAAAACTCACATCTGATAACTGATAACTGATAACTGATCACTGATAGATGGCTACCTAGCTTTTTGTCATAAATATTGATATTATTTAACAATCAGCAGCAATTTATGGTAAATATATTTATTTAGGAGAGCGAGAAAATGGCTGGATTCTTTGGCCTGTTTGGCAATAAGACGAAATACGTCGATGAACCGATGGATATGAGCGCACCGGAACCGAAAGAGGCTTTTTACTTGGAACCCGATGACGCTAAAACTCTCGGTAATATCGACTTTATGCGGACACCGATCACGATCCGACGTACTTTCCCGAAAACTGCCTCGAATAAGAAGGGTGGCGAATCGATTAAACAGATTTCTTCTATGGAAGTCAGCAAAGTCACCGATAACGGGATTGTGGCAAAATCGGCGACTTCCGAGGCTAATAGTAAGGCTAACGGCGCTAATGATAACGTTCGTCGCGCTAACGATGACAATATCAATCCTTTCCTGAAAATGGCCCGCGAAATCAAGAAATAGTATAGGGTTTGCTGAATAAATCTAAAAACCTTGTTGGGTAAAACTTTTAGACCTTTTGGCCATCAAAAAGTAATGGATCTGGGAGTGATCGGGGGAAAAATCCCTGGACTTTTTCCCTGAAAATTAGGTAATTGACCCCCTCAAAATCGGTAAAACCCTACACCCCACACCCCACACCCTACACCCTGCCCCCAGGAAAAACTTTTTCAGCAAACCCTAGTATAGTAAGGTGAGCATTGGCCACCCTTGATATCAAACTTTGGTGGGGAAAGCCCACCTTTTTTATGACCATTATTAACGGAAAAACCAAGTTATTAGGCGTAATCGGCGATCCTATCGGCCATACTCTTTCTCCCCCCATGCACAATGCCGCTATCGATGCCTTGGGGCTAAATTATGTCTATCTTCCCCTACCGATCGCCCCGAAAAATTTAGCAACTGCGATCGCTGGCTTGGCCGCCATCGATCTAGAGGGTTTTAGCGTCACAATTCCCCATAAATTAGCAATTATTCCCTTATTATCGCAAATTACCGAGAAAGCCAGGCTAGTGGGCGCAGTTAACACCGTTTGGCGCACGGAAACTGGCTGGCGGGGAACGAATACCGATGTGGATGGCTTTCTCGCACCCTTGAAATCCCTTGACAAAGATTGGAGTCGGGTGAATCCAGTTATTTTAGGCAATGGCGGCGCTGCCCGGGCGGTAGTGGTGGCTTGCGCCCAGTTGGGCTGTGGCAAAATTCATGTGGTAGGACGCAATCAAAGGAAATTAGATCCTTTTAAAGAAAGTTGGGCGAATACAAGCCTCTATGACCTCCTAGAAGTGCATAGCTGGGACGAATTAGAGGGGCTGGTATCCACCACAGAACTCCTGATTAATTCTACCCCGATCGGAATGTCCCCCCAGGGCGAACAATCCCCTGTTGAGTTAGAATTATTAGACCTTTTACCCCCATCGGCGATCGCATACGATCTGATTTATAATCCCCGACCGACCAAATTTCTCCGGTTAGCCCAGACTAGAGGGATCAGAATTATTGATGGGCTAGAAATGTTAGTTAATCAGGGAGCGATTGCGTTAGAAATCTGGTTAGGTCAACCCGTCCCCGTCTCGGTCATGCGGGAAGCTTTGTTAAAACAATTCTAAATGCTAAAATCCTATTTCTAGCTTTATTTATGCCCCCTTCTAGCTCCTTTTGGAAAACTCTGAATAACTCGATTCTAGTGCGCTATCTATTATTATTTGGCTGTGGCTGGAGTCTGATTGTCTTAATTAACTATTTCTACGGGATGATCGCTATTTTTACCGGTTCGGCAGTCCTGGCCGCTCTATTAAATTATCCCGTGGTTTGGTTATCCCGTTATCTACCGAGAGGACTAGCCATTGCTATTACCACCCTAGTAGCTTTTATCCTCCTATTTAGATTAGTCACAGGCATAGGATTAGAAGCGGTTAATCAGGGGAGAGGACTACTATTCAATCTTACCGATGCCCTTAGTCAAAAAGATTTTTTACCCTTTCAAGACTTTCTTGATCGGTTAGATTTGAATAAAATGGTGGGAAGCTTACAAACCGGTTTAGCCACGGGTTTATCGATCGTACAGGGAGTTTTTTCCAGTGTCTTTACGGGCATTTTCGGGGCGGTGATCAGTGTTTATATGCTCATCGATGGTGATAAACTTTGGCGAGGTTTTTTGCAACTTCTCCCCCTAGCATACCGGGAGCGTTTTGCCAAGTCTTTTCGACAAAGTTTTCTGGGATTTATTCGCGGGCAACTGTTGTTAATGCTCTTTTTATCGGTGACGAGTTTCTTAAGTTTTTCCCTATTAGGAATCAAATATGGGCTAATTTTAGCGAGCATTCTCGGTGTTATCGATGCTATCCCTGGTATCGGGGCAACCCTGGGCATTTTGTTGGTAACTATCTTGACTTTTACCTCCCAGGGACTAGCAATTGCCGTTAAAGCTTTTATTGTCTGTGTTGTCTTGGTGCAAATTCAAGATAATATTATTCGCCCTAAAGTTATGGGCAATGCCCTAGAATTAAACCCGGTAATTTTATTTTTATCTCTCTTTATCGGCGAAAGAGTTGCGGGATTATTAGGGGTTTTTCTCTCCATACCTATCGCCGGAATGATTGCGATCTGGATCGGATCGAGCGAAGAAAAACCAATAACAGCTTTAGAGGAAAATCAGTTAGGAGAAAGTCAAGATAATTAAGAGCCGATCCCCGGTCTCTACTATACAATTAGGGAAATTTGTTATCTACAAAACTCGATCGCTACCTATGGAAAACTTAGATTTAAAGAAATCCTCGCCCCTCTTACTTATCTCACCGTTTTTTCTCTGGGGAACAGCGATGGTAGCGATGAAGGGTGTTATCCCCCACACCACCCCCCTATTTATGGCGGGAATTCGCCTTGTCCCCGCCGGAATGTTAGTTTTAATAGTAGCTTGGTTTTTAGGTCGTCCTCAGCCCAAAACCCTGCAAGCATGGTTATGGATTGCCCTTTTTGCTCTGATGGATGCCACTCTTTTTCAAGGTTTTCTGGCATTGGGATTAAATCGCACCGGGGCGGGGTTAGGATCGGTAATTATTGACTCCCAACCTCTAGCGGTGGCTTTAATGTCCAGTTGGCTATTTAAGGAAGTTATCGGTGTCTGGGGATGGTTGGGATTGGGTTTAGGAATTGGGGGAATTAGTTTAATCGGCTTGCCCGATCAATGGTTTTATGACTTTTTTGGACAAAAAGCAGTAAATATTGACTTTAGCTGGCAGGAATTACTAAATAGCGGCGAAATGCTCATGCTTTTGGCTTCCCTGTCCATGGCAGTGGGAACAGTCTTAATCCGGTTTGTCTGTCGTCATGCGGATCCCGTCAGCGCCACGGGATGGCACATGATTTTAGGAGGATTGCCGCTATTTTTAGCTTCAGCCTTCACCGAATCCCATCAATGGCAGAATATAGATTTAAATGGTTGGTTAGCTTTAAGTTATGCCACTATTTTTGGTAGTGCGATCGCATACGGAGTATTCTTTTATTTAGCCGCCAAGGGCAATTTAACCAGTTTAAGTTCTTTAACTTTTTTAACTCCAGTTTTTGCCCTCACTTTCGGGAATTTATTTCTCGGTGAGATGTTAAGTGTATTGCAATGGGTGGGGGTATCTTTAACCCTCGTTAGTATTTATTTAATCAATCAAAGGGAAAGAATCGCCCCACAATTGCGGGCAATTTTTGCTAATCTTTCCTCACTTATACCCAAAAGCAACTAACTCAAATTCTCTCCGAATTACCTCGACTCTGGCAAAATTTGCTTCTTGTAATTTCCGGTTGAGATTTTGAGAGGTAAAACCAGTTTTATGAGCCATATAGGGCATTCCGGGGACTTCTGTTCCCATGCCGTAAAACATCCATAAAGCGCGCACCGGACCTCCGGGAGAAATATATAAAGGTTCATTTTCCATATCACCTCTAGCGACAAATTCGGCGGCAGTTTGCATATCGGGAACCACGATCATCAAAAAGCCTTCAGGTTTAAGAATGCGTTTAAATTCCCCTAGGGCGATGGGAACTTCGTAATGATAAATATGTTCTAAATTATGACTAGAAAAAACCGCATCGACGGAGTTATCGGGAACGGCACTTAAATCGGTAATCGTTCCTAAAATATCGGGGTTAACAGCAGTATTGATATCGAGGCGAATTTCTTGCCAATTGCCATCGCGGAATAGTTGGGGTAAGGCTTCGGGATTATAGGGACCACAACCCACATTTAAAACCAGTTTTTTCGGGGATTTTAGCGCTGTTATCTCCGGGGGAGCATTCCAAGCTAATAAACAAATATTTTTGAAACCAAGCAAACCGTGATTAGCGACTTGATCATCTAAAATTATCTGGGCTTGGGGATGGGTTTTAGTAAAATCTTTTATTGCCTGTTGGAGAGCAGGATGCTGACATTTATTGATGATAATTAAAGCGGAATCAGACCAGAAGTTTTTGGCTAAAAGTAGGGATATGAAGAGCGATCGATAGTCTTCGGCGGCATCGTAGTAATAAACTCCCAGCTTTTCTTCACTGTTTAATTCTTCGAGATCATCGAAAAAGTTTTCCGTTTCTTGATCGCTTAAAAATATCTGTTCTGATAGTTGAAAATCCTCCAAATCCTCAGATAATATAGTTAGCTTTTCTCCCGATGGATCGTATTTAAAAAAAGCTTCTACGCCATAACCGCAGCGATCGCTATTATCGCAGAAAGCGGCGGCTAAACTACCGCGACGAAAACAACCCACTGGACAGTAAACCTCGTCCGGTTGCAGACAGGCAACGGCTAGATTGAGCAGGGGAAAGAGATTGCGATCGGGATAGGAGGCGGTTTTTTGGCTTAAAATGGTTAATTGCTCGGAAATAGGCGACATTAAAGCCGATCCCCAATCCTGATACTGTTGAGGCAATTGTTCTAAGAATTTCTGTAAATCCATGCTCTTGCAAAAGTGACGATCCTCACCTCTAATCATAGATCGTTGTGTTAGGGATGAAGTCACAGACTTAATTGTAGAAGAGTGCTAATCTGATCTATTAGCCCATCAGCACCAGTAGAGGAGCTTTTGATATGCCCTACAATTGCTTCCAGAGCAAATTTTGGGGAGTACGGGGGAGTATTCCCTGTCCAGGTTCAGAAACCGTTCGTTATGGTGGTAATACTTCCTGTGTGGAGATGCAAGTCGGCGGATGTCATGATTATTGATGCTACCTACACCGATGAGGAATACAACGATCCTAAGTATTCTAAGGTGGGTTGGGGTCATTCCACTTGGCAGCAGGCAGTCAAAATCGCCCAGGCAGCGCAAGTTAAGCAGTTAGTTCTATTTCATCACGATCCCGCCCATAATGACGATTTTCTCGATCGCATCGGGGAAGAAGCAAGAAAGATTTTCCCTGAAACTATTCTCGCCCAGGAAGGCCTCTCGATCGAACTGCGACCGGAGGGATCAACTGCCGAAAAGGAAAACTTTGTACCTCCTACAAGTTCACCATCAGAAGTAGCTAGGGCTGGCTGAATAATGGTAAAACCCCTTTTAAAATAAGGCTTTTGACCTGTTAAAATCCGATGTTCATGCTGCGAAAATAGGATTGGGACCTTCAAAAACCTGGCATTATCCTTCTTGTGGTACATAAACTGGTACAAAAAAAAGAGGGCAACAAAGCCTGAAACTCCTGACTCGGAGACTCGGAGACTCCTGACTCCTAACCCCACCAACAAACTTTTTGCCGCAAACCCTAATTACTTTCGGTAATTGCTTTGTGGTACAATTTTTGAATTCCCGTCACTAATTTATCTAACATCGATCGATGGCTATCGTGAGTCGGATCGAAACTCTGCACTTTAGTTAATAATTTCGCTTCCTGTGTATCCACGTCGTCATCGCTATAGATTAAAGTGCTAATCGATGCTAGTAGATCTTGATAGATTTCCAGACTAGGATTATCGCCTAAATAGGACTCTAACCATCGATAACATTCACTGGTTTTAACTGGTTTTAGTTCCGATAATAGTGGTTTAATCTCCGGATCATCATCAAGTTTTTCCCTCACAGCTACCTGTCGTAAATAGTTTCTTTCTGATGGTTTAATCACGCCATCAATCCAAGCAACACCGATGAGAATTTTCAGTAATTGTTTATTTTTCATCCCACACTTCCTTGACTAACTTAGCCATAAAAAAACCGTCTTGATTATGCCGATGGGGTAACACTTCGATCGCTCCCGTTTCTGTATAGTATTCTGAGAAAGATGAATTAGAGTCAGGAGTGGCCATTTTCCAATCGGGATGAGCGGCTAAAAACTGCTCGATCACTCTTTCATTTTCTAACGGATTTAAAGTACAGGTGGCATAAACTAAGATTCCCTTCGGTTTTACCCAAGTGGCAGCCGAGGCTAAAAGTTCCCCCTGTCGTTTGGCTAGTACAGGTAAATTTTCGGGTGTTTGTCGCCAACGTATATCAGGACGCTTGTGCAGGGTTCCCAATCCTGAACAGGGAGCATCGATTAGTACACGATCGGCGATGCCGCACCACTGGGGACGATCGCGACTATCCCCTAGATATATTTCGATCGCTTTTAAGTCTAATCTTTTAATATTGGCTTCTAACTGTCGTAAACGGGATGCCGTTTGATCGCAGGCTAATATTCTACCCCGATCCCCCATTAATTCGGCGATATGAGTGGTTTTTCCCCCCGGTGCCGCACAAGCGTCGATAATTGTCTCTCCGGGCTGGGGATCGAGTAGATAGGTGACTAATTGGGCGCTAATATCCTGTAGGGTGTAATTTCCGGCTCGAAATCCCTCTAAACGCTCAATATTGCCTAAACCAGAGGTTAAACGGCAAGCTAGAGGTAATTTAAGATGATTAAAAGTTATATTGGCTGATTCTAACTCATTTTCTAGGGCTTCTCGGCTAGTTTTCAGGGGATTAATCCGAATATCGAGGTCAGGAGAGCGATTAAACCATTGACACAGTTGTTCCGTTTCCTTGACACTCCCCGCGCTAAAGCGACGGGGATTCTTGGTTCAAAGAGATTACTTGCTTAGACAGAATCGCTTCTGAAAAAGTAGAGGTATTCTCTCCCCAAGCGTTTATCGGATCTAGCCCGAAAGTTCCCGTATGCCCTACGGTACTTAACCCTTTTTTAAGGATATTGATAGCGGCGTTTTCATCCCTATCTAAAACACACCCACATTTACACTGATGGGTTCTAGTCGATAAAGATTTCTTAACAATTTCACCACAGTTTGAACAGTTTTGGCTTGTATAGTTCGGTGGGACAGCAATCGTTATCTTGCCGAATTTAACTCCAAAATATTCTATCCATTCTCGAAACTGATACCACGCCGCATCATTGATCGATTTAGCTAAACAATGATTCTTGACTAAGTTCTTGATTCTTAAATCTTCGTAGGCTATCACATCGTTAGAGTGAACTACGCACTTGGCTAACTTTACAGCAAAGTCTTTACGTTGCCTACTTATTTTAAGATGAGCCTTAGCTAATCTTTGTCTAGCTTTTTGACGATTTGTACTTCCCTTTTTCTTTTTAGATAACTGTCTTTGAAGTCGTTTTAATCGTTTCTCAGACTTTCTCAAGAATTGAGGATTATCAACCTTGTCGCCATTGTGATCTGTATAGAAAGAAGCCAAACCTACATCTAAGCCAATACACTTACCTGATGGTTTAACATCTTCTTTAACGTCACAAGAAAGGACAAATTGACAATAATAACCGTCCGCTCTCCGAATCAACCTAACCCGTTTAATATCGGATTCTTGAAAGTACCCTAAATCCCAAGTTCCTACCAACTTAAGAACACCAATGTTTTTCTTGTCAGTGAACTTAACAGTTTTAGGGCTAAGAAGCTTCCATCCTGATTGTTTGTATTCAACAGAGCGAGATTTTTTAAATTGAGGATACCCCTTTTTGCCTGATACTTTACGTTTACAGTTGTCGTAAAAACGACTAATTGAACTCCAAGCACGTTCAGCACTTGCCTGTCTAGCAGTTGAATTAAGTTCATCGGCAAATTTAAAGTCCTGAGCTAATTCTTTAGAATATCGGTATAAATCGTTCTTACCCGTACCTTTTGTATCCATCCATAACCTTACACATTTGTGACGGATGAATTGAGCAGTACGAATAGCATCGTCTATGGCTTGATACTGTTGAGTTTTAGCTTTAACTTTAAACTCTAAGACAAACATTTTACGCAGGGGGGACTTAGACAAAATCAGTATAGCACAATAAAAGTTAAGTTAACAAGATATAGTTTAAAAAGCCGTCCTAAAAGGACGGGGCTTTAACCCAAAATTTCGGTAACACTAAAGCGATCTAACCACAATTGCACCAACCAATCGGGGAAACTGTGGAGAATGCCCAATCTAGAAGCGGTATTTTCCGGCAAAATTAAAGGATCGTCGCCATTAGCAGTTAAACGGAGATATTGCCGCAGCATTCCGTTAACCACCGCCGCTAATTTGCCTAAATGACTGATTTTAGTTAATTCTACCGCCGTATTCACCGCTGCCGATGGGGGAATCTGGGAGAGATAACGCAGTTGATAAAGACCAATATGGAGAATTCGCCGTAAATCCGGGGGTTGCTGGGCCGCGGTTTTTTTCCCCAAGCGATCGAGCAGCGCATCCAAAGTTCTTTGGCGGCGAATTATACCATAAACAATCTCCGTTGTCAAGGCTTTGTCAAGACAATTTAAGGAACTAGCGGACAAATGGCGATCAAGAGCGCGATCGGGATAGGCGGAGGAGCGATCGATATCGCGTAAAATCAGCAAAGCCAGCTGACGAGCATTATTCATGCAGTTTCTAGACGATTGCGGAGGAATTGGCGTAATATAGTCAGTGCCGGAATGGGGATTTCGTGGCCCATATTTAACTCGTGATATTCGACGTTAACCCCCAAACCAAGCAGTAAATCCCTGGCTTGACGAGCAGCAGCGATAGGAACGACGGGATCCTGCTTACCATGAACAATTAAGACATTTTGTGGACCCTGGGGATGGGGTTCACCGTGCAGATAACCACTCAGGGAACCCAATCCCGCCAAGGGTAAGGATAAACCCACATCCAGCGTCATCGCTCCCCCTTGGGAAAAACCGGTCAAAAAAGTCCGCTCTAGGGGAATGCCGGTAGTTGCTTCTAGGGAAATAATCCAATCCTGCAATTGTTGACGACTAGCGGCTAAACCTTGATAATCGGAGGTTTCTAAAGCATACCAGGCGCGTCCCCCCGGCACTTGGGGATGATCGAAGGGAGCATTGGGAAACAAAAATTGACAATCAGCCAGATCCAGCATCGATGCAAGGGGGGCCAGATCCATGGCATCCGCACCCCAACCGTGCAGCATGATCACAAGATAGCGAGCGGGATTTTCCAGGGAAGGGGGAATGACAATCGGGTTAAAAGACAGAGTTTTTTCCTCGCAATTCTCTTTTTTTCTCTATTCTATAGCGGTTTTCCCCAGGGTGAGATGGCTGTGGGGGAGTCTTTTCAGTAACCAGTAATCAGTGAAAAGAAAACTCCGATTACTACCCCCTTCCTCTCTCGGAGAAGGTTTGAGGATGAGGACAATTAACCAGAGCTGCCATTACTTTGGAAAAATGGTCTTAGTCGTCGTCGAGTATAGTTATTGTCAGCAACTACTAAAATTAATTAATATATCCGCCGCTCACCGTCAAGCGGAAACTAGACAGAATGATCTGGCTATTATCACCCAACCCAGCCTTGATCCGGTGAAAATGCGGGCTAATTGGCAATTTTTCGGCAAAAAAGTTATCTACACCTGTTAACAGGCAATTTATCCCCCGAATGAGCTACAATTATCGGTCCAACGTGGTTAATAGCGAGCAGATGCGTCGCATTGAAGGGGCGATTTTTGCCTCTGGTATGCCTGTGGCCGCTTTGATGGAAAAGGCAGCCCTGTTAACGGCACAACAGCTTAAAAAGTCCTATTCTTTGGCTAATTTCCCCAAAATCGGCGTTATCGTCGGGCCTGGTCACAATGGCGGCGACGCTCTCGTAATTGCTAGAGAATTACATCTCGCCGGTTATCAAGTATCTCTTTTTTGTCCGATCGCCAAACTCAAGGACTTAACTGCACAACAGGCTAATTATGTCAAGCATTTAGGCTTAATTTTTCAGGAAACTTTAGAATCTTTGGAGGATTGTCAGTTAATTATCGATGGTCTTTTCGGTTTTGGTTTAGAAAGGACTTTATCGGGAGAGATTGCCGAATTAGTCGATAAAATTAATAGTTGGCAAAAACCGGTAATTAGTATCGATATTGCTTCGGGAATTCACACCGACACCGGAGAGGTTTTAGGCACGGCAATTAAAGCCACCCATACCTTTTGTTTGGGACTCTGGAAGCGAGCTTTTTTCCAAGATTTGGCCTTACCCTATCTAGGCAAAGTGGAGTTAATTGATATAGGAATTAGTCCCCTTGACCTAGAAACAATTTTACAAGATTCACCGCCAATTCTGAGAGTTAATCCCGATCTAATTCGCCCTTATTTACCCTTACCCCGTCCTCTACTTACCCATAAATATCAGCAGGGACATTTATTAATTATCTGTGGTTCTCGTCGTTATGCAGGGGGGGCAATTCTTGCCGGATTAGGAGCGCGAGGTAGTGGTGTGGGAATGCTTTCGATTGCCGTTCCTGCTGCCCTTAAATCTTTATTAATTAGTCATTTACCAGAAGCATTAATTATCGATTGTCCCGAAACTGCCACGGGAGCTATTGCCGAACTTCCCCTAGAATTAAATAATTATCATGTCCTCGCCTGTGGTCCTGGATTAACCACAGAAAATCCCGCTATTATCGAACAGGTTTTAGATAGTGATAAACCGATTATACTCGATGCCGATGCTTTAAATATTTTGGCTCAACTGGGCATAGAAAAATTATCATCCCGCCAAAATAAGACAATTTTAACGCCTCATTGGGGAGAATTTAAACGCTTATTTCCTAACTTCTCAGGTTCTCAAGATAGGATTAATATCACTCAAGAAGCATCTCAACAAAGTGGTGCAATTGTCTTATTAAAAGGAGCCAGAACTATAATCGCCTCCCCGGAAGGTAAAATCTATATAATCCCCGAAAGTAGCTCCGCTTTAGCGCGAGGTGGTAGTGGTGATGTCCTAACAGGATTAATCGGCGGATTCTTAACCCAAATGCCGGATAATCCCCCAGAAGCAACCGCATTAGCAGCTTATTTACACGCTCAAGCCGGCATTTTAGCAGCCAAAGAAAGGACAGAATTAGGAGTAGATGGAGTAACTTTAGCTAATTATTTATTTGCTGCCCTTAAAGGTTTAAATTAAAATCTGGGGGGAAACACACGCGCCCCAAAAACCGAGTAAAATCGATAAAGGATTAAGTAGGTAGGTGTTAAAAATTGTCAGATTTCCCCCCTTATCAAGGGTAGGGTTGATTCATGAATCAACCCTGCCTTGAATCAACCCTACCATGAATCAACCCTACCATGAATCAACCCTACCATGAATCAACCCTACCTTGAATCAACCCTACCTTGAATTAACCCTACCATGAATCAGTCCTAAGATTAAGGGAGTATCAGAATTGATAATTATTACTGTATCTAACATTAAAATATCTTTCATAATACCCACCAAACCTAAGAGAGCCAAAATATTATTAATAGCATAAATGTACTGTATTTAAACTGCCTATTGACATTTTAGTACAAATGCTCGGACTGCCTCAACCTAGCTCCGGCGCTCCCTTCTCCGGTGCAGTCTTAAGGATTAATTTAGATAGTCGGCATTTGATAAAACATAAGGAATGTTAACCAAAACCACTTATCGTTAGGAATTTTGATAAGTTGGAGATTGAACAAAGATAGAAAGTCTCTAGCGCTGACAACTATGGCTGTAATTGTCCAAAAATACGGTGGTACATCGGTAGGTTCCGTGGAACGCATTCAATCGGTAGCTCAACGGGTCAAAAATACGGTAATAGCAGGAAACACCGTGGTGGTGGTCGTTTCTGCCATGGGTAAAACCACCGATGGATTGGTCAATTTAGCCAAACAAATCGCCGCCGAACCCTCGCGCCGGGAGATGGATATGTTATTATCCACGGGGGAACAGGTGACAATCGCCTTGATGAGTATGGCCCTAGAGGAAATCGGACAACCGGCCATCTCCCTAACCGGCGCTCAAGTGGGAATTGTCACGGAATCCGAACATAGTCGGGCCCGTATCTTAGAAATTAAAACCGATCGCCTTTCCCGTCATCTATCGGAGGGTAAAGTAGTTGTGGTCGCCGGTTTTCAAGGTGTTAGCGATAGCGATCAACTAGAGATTACCACCCTAGGGCGCGGTGGTTCCGATACCTCGGCCGTGGCCCTAGCGGCCGCCTTAAAAGCCGATTTTTGCGAAATTTACACCGATGTACCCGGTATTCTCACCACTGACCCCCGTTTAGTCCCCGAAGCGCGTCTTTTAGACCAAATCACCTGCGATGAGATGCTCGAATTAGCCAGTTTAGGGGCGAAAGTTCTCCACCCGCGAGCGGTGGAAATCGCTAAAAACTTCGGGGTTCCCCTGGTTGTCCGCTCCAGTTGGACAGAGGATCCGGGTACTTGGGTGACATCCCCGGCACCGAAACCGCGCACCCTGCAAGGATTGGAATTGACAAAAGCAGTGGATGCGGTGGAATTTGACGGCAATCAGGCGAAAATCTCCCTTTTACGGGTTCCGGATCGTCCCGGTATCGCTGCCCGTTTATTCGGGGAAATTGCCCATCAACAGGTGGACGTGGATTTAATTATTCAATCGATTCACGAGGGGGACAGCAACGATATCGCCTTTACGGTGATGGGAAATGCCTTAAAAAAAGCCCAATCCGTGGCCGAAGCGATCGCGCCGGTTTTACGTTCCCATCCCACTAATACAGAGGAAGCGGAAGTGATCATCGAATCCGGGGCCGCTAAAATCGCCATTACCGGCGCTGGTATGATCGGCCGGCCGGGAATTGCTGCCCAAATATTTAGCACTTTGGCCGCAGCGGCAATTAATATCGAAATGATCTCCACTTCCGAAGTAAAAGTCAGTTGTGTCATCGATGAAGCGGACGGAGAAAAAGCAATTAAAGTCCTTTGTGATGCTTTTCAAGTGGAGTATTCTGCTAAAGTTGCTCATTGCGAAATCCCTAAAAATTTAGTCCCGGTACGGGGAGTGGCCCTAGATAATAATCAGGCACAAATGGCCATTCGTAACGTCCCCGATCGCCCCGGGATGGCGGCGAGAATTTTCTCGGTTTTAGCGGCAAAAAATGTCAGTGTCGATATGATTATTCAATCCCAACGCTGTCGCATTGTCGATGGTATTCCCCGACGGGATATCGCTTTTACTTTGCCCCAAGCGGATGCTAATTCCGCCCAAAAAATCCTCTTAGAACTATCGGAAAGTTTGGGTTTACAGGAAGTGGTGGTTAATAATGATGTGGCCAAAGTGAGCATTGTTGGTTCAGGAATGGAAGGACAACCGGGGGTAGCAGCACGCTTTTTTGAAGCTTTAGCAAAGGAGAAAATTAATATTTTGATGATTGCTACTTCTGATATAAAAATCAGTTGTGTGGTGAATCAGGAAGATGGAGTCAGGGCCCTACAAGTGGTTCACGCCGCTTTTGGATTGGCTGGACAGGGTAAAATTGAAGTACCCGCCTAAATGAAATTACCTAAAATGTCGGGTATTTAGGTCAAAAAAACAGATATCTTGACAAAATGCGGGGGGGGGTAGAATATTCTCACTTTATCTATTTAATTGTCCATAAAACGATGAAGATCTTGAATATTGCCAAATTGGCCACCTTTGGACTCGGTGTTACCCTTGTCCCTCTCGCCTTGACCATCAATAACTCTGCTCAGGCTGCCGTTTTTACCTTCGGTGCAGGTGATAACGGTTTATCCTCTATCACTAAAACAGTTGATGGCATTACCTTGACCATATCCAATAACCAGCCACGAGGTTCTTTTTTTGCGGATGGTGATGGTGTTGTTGTATTGGCTGGTGATAGTTTTTTGGGAGCGACAACTACCAGCTTTAACCTGACCTTTTCTAGTGCAGTTCAACTCACCTCTTACACTATTGGTTATATTGAATCGCTAGATGGTGATGAAAGCTTTACCTTAAGCAATGGAAGTTCAAGTTCGGTGGAAAACTCGCCTTTTTCAACCGGATTAAGAAATTTTAGTAATCAATTTACCGTTGCTGCGGGACAAACTGTTTCCTTTTCCGTAATTTTTGGCACGGATGGTACTAATGATCTTATTCAATGGTCTGAACTCAAAGTGACTCCAGCTAGTAATCCGACTAAGCTAAGACGCATTTAAAGCGCTTATTCTTAAGATTAGCCGAATCTCCCCCAATCCCTTTACTGTTGCCTCTTGCAAGAGTGCCTCTTGCCTCGTCTCAACAAGCAATTTAAATGCGCGGGCAGCTTACCACTCCCGAACCTAGTACCATTTTAGGACTGTTAGCGGTGGGTTCATTGGGTGCCTTATCGCGTAAACTCTAGGGGTAAGCTGTTGTAGCACAGGTATTCCCGCCTACGCGGGGGTTTCCATTCAATTAATTTCTAAGCGCGAGTAGAGAGTAGGGTTAATTCATGAATTAACCCATTGTCGGGGTAATTCATGAATTACCCCTACACCTATTACCTAGTGATAAGTAAAACGTAGTTAGACGGCAAAAATTTCTGCTTTGACTTGAAGCTAACAATCCCTCGTAACCCACCACCTATCATCGACTATGATTGAATTAATCACTGATAACTGATAAAGCTATGACACTCAAAGAACAACTTATTAAAGAAATCGAGCAGACACCCGACACCCTTTTGACTCAATTACTTGACTTTTTGCTCTTTATCAAAGAACGACATACTGAAATAGAAATTACAGAAGAAGAGCAAGCTAACATAATCGCTTCTGAATCAGCTTATCAAGCAGGAGACTATCTAACCCTCGAAGAATATGAGGCAACTCAAGCGTGAACTACAGAGTTATTATTCCGAAACCAGTTCAAAAACAACTAAACAACTTACCCAAACAACAACGCGAACGCTTAATTACTGCCATTAGACTACTTACCGATACACCTCGTCCTAGCGGAGTCAAGAAACTCAAAGGATATGATGACACCTACCGAATTAGAATCGGGGATTATCGCATCATTTATAGAATTCAAGATCAAGAAATGCTGATTATCATATTGAGTAGTATTCATCGAAAAGATGCTTATTGAACCTCTCAGTAGGTGGGTGTAATTAAATATAAGATGAACGTAGCCCTTATAGTATAATTATGGAATGGACTATAATTGAATTAATCACTGATAACTGATAAAGCTATGACACTCAAAGAAGAACTTATTAAAGAAATTGAAACAACTCCCATTTCTCTGCTGCCAGAAATCCTGCATTTTGTCCAATCTATAAAAACAAAACATCCAGACGTTGACTTTATGGAATTTGCTGGTATGGCAGCAGATATAGAAAATACTATGCAAGAGATTGTCGAAGAAGCAGAAGCTAATCGTCAACTCGATTTAAAACGGATAAATGACTTATGAAACAAGCATTACTTGATACCAATATCCTCTCTTAATTTTTTACGAGGCAATCCCACAGTAATTGAACAATTCCGCATCTATCGACAACACTATACTTATGTATCATTTTCAATCTTTACCTATTACGAGATTAAAAGTGGTTTATTGTATAAAGATGCACGAAATCAACAACAACAATTTGAACGTCTTGTAGAATTCAGTGAAGTAATTGGTTATGATCGTGAAATTAGTGATATAGCTACTCAAATATACGTTAATCTTAGAATAAAAGGACAACTAATTACCCCGATTGATTTGTTTATTGCTGCGACTGCTATTTATTGCGATTATACTCTGATTACAGCTAACATTAAGCATTTTCAAAATATTCCCAATCTTAGTTATGAAAATTGGTATCTCTCAATAATTTAGGACTATTGTACCATTCCCAAGACAGGTACACAGAAGCGGAACCTCTCTATCTAGAAGCGATTAATATTTTCAGAGAAGGATTAGGGGAAAATCATCCCCATACTCAAACGATTATGGAGAATTTAAAACTATGTTGTCGCAACTCTGGCAAGTAGAATCAAGATAGAGTTTAAATGCTTTGGAAAATAGGGTTTGTAGGCGCAGGGATTTTCCATTATGAATATAATATCATGTCAAGTCGCCTTTGTCAAGAGAAATTTTAACAACATCCAGACAAACGTTATTGTAGGGGTAATTCATGAATTACCCCTACACCTATTACCTAGTCCAGTAACCCACCATCATCGACTATGATTGAATTAATCACTGCTCACTGCTCACTGATAACTGATAACTGATAACTGATAACTGATAACTGATAACTGATAAGAGATTGTCGAAGTCAGGGCGAAGCATTCGGATGATAACCTATCGCTGAAACCGTAGATTTCCTATCTGAATGCTGCGCCCCTACTTTTTCTGCATACCCTAATTAATCGGGCAATTTATACTGTTCCACAATCTTTTTAGCATATTCAGGAACATGAGCCGCTAATTTTTCAGGATAATTACGTTTAACATAAAGGTAATTACGGGTAAAGTGAGAATCGATGGAAAAGCGAGCATATTCTAGACCTTTAGGCCCGATTTTTTCAATGACTACTCCCATCATTTTTGCCGCCCACATCGGCAAGGTTACACCTTTATCGTAGGCAGGAATGCTATTTTGTACCGCCTGTTTTCTATCACCACTAGACATAACATCTTGGGTATTTAATTGATCTTTAACTAACTCTAACATTTCCTTGCCCGTATCATTACGAACGACAATCCATTGCCAGCCAAAAGGTGCGCCCATATAGCCCACAACCAAATCGGCAAGGGAGTTAACATAATCAAAACAAGTCATACAGGAAGGGGCAAAAACATCTTTTAATTTATTAGTCTTTAAGCCAAAAAAGGGAACCATTTCCATCGAGCCGTCTTCGTGTTTAAAGTGTACCCGAAAATCCTGCATAAATTCGTAATGAACCACGGTTTCTGGGGAACGACTGGTAGTTTCTAGAAACTTTTGCAGTCCTGAGCGGGTGACATTATCGACGCAGGGAGTTCCTAAGACATATAACTTTTCTAAGCCTAATTTTTTTTCTACTGCTCTTAGGGCTTGAATTTGACAACCAACTCCGATAACTAATAACCGTTTCATGCCTGATTTTTCAATTTCTTCTAGGACTGATAAATTGGGAGAAAGAGTCGGTTTATTGACTTTAGCGGCGAGAATTTCTTCCGTAGTACGGGCGAGAATCGGCTGCGGTTGAAAGCGATCCTCGGCGGTATTCTGCACACAAACCACCCCTTCTACTAAACCACGATCGAGCATTTCACAGGCAATTGTACTGACGATTCCTGTCCATTGCGCCCCGGGGATAGCTTGTTTTTTCTTGGCAGCCATCATCTCTTGATGAACACCAAAATAGAGATCATTTTCCTGATTTAAGTCGCGACTTTTGCCGTGTGCTGCTGCTTCTAAATCGGCAATTTGTTGATGGATAAAAGCACAAGCTTCTTTAACGTAGTGAATGTAATAAGTGTCACAAAGTCCGCACTCGCTACACAATTCTTTGGCAGGACGACGACTATTGGGCTTGAGGGCTTTGGCTTTGAGGTGTGGTGCAAGCGAGTTCATAATCTTAAAAGGCAACTAGGTCAAGGGTTTTTTTCTATCGATCGTTTACCTTACCGCATTAGATCGCTTTGTTAGCAATCTTTTTAAAGAAATGTAACGATTACCCGGATTAGGATCAGAGCAAAGCTTCTAAGGTGGCGACGACGGAAGCCGCTAAAGTTTCTAAATCATAACCGCCTTCTAAGCCGAAAAGCAGCGGTTTATTGAGAGTTAAGAGGTATTTGGTTAAAATTCCATAATCCTGTGGGTGTAAACAAATTCCCGCCAGAGGATCCGCTTGATTGGCATCATATCCAGCACTAACAATCACTAAATCCGGTTGAAAATTTTTCAGAAAAGGTATGACTTGCCCCTCAAAATGTTCTTGATAATCTTTAATCGTACTTCCCGCCGGTAAGGGAATATTCAAAACATTATCAAACTCCCCTTTTTCTCTCGCTTCTCCCGTGCCGGGATAAAAGGGGAATTGATGAAGGGAACAATAGGCAATCTGGGGATGATTTTCGACTATATCCTGGGTGCCATTGCCGTGATGTACGTCCCAATCGAGAATCGCTACTTTTTGCACTCTTTTGTTTTCTAAAGCATAATAAGCGGCAATAGCAGCATTAGAAAACAGACAGAAACCCATGCCATAATTAGAAGTGGCATGATGCCCGGGAGGACGGGCTAAAATAAAGGCAGGATCGCCGGTGGATAAGACTCGATCGACTCCATCTAACCAGCCACTAACCGCTAGTAACGCCACATCGTAACTACGGGCAGAAACGGGAGTATCTGCATCCAATCTTCCCCCACCCCGTTGACAAATTCGCCGCAATATATCAACATAATCTTGATTATGAACTTGTTTAATCAAAGGGATTACTTCCTCACGAATTTCGAGCGGTGTCGGTAAATGCCATGTTAATTTTGACTGCCATTCTGTTTGTTTTAAAGCCTCGACAATTGCCGTTAAACGCGCCGCTTTTTCGGGATGGTAAATACCTGTATCGTGATCGAGAAATTCATCGGAATAGATAATCGAGATCATAATCAAATTACTGCTTAACTCGTTGATTTTTGAGCAACCCAATGGTTTTAATCTACCAGAAAAGCAGCGGCTTGAGCGGCTATAGTGAAAAAACTTTACTGATTGGGTCACTTTTGCCAGATGATGCAATTATCTTTCCCCAAGGTGACAGGAGGCAAAAATGCTGACAAATTTTCGGAAATTTCAACTAGAAGTTAATGGCATTACTATCAATGGTATCAAAGGTGGGCGCGGTTTTCCGCTGCTTTTGCTGCATGGTTATCCCCAAACCCATCAAATGTGGCATAAAATCGCCCCCCGATTAGCGGCTAATTTTACGGTGATCGCCACGGATCTGCGCGGCTACGGGGATAGCGATAAACCCTTACCCCTAGAGGATTCTAGCAATTACTGCAAGCGAGTCATGGCCCTCGATCAGGTGTTGCTGATGGAAAAATTGGGTTATCAGGAATTTTATCTAATCGGCCACGATCGAGGGGCGCGAGTTTCCCACCGTCTCGCCCTTGATTTTCCCGAAAAGGTCAAAAAACTCGTTTTACTCGATATAGCCCCAACGCTGGCGATGTATGAGGCGACTGATAAAACTTTTGCCACTGCCTACTATCATTGGTTTTTCTTGATTCAGCCTTCCCCTTTTCCCGAAACCCTGATCGCCGCTAATCCCGATTATTATCTGCAACATTGCTTGCAAAGTTGGGGCCGAGATTTTAGCGCTTTTACAGAGGAAGCTTTGGGGGAATATCGGCGTTGTTTTCGAGATTTAAGGACGATAACCGCCACTTGTGCCGATTATCGGGCCGCCGCTACCATCGATTTAGAGCATGATCGTCAGGATTTAGACCGGAAAATTTCCTCCCCCCTCTTGGTTCTTTGGGGAAAAAAAGGTTTCATTGCACGTCAATACGATGTGATTGCTCTTTGGCAGCAGCGAGCTAATCAAGTCACCGGACAAGCGATCGCCAGTGGTCATTTTTTACCGGAAGAAGCACCGGAAGAGACGGTACAGGCGATCGAGGAGTTTCTTCAATAAGTAAAGATATTGATAGGGAAATTCTTCGAGTTAGAAGCCAGAAGACAGGAGGTAAATCGTTAGCTCATCGGGGTTTCACTTTGACAAAATTATGCTCTTGTTAGAATATTGAACCTAAGACACTTATGGCTCTTCGTTACTTGTTATGGTTCGATAGGGGGGCATAAATCGACTAAATCCTTATCTGGCAATAGATTTAATTGATTAGTTCGCTCTAGATCAAAAACAATTGACAAAAATCGCCAAATATCTTTCTCTATAAGGGTTTCATATCTTATAATCCTGTCCGTTGCATAAGACAAACCGAAGAACCACACTTATTAAACACAGGAGGAAAAAACTGGGATTAAATCGATTTTTTTCAATCAATTACTGGTCAAATATTATTATGCAAATGCTAAAATATTCCCTGATTGTCCCCATCTATAACGAGGAAGAAACTATTGCCGAACTGTATCGCCGGGTGAGTGCCATCATGAATAATTTAGATGGGGCGGTAGAATTAATCCTAGTAAATGATGGTAGTAAAGATAGTTCTTTACAACGGCTGCGAGAACTGCACAAAGCTGATTCACGAGTATGTTATATCAGTTTCGCCCGCAATTTTGGTCATCAAGCGGCGGTAACTGCTGGACTTAATTTTTGCCGAGGACAAGTAATTATTGTTTTGGATGCCGACCTGCAAGATCCGCCCGAATTAATTCCCCAAATGATTGAAAAATGGCAAGAGGGGTATCAAGTAGTTTATGCCCAAAGAACCAAGAGAAAACAAGAAAGTTGGTTTAAAAAACTGACGGCCTATCTCTTTTATCGTTTGCTTAAAAGACTCGCTGATGTGGATATTCCCGCCGATACAGGAGACTTTTGTTTAATGGATCGTCAGGTAGTAGATCTATTAAATTCTCTCCCAGAAAGAAATCGTTATATTCGTGGGTTGCGCGCTTGGATTGGCTTTCCACAAACTGCGGTTAAATTTGAGCGGGATGCGCGCTTTGCCGGGGAAGTAAAATATACCTTTAGCAAATCATTATCTTTAGCTATTAATAGCCTAGTATCTTTTTCCCGTGTCCCCTTACGTTTTGCCACCTATCTAGGATTATTTTCTGCCCTGATATCTTTGATTATGGCTCTGTTAGTATTATATTGGCGTTTACAGCAACCCGACTCACCGATCACGGGTTTTGCCACGATTATGATCGCTATATTTTTTCTGGGTTCTGTGCAGCTAATTAGCATCGGAATACTAGGAGAATATATCGGCAGAATTTACGAGGAAGTTAAAGGCAGACCCACCTACACAATTGCTGAGTTAGCTGGCTTACAAATTTCTTGATTATTGTCGGTAAGAATCGCTAAAATTGCCAGTTGATGGAGAGAATAAAAAGCTTTCTTGAGTGCCGCTCTCTGTTTTTTCAACCCTAGGATGCGAAAAGTCTTGACAAATGGACAGCTTTGCTGTATGTTGGTGGGTAAGAATCCCATAATACCAAATCCGTTTTTAATAGTGTGATTAACTCACAAGTTATGGATTGTTTCTCCCCACTCCCTGCTCCCTGCTCCCTGCTCCCTGCTCCGCTGCTCCCCTATACCTTTTAAACAGGATTTAGTGTAATTAGCCCCTCTGTAGCGATAACAGCTAAAACTAAAAAACTATTCAGGACGAAGAATCATTTATGAAAGCGATCGTTTTAACCTGCGATAAGTACATTAAATTTGCCGATCACATGATTTATACTTATCAAAAATGGTGGCCGAGTAATCCTTTTACTTTTCGGGTTCCCTACAGCGATTATCCTGAGAACTTGGCAAAATATGGCGATAAAGTGGAGTTAATTCCGATGGATTGTTCCAAGATTAAGGACACGGTTTTAAATCTCTTAAAAGACTTGCCTGACGAAGAATGGATTTATTGGTGCATGGATGATAATTATCTGATACGAATTCAAGAAGAAGCAGTTAATGATATCTACAATTTTGTTATCAATAACGCCGATTCCGATCTAATAGCAGTTTTATTCGTGCGCAACCGTAAAGGTGGTTACTTTAAAAGCGACAAATTTATCCAAGAAGGAGTCAAGATTCTCACGCCTAAAAAGCAAGTAGTTTTACGAGAAACAGTATTTTCTCAAGCAGATATTCTCCAGAGTGTCTGGTCTCATCAATTCATCAGAGTAAAAGCTTTGAGAAGAATTTTTGAAAGTTTTCCTGATCGACCATTTGTAGCTAAGGAAATGGATAGTTTTAAACACACAAAATTAGTGGGAGAAAGACAATTAATTGTGGAGAATAATATAGCTGTGTATGGGGAAAGCACCAGTCGCGGTGAAATCACAGAAAATTGCGCCGCTAGTTTTAAACGCTGGGGAATGGAGTTACCGACGAATATGAACATCTCTAAGAAATATCATGTATATGGAGAACTTCCCTATCAATGGCTAGGATTAAAAATAACCCCTCCTCCCAGAGTCAAACAGTTTTTAACCGATGTTACTCGCTGGTATTGGCGTAATGTGTGAGGGGTTGAAATTTAAACTCACCTAGAAACAGACCCGTTCCTTTTCTTGATTGTTCCGCCCAGTTTCACAGAGACGAAATTTCGCCTCTGTTAGCCAGACTGATAGCTGATTGGAATCGCTAATAATTTTCTCGAGGATTTGTGGTCGGAGAATTTTCTTGGTAGGAAAAGCTGCTACCAAACTCGAATTCCCGTCCGTAGGCTTCCTCTCCGTGTTCAGGAACATCTAACCCTTCTGCTTCCGTATTCGGTTTAACCCGCAGCTCCATAAATAGACTGAGAACTTTCAGGATAACAAAAGTACCCACGGCCGCAAAGATATAAGTAGCGGCAACGCCAACAAATTGCGTCCACAGTAACCCCGGATTCCCAAAAAATAAACCATCATTTCCGGCTGAATTAACCGATTTTGTGGCAAAAAGCCCCGTAAGCAGCGCCCCTATGGTCCCGCCGACACCATGGACGGGATAGGTATCCAAAGAATCATCAAAGCGCAATTTTGCCCGCAGACTAACCGCAAAAAAACAGGTAAGGGCAGTGATCGAACCAATGAGAATCGCCCCAATCGGCAGTACATAGCCGGCAGCCGGAGTTATACCGACTAATCCCCCTAAAAATCCACTAGCAATACCGATCGCCGTCGGTTTACCCCGTAAAATCCATTCTATAAGCATCCATGTCAAACCACCAGCCGAAGCTGCGATACTGGTATTAACAAAAGCTGTCGTGGCCAGGGAACTAGAGGAAAGCGCACTACCCCCGTTAAAACCAAACCAACCGAACCAGAGTAAACCGATACCTAGGAGAACAAAAGGCACATTATGGGGTGCATAGGTTTGGACACCAAAACTACGCCGCGGACCGATCATCCAGGCGGCCACCAGTGCGGAAATCCCGGAACTAATGTGAACAACGGTTCCACCGGCGAAATCCAGCGCCCCAGTGGCTGCCAACCAACCCTTACCCCAAACCCAGTGAGCTAGGGGAGAATAGATAAAGGTGGACCAAAGCAGTAAAAACCAAAAATAGGCTTTAAAGTTGACCCGTTCCACGATCGCACCCGAAATTAAAGCCGGGGTGATGATGGCGAACATCATCTGATAGACCATAAACACTTGATGGGGAACGGTGGGTGCATAACCGATATTGTCAGGTGTGGCCGCGGTGACACCGTTAAGAAAAATCCAATCTAGTCCCCCGATAAAAGCTTCAATTCCCTCGCCAAAACCACTTTTACCCGGGGTGACATCGAAAGCGAGACTATAACCCCACAGCACCCAAGTTACACCGATTACGCCCATGGCTACCAAACTCATCATCATGGTGTTGAGGACGTTACGCGAACGCACTAAACCCCCATAAAAAAAAGCCAGTCCGGGGGTCATTAATAAAACTAAAGCCGACGAGATCAGCATCCAAGCTGTATCTCCAGCACTAATCGGATTGGGGGGAGCGGCGGCGACGGTTTCCGCAAAAACCGGGGCAACTCCGCAATTGAATCCCAGTCCCAGCAAAAGCATGGTTATTCCTACGATCTTTTTCATTGTCGGTTGGTGGTTAGTAGCAAGATTAATTTTTTCTGTCCGTAAAGAGACAAAAACCGAAAGAGAAAAGGTTTAGAAGGCAATTATAGCCACCGATCGCATCGGGGCGAGGCCTTCTTCCTTTTCTCTTTAACTTTGTCGGGTATCTAATTAATCTATCTTTACAAGGTTTACCCTAACGAGTGCTAGGCGTTTCCATGTCAACACTGGAAGCATAATGGCCGCCGGCAACGATATCGGACTCCTTGACGAAACCGCTATAGGCTTCCATTCCGTGTTCACCCACATCCAAACCTTCCATTTCTTCTTCGGGAGTAACACGAATACCGAGGGTAGCCTTGAGGATTGTCCAAACAATACCACTAACAATCAGGGTAAAGGCCCCTACTGCTACAATCCCGATAATTTGGTTAATAAACAGTTGGAATTGACCGGTGATTAAACCCGCATCTTTGTTGAAGATACCCACGGCTAAAGTTCCAAACACACCACAGACGAGGTGAACGGAAGTCGCACCCACGGGGTCATCAATTTCCAGCTTATCGAAGAAAGCCACCGAGTAAACCACGACCACACCAGCAATTAAACCGATAATTAAGGCCGACCAATAGGATACACCATCACAACTGGCAGTAACCGCTACTAAACCGGCGAGAATACCGTTAATAATCATCGAAAGGTCGGGTTTACCATCTTTCGCCCAAGCGGTAAAGGTAGCGGCAATGCCGCCCGCGGCCCCGGCGAGGTTAGTGGTGACAGCGATATAGGGTACAGTTTCATTAACCGCTAAAGCAGAACCGGGGTTAAAACCGAACCAGCCAATCCAGAGAATTAAACAACCCAAGGTCGCGATACTCATGTTATGGCCGGGTAAGGCACTGGTGCGACCGTTGATGTATTTACCCATTCTCGGGCCGAGAATTGCCGCCCCCGTTAAGGCAGACCAACCACCGACCGAGTGAACCACCGTCGAACCGGCGAAGTCTTTAAAACCAAGGTCGGCTAACCAACCGCCACCCCAAACCCAGTGACCGGTGATCGGGTACATGATACCGACGATAATTAAGCTAAAAACCAGGAAATCGGTGAATTTAATCCGTTCTGCCACCGCCCCAGATACAATGGTTGCCGCCGTTCCCGCGAAAGCTACTTGGAACAGGAAGAACACTGAGGTGGGCAAAGAGGCGGGCATAACGTAGGTGGCGGGATCGCTACTGCTAAGGAACCAACCTCCCGTACCGAAAAATTCGTTACTGACAGACCCAAACATCAGGGAGAAACCGATCGCCCAAAATGATATGGTGGAGAGGGCGAAAACGATCAGGTTTTTGGCGAGAACGTTAACGGCGTTTTTCTGGCGACAGAATCCCGTTTCTAGCATCGCAAAACCTGCGTTCATAAAGATCACGAGGATGGAGGCAATTAAAACCCAGATTGTATTGAGGGCGTTTTGGACATCTTCGGGGGTTAGGGGTTTCGCATCTTGGGCCTGTACGGCTGTGTTCCAAACCACGAAAATAATCGCGGACAAAGGAACACAGGCTAACCAGACAGGGTTAATTTTCGGTAACAAACCGACAAGTTCCCCAGATTTTCGAGCAATTCGTTTCATCGTTAATTCATTTACTTTTTTGAGTTAGTAGGTCGATTCATTACTGTTGAAAATAATTACCGAGCAATTATGTCCGTTCAAACGCTAAATCCTAGGAACAGAGGTCAATCATTTCAGAAGACCAAACAGCTAGGGATTTATCTTGAGGTGTGAGTAGTCAATGTTTTTTGATCTTTGTTTTTTTTTATTTGAGATTTCTGTATCCTCTGATACGTTTCACTTTAAAATAACAATAGTAGAGAAGTGATCAATAATTCAGTTATCAGTTATCAGATGTGAGTTTTCAGTTCACTGATTACTGTTTACTGTTTACTGATCACTGAAAAAAGCTTCCCACTGATCACTGATTACTGTTTACTAATCACTGAAAAGTCTCCCCTCATTTGGAGAAATAAACAATGGACCGGGCAACGGAATTCGATCGCACAATGATGCAAAGATGTCTAACCCTTGCTAGGCAAGGCTTGGGGCGGACTTCTCCTAATCCTTTGGTGGGTGCTGTGATCGTTCAAGAGGGTATAATTATCGGCGAAGGGTTTCACCCGGAGGCCGGACAACCCCATGCAGAAGTTTTCGCCCTGAGACAGGCAGCAGAAAAAGCGCGTGGTGCCACTTTATACGTCAATCTTGAACCCTGTAACCACTATGGACGTACTCCCCCCTGTAGCGAGGCAATTATGCAAGCGGGCATTAAAAAAGTGGTGGTGGGGATGATCGATCCTAATCCCCTGGTGGCGGGGAAAGGCATTGAAAGATTAGCATCGGCAGGCATCGAGACACTGGTGGGGGTGGAGGAGTCCGAATGTCGTCAACTTAATCAGGGTTTTATCCATCGCATCACCGCTAAAAAACCCTTCGGTATCCTCAAATATGCCATGACTCTCGATGGCAAAATTGCCGCTACTAGCGGTCATAGCACTTGGATTACTAGCCCCACTTCTCGCCAAATAGTCCATCAACTGCGATCGGCCTGTGATGCGATTATCGTCGGCGGTAGCACTGTCCGTCAAGATAATCCTCACCTAACCACTCACGGCCTCTCCGATCATAATCCCCTGCGCGTGGTCATGACTCGATCGCTCGATTTACCCCCCTCCGCCCATCTTTGGGATACCAGTCAATTTCCCACGCTTGTCTATACACAAATTGATTCTAATGTCAAGCTTAAGCAACAATTATTAACAAAAGGCGTAGAAGTGATCGAACTAACCGAGGTGACACCCACTTTAGTGATGGAAAATCTTGATCAGAGGGGATTTTGTCAGGTTTTGTGGGAGTGCGGCGGCGGTTTAAGCGCAGCAGCGATCGCTGAGGGCATGGTACAAAAAATTATCGCTTTTATCGCGCCCAAAATCATCGGGGGAATCCAAGCACCTACTGCCGTGGGCGATTTAGGTTTCCAGTTAATGAGCCAAGCTTTACAGTTAGAAAATGTCACGGTTAATTATCTCAATCCCGATATTTTGATTGAGGGATATCTGCAAAGTGAAAAGTAGAGCTAAGCTGCCCGCGCATTTAAATTGCTTATTGAGATGAGGCACTCTTGCAAGAGGCAAGGGGGGGGGGAGATTCAGCTAATCTAAGGATAGGCGGTTAAAATGCGTCTTAGCTTACTGCAATTCCCCCTCAATCGGCAAATCTCAACCAACCGCTTGCAAAAGTCAAAAAGTCATCGATAACCCCGATAATCTGGCACTTACCCCTGATTTTTGCGAGCGAGTTCTAGAAATCGACCCGCTGCCGTCAAATGCGTTTATCGGTACGGTTATCCCCCTAGAAGAAGTTGGGCAATCGCTCTGTGATCAATGGTGCCATTATCGAGCAAAATAAAAAAGTTAGAATAGTCAAACCCTTAGTGATTGAACGTATGACGGTACTCGAAAAAGGTAATATCACGATTCATACCGAGAATATCTTCCCTATTATCAAAAAATCTCTCTACACTGACCATGAAATTTTTCTGCGGGAATTGATATCTAATAGTGTTGATGCCATCTCGAAATTAAAAATGGCTTCCTTAGCAGGAGAAACAAGAGGAGAAGTACCCGAACCAGAAATTAATCTCGCCATCGATAAAGAAAATCGTACCCTATCAATTACCGATAATGGAATCGGGATGACGGGGGAAGAAATCAAGAAATATATTAACCAAGTTGCCTTTTCCAGTGCGGAAGAATTTATCGATAAATACCAAAAATCAGCCAACGATTTAATCGGTCATTTTGGCCTAGGTTTCTATTCGGCTTTTATGGTGGCTAAAAAGGTAGAGATTGATACTCTTTCCTATCAGGAAGGTGCTACCCCTGTCCATTGGTCTTGTGATGGTTCTCCAGAGTTTGAATTAACCGATTCTTCCCGCAGCCAAATCGGCACGACTATTACCCTAACTTTGATGGATGAGGAAGGGGAATATTTAGAACCTGCCCGCATTCGCCAGTTAGTCAAAACCTACTCGGATTTTATGCTCGTTCCCATTAAAATTGATGGGGAAGTGATTAATCAACAACGGGCTTTATGGAAAGAATCTCCTCAAAATCTGACGAAAGAAGACTACCTAGAATTCTATCGTTATCTCTATCCTTTCCAAGAAGAACCTTTACTCTGGGTACATCTGAATACCGATTATCCTTTCTTGCTCAATGGCATTCTTTATTTTCCCAAACTCAGACCGGATGTAGATGTCTCAAAAGGACAATTAAAGTTATTCTGTAATCAGGTTTTTGTCAGCGATCATTGCGAGGAAATTATTCCCGATTTCCTGATACCCTTGCGAGGAGTTATCGATAGTCCAGATATTCCTTTAAATGTGTCTCGAAGTGCTTTAACCAAAGATCGCACCGTTCGCCGCATTGCCGATTTTATTGCCAAAAAAATTGCTGATCGCCTCAAATCTCTCTATAACGAAGACGCAAAAGAATATATTCGTTGTTGGGGAGATGTGGGAACTTTTATTAAATTTGGTTCCTTAAAAGAGGATAAATTTAAACAGCAGGTAGAAGATATTTTAATCTATCGCACTACCTACAAACCCCCAGAAACCCCAGTACAAGTGGCAGTGCAAACCGCCGAAGGTGACGCATGGCAAGAAGCAACGGCGAAAACTCCCCTAGAAGCGATCGAACAGGAAGGTTATACTACTCTCAAAGCCTACCTAGAACGCCATAAAGAACGCCACGAAAATCGAGTTTTTTACTGTACCGATCCTCGTAGCCAATCCACCTACGTTGAACTCTACAAAAATCAAGGTTTAGAAATCCTTTTCTTTGATTCTTTCATCGATACTAATTACTTTATTCCTTTCCTAGAAAGAGAATACTCCGATGTGAAATTCACCCGGGTTGATTCTGAATTAGACTCGACGCTGCTCGAACAGGATCAAGCTAGTGAAATTATCGATCCCGCCAGTAATAAAACCCGGGCTGAATTGATCAAAGAAATCTTCGCCAAAGCCCTCGATAATTCCCGCATCAATATCAAAACTGAAGCCTTGAAATCCGATGATCCCCAAGCTACTCCCCCGGCAATTGTCTTACTTCCAGAAGCGATGCGACGCTTACAGGAAATGACGGCAATGATGCAACAAAAAGCCATGGCTTTCCCCGAAGAACATATTCTGATGATTAATACTAATCATCCCCTCATTCAACAGATTGTCCAGATTAGTCAGGGAAGTATTGTTACCGGTAGCGGCGAATCTCCATCAGCGCAATTAGCGAAAATGCTCTGTCAGCACGTTTATGATTTAGCTGTAATCGCTCAAAAAGGATTTGATGCCGAGGGAATGCAAGCTTTTGTGGAACGTTCCAATCGCGTTCTGACTAAGCTAACCGAAAAGATTTAATCTATTGCCAAACTTTAGCTGTTTCGATATGCTGAGAGTGTGTTAATTCACACTCTTTTTTTAACCTGATCAATATGATCTAGCGATAAGCTATCTTGCCGCCGTCAGCCTTGAATCAGTTAAGTAGTCGTGCAAAATTAATTTCCTAGTGAAGATAGGCAAGAGGCAAGAGGCAAGAGGTGGTTAGATATGTGTAATTAATTTTGCTTAGGTACTTATCAGTTATCAGATGTAAGTTTTCAGTTCACTTATACTGTTTACTGATAACTGATAACTGATAACTGATAACTGATAACTGATAACTGATAACTGATAACTGAAAAATGCGCTTACCCACCCTCAAATATGAGCGAGGAACTTTAATTCTCCATCCACCACCAAAAGGGAAAAAATGGCTAGATTTTGCCACTTGGGATGATCGTATTGAAAGATTTCGCATTTTGGCCATTCATTATCGTCCTCTCGTGGAAACCCTACAGGAGGAGGGCATTAACTTCCAAGATGAAGCAAAAGCTTTTAACAATTTAGAATTAATTGCCAGTTTTGAACGGGAACCCTACCCCCACCAAACGGAAGCCTTAATCGCTTGGAAAAAATCCCAGAGAAGGGGTGTTATCGTCCTTCCCACCGCTGCCGGTAAAACCTATCTTGCCCAATTGGCACTACAATCGACTCCCCGCAGCACCTTAATTATCGTGCCGACTATTGATTTAATGCACCAGTGGTATGCCCAGATGTTGGCGGCTTTTCCCGATGCCGAGGTGGGATTATTAGGGGGAGGTTCTAAGGATAATAGTGCTATTTTAATCGCCACCTATCAAAGTGCGGCAATTTATTCAGAAACTCTTGGCAATCGTTACGCTTTTTTGATTTTTGATGAATGTCATCATTTACCATCGGATTTCTTTCGGAAAATAGCGGAAGATTCGATCGCACCCTATCGTTTAGGCTTAACAGCAACACCGGATCGCGGTGATGGTAGTCATCAAGATTTAGATTATCTTATCGGTACAATTGTTTATCAAAAAAGTCCCCAAGACTTGTCAGGAAAAGCCCTAGCGGATCATGAAATAATTCAAATTAAAGTGAAATTATCTGCCAAAGAACAGGAAAAATATCAAGAAGCAATTAAAATTCGCAATGATTTTTTAAGAAAAAATAATCTCAGTTTGTCTGGTTTAGATGGTTGGCAAAATTTTGTCATGATTAGTGCCAGAAGTAGCGAAGGGCGCCGGGCGATGTTAGCGCACCGGGAGTCGAAGGAAATATCCTCTGGAACCCAGGGAAAATTGCGGGTTTTAGCCGAGTTAATCTGTGAACACTATCCGGAACCAATTTTAATTTTTACCAACGATAATGCCACAGTTTACCGCATTTCCGAGAGCTTTTTAATACCTGCCATAACCCATCAAACTCCCGTGAAAGAACGCCATGAAATCCTGACCCGTTTTCGTCAGGGAGAATACAAAATTCTGGTGACTTCCCATGTTCTCAATGAAGGGGTTGATGTGCCGGAAGCGCGCATCGCGATTATTTTATCGGGAACCGGTTCCACCCGGGAATATATTCAGCGTTTAGGACGGGTGTTAAGAAAAGGGCAACAAGAGGATAAACGGGCGATTTTGTATGAAGTGATAGCCGAAAATACCACGGAGGAAAAAACCTCCCAACGACGACGGGGAGAGCAGAAAAATAAAACTAGCTATAAAACCGGTAATCGACAATTGGAATTATTGCCTTCTGCTCCGAAAAAATCTTTTTCTTTCCCGAAAGCTGCCGAATCTTCTACCCCTTGGGTGAGTTCTCCAGAGTCAGAGGAAGAATAAAAAATTTCTCTGGGGGATTTTACTCTATAATAAAGGTAAAAAATCTAGATTGATAGCCCTATGACCGAACTTGCTCAACAAAAATGTCAACCTTATCAATCGGGTTCTTCTCCTATCACTGCCGAGGAAATTACCGCTTTACAGGCTAAAATTCCCGATTGGAATCTCTTAGAATACGAGGGTATTCCCCGTCTGCAAAAACTCTATAAATTTGCCAATTTTCAGGGGGCAATCGCCTTTACTAATGCCGTGGGAGAAGCGGCGGAAAAAGAAGGCCATCACCCCGCTTTATTGACAGAATGGGGTAAAGTTACCGTTTCTTGGTGGACCCATGACGTGGGCGGATTACATCAAAATGATTTCATCATGGCTGCCCGTACCGATGATATTTATCGTCAACAAAAGGCCTAATCGTAGGCGCGAATCATCGCTTGGGTTCCCTGTTTAATTCCCTTGCCTTCGTCCAATTCCGCTACTACTTTAAATAGAGTTTCCGCTAAATCTGTCCCGGGCAGAATTTCCCCGGCTGTCTGGGCAGTTTCTTTGACTAATCGCAAATCTTTTAAGATATGTTCAATCATAAAAGCTGGCTGTAAATCTTGGGCGAGGATTTTTGGTCCCAAATTTTCCAAAGCCCAAGAACCCGCCGCCCCCGTTTTACAGACTTCTATGACTAAATTGGGGTCTAATCCTTGAATTTTTGCCATTTTTAGAGCCTCACACAGCGCCACCATGTGAACCGCCCCCAAGACTTGATTACAGAGTTTTACCGCTTGTCCGTTGCCAATTTCGCCACACCAGCGAATAGTTTTACCCATGGCTTGAAAACAGGGCAAACAAGTCTGAAAATCCGCTTCTTTCCCTCCCACCATAATAGTTAAAGTGCCGTTTTTCGCCCCAATATCGCCCCCAGAGACGGGAGCATCGAGAAAACGGAGATTATTTTCCTCTAGCTTTTTACCAATCATCCTAGCGGCTTGAGAGCCAATGGTACTCATATCCACCACCAGAGTTCCCACCGCTGCCGATTCCACGACACCCCCTGGTCCTAAAATCACCGCTTCCACGTCAGGCACATCCCCGACGCAGGTAAAGACAATCTCGGCATCCCTGACGGCGGCGGCAATATTAGAACAAATGTTCGCACCTGCTGCCCCAGCAATGGTTATCCCTGGCGCCTCTGGGGTACGATTCCAAGCATTGACAGCAAAACCTCGACGGACAAGATTAGTCGTCATCGGCGCTCCCATCACTCCTAATCCTAAAAAGGCAATTTTTTGACTCATAATTTTCGTAATCAAGGGAAGGGGAATTATGAATTATGAATTATGAATTATGAAGTGGGGTGTATTTTCAGTGAACAGTAAACAGTGAACTGAAAACTAAAATCTGATAACTGATAACCGATAACCGATAACCGATAACTGATAACTGATAACTGTTTTAGGATTCTACCATTTGCAGAAATTGGGCTTCTGAAAGGGTTTTTATGCCTAATTTTTGAGCCTTTTTGAGTTTCTCACCGGGGGCTTTACCGAGGAGAATATAATCAGTATTCGCACTGGGGGAACCAGTAACAGTACCACCGACATTAATAATCAATGATTTCGCTTTCTCGCGACTGATTTTGCTGAAGGTTCCTAGTATAACTACGGTTTTTCCCCTTAGGGGATTTTCTGCGGATTCTTGACTCGTTTGGACTATCTCCGCTGCGGGTTGCACTTCTAAACTTGTGTCGGCAACCGGGATTTTTTCTGCTGCTACTACCGGAGTTTCCTCGGCAATCACCGGGGGGGTTTCTGGTTCTGCTACTACCGGAGTTTCACTAATAATTGCTTCTGGTTCATTAGTGGTAATAGGGGCAGTTTGTTTAGAGAAATCGTCTCTTTCTTGCTGTAGGTTTTGAATTTTAACCTCTAAAGCGGCGATTTCTTCTTGCTTAGTTGCTAACTCACCCTCAAACTTAATTTTTTCCTTTTCTAAAGCTTTAGCTGCCGTTTTTTGGACTTCTAAATCTTGAGTTATTTGGCGATTTTGTTGGCTTAATTCCTCGATATGACGGGAAGTTGTGGCTTCTAATTGGTCTTTTTCAGCACTTAACTGGTGTAGTTGAATCTCTAAATTAGAAATGTTTTCCCGATAGGTTTCTAGCTGTTGGGGTAACTGGGTTAATTTCTCTAATTGCCCTTCTAAATGGACAATTTTTGCCTGAGAATCGGCCAATTGTTGGGGTAACTGGGTTAATTCCTGTAATTGCCCTTCTAAATCAGCAATTTTTGCCTGAGAATCAGCCAATTGTGGCGGTAACTGGGTTAATTCCTGTAATTGCCCTTCTAAATTAGCAATTTTTTCGGCAGCAGTGCTTAATTCTGCCGATAATTCCCCTTTCTGGGCTGCTAAAGCTTGTAACTCCAGTTTAGCTGCTTCGAGATGAGCGCCGAGACTGTCCTTTTCGGCGGTTATGGCTGTCACTTGAGCGACGGTTTCTTGGAGTTTTATAGTTAAATTGTCGCATTCTTGGCCTAAAGAGAGCGATCGAGTTTGACTTGCGGCTAAATCTTCGCTGAGAGACTTTTTTTCCCGCTCTAACCCGCTAATTTGACCCTGTAAGCTGGCTATTTCCTGCTGTCCTCGCTCATACTGTTCTGTTTGGTCAGCCAGATTCTGTTCTAAGGTTTGAATTTGACCTTGCAAGTTGGGAATTTGGGCAGCTAAATCGCTTAATTCTTGGTTTTTATGCTCTAAATCGGCCACTTTGACCTTTAATTCCTCGGCTTTTTCTAGTTCTTGCTGTAAGAGAGCTTTATCCTGTTCTAGGGTCTGAATTTGACTATAGAGAGAGGTGGTCTGTTTTTTGGTCAAGTCAAATTGACGGTTAATTTCACCTTTTTGCTGCTCTAAAGTTTGAATCTGTGCCTCTAGGCTAGTAATTTGGGCTTTTTCTGCCTCTAACTGCTCCATCAAACCAGCTTTCTCCGCTTCTATTTCCTTAGCGGTGGTTTTCAGTTGTTCGATTTCACCCTCACCTATCTGGACAGCTTGCTGGAGGGACTGGAGAGAATTTTCTAAATCCGTAGCTTTGTGCTGTAATTGGGCGGAATGTTGTTCTATGTGAATTATTTTGGCGTGTAGCTGCTGATTTTCGTCTTTTAACTCTGATTGCGCCACTCCTAAACCCTTGACTTGAGCCAACAAATCTGAGTTACTTTGCTGTAATTGCGCTTGTGCGGCTAAAAGGGCGGTATTTTTGCTGACGAGACCAGAGCGCGACCAGAGGAATAGTCCTCCGAAAACAGCACTTAAACCTAATCCTTCATAAATTAATTCGTTGAGCATATCTACCCTCCTAGACAAGCGAAAAACAGTCACCTAACCGAACTGATGCGGCAATTTTGGTTATAGACCTACATCTCTACTTATATCAGTTACGGGGTGCATTCGGGGAAAGGGCGGGGAAAAAGTCACTTCTTTCCTCCCGGTGTAAAAAGGTGATTTAGCTATTCGCGTTATGCTAATTTGTACCTGATCCCATTCTTGGGTGATTTCCTGGTCAATTTCTTCCTGATGATTAAAATAGTAGCCTATTGCCGCAGGAGCTTCGGCTGGCTTTAAATTAAGGGTGCTGTCGGCATATTTCTTCTACAGACCAACCGGAGGTAAGATAATCCATAACAATCTGTGCGACTCGAATACTTTGACTCAAATCCTTGTTAGACTTGGATTATAGCATTTTTACCAAGCAACATTTTATACTAAATCCGCTTAAGTTTCCGCGTTTCATGCGGCCCAGAAAGTAACAGACTCTCGAATCACTTCTTGTCCTTGCAGTTGCTCTTCAGCTAATATACGATTAGCTTCTAAGACTAGCTCAATTGCTTCCTCTAAATTGCTTCTAGTTTCTTCTAGAGTCTCTCCTTGAGTATTAGCTCCTGGCAATTATTCGACAAAACCAATATAGCCTTCGGGAACTTTCTGGAATATTTTTGTGAGTTTTAGTTGCATGATTTACCTCAGAATTTTAAATTATATAACCCACCATCATTAAAGACGAGTGTAGGTTGGGTTGAGGCACGAAACCCAACTAATGTCCTATTATCAAATAATTATCAATGATTTTGCCCGGTTATCGGATGGGGTGTTGGGTAACAGTCGTCAACCCAACCTACCTTCCGCGCTTTCTAGCTGTCGGTTCTAAGAGTTAGATTACCAAGTACAAGCTGAGCTAAGTCATCAGCTTTCTTTGATTGTTCTGCCGCCAATGTCCTTAGCGTAAACTCTTGTTCGACAGCATCTCCAATTTGTGTTTGAATCTCTTCTGGGGGAACAATTATTTGTAATTCTAGTAATCTAGACGGGCTAATTCTCTGTCGCCCTGTTGCACCAGTAACGTTTGCTGTCGCTTGTCGGGTAAAATGATCAGAACGTAAAGCCCGAAAAAGGTAATAAAGATTAATCTCGGCTTGTGATTTTTTTCGCAAAACAATAAATTCAGTTGACGCTACTGCGTTAGTTACATCTTGAGTTACTAGCGCAATCTTTTTGTTGGCCAAGCTGGGCATGATCTTGGCGAAGAGAATGTCATTCTTTTGAAAGCGATGTTTTGTACTTCCAATCTCATTTCCTTGATTAAGTTTAAGAGTTAATATATAGCCATAAATATCATCTACTTCTCGTAAATCTATATATTCAAATATTTGACCAGCATATCTACCAGAGCGTGGATTAACGCTTCTTGATACAACATCTACAAAGTTTCCTAAAGGCTGCTGTTCAAACTCACCTATTTGCTCATGCAAATATTGTGTATAAGCTGCACCAGCATCAACTGTATCGATACTACGGGCTGATTCTTCAGTGATTGTTAATATTAAAGGGTCTGGTTTAATTAACTCGATAGTCATTGCAATTTTAGTTTTACTCCATGATAGGCTTCCGCGATAACAGGTAAATCATTGAGATCAGTTTCTCTATAATATTTTGAGGTAATGTCATAGCCAACGTGTTCTGCTTGTGCTAAAAAACGCTTTTTATTGTCTCCAGTAGTCTTCTTGAGATACAAAACACAGGTTCTAGCATTAGACCCCCCAAACGGCTTAAATGATCCGACAGGTAAGCTTATACAACCATGAATATGTGTACGAGATTTCACAAAGTTGCGAACTTCAGTCTCGGAAACTCCGCTGGCAACACCATGGGGCAAAATAACTAGCAAACGTCCAGTTTCAGGCTTTAATAGTCGAATTGCTCTCTCAAGAACCAAATAGTCTGAACCTTGAGCAGCTTTACCTCGTCCTAGATAATACCGGTTTAAAGTAGCAGAATCTTCATAGGGTATATTGAACGGGGGATTAATGAGAATTACATCAAACATTGCTGCGTTATTTTGCTCAATATTTAAAAAATCAGTTCTGCGTCCATCTGTATTCTCAAAAACATCTTCTCTAATTGAATCTCCTGTATAAATATGTTCATAGCCATCACCATGTAAAATCATATTTATTCGACATAAAGTGGCTAACCGAGGATTTATCTCAATTCCCCATAGATTATTCGTGACAAGATTACTAACTAAATGATCTTTTTCATCTTGGCTAGAATCAAGAAATCGAATTTTTTTGCGGACATTAATAAACGCTCTAATAAGAAAGCCACCACTTCCGCATGATAAATCAAGGACTTTTTCTCCAATTTTTATATCAGCTATCTCAACCATGAACTCAACTAATTGTCTTGGGGTTAAATACTGTCCTAAGTCCCCTCGGAGTGTTCCAGTAAGAAAGGCTTCATAAACAGAACCAACTACATCTCCTCCTGCTCCAGCCAAGCCAAGTGGTGTCTTAAAACCATAAAGACCAAAAGGCTCTAATGCACGAACAATTTTTTCAACAGTTTCGTTGCTTCTAATTTGAATTTGAGTTCCCGTAGGGAATACATTAAAAGTCTGTTTTGCGTCAGTAAACATTTGCTGTAAAGCAGCCAGAGGTCCACTGCCAAGAAGCCAGGAAGATGTAAAGCGATTGGGTGCAAGGCCTTCAGCATCTCTTTTCTCTTCGTTAAACTTACAAGTGAGAATTTTAGTTAGCTCATCAAATGCAGACTCGGCAATGAGTCCTTCTTTAGCTAACTCTTTTCGACATTCCCTAAATGCTATTTCTAAGTCACCTTTATTTTCAATAGTTACTAAAAGTCGCTCAGCAGCTCGTCGCTTTTCCAATTGAACTACATTGCTAGAGACAGTAAGTATTGTGCTTTCAAGCTCTTGCGGTTCAGGAACGGATTCTAATCCGCCAATATCGTCTCTATCCAAATAATAAATCTCCCAATCACGTCCATTAGTCAGAACTGCAATTGGTGTAGATGGTTCAAGAAGTTGAGCATAGGAAAGCGCTTGGTTAACATCCTCCTCGCTCAATCGATGCTGAATACGCTTGGTTTCAACCACAAGAGCCGGACGTTCCCCAATATAAACAACGATATCAGCTTGCTTTCTAAATCTATGTCCTGAAGTTCCAGTGATTGAGACTTTTCGACGTATCTGGTTCCTGTCGTAACCAAGCCTCATTATGAAAGGAATAACAACATTCTCAGCACAGTCGTCCTCAGAGTTCAACGGTGGTGCTTTGCGAAAAATGTCATCTAAGATAGCCTGTTTATTCAACGGCATAATAATCTATACACCTATGGGTTACACGACAACTAAGCCTACTGCAAACCAGAGCAGTAGGTAAATAGCTTAAACCGTTGCGTTGCTGTTACAGGCAATACTACTATTAACCAGCTTAGTTGGGGAAAAAATCTCAATTACTATCAATGGTTGACCTAAGAAAATATTTCAGTCTCTCCGTCGGGAAATAACCTATTAGAGACTGAAAAATCTTAGTCATTCCATTCCCCTTTGGGTGGTACGGGAGGATTGCGTCGAAGATGGCGGGTTAAGTCCTCATCCGGTTGCCTCTCTCCTCTTAGCCACTGTTTAATCGCCGTTTCGATAATGCGACTAGGATCGTTAGTCAGGTGTTTAATCTGTTCTAAAACTTCCGAGTCAATGTGAATAGCGATTTCAACTTTCTCCGCCGTGCGCTGAGTCGGTGTAGCATTGTCGTTCATAAGCTCTATTAATGATTGCTATCTATCATTCTACCCGTCAGTCGAGGATTCTCATCCAAGAGTTTACCTATAGTAATCCGATTTGGACAAATCTTACATCTTTACCCTAGCCGTTGCCCTTTCCCTGATTTTGTCCCCATACTCAAGCCGAGCATAGTTTCCTGTGGATGCCGAGAGGGGAAGCCAAGGCCGAAACCCTGACTATACTTGCAGTTTAGCTTTTTTTACCTTTTACTTTTCACTTTTGCTCCAGCCTTAGAGACTTTACCTCTACAATGAATTAAGGAATCTAAAATTTTATAAACCCCTGACTTTTGCCAGCAGTGAACCACGATGACTGACGTTCCCGTTTCTCGCATTCGCAATTTTTCCATCATCGCTCATATCGATCATGGTAAATCAACTCTCGCTGATCGCCTCCTGCAAATTACGGGAACCGTAGCCCAACGGGAGATGAAAGAACAATTTCTTGATAATATGGACTTGGAACGGGAACGAGGTATCACCATCAAGTTACAAGCGGCACGCATGGATTATACCGCTAAGGATGGTCAAAAATACGTTCTCAATCTGATTGACACCCCCGGCCATGTGGATTTTTCCTACGAGGTTTCTCGGTCTCTAGCGGCGTGCGAGGGAGCTTTATTAGTTGTAGATGCGTCCCAAGGCGTGGAAGCGCAAACTTTAGCCAATGTTTACCTAGCACTGGAAAATAACCTCGAAATTATCCCAGTTTTAAATAAAATCGACCTACCCAGTGCCGAACCGGAACGGGTCGCGGCGGAAATCGAGGAAGTGGTGGGTTTAGACTGTAGTGAGGCGATTCGGGCCTCGGCTAAGGCTGGGATCGGTATTAATGATATTCTAGAGTCGATCGTCCAATTAGTTCCCCCTCCCCAAGATACCCTCGAAGAACCCTTCCGAGCTTTAATTTTTGATAGTTATTACGACGCTTATCGAGGGGTAATTGTCTATTTCCGCGTCATGGATGGTCGGGTGAAAAAGGGCGATAAAATTCGTTTTATGGCTTCCGGTAAAGAATTTGTTATTGATGAATTGGGAATTTTATCGCCGCAACAGGTACAGGTAAATGAACTGCACGCGGGAGAAGTGGGTTATCTGGCAGCCGCGATTAAAACCGTCGCTGATGCCCGGGTGGGTGATACGATTACTCTAACCGCTAAACCAGCACAAGAGCCTTTACCCGGTTATACAGAAGCAAAACCGATGGTTTTCTGCGGATTATTCCCCACGGATGCCGATCAGTATGCCGATCTCAAAGATGCGCTGGAAAAGTTAAAATTAAACGATGCAGCTCTATCCTACGAACCGGAAACTTCTAGCGCCATGGGTTTTGGTTTCCGTTGCGGTTTCTTGGGACTGCTACACATGGAAATCGTCCAGGAAAGACTAGAAAGGGAATATAACTTGGATTTAATTACCACTGCTCCCTCGGTAGTTTATCAGGTCACTACCACCGATGGGGAAATTGTCGAAGTGGATAATCCTAGTTTGTTACCTTCCCCACAAAAACGGGAAAAAATTGAGGAACCTTATATCCAAGTGGAAATGATTACTCCGGAAACCTATGTAGGCGCTTTGATGGAATTATGTCAAAGTCGTCGGGGAGTTTTCAAGGATATGCGTTATTTTACTAAAACCCGCACCGCTTTGATTTATGAGTTACCTTTAGCAGAAGTGGTGACGGACTTTTTTGATCAATTAAAATCTCGATCGCGCGGTTACGCTAGTATGGAATATCAATTAATTGGCTATCGGGAAAATGAGCTAGTTAAATTAGATATTATGGTCAATGGTGATCCCGTTGATGCTTTAGCGATGATCGTTCACCGGGATAAAGCTTATTATGTTGGTCGCGCTTTAACCGAAAAGTTAAAGGAATTGATTCCCCGGCATCAATTTAAGGTTCCCATTCAAGCAGCTATTGGTTCTAAAATCATCGCTAGTGAACATATTCCCGCTTTAAGAAAGGATGTCTTAGCTAAGTGTTATGGTGGTGATATTAGCCGCAAGAAAAAGCTGTTAGACAAGCAAGCAAAAGGGAAGAAACGGATGAAAGCGATCGGAACTGTTGATGTCCCCCAGGAAGCATTTATGGCAGTTCTAAAACTCGATCCGCAGTAAAGTCTAGGGGTGAGAATTAACTCACCCTTTTTAGTTTTGGCAGTGGCTAATTATTATGAAGCTTTTGAGATTATCCTATCAAGATTTAGCCTCTGGATTAAGTATAGATTCTTGCGACTTTTTTTCAGATTTGAATTTATTAGTTGGTATCTCAGGTGCAGGAAAAACCTCGATTTTAAAGGCAATTAGTAATTTAAAAAGAATCACTAACGGTGCATCGGTAAATGGTGTAAAATGGGATGTAGAATTTTTAACAAATGATCATGTTCGTTATCATTGGTTGGGTGAATTTGAGGGTAAAAAAGCCCGTTCTCCCATCAAAAACGATAAAGATGAAGTCAATAGTAATGACGGCGAAAATAAGGTTAGTATAATTAGGGAAACTCTTTTAAAAGATCAAGAGGTTTTGATCGAAAGAAACCAAGAGGTAATTGAGTTTAAACATTCAAAGACACCAAAACTACCATCTTATTTAAGCTGTATAGAGCTTTTCAATCAAGAAGAAGATGTTTTCCCTGTTCGACAGGAATTTAACAAAATGATTTTCAATTCACTTAAGTTTAATAGCTCATATTCAGCAGTTGATAAAATCTTGGAAAACGACGAATATGCCGAATATAACTCTCTCTCTGAATTACAATCGAGTCAACTTCGTATTTCCGACAAACTACTGATCACATATCAAAAATATCCCGATACGTTCGAGATAATAAAGAGAAAGTTTTTAGATATTTTCCCTCAAGTTGAAGATTTAAAAATAGAATTTTTAGAACCATTAAAACTAGGTGATCTGTTTGTTTCATCAACTCCAATGGTTTTATTTGAAGAGCCACCTCGCATACAAATAAAAGAAAAAAACTCTCATGTCTGGATTTTAGACCCAAATATCTCCTCTGGAATGATAAAAAGCCTGATGTTCTTAGCAACGATCGAATTATCTGCTGCTGGCAGCGTTATATTAATCGATGAATTTGAAAATAGTTTGGGGGTTAACTGTTTGGACACTTTAACAGAAGATTTATTAGTTAATTATCGAGATTTACAGTTTATTATTACCAGTCATCATCCCTATATAATCAATAATATCAGTCCTGCCTATTGGAAAATAGTCACTCGTAAAGGAGGAGTAATTAAGGTAAACAATGCGGTCGATTTTCATATTTCTAAAACTCGACAAAAAGCCTTTATTGATCTTATCAATGTCTTAGAAGAATTTCCCCAAGGAATTAGTTAATCGATGAATATTTATTTTTTAGTTGAAGGAAGAAGTACCGAAAAAAAGCTTTATACTGCCTGGTTAACTCATCTTATTCCCGAAATTGAGCGAGTTGATTTTTACGATCAAGCCAATCACAACAATTACTATCTTATTAGTGGTGATGGCTACCCCTCGATACTTCATGAGGGAATTCCTAACGCCATCGATAAAATTCAAGAAGTATCCAAATATAACTATCTAGTCATCTGTCTCGATGCTGATGAGGATACTGTCGAAGAAAGAGAACAATATGTTAATGACTTTATCACCAAACATATTACTGTTCCTGCAACAATCGAAATCGTGATCATCATTCAAAATCGCTGTCTTGAAACATGGCTACTAGGCAATCGTAGAATATTTAATCCTAAACAACCTTTACAGGGACTTTTAGCTGATTATGTTCAACACTATGATGTTTACGAAAATGATCCCGAACTAATGGGTAGATTTAATTGCAGAAATCATGCCGATTTTCATTTTGCTTATCTAAAGTCTATTTTTGAAGCCAAAGGTTTGTCTTATTCTAAAAAATTCCCTGGGGTAGTTCAAGAACAATACTATCTTAATGAATTAAAAAAGCGTATCGATAAAACTGAACACTTAAAAACCTTTCAGAAATTTATTAATTTTTGTGATAATATTCGCCAAAATTTCCGATAAATTGATCTGTGGTGCTTCTGCCAAGGATGAAATATAAGCTGATCTGGCATCGTCTGTTGACTAATGGCTGGGTGAAAATGTAGTACGGACTGTGATTGAGAATACAAGACTATGACAAGGCTTTTGTCCTAGAAATTTCTAGGTCGGCAGATTTTTGTAGTATTGTAGTATAATGGTAACTCCAGAAAAACAATCCCAAAAGTGCCTTTAGTCTCTTCAGTTAGCAGTTACCAGATAGAAGTTAAAAATTGGCAATTTACTTGATGTTATGGCTTCCTTACGGGATATTATCAGTTACTATCGCAATTATCAAAAAGCCGCCTTTTTGAGCATTGCTGCCTCCAGTGTCTTTGAAATTATCGATCTGATGGTTCCCTACGCTGTCGGACAGATTCTTAATGTTCTTTCTGATCAACCTTTAGATGGATTCGTGCAATCTTTAGTTAATCGCACCATGATTTTAACTCCCTTTGCCTCAGAAAAGTGGGTTAGTTTAGGAGTATTATTGGGCTTAATTTTCCTAACCACGGTAATTAAAGCACCAATTCAGCCTTGGCTTGGTGTCTGGTTTCACTGGGAAATATCCTTAAGAGCGCGACGAGATCATCTCAGAAAAATTATTGCCAAAATTCTTACCTTACCCCTATCTTTTTACGATGAAAATAATCCAGGACGCATCGCTAACCGGATCGCCAAAGGGATAGAAAATCATACTTGGACTTATCCCGAAGTGGCGGGAATGATGATCCCAAAACTGTTTAGAGTTTTCGGTATCTTTATTGTTGTTTGGGTAATTCAATGGCAGATCGCCCTCGCTTTTGTTATTTCTTTTGTATTAATTCTAGTTTTTATTGTGAGAGATTTAAAAGATTTAATGCAAAAAGAAAGAATTCTCGATCGGCACATCGAAAATACCCAAAGTCGCAATTCTGAGATTATTACTAATATCAAAACCGTCAAAGCTTTTGCCACAGAAGGACAGGAATTATATCGTCAAAAACAGCGTTTAGAGAGAGAATTTACCTACGTTATCTATCGCATTCATAAAGGTTATGTGGACTTAACAACTTGGGAAAAAACCCTCGTCCAAGCTAGTTTATTTGGAGTATTTTTCTTTACTCTCCTAGCCACCGTTCAACAGAAAATCTCGATCGGGCATTTTATCACCACCTATACCCTGGCTAGTATGGCCTATGCGGAATTAGATCCCCTATCCCAAATGGCAGAAACTTTTGCCCGTCGCTATGCTTCTATGGCACGTCTAAACGAATTTATCAACTTGCCCAGTGGTACTGATGCTGGTAGTCTTTTAGCCGATCATGCCCAACATAATCCCTATCATTTTACAGGGAAAGTAAAATTAAGTAATCTTAGCTTTGGCTATAGTCCTGAAAGAACCATTCTCAAGGATATTAATCTCCTGATTGAACCCTATCAAACCGTGGCATTAGTGGGAAAATCTGGTTCGGGAAAATCCACTTTAGTTAAGTTACTTTTCCGCTATTTTGAACCGAATCAAGGGCAAATTCTGATGGATGGAGAGGATATTCGTCGCTTAGATGTCACTTGGTATCGGCGACGGTTAGCGATTGTCCATCAAGAAGTAGATGTTTTTAATGGTACGGTGTTAGAAAATCTCACCTATGGTAATCCTAATATTAGCTTTGAGAAGGTAGCAGAAGCCTGTAAAATCGCCCGTGTCGATGAATTTATTCAGGAATTACCTAATGGTTATTCCACTATTGTAGGGGAAAGGGGTGTGCGTCTTTCGGGGGGACAAAGACAGCGTTTAGGAATTGCTAGGGCATTAATTGTCGATCCAGATGTGTTAGTTTTTGATGAGGCCACTTCTAGCTTAGATTATGAGTCAGAAAGAGCCATTCAACTAGCCATGAAATCCATTTTAGGCACTCGCACCACGATTATTATCGCCCACCGTCTCAGTACCGTTCGAGAAGCTGATCAAATTGTCGTTTTGGATCATGGTCGCATTGTCGAGATCGGTAGCCATGACCAATTATTAAATCAGCAGGGAATCTATCAACGTCTCCACTCTTTGCAAGAAAGCGGTGAACTGGTTTAGTCTTAAAATATACTTTGCACGGTTATAACTTGCATTGTTTACTCAAAGACAAGGCCAATTCAAGTCTGAATTGGCGCTTCATGCCGATAATTTCCCCATATTAATTGCTGGAGTGATTAACAACTTCAGGGACAATCTCTAATTCTTGTTCACCAATTACAGGTAAATGATTTTTCTGTAAACCCATAGCAGTTAAACAAGTATTGAGAGAATTTATCGCTTGGTTATAATCCTCAATTTTTTGGTGAATTTCTTCCTGTTTGCGGGCATTATTAGCAATTTTTTCCGCCGCTTCCTGTTCTAAAGTTTGTTCTAGATAAGAACGAGCTTGATTGAACTGTTGTAGAATAGTATCCGCTTGTTTTTTTGCCATTGGTATCAATTGATTTTTCAGAGTATTATTAACGGTTTGGCGGAAGTTTTTATGAATTGTCGCTGATACTTTTGGCTCAAAATCTAACTTAAGTAATTGACGGATAGCAGGTTCGGCAGCAAGAATACTTTCACAGTCATAACCTTGGGCAGTTTGTTGCACAGTTTGCCGAAATTGAAAGATCGAAAAAGTGCCTTCGTTGTAAAAATTATGATTTTCTCGTACATAGCGATCACACTCAGTTTTTGCTTCGGAAATCAAGGCATGAATTAACTGCAATTCTAGCTGTTTTAGCTGACTTTCTAGATGGCCATCATTGCCTAATAATCGATAGATTTGCCGATAATAATCACCTTGCCTTACCGCATCTAAGAGACGCTGACAGAAGCGATTAACTAAACTGGTTGACTCCTCAATTAACACATCTTCTAGCTGGTTGACAGATAATAAAAAGCTTCTACTAATACTGCTAATAAAGGTGCTGTAGCATTGCGGGGATGGGTTAAAGTCGCTTGTGAGTAAGCATTTTTGACAGAAAAAGTATTTAATAACTCATCCAATCTTGATACCATTCTCGCTTTCAGTTTCTTAAAGTCTTCCTCGAAGTTTTCATCGCTATTAACCACGATAGCATTGACATAACCATCGATATGTTTAGTTAATTTCTCTCCCACTTCCTTTAACTCTTGGTTGAGGTGATTTAACTCCAGAGCTTTCATCGCCTCAATTTCTCGTGGTTGACTTTCTAAATCACGATAAATCCCTTGATAATGATTTTTCAGAGTAATGCAGAGAGATTGTAAATCATCGGCTAAATTAGCAAACAATTGCGGACGTTTTTCTTCGGTGAGATAACGAGTAATTGCCCTGCGAAATTCTGCGATACCGCTATCAGCAATTAACTGCTCTAGTAAAGGAGTTCCCCACTCACTTAAAACTCGGAAATAATTTTTATTGGGAGTTTCATAACCGTGGATGGAAACTTTAAAGGGAGTTGCCAGTAATTTACCGGAGTTGGCACAATAGTTATTAAACTCGCTGACAAATTGCGGTGTTTCTTCTTGTCCTCCTAAATTTTTGACACTTTCGGCAAAGATAGAATCTAAACCATAACGCTGATTAATATTGGTTTGATTTTTCACCTGATACCCATAAAATCCTAAAAGTCCGCTGGTTTTGTAGAGGCGGGAAGTATCACGAAATTGCGTTTGAATCAGGTTTTCTAAACGTTGTTTTAGTTGGGCTGCGTACCAGGTTTCATCAATGCGGTTAAAAACATAAAAAACTCGATCACGAATACCAGCATTAGAGCCAATTTTTTCGAGTAATTCCGTTTCTTCTGTGGCTAATTCTCCCGCAGAAGCAGCCTTTAAAACACAAACCACTGCCGAAGTATCAGGATGCTCTATTTTACGATAGGCTAAGTCGGCATCTTTTTTGACTGGGGCATCAATACCGGGCAAATCTACCAAAACGTTACCATCTTTAAGGAGAGGATGATGACAGTAATATTCTAGACGTTTTAAGACGGCACTATTACTACCACGACGGGCAAAACTGGCCGCTTCTGCTAAATTAGAAAAGTGAAATTGTTCCATGGAATAGGTGGCATTATGCAGCGTATGGATTCGCTCACGATTTTGAGTAAATCCTTCAATTAATAATTTTAAACCCTGAGCTTGTTTAGCTCGCTCGGATTTGCCTTCTCCCCCTTCCTGTTCGATAATTTTTTGACAGTATTGGTTTAACTGACTACAGTATTCGGGGGAATTAATGTTACTGGGATTAGTTAATTGTAGATTTTGACAGACGGTATCGACTAAAGTACGAATTTCTGCTTCGCTGAGAAAGGTTAAAACCACTCTTTCCTCATCAGCTTCTGCGTACTCAATATAACATTCTGTACCCGTTGCGTGTCCTTCGGCACTATACAGCAATTCTCGCTCTAAAAGTGCATTGATTAACATTGATTTCCCGGCACTAAAAGCACCGGCGAAAACGATTTCAAATTTGGGAGAAATGGCTTTTTGTAGGGCAATTTCTATCTTGCTGGTATCCTGTTGATTACGGAGAGAAGATTCGCCTTTGCATAGTTCAATTATACTGTTAACATTACCAGCCAGATTACTGCATTGGGGCAAAAGTTCAGTCATGGTAAAACCCAAATCTAGAAGAACAGTGCTATTGTTCCCCAGATTATAACAAAATTCCCTAACTAGATGTCACATCTTTGGTCAGCGATTTAAGCAATCAAGAACAAGGCCCTAGTCTTGAATCTAGAATCAGGATTGATTATAATCAATTTAGTACATACCGATTCCCGAGAACCTCCTTAGGTAAAAATTCCCTCCTGACTCCTGAATCCTAGGGTAATGATAATTATGTGGGCAAAAATGGCAATAGATAAATGGAGATTAAAAAAAATTCGGAATATGGGACAGTTAGGATTTTTGTTAGGAATAGTTTTTCTTTTGGGTGGTTGTCATTCTCTCAATGTTATCCCAAATCGTCCGCAACCCTTGCCCCAAGATCAATATATTCAAGTCTATTTTAATCATAATCAGGCCCGGGGTTCAAATTATACCGATCCCTATCGCCAAATTAATCGCCCGGGAGATAATTTAGAACAGGTTATTATTGATAATATCAACTCGGCTAAAAGTTCGATCGATCTAGCAGTGCAAGAGTTACGTTTACCCGCCATCGCTCAAGCTTTAGTTGAGCGTCAGCAACAGGGAATTAAAGTTAGGGTTATCCTCGAAAATATTTACAATCAACCTATTAATAGTTTAGCCAAAAACCAAGAACAATCAAGCGATCGAGAACAGGAACGTTATCAAAACCTTTTTGATTTAGTTGATATAAATCGAGATGGTAAATTAAGTCCAGAGGAAATCGCCCAAAGAGATGCAATTACTATCCTCAAAAAAGCTGGTATTCCCCTAATTGATGATAGGGCTGATCGCTCAAAAGGTAGTGGTTTAATGCACCATAAATTCATGGTTATTGATGATCACACTACTTTAATTAGTTCAGCTAACTATACCTTAAGTGATATTCATGGAGACTTTTCTAATCCCAAAACTGTCGGTAATGCCAATCACTTATTAGTAATTACTAATCCCCCACTAGCTAGAGTTTTTCAAAGGGAATTTAATCTGATGTGGGGAAGGGAAGATCGGCCTAAATTTGGGTTAGATAAACCCCAAAGAAACCCGCAAACAATTACTATCGGTAATAGTAGTCTGACGGTAAAATTTTCCCCCGATTCTACCGCTTATCCCTGGACAATTACTAGCAATGGTCTGATCGGTGAAACTTTAAATAAAGCTAAAAAATCCGTGGATTTAGCCCTGTTTGTCCTGACGGAACAGCCTTTAGCTAATATTCTCGCCCAACGACATCAAAAAGGTATAGAAATTAAAGCTTTAATTGATCCTAGTTTTGCCTTCCGATACTATAGCGAAGGATTAGATTTATTAGGAGTTGCTCTCAGTAATAAATGTCGTTATGAACCAGATAATCAGCCTTGGCAAAACCCAATTAATACCCTAGGAGTTCCCGCTCTAGCCCCGGGAGATAAATTACACCATAAATTCGGTTTAATCGATGATAAAATTGTGATTACTGGTTCTCATAATTGGTCAAAAGCTGCTAACCATCAAAACGATGAAGCTTTAGTTATTATCAATAATCCCACCGTTGCTGCTCATTTCGATCGAGAATTTCAATATCTTTACCGTACCGCTAAATTAGGACTGCCGGAAACTATTAAAAATCGGATCGAACAGGATAGAAAAAACTGCCCCCAATCTGTAACAATTCAAAGCGATCGCTTAATTAATTTAAACACTGCCACAAAAGAAGAATTAGATACTTTACCCGGTATCAGTGGCAAATTAGCCGAAAAAATTATCGCAGCCCGGCAACAAAAACCCTTTACTTCCCTAGAAGATTTGGATCGAGTATCGGGAATCGGTCAGGGAAAAATTAACAAGCTCAAAGGCAAAGTCAGCTGGTGATCAGTGCTTCGTCTGTATTTTCTGCCACAGACAAAAACTAGCAATTTTCCCTTGTTACAGCAAGCTAAGTAGGTAGGTGTTAAAAATCGTCAGATACCCCCCTTATTAAGGGGGATCCCGCCGCCTATCGGCACCCCCCTTATCAAGGGGGGCAGGGGGGATCGAACCCAAAATCTATCTTCTATTTAATTAGAACCACTTACTTACCACAGACAAAAAAGGGTTATTTTAACGGTTCGGGAATACTATCGGAAGGAGCCTCAAACTGTCCAGTAATAACGTATTCTAGACGCAATTTCAGCCAAGTAATAAACTGTTGATTGAGAGAAACAATCGCCGCTGCCGGTTGGGGAGTTTTCTTTTTGATATCGGCAAAAGCGGGAGCATCTAAAAAAGCTGGATTGGCAATTAACCAAAAATCAATTTCTTGACCTTTTTCTTGATAATTCCTGATTCTTTCCTTCAAAACTTCCTTTTCGATCGCTTCTTCTTCTAAAAACTTTTGACTGGCTACCAAATAATAATAAGTTGTCATCATCTTTCCTTTAATTTTTCAGTGTAATTGTTCGTTAGTCGGGAGATTAGCTGATAGCTGATGGCTTTTACAATTGTCCACGCATAGCCAATTTCATTTCCCTAACAGCCCGTTCCAACCCGACCAAAACCGCACGACTGATAATTGTGTGACCAATGTTCAATTCTTCCATATTGGGCAAACAGGCGACGGCATAAACATTCCAATAGGTCAAACCGTGGCCGGCATTCACCCGCAAACCCAGAGAGGAAGCATATTCACAACCTTCTTTAAGAATTGTTAATGCTGCTTGACGATCGCTCTCCTGTTGTGCTTCGGCGTATTGACCGGTATGGAGTTCAATAAATTTCGCCCCCGTATTAGCGGCCGCTTGAATTTGGGCAAAATCGGCATCAATAAACCAACTAACGGGGATATTAGCCCCTTGCAGGCGCTCTACAACCCGACAAAAACGGTCAAAATTGCCCAGCATATCGATCCCCCCTTCCGTGGTCACTTCCTGGCGCTTTTCGGGGACAAGGGTGACATAATCGGGTTTAATATCGAGAGCAATGGCGATCATTTCCTCCGTCGGGGCCATTTCCAGATTCAGATGAGTCCGCACCGTTTGCCGGAGAATCCGCACATCGCGATCTTGGATATGACGACGATCCTCGCGCAAGTGAACGGTAATGCCATCAGCACCACCGATTTCGGCCAAAACTGCCGCCGCCACGGGATCCGGTTCCACGGTGCGGCGCGCTTGGCGAATTGTGGCCACATGGTCGATATTGACACCCAAAGTCAGCAAAGTTGAACCTCCTTGTTTGTTAGTCCAACTTTCCATCTTACCATTGCGGTCAAAAGCGATTACATATTGGAGATATTTAAACCCATGGTCAGTTCTTCCATTTTGCCGCGCATGGTTTCCGTGGAGGCATCATAGGCGGCTTTCATGGCTTCTAGAATAGACCCAGCCACAATCTCCAGATCTTGGGAGAGGAGAGAAGGGTCGATTTCAATACCCCGGGGTTCTTGGTTGCCACTGAGATAGACTGTCACCAAGCCATTTTCACTCTGGCCAGGAATTTCCATAGTTTCCAGTTCTTCTTGCAGAACTTTCGCCCCTTGTTGCACCTGTTGCGCTTTTTGGAAAGCTTCTTGTAGTTCTTTAATCTTACCGAGACCGAATCCGAATCCTTGTCCTTGTGCCATGATGTTTTTTTTGTTTAAGGGGTCACTCAAGGTTTTTATTGTACTGCTTAAGGTGAACCGGGGTCAACTTTTGGCCATCATGACAACGATGACTTTCTGACTGGGTTAAGGTTTGAGGGAACTTGTTCTCTCTTCATCCGTCACGGGATGGTCAGAAAGAGAAATCCAAAAAATTATCCCAACCACTCAGTCGATTACCCCACGCCATAATACAATTGTTGCTTTGACGAGGAGAATAGCAATTTTGAACGCCAAAAAAACGGGAATTTTCTTGACAATTGCCCTAAGTTGTGCTTTAGCGGGGAAAGCAGCGATCGCTAATACTTCCCCTTTGGAGGGGACTCGATGGAAACTAAGGGGTTGGACAGCCGGAAGTTTGGTGAAAGAAACGGAAATTACTGCCGCTTTCCAGAAAAATATCCTCAGTGGTTCGGCCGGATGCAACCAGTATAATACCGGCTATCAAGTCAATGATGGCACGCTCAAGGTTAACCAAGCGATCGCTACTACGAAAAAAGCTTGTCCGGAACCGCAGATGAAACAAGAAAATCAATATCTTGCTGCCTTGCAAGGAGTGGAACAATTCCAAGTGACAGCTAAAGGCGATTTACAATTATTTTATCGTAATCCCGAAGGTTTAGGAATACTCACTTTTACCCCCGCACCGACCACCACGCGCACGGAAAAGACAATTTATATCAATTCTAGGAAACAACCCTGTAGCCAAGGCCCAACCAAAGACTGTTTACAGATGCGAGAAAAACCAGAGGAAAACTGGAGATTGTTCGCCAATAGTATCGAGGGATTTGATTATAAACCTGGATTTTTATATCAAATTAAAGTTAGCGTTGAAACCGTCTCCAATCCAGCTACTAATCAAAATTCGGAAACATGGAAGCTATTAGAAGTTATTAGCCAAACCCCAGAAAAAGAGACTCCGCGAGCTTGGTTTGATCGACCGTTAACTAATTGGAATAAAGCCAAAGCCCCTATCCCCAAATCTCCCGTTAAAACCGTGATCGATAACCAGTGTCGTGAACAGGTTCGTCCAGCAATTACTGCCAATGATCAAGCACTTAATAAAGCGGGATGGTTACTGTACGGGGCCGTGCAAACCTATGGGAAAACTAGCGTTATTTCGGCCATGAGTGGAGTGGATGGAATGTGCCGACCGATGGGTTATCAAGACTTTGTTTTTGTCGATGGTAAATTCGCTGGCACTCTTTCCCCGCGACCGATGGATTCTCGCGCTGATGGGGCATCTCAGAGAATTGTTTTACAAAATAGCGATCGAATTATTGTGGTTTTTAATCGCTATAAAGACACGGATCCTCTCTGTTGTCCTTCCCAATTAAGTCGCGTTATTTATCAAATCGAAACAGTCAGCGGATTGCCAGTTGTTGTTCCCAAAGAAGCGGAAACAGAAGCTGTGAGAAATTAGGGATAATATCATGTTGGGTTTAACAACCCCAGTACAAACTTCCCCTTTGTCTAGGTGGCAAGTTGGTTTTATTAGGCGCATTTACCTCAACATGAATATAACCTAAAATCCTGATGGGGTATTAGTAGGTCAGCCCTATTATTTCCCGAAGGTAATGACAAAATTACCCTAAACTAACTGAAGTCCAGATTAAGATTGAGATGGACTAATAGTGAGCATTTGACCAATCCTTCTGGAAAGCAGATGAGATGGTTTTTCCACAGCAAAATAAAAGGCAATGCTCAGAAGGAGTACAAAGTTAAATTTCAGAAACCAATCGACCATATAACCAAAACTAGGTAATTGCATGGACTTGAATAGATAAAAAGCCAGAGGATGAATAAGAAAAAGAGAATAACTCCATAGTCCAGCCCATTCTAAAAAAGCTAGAGGTTTATTCTCTTGTTTATTGTAATAACTGACTTCACGCAATAGCCAAAAGAAAACGTATATAGCGAAGAAATTTAGTGTCAGATGATTACCAATAATCCTTTGAAAAGCCAAATTACGGGTAATAGAACCTAGAATAATCGCTCCTATTCTCCAAGTCCAAATACTAGAAGAAGTCGGGTTAGGCAGTGGATTTTTCAAAGATTCCGCCAGCAAAATGCCCAAGAGCCAACAGGGTAATCCAAGAATCCAGTCCCCTCGGTAGCCCCAGGCTGGATAATTTATATTATTGATAGGAACTGTGAAGGCAAAGAAAATACCGATGATAAAGGTTATATAAAATAAATTAATCCATTTAACCCGTTGCCCAATAATAACCAAAAGAGGGTACAAGGAATAGTAGATCAATTCAGCCACTAGAGACCATCCAGGAATGCCTGAAAGAAGCCTCGGACTATCCCAAGGAATATATCCTACTGCTCGAATAATTAAAATTGCCGCAGCCATAGGTAGCAGAATTCTTAGATAACGTCTCACAAAAAATTCACCCAAGTTAAATTTTTTGTGGCAGGAATATGGATAATGTACGCAAAACCCAGAAATAACGAAAAATACAATAACAGCAGCCGGACCGCTAAAAGAGCCTCCGTATATTCCATTCAAAGCCCAAGGAAAAAACGAAGATTCATCATGGCCAGCAGTAATTGGTGGTACAGCACCATGGCCTATCATTACCCAGAGGGCAGCCATAGCTCTTAGTGAATCTAAACCGACAATCCGCTTCATGGAAAAATAACCCACAGTCTTTGGGTTAAGATTATATCCACAGTTCCTAAATTAGTCAACTCTTAAATGCTCGATTCTTTCCCAAAAATCTAGTATGTATTAAGCCAGAATGATCATCTTGTCAAAATACGCCACGGCTATCTGAAACTGCGTACACAGGCCGTCCAGTCGCGTCCCCCCCCAACGGGCTAGGGTTTGGGGTATCTACCCCCAAAAGTTGGGATTGAGTGAAAAAATTAGAAATATCCCCCGATTCTAAGCTGTACTGAATTTAAACTGCTTATTGGAAATTTTAGTACAAATGCTCAAACTTCCTCTCCCTGCTCCCAACTCCGGCACTCTGGTGCATTCTTAACGAGCAATTTAGATAGTCAACAGCTTAGAATATAGTTGCTATCGGGAAATCTCAACTTATAGATTTGAAAATATGATATGCCCTCTCAAGTTAATGGGTTTCTAGCATTCAAAAGCTGACAGCTAACTGCTGACTAATAATTAGGTGTTGCTGAATAAATCTAAAAACCTTGTTGGGTAATAATTTTAGACTTTTTGTCAATCAAAAAGTGCCAGCCATTGGAGGGATCGGGGGGAAAATTTAGGGACTTTTTCCCTGAAAATTAGGGAATTTACCAGATGAAAATGGGTACAACCCTACACCCTACACCCCACACCCCACACCCTGCCCCCACTAGAAACTTTTTCAGCAAACCCTAATTACTCAGACACTGATACTAGATAAGTAGTTATAGAATTCTAATAACTCCTCATTAGTTAGCAGTAAACGGGACTTTTTGCCATAGGTAGAAATCAGGTATTCCCGACCTTTTTCCGTGGTCCAAGCTAATCGTTTCATCTGCACATCAATTTTAGTTTTAAGAACTGAATAATCGATTTCTTCGGGAATAACAGCAACTGGTTCCGGTTCTGGGGGTTCTTCTTCAGTTAAACTAGCTTCTTCTGGCAATTCTGTTAATAAGGAGTAATTATCGGTTTCCATTTCTAATAATAAAGGCTCTGGTTCTGGTAAAGGAATATCCTCAACTTGGGGTAATTCCGGTTCAATTTTAGCCGGGGGAATATCCTTAACTTGAGGTAATTCCGGTTCAATTTTAGCCGGGGGAATATCCTTAACTTGAGGTAATTCCGGTTCAATTTTAGCTGGGGGAATATCCTTAACTTGAGGTAATTCCGGTTCAATTTTGGCTTCAGGACGAGGTATTTCGGTGACTTTAGCCGTTTTGGTCGATTTTTTGGCACTAGGGACGGGTTTAGGTAAATCTTCCGGTAGAGAAATATTATTGGGGCTGATTTTTTCCACAGGCTGGAGATCGGGGGTGCTTTCAGCCTCTAAAAGCAGTAAAGCTCGTTCTCTGGCTCTATCTTCGGCTATTTCCACCGTATCTGCCGCAGCTAAACCTGTAACGACCGTTTTTCCCTCAATTTTCACGATCGCTTTCACAATATACTTGCCGTGATCGATTTGAACTAACTCGCTAATCAGGGCAACTTGGGGGTAACGTTGGCGTAACTTTTGCAACATGGTGACTTTTTCGAGTTCTTTTGTACTTATATGAGAATACTCTATCGTAATTATGGAAAAATGTAGCAAGTTCTTGCTAAGATTAAAGGTTAGATAAAATTTTCAGTCCTAGGATTAGCCTTCCCCACAGTAAGAAGATTCTACTAGGCTGAAGCTTCTGCCAGCAAGACTAGCGATCGCCGAAAAGTTTGTCGGTGTTCGCTATGGGCTTATACTAACGAAGGCTTCGATAATTCTCAGGGTAGGTTCGGGTGTTCGATGCTTGGTCAGTTTACCTTCACTGTCACCACCAGCGATCGCAATTACCCCGACAGAGATAATCTCTCGAGTCAATAGTTTAAATCAATCTTCCCATTATTAAGTATTTAAACTTAATTATTCACGATTCCGTCAGTGTCTTGTAAGTAAGGATTATTGTCAGATGGACTTCTCGATCGCCACACTCCTCTCTCATCTTAGTGATGATAAATTAGCTACGGGTAAACTTCTCGAAAAAAAACTAGGCTGCGAAGACGATCCCGAAAGCTGCGAAAAATTGCAAGTGATTCTCGATGCTTTGGAACGTCTGGGAATGGTTGTCAAAGAACGCGGGCGCTATCGTCGTGTGATCGAGGAAAATGTCGTAGAAGCAAAGCTGCGCTGTTCCAGTAAAGAATTTTGCTTTGCTATCCAAGATATCGAAGATGCTGATGACATCTACGTCTCGAAAAATCATTTAAGTAACGCTTGGAATGGCGATCGGGTTTTAGTCAAAATCATCCGCGAGGGGACCCGTCGTCGTTCCCCAGAAGGAGAGGTGAGATTAATTCTGGAACGGGCTAATCCTTCGCTTCTAGCGCAAGTAAAACAGGAAAATGAGCAGTTTGTGGCGGTTCCCCTGGATGATCGCCTGAAATTTACCCTTAATCTCCTCGAAAATGGTCAAAACCTCCAAGAAAACATCGATCACCTCGTTCATGTTTCCGTCCTCCGTTATCCCCTAGGGGAAATGCCTCCCATCGGTAAAGTTACTCGTGTTCTCGGTTCCACGGCCGAGGCCGCTGCCGACACGGATATCGTCTCTTGTAAACACGATCTACCCCATAATTTTCCGCCGGAAGCCCTCGAAATTGCCGATAATTTAGCGGATTTCTTCGATAGTGGCGAAAAAGAACAACTGCGAGATTTAACCCCACTCTTCACCTTTACCATCGAAGATGACACCCCCCTAGATTATCCCCCGATCATTGAAAATGCCTTTTCTTTAGAGAAAATCAACCAAAATCGCTGGCGAGTCGCCATTCATATCAGCGATGTCACCCGTTACATTGAACGGGGCGGATTATTGGATAAAGTTGCCAAAAAACGGGGAACTGCCGTCTATTTAGGCGAAAAAGTGTTGCCATTAGTCCCGGCTGCCGTTATCAGTCGTTGTTCCCTGTCACCGCAAGAACAGCGCCCCGCTATTTCTATCCTCGTCACCCTCGATGACAAGGGCGATCTATTGGAGTACGAAATCACCCGCAGCCTCATCCAAGTGGATCAACATTTTACCTATCAACAGGTGCGCGATCTGCTCAGTGAAGAAGATAGCGCAGCTGCCCCCACCGATACGGTTGAAACCCTGAAAGATTTATTTTTCAGCGTTTGCCCCACCCTAAAATCCCAACGTCTGCAGCGGGGTAGTTTTGATATTCAATTAGACAAAATCTCCCCCTACAAAGACGAAGGACGGGGGGGGACTGTTCTCGCTTCTAATAATTTACCGGCCCGCTCTTTACTGACAGAAGTGGCAATTTTAGCCGGCAAAGTTGTCGCCGAACATTTACAGGCCTTAAAATTGCCCTGTATCTACTGCGGACAATCGGAACCGGATTGGGATGAATTAGAGGATTTACTCAAATTAGCCAATAATTTGGGGGCAGAATTAAATTTAACTGCCGAGGAGGAGATTAAACCCAATGACTATCAAAATCTTACCCGCACTTTTTCCGCTTCCTCATCGGTGAAAGTCCTCAATTATCTCCTGCAAGAAACTCTCAAATTAGTTAGATATAGCAGCCATCCTCTACCCCATTTTGGTTTGGCCTATCCTGGCAATTATACCCACTGTCTCTCACCCCTGCAAAGATATGCCGATCTTTGGGTACAACGGGTGTTAAAAATCCTATTAACAGAGGGGAAAGATCGCCGCAGCAAAATCGTCAAAGTCGGGGTTAATTTGGGCAGTAATAGCTGTCATGGACAGATTCATTGGAATATTCTACCAAGCCAAATTCAGGAGGAGTTAGAAGAAGAAAGCCACCTAATTGTTTCCCATCTCAATGATCGCTCAAAAATTGCTGAAGATGCGGAAAAAGACCTAGAAGGATTGAAAAAAGCCGAGAAAATGAAAGAAAGAATGGGCCAAGTTTTTCGCGGCTTAATTACCGGTGTACAATCCTATGGTTTCTTCGTGGAAATTTCCGATTTATTAGTGGAGGGGTTGGTCCATGTTTCTTCTCTCAAGGATGATTGGTACGAATATCGCGCCCGTCATAGCTGTTTGGTAGGACGGAAAAATCGCGTTGCCTATCGTCTCGGTGATGAGGTAGAAGTGGAAGTAAAAGATGTAGACTATTATCGTCAGCAAATTGATCTAGTTACGGTTAGCGGTGGCAGTTCAGCAAGTTATGACGACTTAGAAGAAGATTAATTATGAATCAACCAACCACCGAAAAAATCGGGAAAACCCGCTTTATTCTGCCCTTTTTATGCGGTATTTTTCTCTTTTTAACTGGCTGTGTCCGTTATGATGTGGGCATTAATTTTCCCCACCAACACCACGGGGAAATTATTCAACATATCACCCTCGGACAACGCTTAACCAGTCTCAGTCAAACCGAAGCCACTAAATGGTTAAATAGTATCGAACAGAGGGCAAAATTACTTAAGGGGAAAACCGCTCCTATTTCCGAACGAGAAATAATCGTGACTATTCCCTTTAGTAATAGTCAGGAATTAGAGGAAAAATTCAATCAATTTTTTGATCCTAGTTCTTCCTTTAAAATCAAAAATTCTGCTAATACCGATGATAGCAAGTTACTGCAACTAGATTCAAAACTGGCAGTTACAGAACAAGATTGGTTCTTTTTGAGCCAGAAAAACTTAAAATTAACTGTTGATTTGCGAGCCTTGGGTGTACTTTCCGAACAGGGAAATATTATCGTTAGCCCCGGTTCTTTAGTCGATATCGACTTCGCTTTAAAGACTCCCTTTCCTGGTCAAAATATTGATGATGACTCAGGATTAAATCCCCCAGTAGAACAAGTTGATAATCAGTTAATTTGGCATTTAAAACCGGGAGAAATTAACACCATTGCGGCGGCTTTTTGGGTTCCTAACTATTTAGGTATCGGCACAATAATTATTGTTTTATTAACAAGTTTTGCCTATTACTTGAAATATAAACGCTTGCCCGGTGTATCCCCATCGACTTAAATTGAGAGGACAACTATTGACCGGGATTTAATGATCAATGAGGGGAAAATTAGCCAACTCTAAAACTGATCTAAAAATTGGCCCGCAATAGGGAAAATCTTGGCTAGGATCAAATCATAGTCACAATTGAGACTAGACGGATTTCCCTTTTTTACTTTATTACTGGCAATTACAGTTATGGTTAGCAATATTCCCTTTTCTATCCCCGAACATAGCCTCGATCGAGATTGTACCACCCTCTCCCGTCACGTCCTGCAACAACTACAAAGCTTTTCCCCCGACGCACAGGATTTAAGCGCAATTATGAGTCGGATTGCCCTAGCGGGGAAATTAATTGCCCGTCGTCTCAGTAAAGCGGGATTAATGGCGGATGTGCTAGGTTTTACTGGAGAAACCAACGTCCAAGGGGAATCAGTCAAGAAAATGGACGTTTTTGCCAATGAAGTATTTATCTCGGTTTTTAAGCAAAGTGGTTTAGTTTGCCGTCTTGCTTCCGAGGAAATGGATAAACCCTATTATATCCCAGAAAACTGTCCCATCGGTCGCTATACCCTACTCTACGACCCGATCGATGGTTCTTCCAATGTGGATATTAATCTAAATGTGGGTTCGATTTTTGCCATCCGTCAACAGGAAGGCAATGATTTAGACGGAGAGGCGCGGGATTTACTGCAAAATGGTCGTCAACAAATCGCCGCCGGTTATATTCTCTATGGACCCTCGACTATTTTAGTTTATTCGATCGGTCGCGGTGTTCATGCCTTTGTCCTTGACCCCAGTTTAGGGGAATTTATCCTTGCCCAAGAGAATATTATTATCCCCGACCATGGCCCGATTTATAGTACCAATGAGGGCAATTTTTGGCAGTGGGATGAGGCGATTCGCGACTATACTCGTTATGTCCACCGTCATGATGGTTACACAGCCCGTTACAGTGGGGCATTAGTGGGAGATATCCATCGAATTTTAATGCAGGGTGGTGTTTTTCTCTATCCGGGTACTGTTAAAAATCCCCAGGGAAAATTGCGCTTAATTTATGAAACTGCACCCCTTGCTTTTTTAATTGAACAGGCAGGAGGTAAAGCTAGTGATGGGGTGACAAATCTTTTAGATATCGTTCCCGATAAATTACACACCCGCACACCTTTAGTGATCGGTAGTGTCGAAGATGTCAAATTGGTGGAGTCTTTTATCGCTGATCGCCGTCATCGCGATCGAGTTTAACTTATAGTTTTATTTAGCGATTAGGAAGCCAGATATTTTCCCTATCTTCTAACTGTTTTACGGTTTTATACCTAGTCTATCAGCAGTCAGCATATCCCTCACCACTCTCACCGATATGGAAATTCAACGGGTCATCTTAAATAACATCGGGCTATTTGAAAAGCTGGAAATTTCCTTGGCTCCTACAGAGCAAAACCCAAGCAACATTACCGTTTTTGTTGGTAATAACGGGGCTGGTAAAACTGCTATACTAAAAGCATTAGCAACTTCTCTTAGTTGGTTTACTGCTCGTTTACTTACAGAAAAAGGGAGTGGTAACCCTATTTCTGAAGATGCCATATTTAATACTGCTAATGCTGGCAGCATTGAAATCGAAGTCTGGGATTCCTCCAACTCATTAAACAATCCTGATCAAAGCGATATTGACCATTATTTCAGATGGATTCTTGCAAAAAGTAGAAAAGGACGTAAAGCCCAATATAATAGCAACCTTAATGACTGTACGCGCTTGGCCAATCGTTATCGTGATGCCCTCACCCATGATGACAAAACTAGCCTACCCCTAATTGCGTTTTATCCTGTCGAGCGTGTCGTACTCGATATTCCACTAAAAATTAGGACTAAGCATACCTTTTTGCAATTGGACGGTTATGATAACTCCTTAAGTCAGGGCGTTGACTTTCGCCGCTTTTTTGAATGGTTCCGAGAACGGGAAGATACCGAAAATGAATCAGGAGTTCCTGAAGACGTTCTCAACCAACTAAGACCAATAATGGCTGAAACCAATCAAGACTTATGGCAATGGTTAAACGAACGCAATGCCTCCGCTAAAGATCGGCAATTAACAGCAGTTCGCACCGCCATTGGCCGATTTATGCCCCATCTGGATAACCTTAGAGTCCGTCGTAAACCTCGTCTCTACATGGCAGTGGACAAAAATGGTGAAACCCTCAACCTAGCCCAACTTTCACAAGGCGAAAAATCCCTAATGGCTCTTGTGGGTGATATTGCCCGCCGTCTAGCTATGCTGAACCCTGCCTTAGAAAATCCTTTAGCAGGTGATGGTATCGTTTTGATTGATGAAGTCGATTTGCATCTACATCCCTCTTGGCAACGTCGCCTCTGCGAGCGCCTGACCGAAACTTTCCCAAATTGTCAGTTTGTGCTGACAACCCATTCACCTCTAGTGATCAGTGATTGTAAAAATGTTTTGATCTACACTTTAGCTAATGGCGAATTGCGACAGTTACCATCTCAATATGGGCAAGATGCTAATACTGTCTTATTAGATGTCATGAATACCAGCATTCGTAATGAGAAAATTGATACTGAATTGAACGATCTGCTAGATGCCATACAAGATTCAAAGCTAACCGAGGCTCAACAATTGCTGGCAGAATTAAGTGAGGAACTACCTGCCAATCATCTCGAATTGGTCAAAGCAAAACTACTGCTCCGTAAACAAGAATTGCGTCATGGGAACCATTAGTAAAGGGGCTGAACCTTATGCGAACCATTAGTAAAGGGGCTGAACCTTGTTGTTTAAAAGCTTGGAAAAGGAAGAACCCTCATGGGGCATACGATGATTTAGATAAAACAGAAGAAGGGAAAGTCGTTCGAGCAAAGATTCGAGACTATGCTCTTAATGAGCAGTTTTATCTTTGTGCCTATTGCTGCCAGCGAATCGAAAAAATTAATGCTTGCCATAATGAGCATATAGAAGCTCAAAAGCTAAATCCTAAACGTACGCTCGACTTTTCAAATATTGTTGCTAGTTGTAATACCCCTAATCAATGCGGTGATGCACATAAATCTCAACACCTACCCCTAACTCCCCTGATGACAGAATGTGAAACAGAACTACGATTCAAAATTAGTGGACGGGTAGAAGGATTGAGCGATCGGGCAGCTGACACGATTCGAGTTTTAAATTTGGGTGACCATGAAAAAAATAACCGTGCTTTGATCGAAACACGGAAGCAGTTGTCTAATGTTTTATTATGGGAAAATGGCATAAATCCAGATGACGGCTTAGAGGATGATGAAATATTAAATATATTAATCGATGACCTATCACAACCTCAGCAAGATCAAATGGAACCTTTCACTCCAGTAGTAATTAATATCTTGAGAAGTTGGCTCCAAGCTTAAGAGCAACCCTCTTGATAAATATGCTCTAAATTAAAACCTAAAACAGACAAATAACAACTGAAATGCAACGGACGGTTAAAAGAAGTAAGGCTCACCAGAATTCAAAAAAGCAATTTTAATAAAAAAAGCTTTTTGCTTTGTTAGATTCCAGACTATTTAAGGGTTTAGGCTGATTTAAACTACTAATTTGCTATAACCAGTCTAGGAGAGCCAGAAAAGTTCAGGGATGGGATTAAAAGAGTGATTGTAATTCTGGACTCTACTCAAAGAAAAATATCCCAGTCGTCGGGTTATTATTGCCAGCAAAAATATCAAAGATTTCCAAAACATTACTGATTGCGCTCTCTGGCAAGATATACATTATTAAAGCGAAACCGCTTGTTTTTATTTTTTTCAATAATAATTATAGATCCAAAACAATCTATTTGCCGCCCGAAAATTCCCCCCATAATCTTGAGATTTTTTTGATAAATAGGACTCGATCGAGGATAATTAGAAGAAATATTTTGACTCATAACCAAATCTAATCAAGAAGCCCAGTGACGATTCCCCTCCTAGAGTTGTTTGTATTCGCCACCGTTTTGTGCGGATTTTTAGGAACATTCCTGAAAAAAAACTTAATCATGAAGATTATCGCCATGGATGTCATGAGTACGGGCGTTATCGCCTACTATGTGGTGATTTCTTCCCGTGACGGTTTATTTACCCCTATCCTCAGTACAGTTAAACAGCAAGATTACGCCGATCCTGTACCCCAAGCAGTGATTTTAACAGCGATCGTCATCGGTTTTTCCATTCAGGCGTTAATGCTGGTGGGAGTGATGAAATTAGCCAAAGATAACCCCACCCTCGACAGCAGCGAGATAGAAAAAAATAACACACCATGAATACTTTAACGATCGCCTGGATAAGTTTACCCTTTTTGATCGGCTTTATCATTTATTTATTGCCGCGATTAGACAAATATCTGGCTCTCGCCGCCACTATTATCTCTCTCGCCTATTCTCTCCTTCTATTTAGCCAATCCTCTCCCATAATCCTCAACCTACTGGATAATTATGGCGTGAGACTGGTAGCCGATCAGTTAAGTGCCTATTTTATCCTCACTAATGCCCTGGTGACGATGGCAGTTATTTTTTATAACTGGGAAAGTAGCAAAACCGCCTTTTTTTACGCTCAAGCTATCATTCTCCACGGGAGTATTAACTCTGTCTTCGTCTGTGAGGATTTTATTAGCGTTTACGTTGCCCTAGAGGTAATTAGTATTGCCGCTTTTCTGATGATTGCCTATCCTCGCAGCGATCGCTCTCTCTGGGTTGCCCTGCGTTATCTGTTTATCAGCAATGTGGCGATGTTATTTTACCTAATCGGCGCAGTTTTAGTCTATAAAGCCAATAATTCCTTTGCTTTTGCCGGTTTAAAGGACGCACCTCCCGAAGCCTTGGCTTTAATCTTCATGGGATTATTAGTCAAAGGGGGAATCTTTGTCTCGGGATTATGGCTACCGATGACACACTCGGAATCGGAAACCTCCGTCTCGGCGCTGATGTCGGGGGTGGTGGTAAAAGCTGGCATTTTTCCCCTCCTGCGCTGTGCTTTAATCCTAGGGGATTTGGATGTCCTAATTCGGCTTTTCGGGGTGCTAACGGCGATTTTTGGCGTGTCATACGCAGTGTTTGAAAAGGATAGCAAGCGGATGTTAGCCTTCCATACTATTTCCCAGTTAGGTTTTATTTTAGCTGCCCCGGTAGTCAGTGGTTTTTATACCCTTACCCACGGTTTAGTTAAATCTTGCCTATTTCTGTTAGCGGGAGTTTTACCCAGTCGCAATTTTAAAGAATTACAGCAACAATCGATCCCTAATTCCCTCTGGATTGCCCTAGTGGTTGCTAGTTTTTCTATCTCTGGATTCCCCCTATTATCCGGTTTTGGGGCGAAAGCGTTAACGATGAAAAATTTAGTCCCCTGGCAAGAGATTATGATCAATCTTGTGGCGGTGGGGACGGCGATTTCCTTTGCTAAATTTATCTTTTTACCCCACGCAGGTGGCGAAAGTAAACAGAAGTTAACTATCGGTTTCTGGACAGCAATAATTCTGCTCCTTGCCGCCCTATTTTTATCCAATGCCGTCTATGTTGAAGCTTATAATCTACCCAATATTATCAAAGCTTTAGCCGTCATCGGTGCGGGGTGGTGGTTATATCTGGGAGTTTTCAAAAAGTTATCCCTAAAATTATCACGGGTCTGGGAACAGTTTGATAATCTCGTCGGTATGATGAGTATAATGTTAGTTCTATTGTTTTGGATGGTCTTAGCATGATCGGACATATAATTCTGCGTTTAACTATGTGGTTTTTGCTCACCGCTAATTTTACCCCCGCTAATATTATGATCGGGGTGGCTATTGCTTTTCTTTTGCCCCGTAATTTCGCCTCTAGCGAAACTTTAGGCGATTGGTTAAAGGTAATAATTAAAGTCTTTATGGCTATTCCCCAAGCTTATAAAGAAGCGTTTGAAATTATCTTTCGTCCCCACAAGGAAGAAGAAATTATTTTGGAGAGAATTTCGGGTAAACGTTCACCCAGACTGGCTTTTTGGGATATATTTCTCATTACCTTTACCCCGAAAACTATCGTCACCGAATACAAGGAAAATGAGGGGTATGAAGTTCATGTAATTAAACGGAGTTCCCAGGGATGAATATTGTTCTCAATATTATTCTCATTGCCATGATTGTCGCCCTATTAATTCCCCTTTATGAAGTGGCAAAAAATGATGATATTTGGCAAAAAATGGCCGCCTTTGCCAGTGCTTCCAGTAAATCATCAATTATTATTCTAGTGGTGTCAGTTCTGCGGGATGATTGGATGATTGGAGTGGTAGCAGTGATTATTCTCAGTGTCGGTAATGCCGGCTTTATGTTATTAGCACAAATTCTTAAACGACTGAACGAATCATGATTGACATTTTGAGTTATATCTGTATCGCTATCGGAGTTTTTTTCTGGTTTTGGGGAACGGCGCATCTTTTAGACAAGCGCTCGGTATTATATAAATTACATGGTCTATCTGTCGCTGATACCTTGGGTTCTATGGCGATTATTTTCGGGCTACTTTTGAAAGTTCCCCAAAATTGGCCTTTATTATTATTGGCAATAATTTCCCTAGCAATTTGGAACACCATGTTAGGCTACGTTTTAGCTTATACTTCTAGCGATCGAGAGTAGAATTAAAGATGAATGAAAGTTATCTCTATGTTATTGTTGCCCTCTTGCCTTTAACTGCGGCGATGGTGATGTTACAATCCAATCCCTACCAAGCTCTAGTAATTCGCGGGGTTTTAGGGGCAATAGCAGCCTTAGTTTATGCTTTATTAGGGGCGGCAGATGTATCTTTAACCGAGGCTTTGATGGGAACCATGTTAGCCGTAACTCTCTACGCGGTGGCGATTCGTTCTTCTTTAGTGATGCGTTTAGGGGTAATTGCCGAGGAAACCGATACGGTTTTAGAACAGTTAAAAACTCAACTACAAACGGTTTTAAGTAAGCGTTTTATGCGTTTAGAATTAGTTGCCTACAGTGATAAACAAGCTTTGCAACAGGCACTTAGGGATAAAGATGTTCATGCCGTCTGTATCCGTCAAGACAATCCAGAAACTATCCCCTACGAAACCACAATTAGATTACCCTATCTCTACGATATTTTTAAAAATGAATTAACGGCAGCAAACACGATTTTAACCTGTATTGAAACCCCAAAATTAGAGGAGAAACACTAATGAAATGGATTTACACTCTAGCCGCCATTGCCTTCGCTGTCAAAATGGTAATTATTCCGAATACTGCTTCCTCTATATTATCCCTAGACATTGTTCAATCCCTGGTGCGCGACGGCGGTGTTCCTAATGCGGTTTCGGTGGTTATTTTTCGTAATCGTCTTTACGATACCATCTATGAAGTGATTGTTTTTACCATTGCCATTATGGGGGCGAATTTTCTTCTAGCCACCGAAAAACCCGCCAGTAAAATCCATCAATTTACCGACCAACCTTCAATTATTTTAGCCCGTTTAGGGGCAACAATTACCGCTTTAGTGGGCATTGAATTAGCTATCCGCGGACATTTAAGTCCGGGGGGAGGTTTTGCCGCCGGAGTCGCCGGAGGTACAGCAATTGGTTTAATAGCAATTACCTCGTCTCCCGAATGGATGCAAGCAATTTATCGCCGTTGGCAAGCGGCAACATGGGAAAAAATTTCCGTCTTAGTTTTTATTGTTTTAGCCGCCATTACTCTCTCAGGATTTGAGTTACCCCACGGGGAATTAGGTGCGCTATTTAGTGGCGGCATTTTACCGATACTAAATATTTTAGTCGCCGTTAAAGTAGCTTTAGGTTCCTGGGCAGTAATCCTCGTTTTTATCCGCTATCGCGGTTTATTGTGAGAGGTTAATATCTATATTTATAGAACGTAGGTTGGGTTGAAGCATGAAACCCAACGCCCACTCATGTTACGCTACCGCTAACCCATCCTACAAATAATTGTGCCTCCCTACTTAATAGCTATAATTTATAGCTTTAGGTCAAAACTGGGGATTAACCGATGAGCATAACATGACTTGATGGTTGAAAAAATGCTATAGTAATTTTGTTGCCCTCCTCAAGAATCAATAGGCATCTAATGATTCTGCTAAAAGAACTCCCGAGGTAAAAATTATGGTTAACGTTATTCGCGGTTCTTCAGCTAAACCTGTATCTTCTCAAAGATTAGCTAAATATTTTGAGGAAAGAACAGATATAGAGGGAACATTGTATATCGGCTATCCTATTATTGGAACTCCCCAAGGAGGATATCAAATTGATGCTCTATTAGTCTCTCGTCAGCAAGGGGTTATTATTTTTAATATTGATGAGGGAAAAAATTATGATTTGGATATTGAAGGCACTCAAGACGAGAGCATAACCAAGTTAGAAGCAAAACTGCTGTCTTATAAAGAGCTTGTTCAAAAAAGAAAGCTAATAGTTAACATTTCTGTAGCCACCTATGCACCGATTTGGAATAATTATCCAGAAGCAATTAACCGAGAGGAATATCCTGTTCTTATTCAAAAGGAAGATCTTGATGATTTTATCAATAAATGTCAAGGCAATGCTCCTGAATATTTTGAGAAAGTCAACTCAGTCATACAAGCTGTTACAACCATTAGAAAAAAAGACCCTCGCAGTTATGTTGTTAAACCAGATTCTAGGGGAGCAAAGTTAAAAAAATTAGAAGATTCTATCGCTAATCTTGATGAAACTCAAAATAAGGCTGTTTTAGAAACCACTAAAGGTGTACAAAGAATTAGAGGTTTAGCCGGTTCAGGAAAAACAATTGTCTTAGCGCTGAAAGTAGCTTATCTTCATGCAACTCATCCCGATTGGAATATTGCTGTTACTTTCTATACACGCTCGTTAAAGGATCAATACAAAGATTTAATTACTCGGTTTAGTTATGAGCATAAAAATTCCGAACCAGACTGGGAAAAAGTAAAAATTATTCATGCTTGGGGAAGTCCTGAGATAGAAGGAATTTATTATGAGCTATGTAAACGACATAATATTGAATATTTAGATTTTAGTCAAGCAAACAACCTAACATATTTGTTGAATGAAGACCCTTTTGAGTTTGTCTGTCAAAAAGCCTTCCGAGAGATTAAAAAATTTTATCAATATTATGATCTTATTTTAATTGATGAAGCTCAAGATTTTCCTCAAGACTTCTTAAGACTCTGCTATGAAATCTTGAAAGATGATAAACGTTTAGTTTATGCCTATGATGAGTTGCAAAGCTTAAATAGTAAAGTCATGGATTCTCCCGAAGTTATTTTTGGAAATGATAACCATGGTAATCCTAGAGTTAAATTGGAGAATTTACCCAGCGAACCCCAACAAGATGTGGTTTTAAATACTTGTTACAGAAATTCTCGTCCTATTCTTTCCTCTGCTCATGCTCTAGGTTTTGGAGTTTATTATCCACAGGGACTAATTCAAATGTTTGATAATCGTCAATTATGGCAAGATATTGGTTATGAGGTTGAAGAAGGAGAATTAAAATCAGGAGAATTTGTTAAACTGATTAGAACCCCCAAAACCAGTCCTAAATTCCTTGAAGAACACTCTTCTATCGATGATATTATCAACTTTAAATCTTTCGATAACAATCAGGAGCAATTTGAATGGCTAGTGGAACAAATTGCAAAGAATCTCAACGAAGATGAATTAAGATGCCAAGATATTATGGTTATCCATCCAATACCTAAAAATGCTCGCAACGTTTTTGGAAAAGCTAGAGAAATGTTATTTACAAAAAATATTAATTCTCATTTAGCAGGCAGCACATCTTCTCCCGATGAGTTTTTTCAAGAAAACTCGATTGCTTTTACACAGATTTATCGTGCAAAAGGCAATGAAGCTGCAATGGTTTATTTCATTAACGCTCAAGAAGGTTTCTCTGGTTCACCATCAGAAATTGCTAGTAAACGCAATATTTTATTTACAGCGATGACTAGAAGTAAAGCTTGGTTAAGAGTTATTGGTTATGGAGCAAATATGCAAGCTTTAGAGAGGGAATTTCAGGAAATTAAATCGAGAAATTTTGCTCTTGAGTTTACCTATCCAACCCCCGAAGAACTTCAACAAATGAAGAAGGTTTATCGAGATACTCTTAATACCAAGAGAGATAAAAATGACAGGGAAAAGCAAGCAATATTAGCTAAGGCTAAACGGGGTGAAATACGATTTTCAGCAGATGAAATAAAAATACTAGAAGAATCGTCTAGAAATGCTTAATGTTCAGAATATCTTTAAAGATGTTAAAAATTTAACGGCTAAATTGATAGAAGTAGGATTATCAAGTCAGCAGAACTTTCCGACTTTGAATAAATTGAGTCAAAATATTTCTGAGATTAGCTATGCCAATAGTTCCGACTTATCCATTGCCCTAAAAAATGTTGCCTATCAAGATATTTATGATGAGCTTGATCGCGGTAAGAATTATAATATTAAAATGATTGATGGAGCCTTGATTCAATTACTTTATCGCTTCCAAAGCTCTCAACTACTATCCCACAGATTAGCTTTCTTCCCCTCCCCTTATTTAGAATCTTTTCAAAATCAACCAGAACTATATGAAGAAGACGAGATATTTGCCGATATTATCGCCAAAAATATTGTAGCTGTACCGATTAGATTTGATTACGATCCTGATAATTTTCAAGAGATTCATCACCCCAGATGTCATCTCACCCTAGGACAATTCAAAAACTGCCGAATTCCAGTGTCCTCCCCTTTAACACCCAGTATATTTATTGCTTTTATCCTTCGTAACTTTTACAATACAGCCTATCATCTATATTCCGAGCAGATCAATTTTAACAATCAGCGATTTCCAGAAACCATAACCGAACCAGAAAAAAATATACTACATTTTGCTATTAAATCTCCCTCTCTATAGTCCCTATCGGATTTACCCTCATACAGTTCAGCAAAACCTCGAAATTTTTTCTCCAAAAAGCTTGACAAAATCCCTCAACTTGACTTATACTTTCTAGTATAATGGGAATCAGTGCCTGCCTGCGAACAACTATTTTTTAGGACTTGCTGAATAATGGTAAAACCCTTTGAAAATAAGGCTTTTGACCTGTTAAAATCTGATGTTCATGCTGTGAAAATAGGATTGGGACATTCAAAAACCTTGCATTATTCTCCTCGTAGTACATAAACTGGTACAAAAAAAGAGGGCAACAAAGCCTGAAACGACCGACTCCTGACTCCTGACTCCTGACTCCTGACTCCTAACCCCACCAACAAACTTTTTCAGCAAACCCTTTTTAAAAGAATTAAAGGAGTCAGGGAAAATAAAGACTCCTTAGTTGAAGACAGTTTATTTATGGAATTGGTGGAGTAGATCGCGAAACTCCGGAAAACTAATCTGATGATCGCGACTTGTATCGGCCTGCTGTAACATAGCTTCGATTTCCTTGTCTGTCACCCCCGGTTCGATCGCCTGAAGACAAGCTTTTAACTCCTCAAGGCTAATTTGTCCCGAACCATCACTATCGAATAGCTGGAATCTTTCCAATAAAATTCTTTCCTGTTGATCAAGATCGCTCTCACTACTAAAAGATAGACGATCGAAGACCTGAAAAGCGCGGGCGATATTTTGCCATAATTGACGGGCCAGAGGACGATGGAGAATCGTTTCCTCCTCCTGACCGGTAACTCCGTACTGGCGACGCAAAGACTCGACAGTTTCGGTTTCTGCGGCCGGCAATTCCGTCAATAAATGCTCGATCGCCTCCCTGGAACTCTTACCGGTTAACACTTCCAGCAATTCCGCTCCCACCTTGCGATCGGGGTCTTTTTTCCATGTCACCAACAAACTTTCTAACAAAGCATCGCGATAACTCTGCAAACGTAACCAATCCTCGCGACTATACTGCTTTTCCGGATCGAGAAGTTCGGCCGATTCCACACCCAACTCCGTTAGAATTGCCTGATGTTCTGCCTCGGTAATCGTCAACTCTAAGCCCATTTGTTGCAGGATTTCGAGGCTGTGGCCGAAGTCAGTATATCCCTCCTCCAAAGCCTCTTTTAACACGGCTTTATAGGCTTTTAAACGCTTCTGGTGGGTGAAATCCGGCAGTATCTTGGCTAATACATACACCTCATCCGCGTGCAAAGTTTCCAGCGATCGCCCATCGAGATATTTAGCCGTATCGAGACCCAGTTTACCCAACTGTTTACGCAATCTTCCCGCTAGTCCTTCCCGTTGGTAACGATTGGGATCCCTTGTCCAGGTGCGATATAACCATAAACTACTCAAAACCGCCAGTAAAATACTAGCGAAATAATGCCAAAATTTTGGCAAAAGATTAATAAAAGGACGACCACCGAAAATAAAGAAGAAATTGAAAATCAGAAAAGTTCCGACAGTAAAGACTCGATGACGGATAATTTCGGCTGGTAAGGGCGACTTTTGGCGCATTCTATAGACTTTATAGGCATTTTCCACTTTTTTACCGAGAAAGTAACCCAAAAAAGTGCAGATTGCCAAAGTTAAGGGAACAGCTACCAACTTCGGAATCGGAATCTGATTACCCGCAAGATAAAAACCCGGTTTAAAGAGGGATTCTAGCTGATTTTTGTCACGCGCCCAAGCTCCAGAGAAATAATAGTCCCAATTGCCAGCATAGAGATAATAATAGATAAAATAGCCAAAAACTAAGCCAAAATAACCGTAATAAAGCCATTGACGATCGCTGTTAGTAATCCCATCCCAATAGGACCTTTCCGCATCGATATCGATACAGGGACTTTGACAGGCAACACAGGCACTTTGTTCGCTACCATCTTCATGGACAATGCGACACATGGATTGAGTAATCCCACCGCGACTGTCTTCGTGAGCGGTACTATTTAGTAAACCCCTCGGTTCACCGTAAATCTTTTGAACTGGACTCATGGGACAGAAATAGTTACACCAAGATTTGCCCCCATACCAATAACCCACAAAGATCGCCGCTAGAATAGTCAAGATTAAAAAGCTACCCAAGACTAAGCGATCGGAATTATAAAAGAGAATCCGTCCGCATAAACCCAAAAATAACAGACTGAATTGTAGATAGAGATAATTCCGCGCTAACCAAGAGTTTTTCGGCACTTTATAGATTTCAGAGCGGACTTTCCCCGATTTATCGGTCTGTTTTTTCTGACGCTGTTTACCCAAAGCGCGTGGTATTTGAGAAAGAAAGGATAAAGGACAGATACGCCGCCAGAGTTCGTGACCGAATACTAATAAGATAAAAATGCTACTAGGAACCACTATTCCCCAAAAAATCGGCGCACCTAACTGATAGGAGGATTGGGGTAGGCAAACTCCCTGGACTTTAATGCACAGATCGGGATCAACTCTCAGGGGACTAGAGAGATTGTTAGGATCGGTTAAATTTGCCGAAATAGGGTCAAAAAACAGAGAAAATATCAGAATTAACCAAGCGATGGTCACAACCCATCGCAGATAGTGCATCGAGCGTTCGGGAATTTGTGCAAACATAGATCTAGTCGCTTTGTAGATTAATATCCAAGTTTTCAATCGATCATTCGGGAATTTTTGTAAACATCCCAGTGGGCGAAAATGCAGTAGACCAATAACACCGGGCAACAAAGTCAGGCCCCCCGCGTCTATGATGGTACTAGCACGAGTTTCGATCTCGTCAGCAATGGGACTAATCTTACCTTTTTCTACCCCCCGAGGAAATTCCCCTTCAGGCGGCAGGATGCGGCCTTGACAAATTAACAGTGATCCGGTAGATGTAGGAAAATTGTCTTAAAATATTGTTTACGGTGCTACTAAGTAAGTAGTTATAATTAAATATAATATAAGATAGATTTTGCCTTTGATCCGCCCTTAATAAGGGGGGTGTCTGACAATTTTTAACACCTACCTACTTATCACTAAACTAGAAAATTAAAGAGCGCATTAGCTTAATCCTTCTCAAAAGTTAAAATTCTATGGCTGAAAGCTTGAACCATAAATCCGAAAAACCCTCTCCTCCTCCCGTCCCCCAAGAAAACCCTTGGCTAGAAGCAGTTAAAACCATTGTCACGGCTGGAATTTTGGCTTTTGGCATCCGCACTTTTGTGGCCGAGGCCCGTTATATTCCCTCTTCTTCCATGGAACCCACTCTCCAGATTAACGATCGCCTAATTATCGAGAAAGTTAGCTATCATTTTCATAAGCCAGAACGGGGTGATATCGTGGTTTTTAGTCCGACAGCCGCTCTGAAAGCTCAAAATTTTCACGATGCTTTTATTAAACGGGTGATTGGACTGCCGGGGGATAAGGTGGAAGTCAAAAACGGTCTAGTTTACGTCAACGGTAAAGTTTTAGCGGAAAAATATATCGCCGAAGAACCTAATTATGCTTTCGGACCGGTGACAGTTCCCCCCGATCAATATCTGGTTTTGGGCGATAATCGCAATAATAGTTATGATTCCCACGCTTGGGGCTTCGTTCCCCGGGAAAACTTAATCGGTCGCGCCGTGGTGCGTTTTTGGCCCTTTGAGCGTCTGGGAGGACTTGACAACCCCGACGCTGCCACAAATCAGAATTAATGTCAAGAAAATAAATATGAAAATTCCCCCTAAAACTAGGGGGATTCGGCCATCTATTTAGGGTCTGCTGAAAAAGTTTTTCCTAGGGGCAGGGTGTAGGGTGTAGGGTGTGGGGTGTGGGGTTTTACCGATTTTGAGGGGGTCAATTACCTAATTTTCAGGGAAAAAGTAGCTGAATTTCCCCCTGATCACTCCCATATCTGGTACTTTTGGATTTCAAAAAAGGCTAAAAGTCTTATCCAGCAAGGTTTTTAGATTTATTCAGCAGACCCTATTTAAACATATTACTCACGGAATTGTCCTCATGGATGCGCCATATTGCCTCACCCAGAATCGGGGCAACCGGCAAGACTTTCAGTGGCGGGAAAAAATGTTCTTGCGGCACGGGAATCGTGTTAGTAACGATCACTTCCTCGACTATGCCACTGGATAAACGCTCGATCGCAGGACCGGAAAAAACCGGATGGGTGGCACAAGCATAAACCTGTCGCGCCCCCTTGGCTTTCAGTAACCGCGCCCCTTCGGCGATCGTACCGGCCGTATCGATCATATCATCGACTAAAACCGCCGTTTTATCCTTAACATCGCCGATCAAGTTCATCACTTCCGCCACATTATGGGTTTGCCTGCGTTTATCAATAATTGCTAGGGGCGCATCATTGAGTTTTTTGGCAAAAGCCCGCGCCCTAGCCACCCCACCCACATCGGGAGAAACCACGACGATATCCGGTAATTGTTTACTGAGAAGATAGTCCACCACCACTGGGGAACCGTAAACGTGATCGAAGGGAATATCGAAATAACCTTGAATTTGGGCCGAATGCAAATCCATGGCCAACACGCGACTTGCCCCCGCTTCCGTGATCAGATTAGCCACCAGTTTGGCGGCGATCGATTCCCGGCCGGCGGTTTTGCGATCGGCGCGAGCATAACCATAATAGGGAATTACGGCGGTAATTTGTCGGGCAGAAGCACGACGACAGGCATCGATCATGATCAACAATTCCATCAAATGATCGTTGACGGGATTGCAACAGGGTTGAATTAAATAGACATCACAGCCCCGGATCGATTCCTGAATCTGGATGTACAATTCACCATCGGCGAAACGTTTACGAATCATCGGACCCACATCCATACCCAGATAACGGGCCACCTCTTGGGCAAGAGATACATTAGCGGATCCCGAAAAGAGACGAAGACGATTGCTGTCCGACGCGGCGGGAAACATCGGATGTCGCATCAAAGTAGCAGAATAGCTCACAGCAGATTCTTTACCCTCAAACTCAAGGCACTTTTTTCTATCATCTCAGTTTTGTTGAAAATCTGAGTGGATTTCTTTATTAGATCTCAATCTTAACCAATTACCGATCATCTTCGAGTCATTGCTGCCCCTTTTAGCGGCAATGGCCATGGCCAAATTGCCGCCGGATTTTGTCAAAACCGATTAACGTTTGGCTAACTTTTTCACCGGTAATTTACGCAGACGGATCGATTTCGGGGTAATTTCTACCAACTCATCTGATCCAATGTATTCGAGGGCGCGTTCGAGACTCATATCCACGGGGGATTGTAACTGAACCAATTCATCCCCGGTGGCGGAACGATGGTTAGTTAACTGTTTAGTTTTGCAGATATTGATCTCCACGTCTTGGGGCCGGTTGCTTTCGCCGATAATCATGTTTTTATACACTTTTGTCCCCGGAGTAATAAAGAATACCCCCCGGTCCTCGGCGTTTTTGAGGGCGTAGAAAGTGGCGACTCCTTCCTCAAAGGCAGTAATCACGCCATTATAACGGGTGGCTAATTCCCCAGAGAAAGGACGATATTCGAGAAAACTATGGTTCATAATCCCCTCACCGCGACTCAGACGGATAAATTCGCCCCGGAAACCGATTAAACCCCGGGCCGGAATCACGAATTCCAATTGAGTGCGGCCATTGCTGCCCGTCTGCATATCCTGCATTTCCCCTTTCCGTTGGCCGAGACGTTCGATACTGGAACCCACCGCTTCTTCGGGTACATCTAAAACGAGGTATTCGTAGGGTTCGCAGGGTTGACCGTTAATTTCCCGATAGATAACTTGCGGCTGGGATACTTGGAATTCGTAGCCTTCCCGACGCATAGTTTCGATGAGAATGCCTAAATGCAGTTCTCCCCGTCCCGAAACCAGGAATTTCTCGGCAGAATCACTTTCTTCCACCCGCAGGGCGACGTTAGTTTCTAATTCTCGCATGAGACGATCGCGAATTTGCCGCGAGGTGACAAAAGTGCCTTCCTGACCGGCAAAGGGAGAATCGTTCACCGAGAAGGTCATTTGTAGGGTCGGTTCATCGACTTTAATTAGGGGTAAAGCTTGCGGGTCATCGGCTAAAGTTACCGTTTCCCCGATGTTAGCGTCGGCAAAACCAGCCACAGCAACGATATTACCGGCGCTGGCCTCGTTTAGTTCCACCCGTTTGAGGCCTTCAAAACCAAGAAGTTTTGTTATTTTACCCTTGACAACCGCGCCCGTATCCTTTACTAAAGCCGCCTGTTGACCGGCTTTAATTACGCCGTTATGGATGCGGCCGATAACGATGCGTCCTAAGTATTCCGAGTAATCGAGGGTGGTTACTTGCAGCTGTAGGGGTTTGTTAACGTCCCCGGCCGGTGGTGGAACGTGGTGTAAAATCGCCTCAAACAGGGGCTGCATATCTTTGTCTTCGTCTTCGAGGCTTTCTTTGGCGAATCCTTGCATCCCGGAAGCGAACAGAGTAGTAAAATCACATTGGTCGTCATCGGCGCCCAGTTCCACAAACAGATCGAAAACTTTGTCCACGGCTAGGTTAGGATCTACGTTAGGGCGATCGATTTTATTGACCACGACAATCGGTCTTAATCCCTTTTCTAGGGCTTTTTTCAGCACAAAACGGGTTTGGGGCATCGGCCCCTCGTTAGCATCGACAATCAGGATACAACCGTCCACCATGCCTAAAACCCGTTCCACTTCGCCACCAAAGTCGGCGTGACCGGGAGTATCGACGATGTTAATCAGGGTGTCTTGGTAACGAACGGCGGTATTTTTGGCCAGAATGGTGATACCGCGTTCTCTTTCGAGGTCATTGGAATCCATGACGCAGGTGGGTACATCTTCCCCTTCTCGAAAGATTCCCGACTGTTTGAGGAGTGCATCGACGAGGGTGGTTTTCCCGTGGTCAACGTGAGCAATGATAGCAACGTTACGGATAGGCAGAGACATAAAATATTGAAGTAGTCTTAGGTTTATTTTTACGAGTAAACATTTCTTAACATTCTAGCTTAGACTGACCAGCACCGTTAGCAAATCTTTATTTTTCCTTGGTTTCCCATCAGCAAGCTCTACTGATTACTGTTGACAGACTCCCCAAACCCTATGCAAGCAACCCACCCTCGCAGGAGTCGAGACGGTAGAAAAGACGACTGGAGGCAGGGGGTAGGGGTAAATTAAAGCTAGAGTGAAAATCCTCTTGAACTTTGTAGGTTAAGCGGGGGGAAACTTGGCGAACAATTTGCGTCAACAGTTTATCACCGGTTTTTTGGAGAATTGAACGGGGAATCTTATAAATAAACTTGGGAAACTTAACCATAACATCCATCTGTAGTTCCCAGGTGATTTGGGTGATAACCGCCGGAATATCCCGTCCCTGTTGCCGAAAAATTGCCTCAATTTCCCGACTAGGAGAAGATAGCGGCATTTCCTCTAGTTTCATAATTGCCTGATAATCCACTAGATAGCCCAAAAACGGTTGATCGGGAATGGGGACACTGCGAGTATGATAGACTCCATTGACGGGCAGCTCCAGAACCACAGCGATTTTCGGCTCCACTTCATAGCCAAAAGCACCATATTTACCGATGGTGATAATATAACCATTGTCACCGAAGGGCAGAGTTTTCATCGGTTCGGCACAACGACAAAACCAACCTTCGTGAGCGCGGAGATAATCGGCAACCGTGTCCTGATTGCTATACATATCCATGGCTCCGGCAAAATGGGTTTGAAAACCGAGAAATTGATTGTCTTCTTTGACTTCTACAGATTCGAGAGCTAGGGAGTTAATGGGGGGACGCTGCATGACTTATAAACCTGGAAAATGATACTGTTAGAAAAAGTTGGCGATTAACCACCAAAGGATCGGGGAAATTTGTAGAATCGAGATTAGTGTAACGTATTGTTAAAAACTATTTGGTCAAGAAGCGATGAAAGCATTTGTAGCAGGAGCCACAGGGGAAACGGGACGGCGAATCGTTGCCCAATTAGTCGAACGTCAGATTCCCGTGCGCGCTTTGGTGAGAAACCGCGAGAAAGCGGCGGAGATTTTGCCAGCAGGGGTGGAAATCGTCGTCGGAGATGTCCAACAGGCCGATAAGTTAGAGGCACTAATCGCTGATTGTAGCGTTTTGCTATGCGCCACGGGAGCCAGACCGAGTTTTAATCCCACGGAACCTTTGTTAGTGGACTACTTGGGAACTAAAAATCTCATCGATGCCGCCAAAAAGAAAGGAATCGAACATTTTGTTCTGGTTACTTCCCTCTGTGTATCGAACTTTTTCCACCCCCTCAATCTCTTTTGGTTAATTTTATTCTGGAAAAAACAAGCGGAAGCCTATTTAATCAATAGTGGCTTAACCTACACGATCGTGCGACCCGGAGGCCTTAAAAATGAGGATAATCTTAATGCCATTAAAATGTCATCCGCCGATACCCTGTCTGAGGGCAATATTCCCCGCACGAAAGTGGCTTCCGTTTGCGTAGAATCCCTATTTTATCCAGCCGCTAACAATAAAATTCTCGAAATTGTTGCTCCCTCAGACGCACCCAATCTCGATTGGCCACAATTGTTTCAAAGTGTCACCTAAGGGGATTACTCATCAGCTTTTGACGCATCGGTTCTGGGGCAATTGCTGGTCCTATCGACTCACCCCTGACTCGCCCTGGTGCCAGCCTGAAAGCTTCTCGCTTTTCTTGTGTATTGTCAAGACGTTTACTTATCGCAAATTTGAGTTGAAAACCCCGTCCTTTTAAGACGGCTTTGTGCTAAAGTGACTATAGGTTGCCGACCGTGAGAACGTGAGGAAACAGGTTAAACGTCCTACTCCGTGATCTCAAAATTTCTAACAGTCAATGGTGTTCAATTAAGTCCAAACTGTCAGAACGCAAAACAATTAAATACTGTGGGACACACAGAAATTTACGCTTGGGGAGTAGTCTATAGGAGTGCTTGCCTTATAGGTGTAGTCGGACTAGACATGAAACTGTAAGACCAAAATTAGCTTTGCTGGTAGAGGCAGGATTCAGCCCAAGAATCTCCGCACTTTTAAGGCGGAGAGTGTCAAAATAACTTTAAAAAGATTTTCGGGATCATCGGTAGCCCTATGGCAAAAATTGAAACGAGAACAGAACCCATGGTTTTAAACATGGGACCCCATCACCCGTCAATGCACGGAGTTTTGCGCTTAATCGTCACCCTTGACGGGGAAGACGTGATTGACTGTGAACCCGTGATCGGTTATCTTCATCGGGGCATGGAAAAAATTGCCGAAAATCGCACTAATGTCATGTACGTTCCCTACGTTAGTCGTTGGGATTACGCCGCAGGGATGTTTAACGAGGCGATTACGGTCAATGCTCCCGAAAAATTAGCCGATATCGCCGTTCCCAAACGAGCGCAATATATCCGGGTGATTATGTTGGAACTCAACCGCATCGCTAACCATTTACTCTGGTTAGGCCCCTTTATGGCGGATGTGGGCGCACAAACTCCCTTTTTCTACATTTTCCGGGAACGGGAGATGATTTATGACCTCTGGGAAGCTGCCACGGGAATGCGGTTAATTAATAATAATTATTTCCGTATTGGTGGCGTGGCGGTGGATTTACCCTACGGATGGGTGGATAAGTGCGAGGATTTCTGTGACTATTTTGACCCCAAAGTGGACGAATACGAGAAATTAATCACTAATAACCCGATTTTCCGCCGTCGTATTGAAGGGATAGGCTGCATTACCAGAGAGGAAGCGATTAACTGGGGTTTATCCGGTCCGATGTTACGCGCTTCCGGGGTGAAATGGGATTTAAGAAAAGTTGACCATTACGAGTGTTACGACGATTTTGACTGGGAAGTGCATTGGGAAACCGCCGGCGATTGTTTTGCTCGTTATCTGGTGCGGATTCGGGAAATGCGCGAATCGGTGAAAATTATCCGGCAAGCACTGAAAGGTTTACCCGGTGGTCCCTACGAAAATCTGGAAGCAAAACGGATGGCAGAAGGGAAAAAATCAGCTTGGAATGATTTTGACTATCAATATATCGCCAAAAAAGTCGCCCCCACTTTTAAGATTCCTAAAGGTGAACATTATGTGCGCTTGGAAAGTGGTAAAGGGGAATTAGGTATCTTTATCGTCGGTAATGATGATGTTTTCCCTTGGCGTTGGAAAATTCGGGCCGCCGATTTTAATAATCTTCAAATTCTGCCCCATATCCTCAAAGGGGTAAAAGTTGCCGATATTATGGCGATTTTAGGCAGTATTGATATTATTATGGGGTCAGTTGATCGCTAAATCTCTTTCAGGGTGGGTTATCTTATTAACTCACCCTCGTTTTGGTCCAGTCTCATGAAAAAAGCACATCGGCCTTTATTTCAGGTAATGTGCTTAAGTAGGGAGGCACAATTATTTGTAGGATGGGTTAGCGGTAGCGTAACCCATGCAGGAGTTGGGTTTCATGCTTCAACCCAACCTACGTTCATCTGATATTTAATTCCACCTGAACCTCAGGGATAAGGGGAAGAATCTTGCTTTCGGGAATCTTTAACTCTCCCACCTGAACACCCAAACTAGCCAAAGCAGCTAAAGTGGTGATGATGCGGCAAATCACGTCAATGTCCGCTTTATGTTTTTGCCAGAAATTTTCCTTTTTCATATTTACTCCTGTCCCCCTATAGCTTGTTTTTTGAGGACAAGTTGATTAAAATGCTTTCAGCAAATGCTGGCAAAAGGGGATCAAAAAGTGGATCAGATGGTAGGTTGACGTTTGACGAGATTTATGTTAAGGTCTGGCGAAATCAGATTATGGGATGAAGATGTAGAAACCCTTCGTAAGGCTAAAGATGCTTATAAGGGAACCTATTCTTGTGCTTCGGAGAAAACAGAGCAAATATTAATAGAAGCAAGTCGATGGTTACTTGAGGCATTTCTCGAAGAATACCGTAGTCGAACAGAAACTTCCAGTTATACCATTCCATTAAATGTTTTGAAAGCTTGGATGACAGAATCTCAGCCACAATCTGGAGCAACTAAAGAGGTTTTAAAACCAAAGGGTAAGAAATTGTACTTACAAAATAAATCTAAGTTTCAAGGATTTGAAAATGAGAAGAAAAGAGCGTACATTAATCAAAATAAAATAAATACAACCAGAATTGAAGATATTAATGATAATTCAATTCATTTAACCTTTTATGAGGATATAAACCATTTATTAAATGAGTCTATTTTAAAGGTAATTGGCATATCTGGACCTAGTTTGCTGTTTTGTACTCAAAAAGACTATAAAAAAACAAAAATACAAACAAAAGGAAGACCCTCTAGACAGTCTTATATTGTTCAAGCTTATTGCGAAGTATTAGGCCTAGATTTTGAAAGCTTAGAATGTTGTCAACTTCATCATCAAAACCCAAAAGATCAACGAACAAATAATGAAAAGATTTATCGTGTTTTGACAAAATTTAATTATACTAATCTAGTAAATTTTACCAGTTCAATAGCTGCTAAACCTTTACGAGAAGGCAGTATTTATATTCCCCCTTGTCCTCATCAATATCGTGTTTTGTGTTTGCGTCGTTTAGAAAAAGAAATCTTGATCACTAATAATTTGCCAGTTAAACCTATTGTTTTTAAATTTCAAGGAGATGGTCAAGAAGAATGGGATAGCTATAGTCTTCATGAACATTTTTTCAATAATTCTGGAGGAATTAAAAATTTAAAGACTAATAATTTTTGTTTGATTTTTGAAGGAATTGATTGTGCCGACTTTTCCCGTTTAAAAGACATTGATTCATTTTGGCAAAACTTAAAAAAAGCTAGTCAAATACAAAATAGTCCCATTAAAGGCTTTTTATTAATGATTTGGTTAGATTATGGAAAAAGTAATGATTGGAGAGATAAGGACAAATTATCAGAATTAAGTCCTATTCACCGCTTACAGATTGACTCTTGCTTTGAAAAACGGTCTTTTCAGGAAATTATTCCTACTTTTGCTCAACAACTTCAGTTAGGTTGTGACTTACAGGATGAAACCACAGACTTATTTAAATCTACCTTGCAGCAATTATGGAAAAATAGCGATCAAGGCAAGATAGAAGACACACTGAAAGCTTTTTATCAACAATTTCAAGGACAATTATCGAGGGAAAATAGATGGCTAAACTATCCTTAACTTACAGGGGAGAAATTCAACCTAAATCGGGACTTTATTATGAACCGATTCAACAAAAAATTTATCCCTATGACGCAGGTGATGAGTTAATAGAAGTTGTTAACTTGGCTATTGAATTGGGAATGCCTTTGTTACTAGAAGGTGAACCGGGATGTGGCAAAAGTCGTCTAGCTCATGCGTTAGTTTATGAATTTAATTATCACCGTGAAAATAATCCTATAAAATATTATGAGTGGATAGTTCAATCTACAAGCAAAGCGGAAGATAGTCTCTATCAATATGATTATATTGGCCGTTTACAAGCTGCTCAAATTAGCGGAATTTTAAGACAAAAAGAAATAGAAGAATCTTCTTCTGAGCAAAAAAATCCAGCTACTTCAAAGGATTGGGTTGATTTACAACCCTTGGGTAAAGCATTTAAACAAAGTAAAGATAAGCAAGAACAATCGGTAGTATTAATTGATGAAATAGATAAAGCAGATCGAGATTTTCCTAATGATTTACTTTTAGCCATTGAATCTCGTCGTTTTTTCATTAAAGAAACAGGAGAAACAATTCAAGCAAATGATCAAGCTTTTCCTCTGATTATCATTACCAGTAATCAAGAAAAAAACTTACCCAATGCTTTTCTGAGACGTTGCATTTATCACTATATTGAGCTACCCAACCAAGAAAGATTAAGAAAAATATTAACCGAACGGTTTACCGACGCTGAACAAGAGGTTATCATCAAAGCAGTGGACCGTTTTCTGGAAGTGAGAACATCACAAGACGAGACTAAATCTGAAGGAGAAAAAAAAGTTAGCACCAGTGAATTAATAGCCTGGTTTAAATCGTTGCTCAAGTACAAACCTGAAGAAATTATCGCCAAATTAAAAGAGGACAAATTACCCCACGCTAGTGTTTTACTAAAAAGCCGTACCGATGTACAAGATTATGGAACAAGAGGTTAAAAAAGCCAATGACATCCCCCCTACTTGACCTATTTTATCAACTCAGAGACGAAGAAGGATTTCTGCTGTCTATTGAACAATATTATCGGGTGGAAAATTACCTAATTCAAAAACTCGCCAATGATTCTGATATTGCTATTCAAGAAAATCCCAACTTAGAGAATCCTAAAATTAAACTTCTTTGTCAAGCTTTATGGGTTAAATCCCCGAAAGAAAAAGAAAAGTTTGATCAGGCCTGGACAGAGATGCTACAATTCCAACCAGAAATAAATATAGAAATAGCCAAAAAAACACCTATTCGCCATCCAGAAGAATCGATTAGCAAAATCATAAACCCGATGGATGATAGGGAATCTCCCTCATTAGAAATTACCCCTTCTGGGGATACACAAATATCACCGGAGACTTCATTTCCACAAATTGCCACAGCTATTGAAAAGCGAAAAAAAATCACCTCCTTAGATAATCCTGATTATTATCCTATTGGCATCGCTAAGTTACAAGAAAGTTGGCAGCAACTGCGTCCATTACCCCTAGAAAGTCCTCGACAAACTTGGGATCTAAAAGCTACGGTGATGGCAACAGCTAAACGAGGTTTTTTTGATCAAATAATTTACCAAAAGAAACAACTTTATCGCCGAGAAATTATTATTTTTATTGATTGTTCTGACTCGATGATTCCCTTTGCAGGATTTGGTAGGATAATGAAGCAAACTTGGGCAAATGTTCCCCATTTTTACTTTGATAATCTGATTAGAGACGAGGTTTTACGACAAGAAAACGGTTGGGAAAGTCAATCTTTAACCAAAGTTCTCTCTAACTATTCTCCGGAAGTAACCAGTTGTCTAATTCTTAGTGATGCGGGTGCCGCTAGAAAACGTTATGTAGAAGAGCGCTTGAGTGCAACAGAAACCCTTATCCGACGATTTAGCCGAAGATTTAGCCGAGTCGCATGGTTAAACCCCTTACCCTATCATCGATGGTATGGGACAACTGCCTGGGATATTGCTGATTTAGCTGAAGATATACCCAATTTTTCCATGTTTGAACTAACCACAGAGGACTGGGAAAACTTGATAACATGGCTAAAAGAAGAAGCTATCCCACCCCGTCATTTTCAATTTGATCTCGCTCAATTTCAACAAGGGGATAATTGGGATGAGGATGAAGATTTTTTTAGCGCAGAAAGCCGTTTAAGATTATTTGAAAAAGAAAACGAACCAAACACCAGAGAACTAGCGAAACGAGCGGCTTTTCCCCTTAGTTTATCCCCTAATTTACTTTATTATCTGCGTCAACATCAAGATAAAGATAATCAAGCTCCCTGGTATGCGATCGCTGACATTTTACTGTCCAGTTTAGTCCGCAAAATAGATCGAGAACTCTATGAAATGTCTCCCGATGTTCGTAAACTACTATTAGAAAAATTAACCCCAGAGGAACTCAAATCTCTGGCCCATCAGTTACAAACCTATATTCAGGAACAAATCGGTGATTATTGCTCAAAATCGGTTTATTGGCAAAATCAACAATGGTTAGCTCTTGCTTACCTAAAACCCAGTCAAGCAGTCAATGAAATCAGACAGGTACTAGCAGAAGCTATCAAAAATAATAACCGAGTGCGTCTTGTGAGATTGACAGCTTTATTAGAAAATATATCGGCTGCTTTAGCCGATTATGAACCCTTGTTATTGCTTAATGAACCGATTGCCGCCTATTCTAGAGGGGATTTAAACCACGTTGGCAATGTCCTTCAACTTTCCCCAGAAGACGAAGGAACCCTACAAAAACGTTTAATAGACGAAGTAGCCGCTATTGTTACCCGCGATGAAAACCTTTTTACCGCAGAAACAGTATTGGTTAATGAAACAGGCCAAGTTATCAAGAGAAAACCTGTTAAAGCCTATTTTTACGATGAAAACCTTGCAGAAGTTGACAACCGGAAAGAAGCTCAAAACTATATCCGCATGATGTATATTCCCCAAGGAGAATTCTGGATGGGAACGGAAGATGAGGAAATCAAAAGACTGGTTAAAAAATTTGGTTGGGGCGGATATAAAAGGGAAAGACCACAACGCCTAGTCAAAGTTCCCGCTTTCCATATCAGTCAAACCCCGATTACCCAAGCTCAGTGGAGAGCTATCGCCGCAACCGCTAAAATAGACATCGATCTAGAACTAGAGCCTTCTAACTTCAAAGGGGATGAGCTACCCGTAGAAAGAGTCAACTGGTATCAAGCAACAGAATTCTGTAAACGACTATCAAGGGAAACAAAACGGGAGTATCGGCTACCGAGTGAGGCAGAATGGGAGTATGCTTGTCGTGCTGGAACCACCACCCCATTCTACTTTGGGGAAACCATTACCGGGGAATTGGCTAACTACAATGCTGGCTATACCTACGCCGGGGAAGCGAAGGGAGAATATCGACAACAAACGACTCCCGTGGGACAGTTTCCCCCAAACGCTTTTGGACTGTACGATATGCACGGCAATGTCTGGGAATGGTGTGCCGATACCTGGCACGATAACTATAATGGCGCACCGACGGATGGCAGTGTCTGGATAGAAAATGGGTATGATAATCCTTCTCTGTTGCGGGGCGGTTCTTGGTTCGACAATCCGCATTTCTGCCGTTCCGCTTACCGCAGCAACGACTTCCGCCGCGACGACAGCTACAACTACGGTTTTCGGGTGGTGTGCGGTGCTGGGAGGACTTTGTAACCGTTTTTCTCTTTTTTTCCCTTTTTTTTCCCTCATTCCCTTTTCTGGAATTTTTTGGGGCAAGCTATAGAACAAGTGTATTGGTTTAGGGGTTAATTATCTAGGGTTTGCTGAAAAAGTAGGGTTAGGGATAGGTTATGCCCGAATGCTTCGCCCCTACAGGACGCGATCGCCGCTCAAGATGCAGGGTTAGGGATAGGTTATACTAAATCCGGTTATTAAAAACCGATTATTTATTACCTCTTTTCCCTTTTGCCTCTTGCTTTTTGCCTGTCCTTATAAGTAGCATATACTCAACGGATTTAGTATTAAACTTCCGAAGTAACCGTGAGCGGCGATGCTGTAATCTATCTTCGTGCTTTTTTTTGTGTTAACGGGTTCTTTAAATCCTTTTATAGCAGTTTTCATCAGAATGAGGCATGGGCAAGGGGCTTAAGCCCCTTGTTGGCAAAACTTGTCGATACCTCAGTAACGTGAAAAGCGCTATATAACCCCCTATTATTCGAGTTCTTGAGGTTCAATAACCAACTTAATTCCCTGAATAATTAATTTGATTTTTTCCTGAGAAAGTCTTCCGATAGACTCCGTTAAAAGACGCTTATCAACCGTGAAAACCTGTGAAACATTAACAACACTGGATTCAGGTAAATTCCCTTCACCCTCATTCAATAAAACATTACCAATAGCTTTTGCTCGTCTCAAATTGGTTGTTAATGGACACACAATAACCGTCCCAATTTGTGACTGATTCAGAGCATCATTTTGCACCACAACACAAGGACGAAGATAAGCAGGTTCAGAACCTTGTGGTTCTCCTAAATCAATCCAATAAATCTCACCTTGAAAAATCGTCATATTTACTCAGATAATTGGCGTTGATGATGGCGTATTCCCTCTAACATCAAAGTTTCTGATTCGTCCAATCCATCACTATAAGCTTCATTCCAACTATCTATTAATTGTTGTTTAGTTGTTTTTTGATCATTCAATCCTAATTGTTGATGTAACTGCTCCAATAACCATTTTTTATCTTCAAGAGAACAGTCTCGTAACTTTTGTTCCAGTTCAATAATTTGAGGGGATATCATAAAATTAACTCCATTTAACATTGAGTTATATCATAATTCTAACAACAAAAAAGCACCCCCTCGCGGGAGTGCCTTTTCGTTCAGACTAGGAATTAACCATTGATAGCAGGAGCAGTCAGAGCCAC
>LFEF01038991.1_pt1 | contig 85441 bp, 75 predicted proteins | sample 619371 | NCBI WGS metagenome assembly LFEF01 (sample SAMN03014291, study PRJNA259931) | freshwater metagenome | biome: lake; feature: waterbloom | place: China: Taihu Lake | collected 2006-08 | depth 0 m m
GGAGCCGGATTTGAACCGACGACCTTCGGGTTATGAGCCCGACGAGCTACCAGACTGCTCCATCCCGCGTCTGTGGGGGCGCATTCTACAGCCCGGAGAGGCGATGTCAATCACCTGGGCTGAAAAAAGCTTTTTTCTTCAAATGCTTAGCAATGCCATGGCTTGCGGTGTGCAATCTGGAACAGCGCCATAACAAAAAAGGCCACTCATTTGAGTGGCCTTTCGAATTGGTTGCGGGAGCCGGATTTGAACCGACGACCTTCGGGTTATGAGCCCGACGAGCTACCAGACTGCTCCATCCCGCGAGGCGCATTCTACAGCTTTGAACGCTGCTGTCACGGGTTTATTTCAAATCGCCTGGAAACCAGGCTGGCCTGCCAGGAGCGAAGGGGCAATGGGGCAGGGGAGTCAGGCGAAGCAGCGGGCCGGATGGGGCGGGGCGTCTGCCGTGGCTGGTGCCGCCGGGCGATCCGCAACATGCCCCAGAGCATGGCGAGCGCGACCGAGATCCAGCCCAGTACCATCATCGCAACTATGAGCGCAGGTTCCATCCGGTGCTTCCTCTGTGTAATCGATCATCGTCCTTGAGGTTGTGACCCCGGTGGCGAAAAGCGGTTCCGGAGCGCCATCGGTCGCCAGCCATCGCACTCAAGGCGAGGGCTGCTGCCAAACGTTCAGGCGGACGAATGCGGAGGTACCGGTTATGCGTATTCCAACGACGTTGCTGCTCGCGCTACTCGCTTCCACGGCGGGCGCACAGAGCCTGGAGCTGCCTTTCGCTGGGGTGCCCGTGGCGCAGAACACTGGCGCGCCGGATCGCGGTGCAGCCGGTAACGGTTCGATGGGCATCGGCAGCGGCGTAGAGCATCTCGACGAAGCCGAGCGCACCGATCAGGGCGGTTCCAGGCAGCCATCTGGCGAGCAGCTGGATGATTCGGCCGAGCCCGGTCATGGTGGCAATGAAACCGATATGGAACATCGCCGTCGGCCGAAGCTGGAGAGGCGCAGCGATTAGCGGCTCTCAACCATCAGGAGGTTTCCATGAAATCGATAATTGCCTCAGTGGCAGCACTGGTTCTGCTCAGCTCAGCTGGTGCGTTCGCGGAGTCGTCGGATAAGCAGCACGGCGACCCTCGAGCTTCCGGAGCCGCGGAGGACGCGGTGGATACCATGCCTGCGTCCCCGGAAGAACGCGGCGGCTCCGATGGCGAAAAGGATTCCAGCGAACAGCGCGACAGCGATCTGGGCACCATGGGCACCGGCAATACCGGAACGACGGGTGGCATGGGCGCGACTACCGGGACCGATACCATCGGCGGAACGATAGAGGAATAGGTCGGCCAGCTAGCGCTGATTCATAAAGGCGCGACGCATCCGTACAATGCCGGCCTTTTCATCATGTAGTGACCGGTATGCAGATTGCTTTGGCACCCATGGAGGGGCTGGTCGACGAAATCCTCCGGGACGTCCTCACCCGAATGGGCGGCGTCGACTGGTGCGTGACCGAATTCATCCGCGTGTCTGATCGCCTATTGCCGCAGAGCAGCTTCGGCAAGCTCGCCCCGGAGTTGAAGAACGGTGCGCTCACTCGCGCGGGCACACCGGTGCGCGTTCAGTTGCTGGGTTCGGACCCGATCTGCTTGGCGGACAATGCCGCCTTTGCCTGCACGCTCGGGGCACCGGCCATCGACCTCAACTTCGGCTGCCCGGCCAAGACCGTCAACAAATCCCGTGGCGGTGCGGTGCTGCTGAAGGAGCCGGAGCTGCTGCATGCGATTCTCTGTGAAGTACGCAGTGCCGTGCCGGCGCATATCCCGGTAACCGCCAAGATGCGCCTCGGCTTCGACAGCCCGGACGGCGCACTCGATTGCGCCCGCGCGCTGGTGGCCGGCGGGGCAGAGCAGTTAGTGGTGCACGCACGAACGAAGGTCGAAGGCTACAAGCCGCCTGCGCATTGGGAGTGGGTCGCGCGGGTGCAGGAGATAGTGCCGGTGCCCGTCTATGCCAACGGCGATATCTGGTCGCTGGAGGACTGGCGCCGCTGCCGTGAGGTCAGCGGGGCAGAGGACATCATGCTGGGGCGCGGGCTGGTTTCACGACCGGACCTGGCCCGGCAGATCGCTGCGGCTAAAGCCGGCCAGCAGATCGCGCCGATGAGCTGGGAGGAATTCCGCCCCGTGCTGCTGGATTTCTGGCAGCAAGCGCGGGGAAAGATCGCACCGCGTTATGCGCCGGGTCGGCTCAAGCAGTGGCTGGCCCTGCTGACTCGCAATTATTCGGAGGCGGTGGCGCTGTTCGCCGAGCTGCGTCGGGAAAACGACTGCGCGCGTATCGATGCGATGCTCGGCGTCGATACGCGCGAATTGCGTGCCGCCGCATTGGCCTGAGCCGAATCAACGCCCACCGGCTACATCCAGTAGCGCTCCGCTGGTATAGCTGGCCTGCTCGCTGGCGAGCCAGAGGATGGCTTCGGCGATTTCCTCGGCTTGCCCGCCGCGCCCCATCGGCACACTTGCCTTGACCCGCTCGACACGATCCGGCTCGCCCCCGGCGGCGTGGATATCGGTATGGATCACGCCCGGGCGCACCGCATTGACCCTGATGCCTTCGCTGGCTACCTCTTTGGCCAGGCCCAGGGTCATGCTGTCGATGGCGCCTTTGGCGGCCGCGTAGTCGATGTATTCGCCTGGTGCGCCGAGGCGGGCGGCCACCGAGGACAGGTTGACGATGGCGCCGCCCCTGCCGCCATGGCGCGTCGACATCCGCTTGATCGCCTCGCGTGCGCACAGGAAGCTGCCGATCACGTTGGCGCCCAGTACGCGGGTCCAGCGCGCCGCATCCATCTGTTCCAGGCGCATCTGCTGCTCGAGCATGCCGGCGTTGTTGACCAGCACGTCCAGCCGGCCGAACTCCCGGTCGATGGCTTCGAACATGTGCAGCACCTGGGTCTCGTCAGCGACGTCGGCCTGTACGGCGATCGCCGTCACGCCCAGGCCGCGGACCTGCTCGAGCACCGCGTTCGCGGCGTCCGCGCGCTGGTGATAGTTCAGGCACAAGGCATAGCCCTGTTGCGCCGCCAGTCGTGCAGTGGCGGCGCCGATGCCGCGGCTGGCGCCTGTGATCAGCATGACTCTGGACATGTGCTACCTCTCGTCGCCTGGCTCGTTTGCGGCCTCTTGAAATCCGTTTTTCGGTTCCTATCTACGGCTCAGCGGGATGCCGAAGTCGGGTCCCGCCCGTTTCAACTCGCTGATTTCAGGAGGTTTATCATGAGTTCATTCCCCATGGCCCCTCTGTTCCGGCAATCCGTGGGCTTCGATCGCTTCAACGACCTGTTCGAGTCGGCCTTGCGTAACGACACCGGCAGCTCGTACCCGCCCTACAACATCGAGAAGCACGGCGACGATCAGTATCGCATCGTGGTGGCTGCCGCCGGTTTCCAGGAGTCCGACCTCGATCTGCAGGTAGAGCGTAGCGTACTCACCATTACTGGCGGCCGCCGCGAGAACGAGGCGGAGAATGTCACCTACCTGCACCAGGGCATCGCCCAGCGGGCGTTCAAGCTGTCGTTCCGTCTGGCCGATCACATCGAAGTGAAGGGCGCAGCGCTTAATAGCGGCCTGCTCCACATCGATCTGGTCCGGGTCGTGCCGGAAGAGGCCAAGCCCAAGCGCATCCCGATCAATGCCGACCAGCGACCCGCGCTGGAGGGTTGATCCGCTGACAGGAGAAGGGCGCCGAATGGCGCCCTTTTTCATTCTAGCCAGTCAGTCGCGTTCGGCATCCAGCAGCGCCATGAAGGCCCTGGCCGCATTGGACAGGGTGCGTTCCCTGTGCAGGATGTAGCCGAGCTGTCGTGTCAGCTGGACACCCGGCAAGGGCAGGCTGACCACCTGTTCGTCCAGCATGCGACGTGGCAGCACGCTCCAGGCAATGCCGATGGAGACCATCATCTTGATCGTCTCCATGTAATTGGTGCTCATGGTGATGTTGGGTGTCAGTCCCTCGCGCTCGAACAGGCGCTGGGCGATGTGGTGGGTAAATGTATTGCCGCCCGGGAATACCGCCGGGTGACCGGCGACGTCCGCCAGGGTGATATCCGCCTTGCTGGCCAACGGATGCTCGGGCGCGACGACGAAATCCAGTGGATCGTCCCAGACCTTCACCGCCAGCACCGGCTCGGCGGTCTGTGGCGCCAGGGTGATCACCGCCAGCTCGGCACGGCCGTGCAGTACCTCGTCATAGGCCACTTCCGAATCGAGAAAACGGATATCCAGGCTGACCTGCGGGTGCGCGCGGGTAAAGGCGCGCAACAGAGGCGGCAGCCGATGCAGGCCGATGTGATGGCTGGTCGCCAGGCTCAGCCGTCCGCCAATATCGCCGTTGAGGTTGGTCAAGGCACGGCGGGTGTCGTCCAGTACATTCAGGATCTGGTAGGCGCGGGGGAGCAGGGCGCGGCCAGCTTCGGTGAGACTGACGTCGCGGCCCAGCCGATCGAACAGGCGCACATCCAGCTGTGCTTCCAGCGCGGCGATGCGCTTGCTCACCGCCGGTTGTGTCAGGTGGAGGCGTTCGGCGGCCAGAGAAAAGCTGCGGGTTTCCGCAACTGCAATAAAGGCGTTGAGGTTGGCGAGATCCATGGGAAGACTTCCGGATGGCTGTGAATTCCAGTCAGGAATGCATTGGATGAAAAATATGAATTTGAGTAATTCAATGCAAGCCCCTAGCATCGACCCCATAAGCGCAAGGGCTATTCGCCCCGCATAGAAAGCAGATGAGGAAAAGTCCGATGGCCGGCAAGACGCTCTACGACAAGCTGTGGGAAATGCACGAGGTGAAACGTCGCGATGATGGTTCGTCGCTGATCTACATCGACCGTCACATCCTCCACGAAGTGACGTCGCCGCAGGCCTTCGAAGGGCTGCGCCTGGCCAATCGCAAGCCGTGGCGCATCGACGCCAACATCGCCACCCCGGACCACAACGTGCCGACCACCAAGGGCGAGCGCCAGGGTGGTCTGGAGGCCATTGCCGACGAGGTTTCGCGCATTCAGGTGCAGACGCTGGACGAGAACTGCGACGATTTCGGCATCCTCGAATTCAAGATGAACGACGTGCGTCAGGGCATCGTCCACGTGATCGGCCCGGAGCAGGGCGCGACATTGCCGGGCATGACCGTGGTTTGCGGTGACTCGCACACTTCCACCCACGGCGCCTTCGGTGCTCTGGCCCACGGTATCGGCACCTCCGAGGTCGAGCATGTGCTCGCCACCCAGTGCCTGGTGGCCAAGAAGATGAAGAACATGCAGGTGCGCGTCGAAGGCAAACTGCCGTTCGGCGTCACCGCCAAGGACATCGTGCTCGCCGTGATCGGCAAGATCGGTACCGCCGGTGGCAATGGCCATGCACTGGAATTTGCCGGCAGCGCGATTCGCGACCTGTCCATGGAGGGCCGCATGACCATCTGCAACATGGCCATCGAGGCGGGCGCCCGCGTGGGCATGGTCGCCGTGGACGAGAAGACCATTGCGTACGTCGAAGGGCGGCCTTACGCCCCGAAGGGCGCCGATTGGGACAAGGCCGTGAAGCTGTGGCAGGACTTGGTTTCCGACGACGACGCGGTGTTCGACACCATCGTTGAACTCAAGGCCGAGGACATCAAGCCGCAGGTCAGCTGGGGCACTTCGCCGGAGATGGTACTGGCTGTCGATCAGAACGTGCCGGACCCGGCCGTAGAGGCCGACCCGGTGAAGAAGGATTCCATCACCCGCGCGCTGAAGTACATGGGCTTGCAGGCCAATCAGGCCATTACCGACATTCGTCTGGATCGCGTGTTCATCGGTTCGTGCACCAACTCGCGGATCGAGGATCTGCGCGCCGCAGCTGAAGTCGCCAAGGGGCGGAAGGTCGCCGCGAACGTCAAGCAGGCGCTGGTGGTGCCGGGCTCGGGCCTGGTCAAGCAGCAGGCCGAGGCCGAAGGGCTGGACAAGATCTTCATCGAGGCCGGCTTCGAATGGCGCGAGCCGGGCTGCTCCATGTGCCTGGCGATGAACCCGGACAAGCTTGGCAGCGGCGAGCATTGCGCCTCGACCTCCAACCGCAACTTCGAAGGCCGCCAGGGTGCGGGCGGGCGTACCCACCTGGTCAGCCCGGCGATGGCTGCTGCCGCAGCGGTTACCGGCCACTTCATCGACGTACGCGAATTGATCCAGGCCTGAGGAGACGAGACATGAAAGCCTTTACCCAACACACCGGCCTGGTCTGCCCACTCGATCGCGCCAATGTCGACACTGACCAGATCATTCCGAAGCAATTCTTGAAGTCGATCAAGCGCACCGGCTTCGGCCCCAACCTGTTCGACGAGTGGCGCTATCTGGATGTCGGTCAGCCGAACCAGGATTGCTCGCAGCGTCCGCTGAACAAGGACTTCGTGCTGAACTTCCCGCGTTATCAGGGCGCCAGCGTATTGCTGGCCCGCGAGAACTTCGGCTGTGGCTCCTCCCGTGAGCATGCGCCGTGGGCGCTGGACGAATACGGCTTCCGCGCCATCATCGCGCCGAGCTTCGCCGACATCTTCTACAACAACAGCTTCAAGAACGGCCTGTTGCCGATCGTGCTGAAAGAAGAGGAGGTGGACGAGCTGTTCCAGCAGGCCGAGGCGACCGAAGGCTACCAGCTGACCGTCGATCTGGCTGCGCAGACCGTTACCCGTCCGGACGGCAAGCAATACGGCTTCGAGGTCGATGCCTTCCGCAAGCACTGCCTGCTCAATGGTCTGGACGATATCGGTCTGACCCTGCAGGACGCCGAGGCGATCAAGGCCTTCGAAGTTCGCCACCAGCAGAGCCAGCCTTGGTTGTTCGGCGCGATCAAGTAGTCTGTACGACAAGCAGGGCGGGTTCGGTCTCATCCTGCGGAAAGATCCTCGCAATGGCGCCTCGACTGCTCGGCGCCATCTGGCAACGCAAAAAAGCCGAGGCTGGTGCCGAACGAAAAACCAGGTGGGCTCAGCCCATCGGTGCGCCCTGCCTCGATGTGACCTCTTATAAGGAATAGGAAATGTCCAAACAGATTCTGGTTCTCCCCGGCGATGGCATCGGCCCGGAAATCATGGCCGAGGCGGTCAAGGTGCTGCAGCTGGCCAGTGACAAGTTCGATCTGGGCTTCGAGCTGAGCTATGACGAGCTGGGCGGCGCGGCCGTCGACAAGTACGGTGTGCCGCTGGCCGACGAGACGCTGGAGCGTGCCCGCGCCGCTGACGCCATTCTGCTGGGCGCGGTCGGCGGGCCCAAGTGGGACACCATCGATCCGGCCATCCGTCCGGAGCGTGGTCTGCTGAAGATCCGTTCCCAGTTGTGCCTGTTCGGCAACCTGCGTCCGGCGCTGCTCTATCCGCAGTTGGCCGATGCCTCGTCGCTCAAGCCCGAAATCGTCGCCGGTCTGGATATCCTGATCGTGCGCGAGCTGACCGGTGGCATCTACTTCGGCCAGCCGCGCGAGAGCAAGGTGCTGGAGAACGGCGAGCGCATGGCGTACGACACGCTGCCGTACAGCGAGAGCGAGATCCGCCGCATCGCCAAGGTCGGTTTCGACATGGCCATGGTGCGCAACAAGAAGCTCTGCTCGGTGGACAAGGCGAACGTGCTGGCTTCCAGTCAGCTGTGGCGCGCGGTCGTCGAGGAAGTCGCCAAGGACTACCCGGAAGTCGAACTCAGCCATATGTATGTCGATAACGCGGCCATGCAGCTGGTGCGCGCGCCGAAGCAGTTCGACGTAATCGTCACCGACAACATGTTCGGCGACATTCTGTCGGACGAGGCCTCCATGCTCACCGGCTCTATCGGCATGCTGCCGTCCGCCTCGCTGGATGCCGGCAACAAAGGCATGTACGAACCGTGTCATGGCTCGGCACCGGACATCGCCGGCAAAGGTATCGCCAACCCGTTGGCGACCATTCTTTCCGTTTCGATGATGCTGCGTTACAGCTTCAACCAGGTGGCGGCGGCCGATGCCATCGAACAGGCGGTAAGCGATGTGCTCGATCAGGGCCTGCGTACTGGCGACATCTGGTCCGAAGGTTGTAACAAAGTCGGTACTCAGGCGATGGGTGATGCAGTAGTCGCGGCCCTCGCGAAGTTGTAATCTTTCGGCCCGCCTTAATCTGCGCGGGCCACTTTTTCTATAGGTGTAGTTGCGATGAAACGTGTAGGTCTGATCGGTTGGCGCGGTATGGTCGGTTCCGTGCTCATGCAGCGGATGCTGGAAGAGCGGGACTTCGACCTGATCGAGCCTGTGTTCTTCACCACCTCCAACGTTGGCGGCCAGGGCCCCGATATTGGCAAGGAAACCGCTGCGCTGAAGGACGCCTACAGCATCGACGAGCTGAAAGGTCTCGATGTGATCCTGACCTGCCAGGGCGGCGACTACACCAACGAAGTCTTCCCCAAGCTGCGCGAAGCCGGCTGGCAGGGCTACTGGATCGACGCCGCCTCGGCGCTGCGCATGCAGGACGACGCGGTGATCGTGCTCGACCCGGTGAACCGCCGCGTGATCGACCAGCAGCTGGATGCCGGGACCAAGAACTATATCGGCGGCAACTGCACTGTCAGCCTGGCGCTGATGGGGCTGGGTGGCCTGTTCGAGGCCGGCCTGGTGGAGTGGATGAGCGCCATGACTTATCAGGCGGCGTCCGGTGCCGGCGCGCAGAACATGCGCGAGCTGATCAAGCAGATGGGTGCCATCAATGCGGCGGTGGCCGATGACCTGCTCAATCCCGCCAGCGCCATTCTCGATATCGACCGCAAGGTGGCCGAAACCCAGCGTAGCGAGGCCTTCCCGGTCGACAATTTCGGCGTGCCGCTGGCCGGCAGCCTGATCCCCTACATCGACAAGGAGCTGCCGAACGGGCAGAGCCGCGAGGAGTGGAAGGCACAGGCCGAAACCAACAAGATCCTTGGTCGCTTCAAGAACCCGATTCCGGTCGATGGTATCTGCGTACGTGTCGGGGCCATGCGCTGCCACAGTCAGGCGCTGACCATCAAGCTGAACAAGGATGTGCCGATCTCCGACATCGAGGGGCTGATCAGCCAGCACAACCCCTGGGTCAAGCTGGTGCCCAATCATCGCGACGCCAGCATGCAGGAGCTGAGCCCGGCGGCAGTGACCGGCACGCTGAGCGTTCCGGTCGGGCGCCTGCGCAAGCTGAACATGGGCTCGCATTATCTGGGCGCGTTCACCGTCGGCGATCAGCTTCTGTGGGGTGCCGCCGAGCCTTTGCGCCGCATGTTGCGTATCCTGCTGGAACGTTGATGAGCATTGCTTGAAGTGCCGAAACGCCGCGATTCGTCGCGGCGTTTTCGTCTGCGCAGCGCGCCGCTCGGCGGCGCTGCTTGCAGCGATCAGCCATTTCGCTACAGTGCCCGTCCTGATGCATGGAGAAGATGATGCCCTCGCTTGTCGGAGTTGCGGTTGTAGGAGCGGTCAGCCTGGTAGGTGAGGCCCTAGTCGAAGTGCTCGAAGAGCGTAGATTTCCACTTTCCGAGCTGCACTTGCTGGATAGCGGCGAGGGTATCGGCCACAGCGTGCCGTTCAAGGGACGTAACCTGCGCACCGGCGATGCGGATCGGTTCGATTTCACTCGCGTGCAATTGGTGTTTCTCGTCGGAGCGAGCGATATGGCCGCTCGATGCCGAGTCAGCGCGAAGGCCGCTGGATGCAGGGTCATCGATCTGTCCGCTACGGTCGCGGTCGAGCAGCAGCCTTGTCTGGTGCCGGAGGTCAATGGTGGCCGAGTCGAGGCGATCTCTGATTGCCGCTGCTTCAGCAGCCCGCTGCCGGAGTCGGTCGCTCTCGCGATTGCGTTGGCACCTATCCAGCAGCAGTTGGATCTGCAGCGAGTTACGGTTACGGCTTGCCTGCCGGTCTCCAGTCGCGGTGGTGCGGGTGTCAAGGAGCTTGCGCGGCAGACCAGCGAGCTGCTGAACGCGAGGCCGCTCGAACCGCGGGTATTTGGTCGGCAAATGGCTTTCAATATGCTCGCCCAGGTCGAGGAGCTTGACGGCGCCGGGCATGCCGATCAGGAGCGACGTGTGGCAGCAGAGCTTCGGCAGCTGCTGGGTCTTCCGAAGCTGAAGGTTGCCGCAACCTTCATCCAGGTGCCGGTTTTCTTTGGCGAGAGTCTGGTGGTTTCTCTGCTGGGTGGCGCCGAAGCCGACATGCAATCGTTGACGGCAGCACTGGACGCGGCGCCCGGCATCGAACTGGTCGAGGCTGGTGACTATCCGACCGCGGTCGAGGATGCCGTGGGGCAGGACGTCATTCATGTCGGCCGGGTCCGCCAAGGCACCAGCGATCGGCGTGAAGTCAATTTGTGGATTGTGTCTGATAACGTGCGAAAAGGCGCGGCACTGAATGCTGTGCAGTCCGGTGAGTTGTTGATAAAAGACTATCTGTAAAAGATACTTACTGGAAATTCAAAGAATATTTCTAGCCGATGCGCTGAACGGCTTATCGCTGAAGGGGAGCCACCGCAAGGTGGCGCGGGCAGTGAAATAAGACCCTCTCGTAGTTCGAGAAAAAGATAAACAAGGGATTAAATAATGGTTCGGGTTCGCAATCTGGTGCTGGCAATCGCGGCTGCTACCGCGCTGACTACAGAAATGGCCCATGCGCTTGGGTTGGGAGAGGTCACGCTTCAGTCGTCTTTGAATCAACCGCTGATCGCCGAAATCGAGCTGCTCGATGCCAAAAACCTGGCACCGGGAGAGGTGATTCCGGTTCTCGCCTCGCTTGAGGAATTCAATCGTGCCGGTATTGATCGCCAGTACTTTCTGACCGACCTGAAGTTCACGCCCGTACTGCGTCCAAACGGAAAAAGTGTCATCCAGGTTTCGTCGAGCAAGCCGGTACGCGAGCCATATCTCAATTTTCTCGTAGAGGTCCTCTGGCCTAACGGTCGCCTGCTGCGCGAGTATACGCTGCTGCTGGACCCTCCGCTTTATTCGCCTGAAACTGCTGCCGCTGCTGCGCCGCAGTTGCCTATTTCTGCCCCTGCTCGCGCCGTCGAGCCCGTTCGCACCGCACCGCCTCGTCCGGCAGCCGCACCTGCGGCGCCTGCTACTGGCGTTTCCGTGGCAGCGCCAGCGCAGTCCGGTAGCGAATACAAGGTATCGGCTCGCGATACGCTGTGGGACATCGCGGAGCGTAATCGTCGTAACGGCACGGTCCATCAGACCATGCTGGCGATCCAGGATCTGAATCCGGATGCCTTCATTGGCGGCAATATCAATCGGATGAAGAGCGGGCAAGTGCTTCGTCTGCCTGATGCAGAGCAGATATCCCGCCGTTCGCAAGCTGAAGCGATCACCCAGGTCGCCGAGCAGAACGCTGCCTGGCGTCAGAGCCGAGGAGGCGCTGTAGCAGGTGCTCGTCAACTGGATGCGACCCGTCGCACCGAGGCCGGTGCTGCGCCCTCCCGTAGCGACTCCGGAGACAACCTCCGTCTTGTGGCTGCTGATGCCGGGAAGTCGACGGCAGGATCCGAAACCGGCTCTGCCGATGGTGGTAAGGCGCTTCGTGACAAGCTTGCGGTAACTCAGGAAAGCCTCGATTCCAGCCGGCGTGAGAATGACGAGCTGAAAGATCGGTTGAATGATCTGCAAGGGCAGCTGGAAAAACTGCAGCGGCTCATGCAGCTTAAAGATGATCAGCTGGCCAAACTGCAGGCGCAGCTCGGTGTGGAAGGGCAGGTTCCGGCCGCGTCCGGTGCCGAGAATGCCGGTCAGGCTGAGCCGTCTGCTGGCGCGCCGTCTGAAGGCGGTGCCGCTAACGAAAGCGCCGCACCTGATGAGCCGTCGGCTGGCTCGGGCACAGGTCAGCAAGACTCTGCGCCAGTCGCCGCGCCTGCCCCCGCTGAGCGTCCTGCGGCGGCGCAGCCGGCTGCCAAGCCCGCCGCGCCGGCCAGACCGGTCGCCCCCGCGGTAGAGCCTGAGCCTCGCGGGCTGATCGACGACCTGCTTTCGAACACCCTGCTGCTCGGCGTGGTCGGCGGTAGCGCACTGTTACTGCTGCTGTTGGGGCTCATGGCCTTGTCACGTCGTAACGCGATGAAGGAAGCCGAACTGCAGGAAAGCCTGTTGGCTGAAGAGGCTGTCGAAGACCTGCGCGTCGGAACGCCTGCTTTCGTCGATATCGGACAGGAGCATCCAGAGCCCGCCCCCTTTTCCGGCTCCGCCAGCACTGCGTCGGACGAGCTGACGTCTACCACTGGGGATGCCTTGGCCGAGGCTGACATCTATATCGCATATGGCCGCTTCAATCAGGCTGCCGAACTCTTGCAGAACGCACTCAATGACGAGCCGCACCGACGCGACCTGCGCCTGAAGCTCATGGAGGTCTACGCAGAGCTTGGCAATCGCGATGGTTTCGCTCGTGAAGAAAGCGAACTGCGCGAAATCGGCGGGGCTGCCGGCGAAGTCGAGCAGCTCAAGCAGAAGTACCCAGCCATGGCCGCTGCGCTGGCAGGTTCGGCAGTTGCGGCTGCGGCTGCTCATAAGAATGTGGATAGCCTCAGTCTTGATGACCTGCAGCTTGACGAGCCTGTTGCGCCGGCCGCAGGGCAGGATCTGGATGATGCCTTCGACCTCAGCCTGGATGATCTGGATATCGATCTGAATAACGAGCGTCCTACGGCGGTACCGGCTGACGACTCGCTGAACTTCGATGACCTGATGCTGGATGAGACTCCTGTCGAGCGGAACGAGTCGCCAGCTACAAGTGACTTCTCTTTCGAACTCGATCAGGGCGAAAGCCTGCAGGAAACTTCGCAGGAGAATATCTCCGACTTCTCCTTCGATCTCGAGGCTGAGAAAAGCACGCCGGCCGATAGCGAGTTTTCGCTGACTCTCGACGACGAGCCGACCGAAGCACCCACGGCTTTCGATGGTGACGATCTCGATTTCGAACTGGCCGAGCCGGTCAACACGAACACGCCTGAGCAGTTGCCGGAAGATTTCGATATTTCCCTGGACGAGCCTGAGGTGGAAGCTCAACCCCAGAGTTTTGCCGAGCAGTTGAATGTGGTCGAAGCTGAGCTGGATGATCTGTCCAATGATCTGAGCGAACCAACTCCGGTGCCAGCTGCGACGAGCGCTGCAGGCGGTGCGGACGATGACTTCGACTTCTTCTCCGATACCGATGAGACCACCACCAAGCTGGATCTTGCCCGCGCTTACATCGACATGGGGGATGCCGAAGGTGCTCGCGATATTCTGGACGAAGTGATTTCCGAGGGTAGCGACGTGCAACAGCAAGAGGCGCGCGAGATGCTCGCCAAACTAGCCTGATCATGAACCAAGCAGTACCCGAAACGGCAGCCGAAATGGCTGCCGTCGGCGTTTCCAGAATAGCTCTCGGTGTCGAGTACAAAGGATCCCGTTATCGCGGGTTCCAACGCCAGCGCGCCGGTGTGCCTTCCATTCAGGAGTCGCTGGAGAATGCCTTGACCAGAGTCGCCGGCGGGCATCCCGTTACGCTCAGTTGCGCCGGCAGAACCGATGCGCTGGTGCATGCCAGCGGCCAGGTGGTGCATTTCGACACCCCGGTAGAACGGAGCATGCACGCCTGGGTAATGGGGGCGAACATGAACCTGCCGCCCGACATCAGCGTGACCTGGGCCAAGAAGATGCCCCCGCATTTTGATGCGCGTTTCAGCGCAATGGCCCGTCGTTACCGCTATGTGATCTATAACGATCAGATTCGGCCGGCGCATATGGCGGAAGAGGTCACCTGGAACCATCGCCCGCTGGATATCGAGCGGATGCGTGCCGCCGCGGCAGCGTTGGTTGGCACGCACGATTTCAGTGCGTTTCGTGGGCGGCAATGTCAGGCCAAGTCGCCGATCAAGACCATTCATCATCTCGAGTTGCTCCAGTTCGGACGGCTCATCGTGATCGACGTACGCGCGAACGCGTTCCTTCATCACATGGTGCGTAATTTTGCCGGTGTGCTGATGACCATCGGGGCAGGCGAAAGGCCGGTGGAGTGGGCTGCGCAAGTGCTGGAGTCGCGAGTTCGACGCACAGGCGGCGTAACTGCTCATCCCTACGGCCTTTATCTGGTCGAGGTCGATTATCCGGCAGAGTTCGAACTACCTGAACGCTACCTCGGTCCGCATTTTCTTTCCGGCTTGCCAGATGTGCGGCCCTGATGGAAGAGGGCTCCGCAGCATTCGCTTGCAGCTGGCAGGTCTTTTGTTACCATCCGGTTTCCCTGTAGATAGGTAAGCTCCTTTGCCAGTCGTTCGCAGCAAGATTTGCGGCATAACCCGGGTTGAAGATGCGCTGATCGCGGCCAAGGCCGGCGCCGATGCCATCGGGCTGGTTTTCTATGGCAAAAGCCCGCGTGCGGTCAGCCTGCAGCGTGCGCGCGAGATCGTTGCCGCGTTGCCCCCATTCGTCACGACGGTAGGTCTGTTCGTGAACGCCAGTCGTTGTGAAATCAACCAGATTCTCGACGCCGTTCCGCTGGATATGCTGCAGTTCCATGGCGATGAGTCACCGGCACAGTGCGAAGGGTTCCACCGGCCGTGGTACAAGGCGTTGAGAGTAGGCGGCGGAGAGGATATAGCCGCGCAGGTGGCGCTCTATGCCAACGCCAGTGGCATTCTCCTCGATACCTTTGTCGCCGGTGTTCCTGGGGGCACGGGAGAGTGCTTCGATTGGTCGTTGATCCCGCCGAACTTGTCCAAGCCGCTGATTCTGGCCGGAGGGTTGACGGCGGATAACGTCGAACAGGCCATTGCCCAGGTTCGACCGTACTCGGTGGATGTCAGCGGTGGGGTGGAGGCGAGCAAGGGCATCAAGGATGCCGTCAAGGTTGAAACGTTTGTCAGGCGTGTGCGCTCGGTCATGTGACGCCTGACCAGCCGGGGCCGTCCAGTAACGAGTCGCCGGTGGACCGGCACCGTTTCGCTGATTCATCTCCCCACGGGCGGTAATCAGGTTTTTGCGGCTGCGCCTCCAGGCGCGTCCGATGAGCGATCAGGAGAGCAGCAAGCCTCCGATCGCAAAACGATCAATCTGCCTGCAGCGCGTGTGCGCTCGGGACTGAAGCTTTGGAGAACAAGAGCATGAGCAACTGGCTGGTAGACAAACTGATCCCTTCGATCATGCGCTCGGAGACGCAGAAGAGTTCGGTACCCGAAGGCCTCTGGCACAAATGCCCCTCCTGCGAGGCGGTACTGTACCGCCCCGAGCTGGAGAAGACCCTCGATGTATGCCCCAAGTGCCAGCATCACATGCGCATCGATGCGCGTACCCGACTCGACATCTTCCTCGATGCCGACGGCCGCGAAGAGATCGCTGCGGAGCTTGAGCCGGTCGACCGTCTGAAGTTCCGCGACAGCAAGAAGTACAAGGATCGTCTGTCTGCAGCGCAGAAGCAGACGGGGGAGAAGGACGCCCTGATCGCCATGAGCGGCAAGGTCCTCAACGTTCCGGTAGTGGCTTGCGCGTTCGAGTTTTCCTTTATGGGCGGCTCCATGGGTGCAATCGTGGGCGAGCGCTTCGTGCGCGCCGCTAACGTCGCTCTGGAAAAGCGCTGCCCGCTGGTGTGCTTCTCCGCCTCAGGCGGCGCACGCATGCAGGAGGCGCTGATCTCGCTGATGCAGATGGCCAAGACCTCCGCGGTCCTGGCACGCATGCGCGAGGAAGGCTTGCCGTTCATTTCCGTGCTGACCGATCCGGTCTACGGCGGCGTTTCCGCCAGCCTGGCGATGCTTGGTGACGTGATCGTGGCGGAGCCTAAGGCCCTGATCGGCTTCGCGGGTCCGCGAGTAATCGAGCAGACTGTGCGCGAGAAACTGCCGGAAGGCTTCCAGCGCAGCGAGTTTCTGCTTGAACACGGTGCGATCGATCTGATCATTCCCCGTGCCGAGCTGCGTAGCCGCCTCGCTCGCCTCTTGGCCCAGATGCAGAAACTGCCGACGCCGGTAGAGACATCTCAGGTAACGGCCAAGGCATGACCAGCCGGAGCCTGGCCGACTGGCTCGCGTACCTGGAACAGTTGCACCCGACCGCCATCGACATGGGCCTCGATAGGGTTCGCGCGGTGGCGGCCAGGATGGCCATGACACGGCCGGCCCCTCTGGTGGTCACGGTCACTGGCACCAACGGCAAGGGCTCCACCTGTGCCTTCATCGCCTCGTTGCTGAATGCTCAGGGGCTGAAAATTGGCAGCTACAGCTCCCCCCACCTGTTGCGCTACAACGAGCGTGTCCTGCTGAGTGGTCGTGAAGCGAGCGACGCAGAGCTTTGCGAAGCGTTTGCCGTGGTCGAAGCGGCTCGTGGCGAGATTTCCCTTACCTATTTCGAAATGGGCACGCTGGCGGCGTTCTGGCTGTTCGAGCGTGCCGGGCTGGATGCCGTAGTGTTGGAGGTGGGGCTCGGCGGGCGGCTGGATGCCGTCAATATCGTCGATGCCGATCTGGCGGTGATCACCAACATCGGCCTGGATCATGCCGACTGGCTGGGCAATAGCCGCGAGAGCGTCGCGTACGAGAAGGCCGGTATCCTCCGCGAGGGCAAGCCCGCGCTCTGTGGTGACCTGGATCCACCACAGCCATTGCTGGACCATGCCAATTCGCTGAGTGCCCCCCTGCTGCTGCGCGGGCGAGATTTCGATCTGGCGATGGGGGCACGGGATTGGCATTGGCGGGGCGTCGACGCCGCTGGCGCGCCGCTGGAACTACACGGCTTGCCGATGCTCACCTTGCCAATGGAGAACGCGGCGTTAGCGTTGCAGGCCTACGCAATGCTCGGTCTGCCGTGGGACCCGGCAAGGCTGGCCCGCGCGCTTCTGCAGACTCGGGTCGTGGGGCGTCTCGATAGCCGACAGGTCCTCTGGAATGGTCGGCGGATTGCGCTGTTGCTGGACGTTGGCCATAACCCGCATGCCGCAGCCTTTCTCGCGCAACGTCTCGAACAACGGCCGGTCGTTGGGACAAGGCGGGCGGTCTTCGGGTTGCTGGCAGACAAAGACCTGACGGGCGTGCTCGATGCCCTGGCGCCATCGATTTCGGATTGGGCGGTGGCCCCGTTGCCTACGCCGCGGACGCAATCGGCTACACAGTTGGCTGCCGCACTGCTTGAGCGCGGTGCATCGGTCAGCGAGTATGCAACTATCGAGCAAGCACTCGATGCTCAGTGCGCCAGGGCGGAATCGGTCGACGAGATACTGGTTTTCGGTTCGTTCTACTGCGTGGCCGCGGCACTCGAGTGGCTGGAACAACAGGTAGGGGATGGTGGACATGGCACTGCTGGATAAAGGATTGCTGCAACGCATGGTCGGCGCGCTGGTGCTTATAGCGATCGCGGTCATATTCGTGCCGATGCTGTTCAATCGGCAGGACGACCTGCGGCATGTCACCGTTGATGCGCCCAGCATTCCAGCTGCACCAGTGGTGGCGGAGATCGAAATGGAGTCGGTCGACGTTCCGGAACCGCAGTCCGTACCCGAAGGCTTCGAGATCATCGAAGAAGGCGCCGAGCCGGACGCCGCGCCGCCTGCCGTAGCATCGGCTCCAGCACCCATCGAGCCCGTCGCGCCGACAGCCTCCGCGCCAGCGACGCCCGAGCAGCCAGCACCAGCGAAGACCGAGCCACCGGTTGCGGAGCCGCGGCTCGACAACAATAACCTGCCTGTCAGCTGGTCGATTCAGCTGGCCAGCCTGTCGAATCGGGCCAGCGCGGAGAGTCTGCAGCAGACGTTGCGCTCCCAGGGCTACAACGCCTACATCCGCACGGCGGACGGCATGAATCGTGTGTTTGTCGGGCCGCTCGTGGAGCGCAGCGAAGCGAACAGGCTTCGCGATGTGTTGCAGCGCCAGCAGAAGCTGGACGGTTTCGTGGTGCGCTTCAAACCTGAAGGAAGCTGACTCGCTGAGCGGCTGGTCAGGCAGCGGATGGCCAGCCGCAGTTGTCCTCTCATCGCCGGGTCACTGGCGCGTACCCCTGGCGCTTGCGCTCTGCTAAAATGCGCCGCCTTTTCCTCCTTGCAGAAAACATCGTGGCATTCACCTGGGTCGATTGGGCCATCATCGCCGTCATTGCCGTTTCCAGCCTCATCAGCCTGAAGCGCGGCTTCGTCAAGGAGGCGCTTTCGCTGCTGACCTGGATCATCGCTGGCGTGGTTGCCTGGATGTTTGGTGGTGCGTTGTCCCACCACCTCGCTGAGTACATCAGCACACCGTCGGCCCAGGTGATCGCGGCCTGCGCGCTGTTGTTCGTGGCGACCCTGCTGGTCGGAGCGCTGGTGAATTTTCTGATCGGCGAGCTGATCAGGGTGACCGGTCTGTCGGGGACCGACCGGTTCCTCGGCATGGTATTCGGTGCTGCACGCGGTGGCCTCTTGATTGTGGTGCTCGCCGGCTTGCTGAGTCTCGGACCGGTGGAGCAGGACCTGTGGTGGCGCGAATCGGCATTGTTGCCACACTTTCTCCTGATCGCCGATTGGTCGAAGAACCTGATTCTCGGATTCAGCGGGCAATGGTTCGCTGGGTCGCTCAACCCGCCGGGTTGAGGTCTTTCGTTTACGGATGCTCGGCCTGCCGCGGTATCCGGTCTGCCTGTAATAACTGAGAGGTTCCTTGCATGTGTGGCATTGTCGGCATCGTCGGTAAGTCGAACGTCAATCAGGCGCTGTATGACGCGCTTACCGTACTGCAGCACCGCGGCCAGGACGCAGCCGGTATCGTGACCAGCCACGATGGGCGGCTGTTTCTGCGCAAGGACAACGGCCTGGTGCGCGATGTGTTCCAGCAACGCCACATGCAGCGCCTGGTCGGCAACATGGGCATCGGTCATATCCGCTATCCCACGGCTGGTAGTTCGAGCTCGGCCGAAGCGCAGCCGTTCTATGTGAACTCGCCGTACGGCATCACGCTTGCGCATAACGGCAACCTGACCAACGTCGACCAGCTGACCAAGGAAATCTACGAGTCGGACCTGCGCCACGTGAACACCAGCTCCGACTCGGAGGTGCTGCTCAACGTGTTCGCCCACGAACTGGCCGTACGTGGCAAGCTGCAGCCGACAGAAGAGGACGTCTTCGCCGCCGTCAGCAAGGTCCACGAGCGTTGCCGCGGTGGCTACGCCGTGGTGGCGATGGTGACCGGTTATGGCATCGTCGGGTTCCGCGACCCGAATGCAATTCGCCCGATCGTTTTCGGCCAGCGCCACACCGACGAAGGCGTCGAGTACATGATCGCTTCGGAAAGCGTGTCGCTCGATGTGCTCGGCTTCACCCTGATTCGCGACCTGGCACCTGGCGAGGCGGTGTACATCACCACCGACGGCAAGCTGTTCACCCGCCAGTGCGCCGATGCACCGAAGCTTGCACCTTGCATCTTCGAGTACGTCTACCTGGCGCGCTCCGACTCCTTGATGGACGGGGTTTCGGTGTACAAGGCTCGTCTGCGCATGGGCGAGAAGCTGGCCGACAAGATTCTGCGCGAGCGTCCGGACCATGACATCGATGTGGTCATCCCGATTCCGGATACCAGCCGCACCGCGGCGCTGGAGCTGGCCAATCGGCTCGGTGTGAAGTTCCGCGAAGGCTTCGTCAAGAATCGCTACATCGGCCGCACCTTCATCATGCCCGGGCAGGCGGCGCGCAAGAAGTCGGTGCGCCAGAAGCTCAATGCCATCGATCTGGAGTTTCGTGGCAAGAACGTCATGCTGGTGGATGATTCCATCGTGCGCGGCACCACCTGCAAGCAGATCATCCAGATGGCTCGCGAAGCCGGCGCGAAGAACGTCTACTTCTGTTCGGCGGCGCCGGCGGTGCGTTATCCCAACGTCTATGGCATTGACATGCCCAGCGCCCACGAGCTGATCGCCCACAACCGCACCACCGAGGAGGTGGCCGAGCTGATCGGGGCCGACTGGTTGGTCTATCAGGATCTCGAGGATCTGATCGATGCGGTGGGTGGCGGCAAGGTGAAGATCGAGAACTTCGATTGTGCGGTGTTCGACGGTAACTACATCACCGGCGACATCGATGAGGCCTATCTGCACAAGATCGAACAGGCGCGCAATGACCTGAGCAAGGCCAAGACCAATGCCGTCAGCGCGATCATCGATCTGTACAACAACTGATTCATGCCGGCACGCCAAGCGGTGCCGGCTGAGGTAAGACTATGACCATCGAATGGGAAGCCGGACGGCTTGATAGCGAGCTCGACGGGGTCGGGCTCGACACCCTGGCCGTGCGCGCTGGTCAACGCCGTACGCCGGAAGCCGAGCATGGCGAGCCGCTGTTCTTCACGTCCAGCTACGTGTTCCGCAGCGCCGCCGATGCGGCCGCGCGTTTTGCCGGTGATGTACCGGGCAATGTCTATTCGCGCTATACCAACCCGACAGTGCGGGCCTTCGAAGAGCGTATCGCTGCGCTGGAAGGTGCCGAGCAGGCGGTCGCCACTGCCTCAGGAATGGCAGCGATCCTCGCCACGGTGATGAGCCTGTGTTCGGCGGGCGACCATGTGCTGGTATCGCGCAGCGTGTTCGGGGCCACCGTCTCGCTGTTCGAGAAGTACTTCAAGCGCTTCGGGGTGCAGGTCGATTACGTCCCGCTCACCGACTTCGCCGCATGGGATTCGGCGTTCAAGGAAAACACCAAGCTGGTATTCGTCGAATCGCCGTCCAATCCGCTGGCTGAGCTGGTGGACATCGCCGCGCTGGCGCACCTCTGCCACGGCAAGGGCGCCATGCTGGCGGTGGACAACTGTTTCTGCACGCCAGTGCTACAGCAGCCGCTGAAACTGGGGGCCGATATCGTCATCCACTCGGCGACCAAGTACATCGACGGCCAGGGCCGCTGCCTTGGCGGTGTGGTTGCCGGGCGCAGCGAGCAGATGAAGGAAATCGTCGGCTTCCTGCGTACCGCCGGGCCGACGCTCAGCCCATTCAATGCCTGGGTGTTTCTCAAGGGGCTGGAAACCCTGCGCCTGCGCATGCAAGCTCATTGTGCCAGCGCTCAGATACTGGCCGAATGGCTGGAACAGCAGCCGGGCGTCGAGCGGGTGTTCTACGCTGGCCTGCCGAGCCATCCGCAGCACGAGCTGGCCAAGCGGCAGCAGAAGGGCTTCGGCGCGGTGCTGAGTTTCGAGGTGGTTGGAGGGAAGGAGGGCGCTTGGCGTTTCATCGACGCCACCCGGCTGATTTCGATCACCGCCAACCTGGGCGACAGCAAGACCACCATCACCCATCCCGGCTCGACCACCCATGGTCGACTTTCGGCCGAGGATCGCGCGACGGCGGGCATCCGCGATAGCCTGATCCGCGTCGCGGTTGGGCTGGAAGATGTCGACGATCTCAAGGCCGATCTGGCCCGCGGATTGGCCGCGCTCTGAGCCAATGATTTCTCAGCGGCAGCCGTTGGGCTTCCGCTGAGGGTTGTCTCATCTCCCGCACGAGCGTTCAACGTTACCAGGCATCGTCATTACTGACGTAGGTCGATGGCCGGCGCAGGCTCGCCTCGACCATCGAACAGCTGGGTGGGGTTGGCCGGAAGGATGGTCGGACTGGCCGAATCGGTCTCGATCACCCGGATGTCGCTGTACTTCTTCCCCGACAGCGCGGCAAGGCCGGCGCGATCGCGAATAACCGTGGGCCGCAGGAACACCATCAGGTTGCGCTTGATGTGGGTTTCCTGGGTCGAGCGGAACAGCCCTCCTAGCAGTGGGATGTCCCCAAGCAGCGGCACCTTGGAGTTGGTGCGGGTGACATCGTCCTGAATCAGGCCGCCAAGCACGATGACCTGGCCATCCTCGGCGAGGATGGTGCTTTTGATTGCGCGCTTGTTGGTCACCAGGTCGACTGCCTGGGCGGTCAGGCTGGCGCTGGGAGCGATGGAGGAAATCTCCTGCTCGATCTGCAGGCGCAGGGTCGCGCCTTCGTTGATGTGTGGCGTGACCTTCAGCGTGACACCGATATCCTGGCGCTCAATGGTGGTGAAGGGGTTGTTAGCGCCCGCCGCGTCGGTGGTGTACGAGCCGGTCTGGAACGGGACGTTCTGGCCGACAAGGATTTCCGCTTCCTGGTTGTCCAGGGTTAGCAGGCTCGGCGTCGAGAGCAGGTTGCTCTTGCTGTTGGACGACAGTGCAGTGATCAGCGCGCCGAAGCTGCGCGTGCCGACGCCGATGATGGCGCCGTCGGGCAGGTTGTTGGGAATTTCATTTTCGTTGATCGCATTGAGCACGCTGCCGACGGAAATGCCGGTGTTGCCGAAATTTACCCCGCCCGCGCCACCCGTGCTGCCGCGCGCATCGATGGCCCACTGCACGCCCAGGGCATCGGTAATGTCACCGGACACCTCGACGATTGCCGCCTCGACCATGACCTGGGCGCGTGGAATGTCCAGCTGTCGGACGATGCTTTCCATGGTGCCGATCAGCTCCGGGTCGGCGAGCAGTACCAGTGCGTTCAGGCTCTCATCGGCACGGATGAGGATGTTCTGTGGGCGGCTGGTCGTGGCTTCGCCGCCTTCGGGGTTCTTCAAACCTTCCGATATGTCGCCCAGGGTCTCGGCCAGGGATTTGGCGTCGTTGTGGCGCAGCCGGATGACGCGCGTGTTGGCCGAACGGGTGGTGGGTGTGTCGAGGGTCTGCGCGAGCGCCGCGAGCTTGCTGCGCGCCTCGCTGGGGCCGATGAAGATCAGGCGGTTGGTGCGTGAGTCGGCGATGATCTGCACGCCAGCAGTGGACTTCGCTTCGCCGCGTACCAGTGAGTTGCGCAGGACCTCGGCTATGTCCACCGCCCAGCCGTGCTGCAGGTTCAGCACGCCGTAATCGTTGCTTTCAGCTCGGTCGAGCTGGCGCACCAGATCCTGGATACGAGCGATGTTGGCGCTGCGGTCGCTGATGATCAGTGCGTTTGCCGAAGATACGGCCGCGAGGTGACCGTACTGCGGCACCAGGGGACGGATCAGCGGAATGAGTTCCGCAGCTGAGGTGTGCTGCACCTGGATAACCCGTGTTTCCAGCTGATCGCCACCGCTCGGGCCGCTGCCGGCCTCGGCCTTGGCTTCGGCATTGGGCACTACCCGTGCTACATCACCCTGGGTGAGCACGCTGAATCCATGGGTGGCCATGACGGAGAGGAAGAGCTGATATACCTCGCTCAGCGACAGCGTGGCGTTCGACACCACGCTGACCTGGCCCTTCACGCGCGGATCGACGATGAACGTCTGGCCGCTGAGCTGGCTGATCTGATCGATGAAGGCGCGTATGTCGGCGTCCTTGAGATTGATCGTCCAGCCATCTTGGCGAGTATTGCTGGGCTCGATGCCGGGTTCGGCGGCCAGCAGGGGCAGGGGGGCGGCCAGCAGGCTGGTGGCGATTAGGGCAAGCAACGGGCGCGAAAAAGGCTTCGACATCGGTCAATCGTCTTCCATGGGCTGGTCGTTGGAGGGTGCGGCATCCGGCTGGTTCACGGCTTCTTCCAGCTGCTGGCGCAGGGCGTCCATCTGTTGCTGCATCTGCTGTGTCTCCTCGTCCTGCGGTTCGGCATAGGGGACCTCATCCTGATAGGACACGTCGGCCGGCTCGTCCGGAATGTAGCTTGGCGAGCGCACCTGTGGGAAATGGAGCACCTCGACGGTACCGTTGCGCAGCAATTCGACGCGATCAGGGAACACCCGATGCAGACTGACGCCGCTGCTGAGTTCCTCGCCTTGCCAGTACAGCCGCGGTGGCTGGCCATCGACCTGGACGATGGCGCTGGAGCGCTGCGGCTCGGCATGGACGAAACTGCCGCGTAGCGTGAATCCGCTCGCCGCTGCGGTTGGCGTATAGGTTTCGGAGGCGGCGGTGGTGCCAAAGAGGATTTCAAGTCGCTGCATGTCGGGCCTGCCCAGGGTAGCGGCCTGATCTTCATAAAGGTCGGCAGGTGCCGGGGCGCGGGTCAACTGGACCCATTGCTCGATCTGGGTCGCCAGATAGAAGGCGAACAGGCAGAGAAGCACGGCGCTGAAAAACAAAGGGACGTAGCGGCGGTAACTGTGAAGTTTTCCCGGCAGTGGCAAGCGAAATACTCCGTGGCGCTTTTGTTGTTCGGTTCCCTGTACGCAGGTTGCCTCTGTCAGGCGTTACAGCATTTCTAGAACACTTTCGGCACTGGCGCAGCGAATTTGCCTGCACGTGCGACGACTCGATGATGGGCCGCCAAGATTACAAAGCGAGGTGGCAGCTCCTGTTGACCACGGTTCAGTAAAAAAAATTCAATGCTGTTGTTGACTTAGCTTAGGGGGGTGAGTAAATTGCGCGCCTCGCAAGGCGATCGGCTGATTAGCTCAGCTGGGAGAGCACCTGCATCACACGCAGGGGGTCGGCGGTTCGATCCCGTCATCAGCCACCAACCTTTGTGAGATTACGGACGAAAGTCCGGCCGACGCGCAGCGGTAGTTCAGTCGGTTAGAATACCGGCCTGTCACGCCGGGGGTCGCGGGTTCGAGTCCCGTCCGCTGCGCCATACATCGCCACCTTTCGACTGAAGGTGGAACAAGGAAAGCTGCCAAGGGCAGCTTTTTTTGTGCCCGCTGCTTGGCCCTTGGAAGTCAACACGAATGCCGCTTCGTAGGAGGCGGCTGCAACGTCGTCGCCCTTCATTCCTGTTCCGGCATTTCATCCGATAGCCATCGCCGCGGCCCCGTACCGCTATCACCGGCCGAGTCGTTCGGATTGGCGAGCTTGCAATGCTGCAGCGAGAGGCAACCACAACCGATGCAGTGGTCCAGATCCATGTCGAGTCGTTGCAGTTCATTGATGCGCTGCGCGACCTGCTGCTTCCAGCCGCGAGAAAGCGCCTGCCAATCATCGTTGGTTGGCAGTTTGTCGGTGGGAAGGCGCGCAAGCTGCTTGCCGATCTCATCGAGCGAATAGCCTATCTTCTGCGCGAAGATGATGAAGGCCACTCGGCGTAGCGTCGAGCGTGGGAAGAATCGCCGGCTGCTGCCTTGACGCGAAGAGCTGATCAATCCGAGCGATTCGTAATAGCGAAGTGCAGACGCCGCCACGCCGCTGCGTTTGGTGATTTCACCGATCGGTAGCAAAGGATCCTTCTTGAACGCTTGTCCAGGCATCCGTTGGTCTCCCTGATTCGACAGACGAAGGTACGTTTGGGCTGGGGAAGAGCAGGGCATCGCCAAGATCGAGAGCCCGTGTCGGGCTATTTACGGAAAACTGGCAATGCGTGTCATGGCGGCAAATCATCCAAACAGAAGCGGGTACAGCGACAGCACCAGCATCATCGCCATCGATACGTTGAATACCCGCAGGTGTCGCAGGTCGGTCAACCAACGGCGTAGGGCCGTGCCGAACGTAACCCAGACCGTCACGCTAGGGGCGTTCACCAGCGCGAACAGCAGGGCGAGCAACACGACCGCCTGCATGCCGCCCCCGGTGGGCAAATACGCCGTGATGGCCCCGATCGCCATGATCCATGCCTTGGGATTGACCCATTGAAAGCCTGCTGCTTTCCAGAACCCGAACGGCCGGCCGTTGGGGGAAGCGTCCTGCATCGGCGCGGCCGTCGCGATCTGCCAGGCCAGGTACAGCAGGTAAGCGCCGCCCACGATGCGCAACGCGGCGTACAGCGAGGGATAGTCTTCGAAAAGACGCCCCAGACCCGCGCCCACTCCCACCACCATCACACCGAAGCCGATACTGATCCCTAGGACATGGGGCAGGCTGCGTACGAACCCGTAGTTCACCCCGGAGGCCAGCAGCATGGTGTTGTTCGGGCCAGGAGTGATGGAGGTCACGAAGGCATAGGTGATGAAGGCAAGCAGGGTCTCTGGCGGCATGGGTCCTCCCGGTGCTGTCGACTGGCAGCGGTGTGCTTTCGGCTGGCAGGCATGAGCCAGGAAGTTTCTGCCATCGGGTAACCGTGATCCATGTACAGCCGTCATCGAATCGACCCGGTCAGTGGTCCCGCGGCCCTTGTGATTGCGGGTGACGGTGGGGCTCAAGGTTCAAGCTCACCGTTGCTCCCGGTCGGGGCTGTGCCACGTCATGTCGATATGGGTTTTCCCGCCTTGCGACGTGATGAACCCGAGGCGCTCGTAGAAGCGCCTTGCCGCCACGTTCGTCCTGAAGACGCTGAGCTCGATGGGCATATCACGCGCGGCCGCCTTCGCCTGGAGCTGGACCAAGAGGCGAGTACCGACCCCGCGGCCTTGAAGCACAGGCAGTAGAGCAATGTTGCGCAGGTAGATCCGCTCTGCTTGATCCTGTACCTGCAGGTAGCCCGTGAGCTCGTTGTCCACTTGCAGCACCCAGGTGCTGGCTGTGGCCATCTCTTCGAGGAAGTTGGCGCGTTGCCAGCGCTCGTCCCATCCCCAGATCCGGGCGATGTGGGGCAGGAACACGGCCCGGTGGATCTCGAACAGCTCGAGCAGATCACTGCAGGCGGCTCGACGAAGTCCCACCCGACTCATTTGTGGCAACGAACAGCTGTGCAATGGGCCATGCGTGTCTGCTTCACTCTGGTCGATCGTGGTGCCCGGCCGTCCTGGGCCCTGCCCAGCACCAGCGGAGTCGGTATGGCGGTGGTCTGTGTAGCCGACCGGTTTGCCTGCATCCAACGAGAGCTCATTGAAAAGGCACATGGGCTTCTGGTCCTGTTCTGCGCGGAGTTGAAGGTGTCGCCATGAGCGAGCGACAGACGCAACGAACTCTAGAAGTTCAAGCGAACTTGAGGTCAATAGAGGGAGTGATGTTTTTCGGGTACTGAGTCTATGAGACCGAGTGCCGTCGTTTCGCGGCGGAGGTGCAATGGCTCGCAATGGAATTCCGTCCATGGCTCAATGCAGGCGATGGTGAGCATCGCCCAAGCTCTGATGCGCGGCAGCTGACGGTCAATGCGCTGCGCGCCTGCCGAGAAGGCCGAGGTCATCTCGACGTGAGGTGATCGGCATGCCATCGATCCATGCCCCAGGGCGCGTGAGTTAGTCGGTGCTTTCCGGCACGTAGATCATGCGTCCATCGTTCAGTTGGTATGTGACGCCTGCCTTGGAGCCTTGCCCCTCGCCGATCTCGCCGCTGGACTGGTACTGCTTCAGTTCCTTTCCGTCCTTGATCAGCATGCGCATGTTCGCTTCGCCCGGATTCTCGACGACCACGACCTTGTCCTGGCTGAACGGGTTGAGGGGGTTCTGCACGATGACGATGAGCAGGATCCCGATCACCACCAGAAAGAGGTCGATGAGGTTGACGACCGAAAGCAGTGGGTCGTCTTCATCGTCATGGTCGAGAAAACGCATCAGTTCTGCTCTCCCATGCGCTCGATGGCACGCAGCTCCTGAAGCAGCCAGCGGCGGCGCACGGTGAGCACGAAGAACGTGATGCTCGATGCGATCAATGCCAGGATCACGGCCGAAAAGGCGATCACCAGATTTTCACCGATGCCCTTGGCGTCGCTCTCCGTCAGCGCCAGCAGGGCAGGACCCATGGGGATCATGGTGGCCACGAGCCCCAGCATCGGAGCGCTGCGCGATGTCACCCGCAGCCATTCCAGGCGCTGCATGATCCACAGCTCGAGATCGTCACTGGTGCCGCCATGGACGCGCTGATGTGCGGCCAGCGCCGAGCGGTAGCGGCCGGCGCGGCGCTGCCAGGCCTCCATGACAAAACTGCCCAGCGCGAGAAACGCATAGGCCAGTGCCGCCAGGATGAGCAGCAGAACGGGTGCGAGAAATACTCGGGTAAGTTCGTACAGACTGGACTCAAGGATGTTCATCAGATTCTTTTCGTTCGTTTTAGGGAAGGACGGTGATACGGCGATTGGCCCGTTGCTGGTGCCCTGCACCGAGCAGCAGCAGAAGAAGCAAGGCGCTGGCGCCCAGCAGTAGCGGCAAGCGATCGTGTTCGCCGGTCGGCTCGGACAACGGCTGCATCACCTGTCCGCGTACCGTCTCGCCAGCTTCAGGCGCGCCGGATGAGGCCGACTCGGTAGGCGATTGCGCCGGTGTCGGTGCCAGACCGAAGCCGGACGCCAGTTGCTGGATGAACTCGCGAGTTACCGGCTCGCCGGCGTCGGCGCCTCGCTCGGTGGTCAAGGCTTGCCAGCGTTCGGCCAGCTCGCGCCGCGTCTGCGCCGGGGCATCCCAGTAGCCTTTGCGGATCGCCTCGACCATGCGCTCGATCAGCTGGGTCTGAGCCGTGGGATTGTGTGTCTCGAACCACTCATTTACGCCAAGCGCTCGCTGGTCCTTCACGAAGGTGTCGTGCAGCGCCTGCCATTGGTCTGCGCGCACCATGCTCCGGTCGGCCGCCTGCCAGCCCCACAGGTTGTTGGCCACGTTCAGGACTTCCAGCGTGCCGGCGTACCCTTCCTGCTGCATGGCGGCGATCCATTGCGGGTTCAGGTAACGACTGCGCAACTCGCTGGCGAGGTAACCTGCCGCCCCTGTGGTGCGCGGTTCCCGCTTGCGCAGATCGGAGATGTAGAGCGACGGGCTCGTGCCATCAAGATGGCGGACAGCCAAGGAAAGCCCCCCGAGGAACTCAAATGGATGATCGGTGGCGAGCACGCCGTTGAGCTCGCTGGAGCGTGCCATGACCGCCGCCTGAACACCTTTCAGCTGTTCGGCGAAGAGATTCTGGCCGTCGACTTTTTCGCCCCAACTGCCGGTGCCGTAGGCGTACTGCAGGCGGGACAGGAACTGCTGCGCCAGCTCCGATTCCTCTTTCCAGCTCGTCGAGTCCAGCGTCAGCTGCGAGACGCCGGTGCCGTAATCACCTGGCTCGTTGCCGAACAGCCGTAGCTGCGAGAGGCGCTCTGCCTCGGCGGCTCCCAAACCCTGATCGCGCAGGCGGGTTGCCAGCGAGCGGCTGTTGCTGGCCAGGACGTTACCTGGTTCGTCCAGGCGGGAGAGCCGTTGAACCACCTCTGCGAGCAGGCGCATGAAGCCGTCAAACTGATCGCGGTAGACACTGGTGACCTGTACCACGACGTCGATGCGCGGCCGGCCGAGCTCTGCTGCCGGGATTATCTCCAGCGCCTGCACGCGCCCACCTGCGTCCCAGACGGGACGTACGCCCAGTGCGTGTAGAACCTGGCTTTCGAGGATGCCCAGATGGCGCATCGCCTCGGACGACCACAGGCTGAAGGCGAGCTTTTCTGGCGACTTGCCTTCATGATCCTGGCGGTAGCTTTCGAGCAGCTGCTCGAATGCCTCGGCGCCTGCCTCGTAAGCTGCCCGAGTCGGCAGCTTGTCCGCCTCGAACGCATAGAGGTTGCGACCACTGGGTACGCCCGGGTTGCGTACCGGATCGCCGCCCGGGCCAGGCGCGACGAAGCCGCCGGCAAGTCCTGCGAGCAACGCTTGGAGCTCACCCGTCTCGGCCAGTTGCGCGTCCAGCTCGAGCGCTCGTTCGAGCTGCTCGCGCAGCCGAGCATCGTCGATCGTCTCGAGGCGTTCGCCGTCGCGCAAGAAGCGCTGCAGGGTGCGGTAGGGGAGACTCGCCTGCAGCCCGGCGAAGTCCTCGGCTATTGGCTCGTCTTCGGCGAGGCCCAGCGCAAGAAGAAAGGGCTGCCCCAATTGCTGCATCACCGTTGCGAGGCGATGTTCGGGCTGCGCGGGCTCTCCGAAGGTATGCAGCCCCAGGGGCACGTTCGCTTGTGCCATCTCGTGCAAATGATCATGCAGCGCTTGCATGAACCTCTGAGGCTCGGCGCGCATGCGGGCATCGTCCCAGCCCAGGTCCGCCAGCATCTTCGCGTCCACGGCCTTCTGGCGGATCTGCTCGGCAGTCGCTTGTTGCACCGCGCCCTCATCGAGCTGCTGGTATTCGTGGATCAGCGAGTGGAGATCGCGCAGCTCGTCGTAGAGCCCGGCGGGCGCAAACGGGGGCGTCTGATGGCTGATGATCACGGCACGACCCCGCCGGCGTGCCTGGATGGCCTCGCCGATGTTGTCCTGGATATAGGGGTAGAACACCGGCAGGTCACCGAGTGCGAGGAAGGGGTAGTCGCCGACGGCGAGGCCCCGATCCTTGCCCGGCAGCCATTCCTGAGTCCCATGGGTGCCGAAGTGGATCAGCGCATCGGCTCCGAACTCCTCTCTCAACGCCTGGTAGGTGGCGAGATAGAGGTGATCGGGCGGCACCTTGCTGTCGTGGTATGCCTCGCCTGGACGACCCGCACGTGGCGGTTGCGGCAGCAGCAATACGTTGCCCAGACGGATTGCGGGTATGACGAAGTGGGGCTGTCCTTCGATCTGCCGCAGCGCCCAGTGTGCGGCAGGATCACCCCAGCGCTCGACCAGGGGTCGCCGGCTTGGCTCCGGCAGCTCCGTGAGCCAGCCCAGGTAGTTGTCCAAGGGCAGCGAGATGGCGAGCTTGTCGGCGAGCAGAGTATCGAGCGTCTCCGGGCGGTAGTAGCCGCCCAGCAGGCGTTGTGCGGTTTCGATCAGCTCGGTCTCGCCGCGTTCGGGCACGGCATAACCCGCTTCCCGCAGCGCAGACGTCAGCTTCGCGAGGCTGCGCGGTACATTGAGGTTGGAGGCGGCAACGTTCTTTTCCCCATCGGGATGGTTCCAGAACATCAGCGCCAGACGCTTTTCGGGAGCGGGAAGATGACGCAGTCGGGCCAGACGATCGACCTTGTCTAGCAGGGTGTCTAGCTGCTCGGGAAGCGGTGCAGGCTCGCCATTCTCGATGGCGGCGATTACCAGCGGATCGGTCATTCCCCAGCTTTCCGGGACGGTCAGCATGGTCGCTGCCGTCCTCGGCGTGATCCCGCTGGTCGAGGCACGCCAGTGCGTACGGTCACCTTCGCGCCAGGTGAGGGCTGTCAGCACCGGGATGCCCAGCGCCAGAAACTCCGCCTGCCGTGCCGGCCCATTCTGCATGTGCTGCAGGTTGACGAGCACATCGCTGCGGGCGGGGCCCAGTGCATTCGTCAATGCCTCTGGGTCTCTGTCGTCCATCCAGAAGGCCATGGGCGCTTGGCCACGTGCCTCGCTGCGTGCAACCAGTGCGTCGATCAGCCGGAGCTGGTCGTCGACCAGCGCACCGCGATGAATAGCGAAGGCCACACGCGGCGCGCTCGGTGCCCAGCGGTCGGCACCCCAGGCCAGATAATCCTCCACTCGCTCGAAGGGGTTCGGTGCTGCAGGGTGGTAGTAGCCGGTTTCGGCCAACTCGGTTGGAGGCGCGATCGAGTCGGTAGGCTTGCCGTCATGCCAGGCGCGCAGATAAGCGAAGAGGTGCCTGAGATTCTGCTGGCCGCCATTGGCGTAATAGGTGATCAGCCGCCTGGCCACCGGCTCGGGCAGGTTGCCGAACGCGGGCGGACCGCCACCTACGCGAATCCAGGGTGCGCGCGTGTCGGACAGTGTCTCGCCTAGAGCACGCTGCACCGCGGAAAGGTCGGCTGGCCGAGGCGTGTCGAGGATGAGCAGGTCGGGGGGATCGGCCTCCAAGTCCGGCATGCTCAGGGCAGCACGGCTCAGCACGACATGGGAATCCGCTGCCAGCTCCATGAGCTTGTCGATCTTGCCCTGCAATACGAAGTCAGTCGCGACGACCCGCACAGCGAGGGGCTCGCGCGGCAACTGGGCGAAGGCAGGCAGGCTCGCGCCCGCCATCAGGATGGTGAGCCCGATGTGGATCAATCCGCGCATTTCAGAAGCTCAAGCTCACACCGACGTGATAGGTCCGCCCGGGCTCGGTAAAGGCGTAGTTGTCCGCGGCGTCGCTGAAATCTCTGTCCGTCAGGTTCTCGATCCCACCACGGATGCTCAGGGTGTCGCTGATGCGCTGGCTGATTTCCAGGTGCCAGAGGCTGTAGGCGGGAACTGCATAGGCCGTGTTGCTGGAGTAGGACAGTTGGCTGCCGACATACTCGCCGCGCAGTTGTCCGGTGAAGTCTGCAGTGGGCGTCCATTGCAGCCGGGTGTTGGCCAGGTGACGGGCACGGTCGCCCAGCCGGCGATCGGCGCTACGATCGATGGCGTCGAGGTAGGTGTAGTTCAGCTCCCAGCGGAGATCGGCCGGCAGATCCAGACCGCCACCAAGCTCCAGGCCGCGGATTCGCGCGTTGTCGACGTTGTCGTAGTTGCGGACCTCACGGCCGCGGAGTCCGCAGCTGGCGACGCACACGGTCTGGATGAGCCCGCGAACATTGTTCTGGAACACGCCGCCATGTAGCGTCCAGCCACTGCCCTGGTAGTCCGCGCTGAGCTCGTAGGTGGTGTTGATCTCGGGTTCCAGATCGGGGTTGCCGTAGATGGTGAACATCCCGCCGCCGCCGATGGCCGAGTAGCCAGGGGAGAGCTGCTTGAGCGACGGCGCCTTGAAGCCGCGCCCACCGCCACCCTTGAGCGTCAGCGCATCGCTGACGTGATGCACGAGGTAGGCGCGCGGGCTGTTGTGCCAACCGTATTCCTCATGCCGATCGAAGCGATTTCCAACGACGAGCGACCAGGACGGGGCGAATTCGATTTCGTCCTGCAGGAACAGGGCGCGATGGATGATCCGCGCATCACCGCTGGCAAAACCTCGGTCCTCAAGCTGCTCCTTGCGCCATTCGCCGCCGAGGGTGAACAGGTGGGTGTCGGCCTGGAGGGACGCGCTGCCATCGATCACGTCGTCGGTGAGCTCCTGGCGCGGCGAAGTTGGGATGACCCCGTTGGTGTAGCGATTGTTGCGCTCCAGTGAGTTGCGATAGGCGCGCACGGAGCTTTTGCCCCAGGCCCATTCTCCACTGTGCGCAAGCGACAACCGCTCACGCTCGATGCGATCACGGGATTCATAGTCGACCGGTGCGCGGCCTGCACTGCGGGTATTGCGCCAACGATCTTCCTCGCCGCTTGCATAACCGAGGTCGATGCGTTGCGCCGCGTCCGGTGTCCAGCTGAGCGTTGCGCTTGCGCTTTGGGCGTCTCGACCTTCGATCTCGGACAGACGCGTATCCCGGTGCAGGGGTGTTTCCTGACGGCGCCGCGTCTCTCCTGTCAGCGACAGGCCAATCACGCCAGGCACCAGCGGACCGCCGGTATAAACACCTAACTGATGGGTCTGACCTCCTCGGCCATCTTCCCTCACTCCGCCGTTGAGCTGCGCCGCTCCCTGCCAGGCATCAGTGCTGCGGCGGGTGATGACGTTTACCACGCCGCCGAGGGCTTCGGAGCCGTACAGCGAGGACATCGGGCCGCGCACGACCTCGATGCGCTCGATGGCCTCGACCGGCACCCAGCCCAGATCGAAATCCGCGTGAGCCACGGCGCCGCCTGCGTTGCCGATGCGCTGTCCATCGATCAGTACCAGGGTGTGCTCGCTTCCCATTCCACGAATGCTCACGCCCCGGCGCGTCATGCCAACGCCGGTGAACTGCAGCCCGGCAGTACCGCGCAGCGCATCCTCGAGATCCTGAACCGGTCGCAGTGCCAGCTCCTCCCGACTGATCACCGACACGCTGGCAGGCGCATCGCCAAGCTGCCGGACGGTCGACGTGGCGGTCACGACGGTTGGTTCCAGATGCAGCGCCTGGTCGGCGAAGGCCGACAGTGGAAGGAGGGCGAAGGCGGGGATCAGGCGAGCGCGGTGGCAGGCATTGCTCAGGCGGTTACGGCGGGACATCGGGTCGTCTTCCTTGAAGGATCGGGCGGACGGGCACAGCGGTGCCGTCCGCTCAAGAGAGCGGGTCGGATCGCTGTGACGCGGGAGATTTATTTCTTCGTGGCGAAACCGGCGAAGCGCTTGTTGAAGCCGGCAATGCGCCCTTCGGTGGTGGTCTTGCGCTGCTTGCCTGTGTAGATGGGAGGCGAAGCACTCGAGACATCGAGGGCGATGTACGGGTAGGTATTGCCGTCGGTGTGCTGGAGGGTGCGCGTTGTCTCGGCCGTCGAGCCGATCAGGAAATAGACGTCGGCTGCCGTGTCATGGAACAGCACAGGCCGATAGTCGGGGTGGATGCCTGGTTTCATGTCAGAGTCTCCGAGAAGGAATGCGCTGATGATGTTATATCATAACAATCGGTGCAAGCCTCCGGAGCCGGATATGACTTCAGACGTCGAACTTCTGCAGGATGCTTGAAGAATCCTTGAGCCATTCGCTGCGCCGTCCTTGTCGCGTGTGCCTTCGGTCTACACGGCAGGCAGACCGAAGGTCGAATGACTAACCTGCGAAGCCAGGGCTGCGAGCCAGCCTAGCTGGTCGGTGGGCAATTCCCGTTTGCGCTCGGAGGCGCTGGGCTCTACAAACTAACGTGCTGCCCAGTAACAGTCCGGCAGTGCCACACGACGAGGATTCGATGACCACCGCCAATCAGCAATTTGCCAGCGACAACTATTCCGGCGTATGCCCAGAAGCCTGGGAGGCCATGGCCAGAGCGAATCAGGGGCATGACAGGGCGTACGGCGACGATCAATGGACAGCGCGCGCGGCCGATCACTTTCGGGCGCTGTTCGATACCGACTGCGAGGTGTTTTTCGCTTTCAATGGCACGGCTGCGAATTCCCTGGCGCTGTCGTCGCTCTGCCAGAGTTACCACAGCGTGATCTGCGCCGACATTGCCCACGTCGAGACCGACGAATGCGGCGCCCCCGAGTTCTTCTCCAATGGCTCCAAGCTGCTGCTCGGCCGGTCCGAGCAGGGCAAGCTGACGCCCGCGGCCATTCGTGAAATCGCCCTGAAGCGCAAGGACATCCACTACCCCAAGCCGCGCGTGGTGAGCCTGACCCAGGCCACCGAAGTCGGCACCGTGTACCAGCCCGAGGAATTGCGCGCGGTCAGCGATACCTGCAAGGAGCTTGGCCTGCATCTGCACATGGATGGTGCCCGCTTTGCCAATGCCTGCGCTCATCTCGGCCTTGCTCCTGCCGAGCTGAGCTGGAAAACCGGGGTCGACGTGCTCTGTTTCGGTGGTACCAAGAACGGCATGGCGGTGGGCGAGGCCATCCTGTTCTTCAATCGGGATCTGGCCATCGATTTCGAGTACCGCTGCAAGCAGGCCGGCCAACTCGCCTCCAAAATGCGATTCCTTTCTGCGCCGTGGGTTGGCCTGCTGGAAAACGGGGCTTGGCTCAAGTACGCCGACCACGCCAACCGCTGCGCTCGGCTGCTGGCCGAGCTCATAGGCGAATTGCCGGGGGTTGAGCTGATGTTTCCGGTACAGGCCAATGGTGTCTTCGTCAGCCTTCCGCCAGCGGCGCTGGAAGCGCTGAAACACCGCGGCTGGCTGTTCTACACCTTCATCGGCGTCGGCGGCGCACGCTTCATGTGCTCCTGGGACACCAGCGAAGCGCGGGTGAGGCAGCTGGCCGATGACATTCGTGCGGTCGTGATCGGATCGGTGTAGGTGCACCGTTGCGTTGCGTAGCTGACGTCATGCCCGATGACGAGCGGTTGCAGCTGGCGCTTCAGGTCTGGAAGTACACCACCATTCGAAGATGCCGATGCTCATCCACGATGAGCGTTTCGTGACGATAGCGATGTAGCGTGCCGCTCGAGTCGAGAAGATGGCTGATGCCGCGTTGCGCGACGACCCGGTGGGGGGCTTCCCATTCCTGTCGAAAGCCGGGGGACAGCAATCGGAGCGTCTCGATCAGGTCTAGCATCAACGGGTCGTCAGGGGCGACGGCAACGTCATACCTGAGTTGAGCCAGGAGCCCAGCGGCGTCGTCACCCCAGGCCGGCATTCGACGACGCATGCTGGAATCGGCAAAGACGAGTTCCAGCACGTTGCGCTCCTCTGGCAGCTTTGAACTGAAGCGAAACAGATCATCCGCCGCCGTGTTCCACGCGATCGCATCCCAGCGCAGATTCTGAACGTAGGCGGGTCTGGGCAACTCGTCGAGCAGCTGCTGGATTCCCGCCGACACCGAGGTAGGTTGCCGCGCCTCGGGCGATGGAGGGCGGCGATGTGCGAGCAGGAACAGATGGCTGCATTCGGCATCGTCCAACTTGAGCGCGTAGGCGATGTTCAGCAGGAATTTCTCCGATACGTGAATATCGCGCCCCTGTTCGAACCAGGTGTACCAGGACAGTCCGACGCCGGCGAGCGCGGCCACTTCCTCCCGCCGCAGGCCAGGAGTACGGCGTCGTTCGGTAGACGGCAGCCCGACATCCGCTGGCGTCAGCTTCCGTCGATGGTGCAGGAGGAAGTCGGAAAGATCTTTGCGAGTACGTTTGAGGCTACGGTCAGCCATGGCTGTTGGTCCTGACAATAGGATAAATAGCAAAATTGTAATAGGTTAATGGTGCCCCGATGATGACGCCTCCGCAATCGACCATGCGTGAGGACACCATGACCCTTTCATTGAAATCCAAGTCGTCTGGAGTGCCTGTCATTTCCTGTGTAGCCGGGCGTAACAAGCGAGCTGGGCCGCGTGCTTGGGCCGGGCTGGCATTGTTATCGCTACCCACGGTCATGCTGGGTCTGGACTTGACGCTGTTGCATCTGACATTACCGGCGCTGGCGCTCGACCTCAGCCCGACCAGCACTCAAGCGCTCTGGATCATGGATGCATACGGTTTCTTTATCGCAGGCTTCTTGATCACCATGGGTACGCTGGGCGATCGGATCGGGCGACGCAAGCTGTTGATGATAGGTTCGGTCGCCTTCGCCATGGCGTCCGTGGTCGCCGCTTTTTCGACTAGTGCCAACATGCTGATAGCGGCGCGGGCGGCCCTTGGTGTGGCCGGGGCAACGCTGATGCCTTCGACGCTCGCGCTGATCAGCAATCTGTTCGTCGATCCGCGTCAACGGGCGCTCGGCATCGGCATCTGGGCAACGATGTGGGGAGTCGGTTCCGCATTGGGACCGGTGGTCGGTGGCCTCATGCTCGAGTGGTTCTGGTGGGGTGCGGCGTTTCTACTGGTGGTACCCGTTGTAGCTCTGCTGGTGCTGCTGGGACCGTTCGTCCTGCCAGAATACCGATCGCCCAGGGCCGAACGCCTGGATCTGTTGAGCGTCCTGCTTTCCCTGGCCGCGGCGTTGCCGTTCGTTTACGGCCTCAAGCAGGTGGCCAAGGAAGGCCTGGTGTCCAGTGCCGTTATGGCGACGATCGTCGGGGTGCTGTTTGCCTGGCTGTTTGTCAGGCGTCAGCGCCGGCTGACCGACCCGTTGCTTGATCTCTCTCTTTTTTCCGACCGCGCCTTCTCCGTGGCGTTTGCCGTGCTGCTTTTCGCTCTGGTCGCGGTTGGCGGCACCATGTTGCTCGTCGCGCAGTACCTGCAACTGGTAGCTGGATACTCACCTTCGGATGCCGGTCTGTGGATGGGGTTGTCCGCGTTGGCGATGATCATCGGTGGTATTGGTGCTCCGCTCGTTGCCCGAGCGATCCGTCCCGGCTTTGTCGTTGCGGGGGCACTGGCATTGTCGGCGGCGGGTTATCTCCTGCTCAGCCAAGTGACGGATGCAACTTCGGGCGTGCTCATGGCTGTCGCCTCGCTTGCCTTGGCCTACCTGGGCAACGGCACCATCGCGGCGCTGGGCACAGATCTGGTGGTTGGGGCAGCACCTGCAGAGAAGGCCGGGTCGGCCTCGGCCATGACCGAGATGGTGCAAGACCTCGGGATATCGTTCGGCATCGCGTTGCTCGGCAGCATCGCCGGGGCGGTCTATCAACGAACCATTACGCCCTTGCTCTCCGGCGAGCTGACCGCCGCCACGCGCGAGGCAGTGGCGGACAGCCTCTGGGCCGCGTCGTCAGTCGCCGCACAGTTGTCGCCGGAGCAGGTTGCTCATGCACAAGCCGCATTCGTGAGCGGTGTTCGAGGCGCAGCCTTGTTCAGCGCTGTGAGCGTTGCCGCGCTGGCGGTTGTTTCAGCGGTTGCGCTGCGCCATCTGCGTTCCAGTGGGGTAGGGGACGGGCGCTAGCGATACGGTACGTGTGCCGCCCAGCGGTCGACGATCGAGAACATCGACGGGCAACAGCAACAGGATGGGGTAGATGCATGAACCGCAAGATTGATCTCGTTGAGCAGCTGCCGGCTGCATGGCGGCCTCGCTTGGCCGGGTATCAGTGGACCTTGCAGGAGCAAGCGTGCTCTGACGCTGCAGTGTTCAGGCTTGCAGCACCGGGACGGCCGCCATTATTCGTGAAATCCGAGCCGAGTGATCCGCTCGGTGAGCTACCGGACGAAGCGGCGCGCCTCTGCGGGATGCCGGGGCGCCGGACGAGCAGCCGAACCTGTTCAAAGTCCTGAAGTCGGTCAACGGGGCGTTGTGTTTGTTATGGTTCGGGCGATCGTCTTGCCTTAAGCTATATGAGAATTATTATCTTTAGCTGCCGGTGTTTCAGGTGACAGGGAGTGGTATGGGAGCATCGCTCGTTGAAGTGCTGGTCATCGAGGATGATCAGGTGCTGGGCGCGCAGCTAGGCGAGCTGCTTCGGTTGCAGGGATACAGGGTGCGTTCGAGCCCGCTCGGCGAATGTGGTCTGGCAATGGCGCTCACCAAGGCGCCTGATCTCATTCTGCTGGATGTGATGCTGCCGGATGTGAATGGTTTTTCGGTACTACGGCGTCTGCGCGAGCAGCAACAGACGCCGGTTATCATGCTGACCGCGTGCGGCGCCGAAGAAGAGCGTATTCGTGGCCTGCGCCATGGCGCCGACGACTACCTCGCCAAGCCGTTCAACTCCACGGAACTGCAACTGCGGATCGATGCCATATTGCGGCGCACCCGTACCGCTGATAGCCGCGCGATTCAACCGAACTCGTTAACTGTCGACGCTCTGGTGCTGGACAGGCAAACACTGCGTGCCCGCGTTGCAGAGCAGGATCTTGCGTTGACCCCCTTGCAGTTCCGGCTGCTGTGGCAACTGATCGTGCAGCGTGGCGAGGTGCTGACCAAGCCCTACTTGTACCGCGTCGTTTTCGAGCGCGAGCATAGCGGCTACGACCGCAGCCTGGACATGCACATCAGCCGCATCCGGCGTCGGTTGAATGAGGCCGGGCTGGCCGCGGACCGTCTGCAGACGATTCACGGACGCGGTTACAGCTTCCAATGAACCGTCGCCTGTTCTGGAAACTCTGCCTTGGCGTAGCGCTTGGAAGCGTGGCGCTTTTCTGGGTCATCGCTCGCCTGAGCGGCCAGGCGCAGGAGCAGATGAGCTTCATCGACGCCGAGCATCAACGCACTCTGCGTGCGTATGGCGTACAAGCTGAAGCGCTGTACAGGGCCGGCAACGAGCAAGAACTGGCGCGCTGGCTACAGCAGCTTCAGGAACGAGAGCAGACCTGGGCGGCGATAGTCGACCCACAGCTGTCGGCGATTGCCGGCAGCGAGCTGTCCGAGCGGTTCAGACGGGAATTCTCTCTGGGGCGCGACCCGTCCTGGAAGATTCATCTGTACTTCCAGGACAACCCGATCATGGATGTGCCCTTCAGCGACGGGCATCTTCGCTTTCTGATTCAGCTGCCACAACGCATGCGTCCCGGGCATTACCGGTATCCGGCTCGCTTGCTGCTCGAACTGGTACTGCCGCTTGTACTTCTGGTCTGTGGCTGCCTGCTGCTCTACCGCCACCTAATGCAGCCGCTACGACGGCTTGAGCAGGCAACTCGGCAGTTCAGCGAGGGCGATTACTCGGCTCGGGCAGGGGTATTGCTGGGGGCGAGACGAGATGAGCTCGCCGGTGTGGCGTCAACCTTCGATTCCATGGCCGAGCGCATTGGCGGCCTGATCATTGACCAGCGGCGGCGTTTGGCCGAAATGTCCCATGAGCTTCGTACTCCGCTGGCTCGCATCGAGATGGCCGTCAGCCTGGCTGAACAGGGAGGCGACGCATCCACCTTGCTGTGTCGTATTCGCCAGGATTGCTCGGCGATGCGCCGCCTGGTCGAGGATGCCCTCACATTGAGCTGGCTCGAGACCGAGCGACCGACACTGCGTGCCGAGACGCTGGATCTGACGGATCTGCTCGACAGCATTCTCGACGATGCACATTTCGAGTACCCGGATCGCCAGATTGAAACCCAGCTGCCTGCCGAGGCGGAGCTGGTGGGCAGTTGCCACCGCGCGCTCGGCCAAGCCGTCGAGAATATCGTGCGTAATGCGCTCGACCATACGCCGCCGGGCAAGACGGTATGGGTTTGCCTTCATGCCGCTCCCCTGGCGTATCGACTGGAGATCATCGACCAGGGACCGGGCGTACCGCCGCAGTGGCTAGAACGGATCTTTCAGCCGTTCGAGCGTGTGAGCGGCGACCGTCCGGGCTTCGGCCTGGGTTTGGCTTTGGCCCAGCGGCAGATTCGAGCAATCGGCGGGCGTCTGGCTGCGAGCAACCACGTCAACGGCGGGCTATGCATGACCATATGGTTGCCGCGGGGCGGCGCAGCAACGTAACAGTTGTAAAAGTGATACGTGGGCGATAGGGCATGGGGTCACAATCATTAATACGAAGCGTTCGTATTAATGATCAGGGGTTCGTCATGCAGCACTGTGCTTTCCGGCTATCACTTCTCGGTTCGCTGTCCTTTTCCGCGCTGTTATTCACCATCACCTGCCAGGCACAGATCAAGGAGCCGCTGGAGCTGAGCAGCAGCGAGGTGACGGCGCGCCACGAGCAAGGAGACAGCGTCGACGCCGAACAGCTACAGCATTATCAGGCAGCCGACTTGCAGGATGTATTCGAGTCAAGCCCGGAGGTTTCGGTTGGTGGCGGCCCCGGCGTGGCACAAAAGCTCTATCTTCGCGGGCTTGAAGACACACTTCTGAATGTGACGATCGATGGCGCCAACCAGCCGGGCCAGACCTTTCACCATACCGGCCGTATCGGTATCGAGCCGGAGCTTCTCAAGCATGCCGAGGTCCAGCCGGGGACCGGCGACGCAACGGCTGGGCCGGGTGCGCTGGGAGGCGCGATTCGTTTCGTCACCAAAGACCCTGACGATCTGCTGCGCGCCGGCGAGCGCGTCGGGGCGCTGGTCAAGGGCAGCTATTTCAGCAATGCCGAGGGCTTTAAGAGCAGCAACAGCCTGTACGGACGGCTCGATGATGTCTGGTCAGCCATGGCCGTGGTGACGTACCAGGACCAGAACGACTACCAGGATGGCAATGGCCGGAGCGTCCTCGGTACAGGTGCTCGGCAACAACTGGGGTTCGCCAAGGTGGTCGGTCAGCTGACCGATGAACAGACGCTGAGAGTGGCGTATGAGCGGCGAACCGATGAGGGCGAACGCAGCCAGCGTCCGCAATGGATTCCAAGTGGCTTCAATCCGTTGTACCCCCTGGAGACCGAGCGAGAAACCCTGACCTTGAACTACGGCTGGAACCCGATGGACAACGATCTGCTCGATGTCGGGATGACGGCGTACCACACCTCCACCGAGCTGCAGCAGGACGGCCGCTATGGCCTCTATATCGGCGATACGAGAAGCGCCGGCCTTGATATGCGTAACACCAGCGAACTGGGTGCTCATCGGCTGACCTATGGCATCGACTATCGCGACGACCAGACCCGTCTCGGGCCGGACGGCGACCGCAACCTGGATGAAGAGAATGGCGACGTTCTGGGATTCTATGTGCAGGACAGCTATCAGGTGACTCGGAAGCTGCTGTTGGGCATGGGGCTACGCTACGATCGTTACCGCCTCGATGACCGGGACGGTCAAAGGTTTTCGGATTCCGGGGCCAGCCCCAATGCGAGTCTTCGTTATAACCTGACTCCGGAACTGGCGCTCCTAGCCAGCCATGCGCGAGCGCTACGCGGTGTTCAGGTGCGTGACGCATTCAAGCTCGATGCAGCTGGAAACGACGCGGACCTGCAAGCCGAAAAGGCGCGTACCAATGAAGTGGGGTTCGAGCATCGTCAGGGCGGCCTGGAGTTGTCGGGTAAGGTTTACGACACCCGCATTCGGGACGTCATCTACGATCCGAGCGGGCGCCCGAATCTGTATGTCAACGGCGGGACTTTGAAAAGTCAGGGTGTGCTGTTGCAGAGCGCCTACCATTGGCAACAGCTCAGCGTTGGGCTGAGCTATCACCACAACGATGTCGAGCTCGACGGCAACGAGCTTAATGTGTACGAGCACAACGGATTGGGTACGACGCTCGGTGATACCTGGATCGGTTTCGCTGATTACCGCGCGACAGATCGATTGAGCTACGGCTGGCAGGGGCGTTTCGTCACGGCTGTCGATTCGCTGCGCACCGGAGTCGGGACGCTCGATAAGCCTGGTTACGGCGTACATGACCTTTACGCTCAATGGTCCGTGCTGGGCGATGACCGCTTGGTACTGAACATGACGCTGAAGAACCTATTCGACAAACAGTATCTGGATCACGCCAGTAACGAAGATTTCGAGAGCATCCCTGGCTATGAAGGTGTCCGTGGCAGCTACGAGCCAGGACGCGAGTTGCGTCTGGGTGTGACGCTGCGTCTCTGACTGAAATGGCGCGCAAGGGTGAGCCCGGCGCGCTTTTCAATGAGCGCCGGCCGCTTGTACGGTCAACCATCCTGGCGCGTCTCGGTTCAGCTTGTCTGCTCGACTGCACTGAGGTACCTAGCCGCGAACCGGCTCGAGGAGTGCGCGACGGAATGCCTGGGCAACAGGGCCCAGCGGCTCGTCCAGGCGGTGCGCCAGGTAGGCTTCGGACTGCACCTCGCTGTTGCGCCCGAGGTCGGGAATGGGCACGCGCACCAGGCGGCCCGAATCCAGATCGTTCTGCACCTGCCATGTCGGCAGTCGCCCCCAGCCGAGGCCCTCGCGTATCAGCGCCAGCTTGGCATCCTGAGTGTTGACCCGGCAGGTGAAGGGGGACAGAACGCCGAATGAGCGGCCCTCCGAGAGCGGGGTAGGGTCGGTCAGAACGATCTGCAGATGATTGGCGAGATCGGCGATTCCGAGCCGCTCGCGCTCTTCCCGTGCAGCGAGGGGATGTGTAGCGCACACCACCGCAACCTGCTGTACCGAGCCGATGGCTTCCAGCGACAGCCGAGGATTACGGAAGTCCTCACCGACGATTATCGCCAGCGCGCAGCGCCTGTCCTCCAGCGCGGCGATCGGCCCTCCCAGCGCTTGCACATCCATGCGAAAGCAGGTCGACGGAAATTCGGCGCTCGCTGCGGCAACCGCCCGCGCCACCGACTCGATCGGGAACAGGGTATCGACTACCAGAGCCAGTTCCAGCTCCACCCCGGCGCCCAGCGCACGGGCGCGCGCCCGCATGGCATCGGCACGCAGCAGGATGTCGCGCGCATGCGCCAGCAGGGCCTCGCCTTCGGGCGTCAGTACCGGCCGATAACCGCTGCGATCGAACAGTTGCAGTTCCAGCTCTGCCTCCAGATTTGCAATCGCATGGCTGACCGCCGATTGCACGCGCAACAGCCGCGCCGCGCCGGAGCGAAAGCTGCCGCTGTCGGCAACCGTGACGAACGTCCGGATCTGATCCAGCGTCATTGCATCGAGCATGATCTGCTCCGTAGATCGTGTTGATCGAAATTTAATCACTCTTGCAGAGCATCGCCAGTGCTTATCGTTGGCTCGGTCCAATGACAACGAGGATTCGAGCGATGACTAAGGTACTGGTGCTGTATTACTCCTCTTATGGGCATATCGAGACGTTGGCCCACGCCGTGGCCGATGGGGTTCGTCAGGCAGGAGCGCTCGCACAGCTCAAAAGGGTGCCGGAACTCGTTCCGGAGCACGTCGCACGCAAGGCGGGCTACCGGACGTTGCAGCCGGCGGATGTCGCTTCCGTTGCCGAGCTGCCCGAGTACGACGCCATCGTCATCGGCACGCCAACGCGCTTCGGCAACATGGCTGCACAGATGAAGAATTTCCTCGACCAGTGCGGCGGGCTGTGGGCGGACGACCGTCTGGTGGGCAAGGTTGGCAGCGTTTTTACCTCGACCGGCAGTCAGCACGGGGGACAGGAGAGCACGATCCTGGCGACCCATACGGTGTTGCTGCACCTGGGCATGGTGATCGTCGGGTTGCCCTACAGCTTCAAGGGTCAGTTACGAATGGACGCCGTCACTGGCGGATCGCCCTACGGTGCCTCCACGCTTGCCGATGACGGCAGCGGCGGCGACCGTCAGCCAAGTGAGAACGAACTGGAGGGCGCCCGTTATCAGGGCCGCCACGTCGCACGTGTGGCGGCCGCGCTCGCAGGTGCTGGCGGTGGTATCGCCGGATGAGCCGCTCGCTACGAGGCGCTCGATCGGCGCTTGCCAATTGGTTGGTGCTGGCCAGCGGCGTCGTCGCGGCACTGCATCTGGGCAAGGCCGCCATCGCCACCCCGATGCTGCAGACGGACATGGGGCTGAGCCTCGCTCAGGCCGGCTGGCTGACCAGTGTGTTCGCTGTGCTGGGCTTGCTGGGCGGTGCCCCGGCAGGTGCGCTGGCTGCCGTCATGGGACGGCGCACAGCGCTGTTGCTCGGCCTCGCGATCATGGCGCTGTCCGGTATCGCCGGCACCCTGGTGCCTTCATTCGGCACGCTGCTGGTTTTCCGGCTGTTGGAAGGGCTCGGGTTTCTGCTGGTGATCGTCGCCGGGCCGGCGATACTGGAGCGCCTCGCGACCGGCGCAGCGCGTGATCGTGCGCTGGCGCTTTGGAGCTGCTTCATGCCATGCGGGATGGCCCTGGCCATGACGGCCGGGCCGTTTTTCTCGGCCTGGCAATGGCTGTGGTGGTCCAGTTCGGCTCTGGCGCTGATCGCTGCGCTGGCGGTTTTCTACTGCGTCCCCGAGGACCCGAGGCAGCGCGTGGCAGGGCGACTGTTCGACGGTGTTCGGCGGGCATGGTCCAGCGCCACGGTCCTGCTGGCGTCTACATTCGCGCTGTACAGCCTGATGTTCTTCGCCCTGTTCGCCTTTCTGCCGGTGCTTCTGATGGAGCGCATGGACGTCACGTACCGCGATGCCGGCTTGCTCAGCGCCTTGGCCAGTGCGGTCAACATCAGCGGCAACCTCGCCGCCGGCTGGCTGCTGGCGAGAGGGGTCGGGCGCGGTGCGCTGATCCTGTTTGCCAGCGCGACCATGGGCGCAGCCGCGCTCGGAATCTTCCTCGGACTGTTCCAGCCACAGACGACCTTCCTGCTGTGCCTGCTTTTCTCGGCCGCGGGCGGCCTGATTCCGGCAACGTTGCTGGCATCGGCGCCGCTGGCGGCCCGGGAATCAACCCTGGTGCCTGTCGTGGTCGGTGTCGTCATGCAGGGAAGCAATCTTGGTCAGCTCTCAGGCCCGGTGCTGGTGGGAGGGGTGACGGCAGCCCTTGGATGGGGGGCCGCCGGATGGATCGTCGCCGCCGCAGCCATGATCACTGGCGCCATCGCGCTCGTGCTTCAGGCTACGCTGGTCCGCAACGGCTGACGCGCAATCACGTGCTATGGCCTGTCTCGGCGATCGAACATCCCGTCGAGCTCTGCACCGGAGGCCGCGTCGGCGAAACCATCGAAACGGCCGTGCTCGGCAAGGGAGCGAGCGGCGCGCAGGAAGCCTGCCCACGCCGTGCGGGCCAATGCACCGCCGACACTGATGCGCCTGACGCCGAGGTCGGCGAGGTCCTGCACGGTGAGATCGGTGTCCCAGCCGATCAGCACGTTGACCGGCTTCGGCGCCACCGCCGCGATCACCGCGCTGATCTGCTCTCGCGTCCTGAGCCCCGGTGCATAGAGGCAATCGGCGCCAGCATCGGCGTAGGCTTTCAGGCGCCGGATGGTGTCGTCCAGATCGGGACGGCCGACGAAAAAGTTCTCGGCGCGTCCGGTCAGGATGATTTCGCCGCCCGCCGCATTGATGGCTTGCCGCGCGGCCTGCATGCGTTCCGTTGCCTCGGCGATCTCGCGCAGGGGCGCGCGCGAATCGCCCGTCGAATCCTCGATGGATATCCCCGCCACGCCGGTCTCGATTGCCATGCTCACGTTCTCGGCGACGCCGTCAGGCGTGGCGGCGTAGCCGCTCTCGAAGTCGGCATTGATCGGCAGGTCTGTAGAGCGAGCCATCAGGCGCAGGTGGGCGAGGACATCATCACGCGTCATCTGTCCATCTGCATGCCCGCAGGACCAGGCGTAACCTGAGCTGGTGGTGGCCAGGGCCCTGAAGCCGAGGCTGGCGAGAGCCGCTGCGCTACCGACATCCCAGGGGTTGGGCAATACGAAGCAGCCCGAACGGTGAAGCTCGCGGAAAGTGGCGCGTTTCTCGGACTGGCTGCGATCGACCATGGGTACCTCGGCTGGCTGGCGGGCGCGCCGGATTCGCTATGCCGGCGCGGTTAAGCGTAGATGGTGCGCTGCGACTTGGCATTCGTGCCTGATTTCGGTGCGTCGAGACGATCGCTGCGCCTTTCTGGAGCGTACTGCACGTATTTGCAGCCTGCCCAGGCGGGTAGCCTGACGCAAACAGGCTGGAGCGTTTCTTGCTCGGTGATGGCTTTCTGCCTTTTCGCAGTCGACCGTACGGTCACGCGAAACACCTCAAGCCCGAAACGATGATCGATAAATCCGCCAACCGCCGCAGCAGCCTGCTCACCTGCGAGGTCCTAGACCGCTCTCGCGTACTCGATACCCTGGTCAACAACCTGGAAGGAATGGCCTATCGCTGCCGTAACGATGCGTCGTGGACGATGATTTTCGTCAGCCAGGGCTCGCTGGGGTTGTGCGGCTACAGCGCCGCGGCCCTGGTGGATGACGCGGAGGTATCGTGGGAGCAGATCACCCATCCGGATGATCGCGCGCGGGTGCGCCGCAGCATCGATGGAGCCATCGCAGCCCTTGGCCGCTTCACCGTGCATTACCGGATCCGCACCGCGGCGGGTTTCATCAAATGGGTCATCGAGCGCGGCGTCGCGGTGCCGGACGAGCAGGGCGAAATCGTCGTCGAAGGATTCATCGAAGACATCACCGCCCAGCGCGCCGTGCTCGAGGCACTGGAGCAGGCGGAGCTGCGCTATCGCAGCATCTTCGAGAACGCCTCTGAGGGGATCTTCCAGTCGACCCGCGATGGCCGCTACCTGGCTGCCAACCCCGCGCTGGCCCGTATCTATGGCTACGACAGCGCCTCCGAACTGGTTGCCGACCTGGCGGACATCGAGCGTCGTCTGTACGTCCAGCCGGGGCGGCGCGAGGCGTTCTGCCAGCTGATGGAGCAGCATGGCGAGGTGCTCAACTTCGAGTCAGAGGTCTACCGGCGCGATTGCACGCGCATCTGGATTTCCGAGAACGCCCACGTGGTGCGCGGCCCCAATGGCGAGTTCATCTGCTACGAGGGCACGGTGCAGGACATTTCCGAGCGCAAGCATTACCAGCAGCAGCTGGAGCGGCAGGCCAACCACGACCTGCTGACCGGTCTGCCCAACCGCATACTGCTCAACGACCGGATCGAACAGGGCTTGGCGCGGGCGGCACGCCTGGGCTACTACCTGACGCTGGTGTTCATCGACCTGGACAACTTCAAGTTCATCAATGACGGCCTCGGCCATGTCGCTGGCGACGAGCTGCTCAAGAGCATCGCGGCGCGCCTGGCCGGCAGCTTGCGCGGCTCCGACACCGTGGCGCGGGTGGGGGGCGACGAGTTCGTGCTGGTGCTAGGAGACCATTACCGCATCAGTACCGTGATTTCCTTGCTCGAGCGCGTGCTGAACGAGATTCGTCGCCCTGTGACCCTTGCCGGGCGCGAATTCCAGGTTGGCGCCAGCCTCGGCGTGGCGATGTTCCCGGATGACGGAGAAGATGCGCAAACCCTGCTCAAGCATGCCGATATAGCCATGTACGCGGCGAAGAAACGGGGCCGCAACAACTTCCAGTTCTTCACCCATGACCTCAACCGCATCGCCGATGAGCGTCTGAATCTCGAGGCCGCGATGCGCACCGCACTGGAGCGCGACGAGTTCGCGGTGCATTACCAGCCGAAGGTGGATGCCCAGCGGCGCATCGTCGGCTTCGAGGCGCTGGCCCGCTGGACACACGCCGACCTCGGGGTGATCGGCCCCGATCGCTTCGTGCCGGTGGCCGAGGAAAGCGGCCTGATCATGCCCCTGACGCTGGCCGTGCTGCGCCGCGCGTTCAGCGACGCCCGGCGCTGGAATGCGGGACGCCAGGTACCGCTGCTGGTGGCGGTGAACCTCTCACCGCTGCTGTTTCTCGGCGACGATGTGGTCGAGCGGGTCATGGCGGTGCTCGACGAGGTGGGATTGTCGCCGCTGCTCGTCGAACTGGAGATCACCGAAACGGTGTTTCTCGGCGATGGCAGCCGCGCCGTATCCATTCTTGCCGACTTCAAGGCCCGCGGCTTTCGCCTGGCCATGGATGATTTCGGCACCGGTTACTCGGCGCTCGGCTATCTGCGGCGTTTCCCGCTGGACATCATCAAAATCGACCGTTCGCTGGTCACCGGTCTCGAGCAGGAGGACGAGGTGGCGATGATCGCCCGCGCCGCCATCTCGCTGGGCAAGAGCCTGCACAAGACCGTGGTCGCCGAAGGCGTAGAGAACGCCGCGCAGTTCGAGTTCCTGCGCCACAACGGCTGTGACGAATTCCAGGGTTACCTGCTGTCGCGGCCGTTGCCGGCGACGGGAATCGACGCGCTGCTCGCCGCAGGGGACGAGCTGCGCTTCTAGCCGTTCGCTCAGCCTGGCGGATCGGGGATCGCGCCGTCCTGCCAGAGCCGCAGCAGCTCCTGTGGCGCGCGCTCCTCGGCGATCTGCAGGATCATCTCGGCATCGCTGTCCTCGCGGCGATAGTGCAGTTCGACCTTGAAGAAACGCTGGTCGCCACGACCGACGTCCTTGCTGGCGACCGGCAGGCAGCGCTCCACAACCGAGCAGAGGCCACGGCGCTGCGCCGGGTCGCAGTCGGCGAATTCGATCTGCCGGGGGCGGGCGAGCGCCGGCGCGGCAACGAGACCGCCTTGGCGCGAGATCCGCAAGGATGTTTCAGGGCCCAGGGCCGGCATCTTCATGTTGCCTCCTCAGCGCGGTGAAACGCCGACCTGCAGCCATGCCTGCTGCACGGCTTCGGCTTCGCTGGAGCCGCGGCCGAACAGGCGCGTTGCCTGTTGCAGCGTGACGCCTGCGAACGTCGCGAAATCGGCATCGTTCGGTAGTTGCGGGTCGCAGATGGTGGCGTACCAGATACGCCCGGCCTGTTCCCATGCGTACCCGCCCAACGCCATGGCCGCGAGATGGAATGCGCGGTTGGGGATGCCGGAATTGAGGTGCACGCCGCCGTTGTCTTCGCGGGTTTCGATGAAATCGCGCATATGCGCCGGCTGCGGGTCGCGGCCGAGCAGCGGGTCGTCGTAGGCGGTGCCGGGGTTGGCCATGGAGCGCAGCGCCACGCCGTTGACCTTGTCGGTCAAGAGTTCGGCGCCGACCAGCCAGTCGGCTTCGGCTGCCGTCTGGCCGAGCGCATGCTGCTTGGTCAGTACGCCGAACACATCCGACACCGATTCGTTGAGCGCCCCCGACTGGTTGAAGTAGACCAGCGCCGCTTCGCTCTCGATCAGACCGTGGGCCAGCTCGTGAGCGACCACATCCAGCGAACGGGTGAAACGCTGGAACAGCTCGCCATCGCCATCGCCGAAGACCATCTGCTCGCCGTTCCAGAAGGCGTTCTCATAGCCCTGGCCGTAATGCACGCTGCCGATCAGCGGCATGCCCAGGTCATCGATCGAGTCACGCTGGTACACCTGCCAGAAGAATGCATAGGTCTGGCCAAGCGCCGCATAGGCCTCGTCCACGGCGGGGTCGCCGGTCGCCGGCTGGCCTTCACGACGCCGCAGTGTGCCGGGGAGCTGCATCTGCTGCTCGGCATCGTGGATGCGTCGTTGCGGATGGTCGGGCGTGCGTAGCTCGCCCAGCTCGGCGATGGCGGTGGGACGAGGCGGCCCGGGGTTGGGCAGCAGGCTCAGCACATGACCGAGCGTTTCGCGGGCACAGCCGCGCAGATAGGGCGAACCGTGCTCGATGATGCGATCGAGGATGTAGGGCGGAATGAACGAGCGGATCTGCACCGGCGGAACTCCTGGCTGACGCGGCTAAGCACAGCATAGCTTCGGCCCGTGCGCCCGGCTCGACCGTCGATCACGCGGTCGTAGCGACATGCCGCGGCGATCAGGCTGCACCCTTGGCGCGATCTGCTGTCACTTGTGCTGGATCCCGTAATCGCCGTCACAGACGACGCGGGCGGTCATCTGACGAGGAGTTGCCCATGTTCGGATTGGAAGCGCTCGAGCTGGCGCGTGTTCAGTTCGCTTTCACCATCACCTTTCACATCATCTTTCCCGCGATCACCATCGGGCTTGCCAGCTATCTCGCGGTGCTCGAGGGCCTCTGGCTGAAGACCAAGCAGGAGGTCTACCGCGACCTCTACCACTTCTGGCTGAAGATCTTCGCCGTTAACTTCGGCATGGGCGTGGTTTCCGGCATCGTCATGGCCTACCAGTTCGGCACCAACTGGAGCGCTTACTCGGAGTTCGCCGGCAGCGTGACCGGGCCGCTGCTGACCTATGAGGTGCTGACGGCGTTCTTCCTCGAAGCAGGCTTCCTGGGCGTGATGCTGTTCGGCTGGAACCGCGTCGGCCCGCTGCTGCACTTCTTCTCCACCGTCATGGTCGCGGTCGGCACTTTGATTTCGACCTTCTGGATCCTTGCCTCCAACAGCTGGATGCATACCCCGCAGGGGCACGAAATCATCGATGGCGTGGTGGTGCCGGTGGACTGGCTGGCCATCATCTTCAACCCGTCGTTCCCGTATCGTCTTGCGCACATGGCCGTCGCCGCCTTTCTCGCCACGGCGTTCATCGTCGGTGCTTCGGCGGCCTGGCACCTGCTGCGCGGCAATGACAACCCGGCGATCCGCAAGATGCTTTCGATGGCGATGTGGATGGCGCTGCTGGTGGCCCCGGTGCAGGCGGTGATCGGCGACTTCCATGGCTTGAATACCCTCGAATACCAGCCGGCGAAGATCGCCGCGATGGAAGGGCATTGGGACAATTCCGAAGGTGGGCCGACGCCGCTGCTGCTGTTCGGCTGGCCGGACATGGAGGCCGAAGAAACCCGCTACAAGATCGAGATTCCCTATCTCGCCAGCCTGATCCTCAATCACAGCCTGACCGAGCCGATCCCGGCGCTGAAGGATTTTCCGCCCGAGGACCGGCCGAACTCGACCATCGTGTTCTGGACGTTCCGCATCATGGTCGCGCTGGGGCTGCTGATGATCGTCACCGGCATCTGGAGTCTGTTGCTGCGTCGCGGTGACCGGCTCTACCGCTCGCGAGCGTTCCTGCGGATGGCGCTGTTGATGGGGCCGTCCGGGCTGATCGCCATTCTCGCCGGCTGGTACACCACCGAGATCGGCCGCCAGCCCTGGGTGATCTACGGGGTGATGCGCACCGCGGACGCCGTATCCAACCATGGCGCCGGGCAGCTGGGGCTTACCCTGGCGATGTTCGTGGTCGTTTATTTCGCGGTGTTCGGTGTGGGCATGGTGTATGTCCTGCGGCTGGTGAAGAAAGGGCCGGTGATCAGCGAAGGGCGCGAGAAAGGTGCCGGCGGGCCGGGCGAGGCGCGCACGCCGATGCGTCCGCTGTCCGCCGCGGACGAGGCGATTAACCATGAACAGGGTGATCAACTGGGCGAGAGGAACTGAGCCATGGGTATCGATCTTTCATTGATCTGGGCAGTGATCATCATCTTCGGGATCATGATGTACGTGGTGATGGACGGCTTCGATCTCGGCGTCGGCATCCTCTTTCCGTTCGTGCGGGACAGCTCCGAGCGTGACGTGATGATGAACACCGTTGCGCCGATCTGGGACGGCAACGAGACCTGGCTGGTGCTCGGCGGCGCAGGGCTGTTCGCCGCCTTTCCACTGGCCTATTCAGTGGTGCTGTCAGCGCTCTATCTGCCGATCATCTTCATGCTGATGGGGCTGATCTTCCGTGGCGTGGCCTTCGAGTTCCGCTTCAAGGTCACGCGCGAGCGCCAACACATCTGGGACCGGGCGTTCATCGGTGGGTCACTGGCGGCGACCTTCTTCCAGGGCGTCGTGCTGGGTGCGTTCATCAGCGGCCTGCCGGTGGAGGAGCGCGCCTATGCCGGTGGCGCGCTCGATTGGCTGACGCCGTTCTCGCTGTTCTGCGGTCTGGCGCTGATCGTCGCCTATGCGCTGCTTGGCTGCACCTGGCTGATGATGCGCACGGCCGGTGATCTGCAGAGACGCATGCATGACATCGGTATTCCACTGGTTTGGGCGGTGCTGGCTGTGACCGGCATTGTCAGCCTGTGGACGCCGCTGACCCATCCCGACATCGCCGAGCGCTGGTTCAGCATGCCCAATCTGCTGATCTTCATGCCGGTCCCGGTGCTGGTTCTGCTATGCGCCTTCGGCCTGCTGCGCTCGATCCAGCGGTACGCCAACTACACGCCGTTCCTGCTCACCCTGGCGCTGATCTTCCTCGGCTATAGCGGGCTGGGTATCAGCCTCTGGCCGAACATCATCCCGCCATCGGTGACAATCTGGGAGGCGGCCGCACCGCCCCAGAGCCAGGGCTTCACGCTGGTCGGGGCGCTGCTGATCCTGCCGCTGATCCTGATGTACACGGCGTGGAGCTATTACGTGTTCCGCGGCAAGGTCAGTGCCGAGGATGGGTACCACTGATGGCCCCGCATGAACGAAAGCCCGCCGGCGAGGGCGAGCCGAAGCCACTCTGGCAGCGCATGAGCTGGCTGGTACTGATCTGGAGCGGCAGCGTGCTGGCGCTGGGCGTCGTGGCCTGGCTGCTGCGCCTGGCAATGAACGCGGCGGGGTTGTCCTCGCCGTCCTAGCTGCACACCTGCTCCAGCTGCCGGCGACAGTCGATCGTTGGCGTCGCTCCGTGCTCTCCGGTCACGATAGGTTCACCAGCGGGCTGTAGGCTCCCTGGCATGAAGCTTGATAACTGATCGATGAACATTGGCTCGACGTAGCCGCTGGCGAGGATATTCGCGATGGACGACTATCAGGATGAGCTATTGGAATGGCATGCCGCCGAGCATGATCATCCGGACAGTGCCGAGGACGCCGTCGAACTCTAGTCCGAAGGGTCGACTGGTCAGCCGCCGCGCCGCTGCGCGCGCCGGTAGTCACCCGGCGTCTGACCGCTCCAGCGCTTGAAGGCGCGCTGGAACGCCTCCGCGGAGGAGAAGCCGAGCAGCCAGGCGATTTCGCCGAAGGCCGATTCGGTATCGCGGATATAGGCCATCGCCAGATCGCGACGTGTGTCGTTCATGATTGCGCGGTAGCTGCTGCCTTCTTCGGCCAGTTTGCGCCGCAACGTCCAGGCGGGCATCTGCAGGCGGGTAGCGATCTGCTGCAGGTCTGGCTCCTGCCCCTTGAGCATGGGGCCAAGCATCTGCGTGACGCGTTCGCGCAGGCTGCGTGTGCGGGTACGCCGCTCCAGCTCGCCTTCACACAGCTCGACCAGGTGCCTCCAGGTGCCGGGACAGTGCTCCGGATTGCGCAGGGCCAGCGCGCGCTGATCCAGCTGCAGCTGGTTCGCTTCGGCGCCGAAGGCCACCGGGCGACCGAACAGCGCTTCGTAACGCGCCGCATATTCCGGTGCCTCGAACTCGATATGGATTGCCGCGGGCACCAACGGCTGCCCGCACAGGCGTGTCAGCTGGGCGATCCAGCTGGCGAGCACGGTGTCGACCACGAAACGGTTGTAGGCGTTGTAAGGGCTGATGGAATAGAAGCGCAGCCAGGCACCGGCGGCGTCTTCGTGGAAGCTCGAGCTGCCGCGATAGTTGGAGGCATACAAGGGTTCGTAACGGATCAGAGCCCGCGCCGCGTCTCGCACCGTCGGCGCCTGGGTGGCGGTCAGTCCGGCGAGCCCGAGGTGGCTCGGCTTGCGCAGACGTCCCATCTCCAGGCCCAGCGCGGGATCGCCGGCCAGCTGAATCGCCGCATGGCCGAGCCGCATATAGCGCGGGATGGACAGCCGTGCATGAGGCTCGGCGAGGCGCTCTGCATCCAGCCCATAGGCCTGCAGCAGCGGTTGCGGATCCTGCCCATACAGCTGCAGCGCCTCGCCCAGACTGTGCAGGAAGCCGACCGAAAGATCGCCCAGCCGCACCCGTTGCGCATTCATGGCGCGCTGCCAAGCCAGTGGTTCTTGATCTGTACCGGAATGCCATGTCCCGGTGGGGCCGGGCGGCGTGGGGAGCCGAGCAGGTTCCAGGGTACGGCCAGGGTATGCACGGACATGGCTGAGGGTTCGGCGAGCCGGTTGTCGGGTGCGCTGCCGCAGGCAGATTGTGGGTCCGCCAGGGCGCCCGGTACCGCCAGCAGTCTCGCCTCGGCTGGTGGTCGCTGCAGGTAGGCATCGCAACCTAGCAGCACCGCCAGCGAGCCTGCGGGCGTTTCGATCAGTCGGTGCGGTTCGGGGATCGGGGCGACGCTGTAGCGTCGCTCGTACCGGCTCAAGGCGTGCTTGTACTGCAAAGCACCGAGCGGCTTGCCGCGGCCGTCGAAGGTCAGGCTGATCTGGCGCAGCGGTCCGTCGCCGATCTTGAGCCGGTCGTTTTCCAGATAGGGCTCGGGCAGAACGATCGAGCCCGCTACCAGGGTGACGCCGAACTCCTTGGCGAGGCCGCCGAAAATCGCCTGGTACTCTTCGGCCATCTGCCGCGCTTTGAGGCGCAGCACGGCACCGGTGCGTCGGTCGTCGCCCTGGTTGCCGGTCAGGGCGCGCAGATACCGCCCGGGGTTGCTCAGCGCCATCCACTGCATGGCGTCGCGCAGCGTTCGCGCCTGCTGGACCTCCGGCTTCTCGCCCAGGGCGAAGAGGCCGGTGCCGACATGCTCAGGCAAGACCACGACGGTGCGCTCGCTGAGCAATCCTTCATCCGCCGCCTGTTGCAGGTAGGTACGGAACTTCAGCTGCAGCCGCTCGCGGCTCTGGTAGTCGGCTGGTTGCAGTCGCGTCTCGATGCCCAGCAGATTGCCCGCGCCGCCGGCTTGACCGCGGCTTTCGATGGGCAGTGTGCGCAGGTCGGATAGCAGTGGGCCGCTGCGGCGGTCGTGGGTCCAGTCGAAATAGACCGCGAGCGAGACGCCGGCCAGGACCGCCAGCAGTGCGAGATTCAGATAGGTGCGCATGAAAGAAGGCCGTGATGAACGCCGTCAGACTAGGTAATGCGGCGTGGCTTGCCAAGCGTTTTGCGCTGAATGATCAGAAAGTTGTCATTTATGATCATTGAGCGTGAGGTTTGGGCTGTTTATCGTCGCTGCATATCCGACCGCAGCCCCAAGAGGCTCGGCACCGACAATGATGAGGACACACCGATGACCGCCTTCCCGCATCTGCTGGCTCCGCTCGATCTGGGCTTCACCACGCTGCGCAACCGCACCCTGATGGGCTCCATGCACACCGGTCTGGAGGAGATGCCCAACGGCTTCGAGCGGATGGCGGCGTTCTTCGCCGAGCGCGCCCGCGGTGGCGTCGGCCTTATCGTCACCGGTGGCGTCGGGCCCAATGAGGAAGGCTCGGTGCGCGCCGGTGCCGCCAAGCTGTCAACGCCGGAAGAGGCCGAAGAGCACAAGATCGTCACCCAGGCCGTGCACGAGGCCGGCGGCAAGATCTGCATGCAGATTCTGCACGCCGGTCGCTATGCCTACAGCCCGCAGCTGGTCGCACCCAGTGCGATCCAGGCGCCGATCAACCCGTTCACCCCGCGGGAGCTGGACGAAGAGGGCATCGAGAAGCAGATTCGCGATTTCGTCAACTGCGCGACCCTGGCCCAGCGCGCCGGCTACGACGGCGTAGAGATCATGGGTTCGGAAGGCTACTTCATCAACCAGTTCCTGGTCGCTCACACCAACCACCGTACCGACCGCTGGGGCGGCAGCTACGAGAACCGCATGCGTCTGCCGGTGGAGATCGTGCGCCGGGTGCGTGAGGCGGTCGGCCCGAACTTCATCATCATCTATCGCCTGTCCATGCTCGACCTGATCGAGGGCGGCAGCATCTGGGAAGAGGTGGTGCAGCTGGCAAAGGCCATCGAGCAGGCCGGCGCCACGCTGATCAACACCGGCATCGGCTGGCACGAGGCGCGGATTCCGACCATCGCCACCAAGGTGCCGCGCGCGGCGTTCACCAAGGTCACCGCCAAGCTGCGCGGCGAGGTGAACGTTCCGCTGATCACCACCAACCGCATCAACACGCCGGAAGTGGCCGAACAGGTGCTGGCGGAGGGTGATGCCGACATGGTGTCCATGGCACGTCCGTTCCTCGCCGATCCGGAGTTCGTCAACAAGGCGGCCGCTGGGCACAGCGAGCGGATCAATACCTGCATCGGCTGCAACCAGGCCTGCCTGGACCATACCTTCAGCGGGAAGCTGACCACCTGCCTGGTCAACCCGCGTGCCTGCTATGAAACCGAGCTCAACTACATTCCCGCCACCGCGGTGAAGAAGATCGCGGTGGTCGGCGCCGGTCCGGCTGGCCTCGCTGCAGCGACCGTTGCAGCGGAGCGGGGACATCAGGTGACGCTGTTCGACGCTGCAAGCGAAATCGGTGGGCAGTTCAATGTCGCCAAGCGCGTGCCAGGCAAGGAAGAGTTTTACGAGACCCTGCGCTATTTCCAGAATCGGCTGGAGGAAACCGGGGTCGAGGTGTGCCTGAATACCCGCGCCACGGCAGAGGCGCTGCTGGCGGGCGGTTTCGACGAGATCATCCTAGCCACGGGCATCGTGCCGCGCACCCCGGAGATTCCCGGAATCGACCATCCGAAGGTGATCGGATATCTCGACGCGATTCTCGAACGCAAGCCGGTCGGCCAGCGCGTGGCGGTGATCGGTGCCGGTGGCATCGGCTTCGACGTGTCGGAGTACATCACCCACGATGGACAATCCACCAGCCTGGACCGCGAGGCGTTCTGGAAGGAGTGGGGCATCGATCTCGGCCTTTCCGTGCGCGGCGGCATCGCTGGCATCCAACCGGCGCCGCATGCACCCAAGCGCCAGGTCTATCTGCTGCAGCGCAAGAAATCCAAGGTCGGCAACGGGCTGGGCAAGACCACCGGCTGGATTCATCGCACGGGACTGAAGAACAAGCACGTCCAGATGCTCAATTCGGTCGAGTATCTGCAGATCGACGACGCCGGGCTGCATATCCGTGTCGGCGAGGGCGAGCCGCAGGTGCTGCCGGTGGATACGGTCATTCTCTGCGCCGGCCAGGAGCCACTGCGTGAGCTTCAGCAGACGCTGGAGGCTGCGGGCGCCCGGGTCCACCTGATCGGCGGCGCTGATGTGGCGGCCGAACTCGATGCCAAGCGAGCCATCAATCAGGGCTGCCGTCTGGCCGCGGCGCTCTGATTCCATTCAGGCTTAACCCACGGAGCACGCGTATGGACATCAATACAATGCTGCAGCCGCAAGCCGCCGAATGCCTGCAGGCCTGGCACGCGATGATTGCCCAGCGCGATCTGAGCGGCTTGCCGGAACTGCTGCACCCTCCTGGCGGTGTTCCGCTCGCCGATGGCTCACAAGCCTTATGAAGGAGCGCCTGCGGTCAACCTGATCCTCAATACCGTGCTGCAGGTGTTCGAAGGCTTCCGCTATCACCGCGAGCTGGCCAGCGCCGAAGGCCGCGATGTCGTGCTCGAGTTCAGTGCCAGCGTGGGTGATCGCGAACTGAAGGGCATCGATCTGATCCGTTTCGACGAAACGGGCCGGATCATCGAATTCGAGGTGATGGTTCGCCCCATGAGCGGCTTGCAGGCGCTTGGCGACGAGATGAAGCGTCGCCTCGCCGCCTATGGCGGTAGCTGAATTAGCTAAGCTCATCGCAAATCCGCCGGACGGCTCTGGCGGGTCGCGCGATGCGCGGGCTCGCTGCCAACCGGGTCACATTGCACGCTTGATTAATTCCCCTAAACTCGAGCCCCAAAGAGACGCGATCGTGGATGAGCGTTTCAGTATTCGGCTCGCGGTGACGGGCGATAAGGGAAGTCGAGCATGCAGAACAAACCGCAGATGGTCGAGGCCGTGCTGTTCTACAACGAAGGCACCATCTGCAAGGAAATGCTGTATCCGGAGTTCGAAGCGGTGCTGGACGGGGTGGTTGCGTTGCCCGAGTTCGCTGACCGCCAGATGCATGCCGTCTACGTGATGATCAACCCGCGGCTGCAGGTGCGTGCCGCCGTCTTTTTCTGCCTCGACTTCAATGAAGATGGTTCCGCCGATGACGGCTGGAACATTCCGCTGCGCCAGCTGGCCGAGCGCACCGGCCGCGGGCCGGACATGGGCGCCGGCCCCATTCGCCTGGCCTGTCGCAGTCAGTGCCCCGTCTCCTGGCACCAGATGCATATGTGGGATCCCAAGGTCAGCGCCGAGCGCAACGATCTGGCACTGCTGCGCGACACCATCAAGCGCAACCAGCTCGGCCTGCTGGTGGAGGACGAGGGCGCGCCTGTCGTGCCTGCCGAACGCCTGCAGATGGTGGCCGAAGACGCCTGGTACGCGGCCGAGGCTGGCAAGGAGGCCACCACCCAGCGATCCGAAAGTCACGAGCGGGAGCAGCGCCAGAAAGCCGCGTTGCTCATCAAGCAGCAGCGTCAGCGCATCGCCAATCTCGAACGTTTGCGGGAAGAGGACGCGCTCAAGAGCGCTGCTGCGGCGGACAAGGAACGCAAGCTTCTGCAGGACGAGATCCGCTCGCTGCAGCAGCAGCTGCAGCAACAGACCGAACTCAATGCCAGCCTGCATGCGCAGATGACCGCGCAGGCGGAAAGCTTCCAGAAAGCCCGCGAGGAGATGAGCAAGCAGTTGCGGACGCTGGAAGTCAGCGGTCGTGTCGAGATCGGCGCGGCGCGAGAGCAGTTCGAGCATGAGGCCCAGGCGCGCATCGCCGCAGCAGTGGCCGAGTACAAGGAGCAGGTGGCGATCCGCGACGTAGAACTGGCCTATCGCAATGAGCTGGACGCGCAGCAGGAAGAGGAGATCCAGCGGCTGAAGAACGAATGCGAGACGCTGCGGCAGAGCGGTGACCGGGTGCTGGAGGACCTGTCGCGCCAGGGCGTGGTGTTCATGGCCTACCATCCGGGCGCCGGGCATCTGACCATCGCGCTGCAGGACCTTGCTCGCTACCGAGCCAACCCCCTCGCTTATGCCGCTGCCAAGTGCTTCGTCTCCGAGGAACAATACCGGCAATGGCTCGAGCACTACCAGAAACCCGCCTGTATCGCGACCTTGGCCAGTGGTGAGCGTTGCGCCATGCCGCTGGACAAGGTCGATGCACCGAGTCGTTTCGTGATCGGCGAATCCAACTGCTGTGCCCGGCATCGCAAGGAAGACCGGCAGCGTACCGGTAGCTGAGCCGTTTGTTGATTTCCGAACGTTGCGTCGCCTCCGATGCCCCGCTGATTCTGCAACGCCTGCATCTGGACTGGTTGCAGCAGGCCGCTGTCGACGTGGTGGTGTTGCGGCTCGACCTGGTGGACCCGGAGCTGTCCGGAAACAAGTGGTTCAAGCTCGTTAACCATCTGGACGCAGCCCGCCGTGCCGGCGCGCCGGGGCTCATCAGCCTTGGTGGTCCGCATTCCAACCATCTGCACGCTCTGGCCGCGGCCGGTCACCGTTTCGGTTTCGCGACGGTCGGCCTGCTGCGCGGACACGAGCAGGACACGCCGACGGTGGCCGATCTGCAAGCCTGGGGCATGCAGATCCACTGGCTGGGCTACGGTGGCTTCCGGGCACGCAACCTGCCCGGCTTCTGGCAGCCATGGCAGCAACGCCATCGCGGTTACTACTGCATTCCCGAGGGCGGAGGCGGGCTACCTGGCGCCCTGGGTTGCTCCGAACTCGTGCCAAGGCTGCCGTCGGCACTGGCTGCGGTCGGTTGGGACGATTACGACGCTGTCTGGCTTGCCGCCGGAACCGGAACGACCCTGGCGGGATTGGTCATCGGCGAGGCCGGGCGGCATCCGGTAATCGGCGCGCTGGCCGGCCCGCCATCGCATGCTGTCGATGACAATGTGGCGGCGCTGCTCGCGCAGGCGGGCGTTGCCAATGAGGGCTACGAGCTGCTGGATGCCAGCCGCGGCGGGTTCGCCCGGTTCGACAAGGAGCTGGCGCAGTTCATGTATACGGCCGAGCGTGACGGCGGGGTGCCGCTTGATCCGATCTATACCGCAAAGACCATGATGGCATTGCGCCTTTATGTCGAGCGCGGTTATGTTGCCGCCGGCACACGCGTGCTTTTCGTCCACACCGGTGGATTGCAGGGGCGCCGTGCTGCTGAGAGTCAGCTGCACAAGCTGATCCATGGCTAGAGGTTGGATTTTCCAGGATGAACAAACCGCTGCACCCTGATCAGCTGCGTGATCTGATCCCGTTGAACGCGCTGTCGCCACGTCAGCTCTGGGAGCTGCGTGCGCGCACCGTGCCGCTTGTGCTCACCGCAGGCGAGGTGCTTGAGCTGGACGAACGGCACGCGACGACACGCTACTACCTGATGGCCGGGAAGCTGCTCGTCAGCGATGTCGAGGGGCAACAGGGGCTGCTCGCGGCGGGGACTCCGGCGGCGCTGCATAGCCTGCTGTCAGAACGGACGCGGGAGGTGCGGGCACTGGAGGATTGCCATCTGCTGAGCGTGGATGCCGTGGAACTCGATCGCCTGCTTTCCTGGCGCCAAGCGCTGCAGGATGTGCTGCTGCAGCTGACCATGGACGGCGAAGAAACGGAGTGGCTGGAACGTCTGCTCGAAAATCCCCTGTTCGCCCAGGTTCCTCCGCAGAACATACGCAGCATGCTGCACCGGCTCGTGTCGGTCGAGGCACCGGCCGGGCAGACGCTATTGCGTGAAGGCGAGGCGGGGGACTGCTGCTATTTCCTCAAGAGTGGTCGGGCGCAGGTGCTCAAGGCCGAGGGCAGTGGCGAACAGCTCTTGGCGGAGCTCGAAACCGGCGCCTGTTTCGGCGAGGAAGCGCTGCTGGAAGATCGTCCGCGCAACGCCAGCGTGGCAATGATCGAGGACGGCAGCGTGCTGCGCCTGGGCCGGGCCGACTTTTTCGAGTTGCTCAAGGCGCCGGTGGTGAGCGAGGTCGATCTGGACGAAGTGGCCGATCTGCTCGGCTGCGGCGCTCAGTGGCTGGACGTTCGGCTCGCCGATGACTACGAGCGCGGCCATGCCATGCAGGCGCTGCACATGCCGCTGCACCTGCTGCGGCTGAAAACGCGACTGCTGAATCCCCGCCGCACCTACCTGTGCTATTGCGAAAGTGGCAAGCGCAGCGCGAGTGCGGTCTTCCTGCTGACCCAGCTCGGTTTCACCGCCTACGCGCTGCGGGGCGGGCTCGATGCGCTCGGCAGCGATGATCGCGCGGCGCTGCTGTGGGAGTGCGGCACCGGCTATCTGGCCCGGTCCGATGGACGCATAGAACGCAGCCTCTGAGCGGGTTGGCTCAGGCCGCGCTTCTGCGCAATGCGGCATGGCGGCGGATTTCCCGGCGCGCACTACGTGCCAGCCGCACGCTCAGCAGCAGCGCCGCGCAGCTGAGACCAGCGATCAGGCCCTGCCACAGGCCGCTCGGCCCGCTCGCCGGGCCAAGCTTATCGGTCAGCCCCAGCAGGTAACCCACCGGCAATCCGATGCCCCAGTAGGCGAACAGCGTGTAGACCATGGTCATGCGGGTGTCCTGATAACCGCGCAGCGCGCCCGCCGCGGTGACCTGAACCACGTCCGAGAACTGGAACAGAGCGGCATAGAAGAACAGGCTGGCGGCGACCGCGATCACCGCTGGATCAGGCGTATAGATCCGTGCGATCTGCTCGCTGAACAGCAGCATGACGCTCGCCGAGAAACAGGCATAGACCAGCGCTGCGGCGATCCCGACGCCGGCTACGAAACGGGCATCACGCGGTGCGCTGCGGCCCAGCTCCTGACCGATGCGCACGGTCACGGCCATCCCCAGGGACAGCGGGATCATGAAGATCAGCGAGGTGAAGTTCAGGGCGATCTGATGCCCGGCCACCACCGTCGCACCGAGCGCACCGATCAGCAGCGCGATCACGGAGAAAATGCTCGCTTCGGCGAACACGGCGATGCCGATGGGCACGCCGACCGACAGCAGGCGACGAAGCATAGGCCAGCGCGGGCCCTCGAAGTGGGAGAACAGCTGGCTTGCCTGATAGGCCGGCGCTCGCTTCACCCAGATGGCCATGGAGGTCAGCATGAACAGCATCACCAGTGCCGTGGATACGCCGCAACCCACACCACCCAGCTCCGGCATACCGAGCTTGCCGTAGATGAACACGTAGTTCAGCGGGATGTTCAGCAGCAGGCCGAGAATGCCGATGACCATGCTCGGCCGTGGGTGACCCAACCCGTCGCTGAAGCAACGCAGTACCTGATACAGCGCCATGGCCGGGAAGCCGCAGGCGACGGCGCGCAGGTATGCCATGGTTGGATCGATCAGGGCGGGTTCGACCTTCATCAGATGCAGCACCGGCTTCGCGTTCCACATCAGCAGTGCACTGCCGATGCCGATGCCAACGCCCATCCACAGGGCCTGGCGCACCAGCGGGCCGATTTCAGCGTGGTGCCCGGCGCCGAAGCGCTGGGCGACGTTGGGTGTGGTGGCCAGGGTGATGCCGCTGACCAGCAGATAGACCGGCACCCAGATCGAGTTGCCCAGCGCGACGGCAGCCAGGTCGTGCGGACTGACGCGGCCGGCCATCACGGTATCGACAAAGCCCATGGCAGTGCTGGCCAGCTGAGCGATCATCATGGGCAGGGCGAGGGCGAAGAGGGTGCGCAGTTCAAGGCGGACCCGTCTGAGTCGAAGCTCAGTGGGCATTGCGAGGCGTTCCAGTTGTATACAAGAAACGCGCTAGTCTACGCCGGGTCGCTGCACGCAGGAAGGCGGCAAAGCGTCGGCGGCCCGTCTAGAATGTGCTTCCCCCAACCGGAGCCACACCATGCACATCCTTGCCGACGAAAACATCCCGCTGGTCGATGAGTTCTTTGCCGGTCTCGGCAAGATCCGTCGCATGCCCGGGCGTCGCATCAATCGGGCGGCGCTGGAGGGCGTGGATGTGCTGCTCGTGCGCTCGGTGACGCGGGTCGATCGCGAATTGCTGCAAGGCACCGCGGTGCGCTTCGTCGGCACCTGCACCATCGGCACCGACCATCTGGACCTCGACTATTTCGAACAGTCCGGCATCGATTGGGCCAGCGCGCCTGGTTGCAACGCGCGGGGGGTGGTCGATTACGTATTGGGTTGCCTGTTGGCCTTAGCCGAAGTCAGGGGTGAAGCCCTGGCGCGACGCCGCTTCGGCGTGGTGGGTGCCGGCGAGGTAGGCGGGCGCCTGGTCGAAGTGCTGCGAGGCCTCGGCTGGGATGTGCGCGTTTGCGACCCGCCGCGCCAGACTCGCGAGGCAGGCGGTTTCGTGACGCTGGATGAAGTGATTGCCGAATGCGATGTCATCAGTCTGCACACCCCGTTGAGCATGAGCGGCGACTGCCCGACCTTCCATCTGTTCGACCGTCAGCGCCTGAGTGGGCTGCGACCGGGGGCCTGGCTGATCAACGCCAGCAGAGGAGCGGTGGTGAATAACGCGGCGTTGCGCGATCTGCTACTGCAGCGCCCGGATCTCGAGGCGGTGCTGGATGTCTGGGAAGGCGAGCCACAGGTGGACGTCGAACTGGCTGATCTGTGTCGCATCGCCACGCCACACATCGCCGGCTACAGCCTGGACGGCAAATTGCGTGGCACGGCGCAGATCCATGCGGCCTACTGCGCCGCTCGCGGCCTTGAGCCGACCGTCGAGCTGGCGCAGTTGATGCCTGGCCCTGCGCTTGCCGGGCTCACCTTCGCCGCATCGGCAGAGCCGGCCGAGATGCTGGCAACGCTGTGTAGGGCGGTCTACGACCCGCGTCGCGACGACGCGGACTTCCGCCGCAGTCTCCAGGGCGACGATGCGCAGCGCCGCGCCGCCTTCGATCTGCTGCGCAAGGCCTACCCGGCGCGACGTGAGATCGACGGTCTCGCCGTAAGGATAGAGGGGGACAATCCGGCGTTGACGGCGGTGGTGAGCGCGCTCGGGGCCCGCTTGCTGCGCTAGCCACGGATCGGACTCAGCTCGGATGCAATTTCCATCCTGCTCCGCTAGCATTACCCGTCCTCTGCCTAGTTCCCCGCGATGGTGTTATGAGTTATCAGGTTCTTGCACGTAAATGGCGTCCGCGCTCGTTCCGCGAAATGGTCGGCCAGACGCATGTGCTCAAGGCCCTGATCAACGCGCTGGACAATCAGCGCCTGCACCATGCCTATCTGTTCACCGGTACCCGCGGCGTCGGCAAGACGACGATCGCGCGGATCATCGCCAAGTGCCTGAACTGCGAGACGGGCGTCAGTTCCACACCCTGCGGGCAGTGTTCGGTCTGCCGGGAGATCGATGAGGGGCGCTTCGTCGACCTGATCGAGGTGGACGCTGCAAGCCGCACCAAGGTCGAGGACACGCGCGAACTGCTGGACAACGTGCAGTACGCGCCGAGCCGCGGACGCTACAAGGTCTACCTGATCGACGAAGTACACATGCTCTCGTCGCACTCTTTCAACGCGCTGCTCAAGACCCTCGAAGAGCCGCCGCCTCACGTCAAGTTCCTGCTCGCGACCACCGATCCGCAGAAGTTGCCAGTGACCATCCTGTCGCGCTGCCTGCAGTTCTCGCTGAAAAACATGCCGCCGGAGCGAGTCGTTGAGCACCTGACCCATGTGCTTGGCGTCGAAAACGTTCCTTTCGAGGAAGATGCGCTGTGGCTGCTCGGTCGCGCCGCGGACGGTTCGATGCGCGATGCCATGAGCCTGACCGACCAGGCGATCGCCTTCGGTGAGGGCAAGGTGCTGGCCGCCGATGTGCGGGCGATGCTCGGCACGCTCGATCACGGTCAGGTCTATGGCGTACTGCAGGCGCTGCTCGAGGGCGACGCCCGGGCACTGCTCGAAGCCGTTCGTCATCTCGCCGAGCAGGGGCCGGATTGGGCCGGCGTACTCGCGGAAATGCTCAATGTGTTACATCGCGTCGCCATCGCCCAGGCGCTACCGGAAGCGGTGGACAATGGCCAGGGCGATCGCGATCGGGTGCTGGCGCTGGCGCAGGCGCTGCCAGCCGAAGACGTGCAGTTCTATTATCAGATGGGCCTGATCGGGCGACGCGATCTGCCATTGGCACCCGATCCGCGCAGTGGCTTCGAAATGGTTCTGCTGCGTATGTTGGCGTTCCGCCCGGCGGATACGGGTGACGCGCCACGAACATCGCTAAAGAATTTGGGAATCAGCCCGGCCACAGCTGATTCCAAGCCTGCAGCGGTGGCCGATACCGCTGCCCCCGGCGTGTCGCCTGTTTCAGCCCCCGCTCCGGTTGCTCCTGCCGCCGTTGTGGCGCCGCCAGCGGCTCCGGCGGTGATAGCCAGCCCGGCTGAGTCGGCGACCACAGCGGCTCCTGAACTGCCTGCCGTGGCGACATCGCCGGCAGCGCCTGCGCAAGAGCAGGCCGTGCCGGTGATCGATGTACCCTGGAACGAACCGCCCGAGGTCCCGCCGGTTGCCGTCGAGGCCAATGCAATACTGCCCGAGCCGGCACTGGACGGGCCACCCGATCATGTGGCTGCCGTGGTTCAGGTCGAAGAGCCTGACGATGACGAGCCGCCGCTGACCGACGAAGACTATTTCGAGGTCGAAAATCAGGTCGAGGCTTACTTCGAGGAGCTGCAGCAGGACGAGACGGACCAGCAGGAGGTCGAGCCGCTGCCGGCAGTTGAGCCTGCCACCGGGCTGGCTGCCGAATGGCTGGAGCTCTATCTCAAGCTCGGTCTGTCCGGCCTGACCGGCAGCATCGCGGCCAACTGCACGTTGATTTCGGTGGAGGGCGATCGCTGGCTGATGCACCTCGACCCGGCCCAGAGTGCCCTGTTCAACCCGACGCAGCAGCGCCGGTTGAACGATGCGTTGAATCAGTACCACGGGCGTACGTTGCAGCTCGATATCGTGCTGCAGAAGCCCGAGCAGGAAACGCCGGCGCAGGCCGCGCAGCGTCGTCGCGCCGAGCGACAGCGCGCCGCTGAACAATCGATTCATGCGGACCCGCTGGTCCAGCAGTTGATGCAGCAGTTCGCCGCGGTGATCCGCGAAGGCACCATCGAACCCGTAGAACACTCAGAACCCTGATCGAATTGAGGTGATACCCATGATGAAAGGTGGCATGGCCGGCCTGATGAAGCAGGCGCAGCAGATGCAGGAAAAGATGCAGAAGATGCAGGAAGAGCTGGCGAACGCCGAAGTCACTGGCCAATCCGGTGCCGGCCTGGTCAGCGTGGTGATGAACGGCCGTCATGACGTCAAGCGCGTCAGACTCGATGACAGCCTGATGCAGGAAGACAAGGAAATCCTCGAAGACCTGATCGCTGCGGCCGTCAACGATGCGGTACGCAAGATCGAGCAGAACAGCCAGGAGAAGATGGCCGGCATGACCGCAGGCATGCAGCTCCCGCCGGGCTTCAAGATGCCGTTCTGATCCAGCGCGCAGTTCCAGCCGGGCCGCCCCTCTCGCTGTGGGGCGGCCGGTTTTTTCAGTGATTCCATTTCGAGACGTACATGAGCTTCAGCCCGCTGATTCGGCAACTCATCGATGCCCTGCGCATTCTTCCTGGCGTAGGGCAGAAGACCGCGCAACGCATGGCGCTGCAGCTGCTCGAGCGTGACCGCAGCGGTGGCCTGCGCCTGGCGCAGGCGTTGACCCGGGCGATGGAAGGTGTCGGCTACTGCAGGCAGTGCCGTACGCTGACCGAAGACGAACTCTGCCCGCAGTGCGCTGATCCGCGGCGGGATGATTCCCTGCTATGCGTGGTGCAGAGCCCGGTCGACGTGTTTGCGGTCGAGCAGACCGGCTTTCGTGGGCGTTACTTCGTGCTCAAGGGGCATCTGTCTCCGCTCGATGGCCTGGGGCCGGAGGCCATCGGCATTCCGGAGCTGCTGGGGCGGGTGGCGGATGGCGCATTCAGCGAAGTCATCCTGGCAACAAACCCCACTGTCGAAGGGGAAGCTACCGCGCACTACATCGCACAGATGCTCATTCCCAAAGGCCTGACCATCAGCCGAATTGCCCATGGTGTTCCACTGGGCGGCGAGCTGGACCTGGTCGATGGCGGCACACTGGCTCACGCCCTCGCAGGGCGCAAGCCGATCAGCCTATAACTCGACGCCTTTAGCTTATTGCTACTTGCTAGTGCCGTTCAGCAGATAGTTCGGGTAAAGTTCTAAGCCATAAACGTTAGATAACCAAAGCGAATATAGTGCTTTGTTTTGGTTATATGCGCTGGCTATCCGAATCGAGGTCGAAATGAAAGCGAAGCTCTGGCTGTTTCCTGCTCTTGTGCTCCTGAGTGCGTTCGCGCAGGCGCAGGAAAAGTTCAAGGTAGGTTACATCCGGGTGATGGACGATGCCCAGGCCATGGTCGCCCACGAGGCAGGGCTGTACAAGAAGCACGGCCTGGACGTCGAACTGATCGAGTTCAGCTCGGGCACCGATCTGATCAAGGCCATCGTCGGCGGTCAGCTGGATACCGGTGTGCTGGGCTTTACCAATGCGGTGGCCTGGGCGTCCAAGGGGGCCGATCTGAAGGTGGTGGGTGGTGCGCAGCAAGGTTATCACTCGATCCTGGTGCGTGAAGATACCGACATCCAGGACGTGGCAGGCCTCAAGGACCGCACACTGGCTTCGCAGCGCGAAGGCAGCACGGCCGATGCGGTGCTGCGTGGCGTGACCTTGAAGAATGCCGGCCTCAAGCCGAGCGATGTCAACATCATGGGCGTCAGCCCGGCAGTCGCGGTGCAGTCGCTGGTATCCGGGCGAGTGGATGCCGCCTTCCTGTTCGAGCCCTACGACCGCATCGCACAGCTGGTGGCGCCGGTTCGCCAGGTCTACGAGATCGGCGAAGTGTGGCCGTTCCCGTGCATGGTGGTGATCACCTCCGGCGACACCCTGGCCAAGCGCAAGGATGCCGTCTGGAAATCCCTGGATGCTCAGCGCGATGCCATCGAACTGCTGGACAAGCAGCCGGCCGAAGCGGCGAAGCTGATCGCCGGCTACTTCATCGCCGAGCCAACCTTGAAAACCCTCAAGCGCGGCGAACTGGCCCGCGAGGTGGTCATCGAGGAAGCCATTGGCACCCAGACCTTCAGCGCCAAGCTTGGCGACGACGATCTGGCCCGTATTCAGGAGCTTGCTGACATTCTGCAGGAGCAGGGCTCGCTGAAGACTCGCGATGGCAAGCCGTTCGATACCCGAGCCATTCTCGATCTGAGCTGGCAGGAAGCACGGGAACTCTGATCGGCGCTGTGCCTTTCGGCAACACAAAGGCCCGACCCTGAGTCGGGTCATTCATTTTGCCCGCATTGCCGGGCCGTTTCGTTTCTGGATTTGCGGATTTTTATGCAGCTCAGGTTTGAAGATGTAGACAAGCGCTTCGGGCAGCTCGAAGTCATCAAGGGGTTCAGCGGCGAGTTCGCCCAGGGCGAGCTGGTCGCCCTGGTCGGGCCTTCGGGCTGCGGCAAGTCGACCTTGTTGCACCTGGTGGCGGGGCTGGAGAAGCCCAGCGCTGGCCGCGTGCTTGCCGATGGCAAGCCGATCACCGAGCCGAGCCCGCGACGTACCTTGGTGTTTCAGGAGCATGCGCTGTATCCCTGGCTGAGCCTGCAAGGCAATGTCGCCATGGCGCTCGAGCTGCAAGGCGTCGCCAAAAGCGAGGCCTTCGAGCAGGCGCGTGTCTGGCTCGAGCGTGTCGGGCTCAACGGCTTCGAGCATTACTATCCCCACCAGGTTTCTGGCGGTATGCGTCAGCGCACCGCCCTGGCCCGAGCCTTTATCGCCAAACCCGAGGTGCTGCTGCTGGATGAACCGTTCGGCGCCCTCGATGCTCTGACCCGCATGGCACTGCAGGACGTGCTGCGCGAGCTGATCGAGGAGCATCAGCCGACCGTGCTGCTGGTCACCCATGATGTGGACGAGGCGCTCTATCTCGCCGATCACGTACTGGTGTTCAGCCCGCGGCCGACTCGAGTGCTCAAGACCTTCAACTTCACCCATTGTGAGAAAAGCCACGACCTGTCGGCGTTTGCTGCCGAGCGTAAGGAGATTCTCAGCCTGCTGGGTATCAAGACGGAGGTAGCGCACCCATGAGTCAGGCTCGTCGTCTAACCGGCCCGAAGAAATACCTGGCCGTCGTTCTGGCCATCCTGTTCATTCTGCTGATCTGGCAGGCGGCGGCCTGGAGTCTGCCGGCATTCCTCATGCCGGGTATCCCGACCGTGGTCGAGCGCCTGATCACCACCATCCAGCAACCCGAGTTCCGCGACGGCCTGTATGGCAGCATGAGCCGCCTGGGCAGTGGCTACGGCTTCGCCTTGCTGTTCGGCATCGGTTTCGGCCTTGTCGGCGGCGTGTTGTTCTTCTTCCGCGAGATCCTGCGCTCGGCCATCGTTATCCTGCAGTCGATTCCGTCGATTGCCTGGGTGCCGCTGTTCCTGATCGTGATGGGGTTCGGCAATCTGCCGATCATCGTCGTGGTGGCGCTGGCAGCGTTCTTCCCGATGGCGCTTTCGGTGATGAACGCCACCGAGAGTGTGCAGCCGGTGCATGTCTCTGCCGCACGGGTGATGGGCGCTTCGCGTTGGCAGCTGCTGCGGCGTGTCTATCTGCCGGCGGTGATGCCCGAGCTGATCACCGGCGCCCAGCTGGCCTTCGGCAACGCCTGGCGTGCACTGATCTCTGCCGAGATGCTGATCGGCTTCGGCCAGGGGCTGGGGCGCTCGCTGGCTTACTCCGGGGAGATCGCCGATATGGTGGGAGTCATGATGAACATTCTGGTGATCGCCATTCTTGCCACCCTGATCGATCAGGTGGTGCTGGAGAAGTTCAAGCAGCGGATGCTGCGCTATCAGTACGTCTGAGGTTTGGCCGGTGCCTGTCTCTTCGCACATCGTTCTCTGGCTCGCCTTGTTCACGCCGGCAGTGGGGCTGGCCGAGTCGCTGCGGATGGAGTTGCCCGAGCATCGCGTGCTGTCGAGCAGCGAGACCGAAAGTTTCGAGGCGGCGCTGGCCGAGCAGCTTGGCGTCGAACTCGGGCGCCCGGTGCAGTTCGGGGTGCCGGAAGGGCAGGTCGGCGTGCGCGTGGAGGCCAGCCAGCAACGTGGCGTGACCACTTACTATCGCGCTGTCCCCGCGGCTCTTGTCCCCACCGAGGCAGGGCCTGCCGCCTGGGCGGATCTTCGCGAGCAATCCGTCTGCGTCAGTACCGCAAGCCCCTATGCGCCAGTGCTGCGCGAGCGTTTTGGGGCATCGCCGCGAGAGTATCCCAGCTCGGCGCAGGCGCTTATCGGTCTCAAGCTGGGCGAGTGCCAGGCCGTTGTCGAGGATGAAGCCTTGCTGACCGAACTGGCTACGTTGCCGGAGTGGCGCCGCTACAAGCGCCTGCTGCCGCCGCTGGCGGATGCCGAGCGGCAGCTTCGCCTGACCGCGGATGAGGCGGGGTTACAGCAGGAAATCGACGAACTCGTCGCGCAATGGAGTGTGGACGGGCGCCTGGCAAAGCTGACGCAGCAGTGGATCGACGAAGTCGCCTTTCAGGCCTATGTGTTGGCCGACACCCTGGATTGCCACTGACTGCTTGATTGCTTTCGAGCTGCGCGAGTGCGAAGGGCTCGTCAGCGTTCTGTATCAACGATCTGCGGCAACATCCGCCGCAACCCCTCGAGCTGGAGCGGGGCACGGATGTGCCCGCGCAGCGTGCCGTCGGGGCCCACCAGGGCCAGATTGCCGCTATGGCTGACGCTGTAGTCCCCCTGCGTCTCGCTTGCTGGAACGAATGGCAGGCCCAGTGCCCTGGACAGCCGCTGCAGCTGCTCCATATCGCCGGTGAGGCCGTTGAACCCGCCGCGGTAGTAGTCCAGGTACGTCTTCAGCTGCTGAGGTGTGTCACGCGCAGGATCGGCAGTGATCAATACCAGCTGCAGCTGGTCGCGGGTTTCCTTCGGGAGCTGGCTGAACAGCCGGCGCATGTCGCTCAGCGTGGTCGGGCAGATATCCGGGCAGGCGGTGAAGCCGAAGAACAGAATATGCCAGCGTCCCTGTAACGATCGCGTGTCGAACCGCTGGCCATCCTGGTCGACCAGTTCCAGAGGCGGTATCGCGCGCTCCCGGGGCAACAGGAGGATATTGGCCTGATCCAGCAGGACGTCGCGATCCAGCGCCAATGCGGGTGTGGTCCAGGCCAGCACAAGAATCAGCAGGCAGCGCCAGAGTCTCGTTGGCACGGCGTCTCCTCCAGATCGAGCAATCGCGATGGGTTGGTCAGCGGTCGCTCAGCTCGAAGGCGGTCAGCGTGAAGGTTGGGATGCCGATGTCCTGCAGTTTCTGCGACCCGCCGAGTTCGGGCAGGTCGATGATCGCGGCGGCTTCATGGATGCTGGCGCGCATGCGTCGTACCAGTTGGGCGGCGGCGAGGAGGGTGCCACCGGTGGCGATCAGGTCATCGAACAGCAGTACCGAGTCGCCTTCACACAGGCTGTCGGCATGGATTTCCAGGTGCGCTTCGCCATACTCGGTGCAATAGGCCTGCGAAAGCACGTCGGCGGGCAATTTGCCCTGCTTGCGGAACAGCACCAGCGGCTTGTTCAGCTCGTACGCGAGGATCGAGCCGACCAGAAAGCCGCGGGCGTCGAGCGCCCCGATATGGGTGAAATCCGCCTCCACATAACGCTGGATAAAGCTGTCGGCCACCATGCGCAGCGCCTTTGGCGACTGGAACAATGGCGTGATGTCGCGAAATATCACGCCGGGCCGCGGAAAGTCCGGAACCGGGCGGATCAAGGTCTTGATGCTGAATTCGTCGAAGATCATCGGGCTACTGCTCCAAACTCGGTGACTCAGACGTCCATGGCGCCGCCGGCGAGGGCGCACAGTCCGATGGAATCCAGGATGCGCACTTCCTTGCCCTCGGCTTCGAGCAGACCGTTCTGCTGGAAGCGGGTAAACACGCGGGATACGGTCTCGACTGCCAGCCCTAGGTAGTTGCCGATCTCGTTGCGCGACATGGGCAGGCGGAACTGATTGGCGGAAAAGCCCCGCGCGCTGAAACGAGCCGACAGGTTGATCAGGAAGGTGGCGATGCGCTCGTCGGCGGTCTTCTTGGACAGCAACAGCATCATCTGCTGATCGTCGCGGATTTCGCGGCTCATGATGCGCATCAGTTGGCGGCGCAGTTGCGGCAGCAGCACGCTCAGCTCGTCGAGACGCTCGAAGGGGATTTCGCAGACCGATGTGGTTTCCAGTGCCTGGGCCGTGACTGGGTAGCTTTCGGTGTCCATGCCGGAAAGGCCAACCAGCTCGCTGGGCAGGTGGAAGCCGGTGATCTGTTCTTCACCGCCATCGGTCACGCTGAATGTTCGAAGCGCACCGGAACGCACGGCGAAGACCGAACTGAAGGTATCGCCCTGGCGGAACAGTGTCTCGCCTTTCTTCAGCGGGCGGCCGCGCTTGACGATATCGTCCAGCGCGTCCATGTCCTGCATGTTCAACGACAGGGGCAGGCAGAGCCCGGAAAGGCTGCAATCCTTGCAATGAGCTTGCCGCTGCGCACGGACCTTGATCGATTCGGACATAGAGGGCTTCCTGGAAACCGGTTTATAGCGCGCAAGGTTAACTCAGTACGAACGCTATGGCCAATTGGCGCAAGGGTCGCAGGTCGGAAGATTGGACGATGGTCTGAGCCGCTAGATGACGCGCGAGAAGCCCTGGTTGCCGTGTTCGGGCAGGTAGTGATCGAAGAGCATGCAGATCGAACGCACCAGCAGGCGTCCGGCCGGCTGAACGATAAGATGGCTCTCGCTGATCTCGATCAGTCCGTCTGCGGCCATCTGTTCCAGCATCGGCCAGGGCTCGGCGAAGTAATGGCGGAATTCGATGGCATGATCGTGTTCGATTCGGGCGAAGCTGAGCTCGAAATCACAGATGAGCGCCTGGATGACGTCGCGGCGGATCAGATCGTCCTGATTGCAGCGCAGCCCCCTGGCGGTGGCGAGCTGACCCTGGTCCAGCTGATGCTGGTACTCCGCGATGTCGCTGTGGTTCTGGCAGTACAGGTCGCCGATCTGACTGATGGCCGACATGCCCAGGCCGACCAGATCACAGTGGCCGTGGGTCGTGTAACCCTGAAAATTGCGTTGCAGGCTGCCGTCTTCCTGAGCCATGGCCAGTTCGTCGTCGGGTAGCGCGAAGTGATCCATGCCGATGTATCGATAGCCGGCGTCGGTGAGCAGGTGGATGCTCTGCTCCAGCATTGCCAGTTTCTCTGCAGGCGCCGGCAGATCACTGGCGTTGATCCGTCGCTGCGGTGCGAACCGCTCGGGCAGATGAGCGTAGTTGAACAGTGACAGGCGATCGGGTTGCAGATCGATGATGGCCTCAACCGTCTTGGCGAAGCGTGCCGGGGTCTGCAGCGGCAGACCGTAGATCAGGTCGATGTTCAGCGAGCGATACTGCAGTGTACGTGCCGCTTCGATGATGGTGCTGGTCTGCTCCAGTGTCTGCATTCGATTGATGGCGCGCTGAACATCCGGGTCGAGATCCTGCACGCCGATGCTGATGCGATTGAAACCAAGCTCGCGCAACAGGCCGATGGTCGGCCAGTCCGCTTCCCTCGGGTCGACCTCGATACTGAAGTCTCCATGGTCGTCGTCCTGCAGATTGAAATGCTGACGCAGATGTTTCATCAGGCGGCGCAGCTCGTCATGGCTTAGGAAGGTCGGTGTGCCGCCACCGAAGTGCAGTTGCTCGACCAGCTGGTCCTTGCCCAGATGGCAGGAGATCAGCTCGATTTCCTTTTCCAGGCGCTCCAGATAAGGCTGCGCCCGACCACGGTCCTTGGTGATGATCTTGTTGCAGCCGCAGTAGTAGCAGACGTTGGCGCAGAAGGGCAGATGGACGTACAGAGACAACGGGCGGGACGCCTGGCGGCTGCTGCGCAGGGCGTGGAGTAGATCGAACGAACCGATCTTGTCATTGAACTGGGCCGCGGTCGGGTACGACGTGTAGCGCGGGCCGGCCTGATCGTAACGACGGATCAGGTCGGAATCCCAGCGAATGGAGTCGAGCATGTGGCGTTCCCGGTCATGACGGCGGTCGCTGGATTCTAGGTGCAGGACCTCGCGACGGACTTGACCTGTATCAAAGTTGATCAGACCCTAGTGCGTTGGGTCAGATCGCTCCCGACATGCGGAAGGATCGCCGTGATTCGTGGTCAGATGGTCACCTTCCTCCGTTTCGAACCAGTAGATCCTAAATGTCGCTAGAGGAGAGTTTCATGCACAGTCGTCAGCAGGAAATCGCAGCCGCGCTCCATGTCTGCGCACCTTTCACCGGGCCGGAGTCCGTACAGACGGAAATCGAACGTCGGATACGCTTCATCCAGTCCTGCCTGCGCGAGTCCGGCATGAAGACACTGGTGCTGGGTATCAGCGGCGGAGTCGACTCGACGACTGCTGGCCTCTTGGCGCAGCGGGCCGTCGAGGGGATGCGCGCCGCTGGCGAGGGAGACCACTACCGTTTCATCGCCGTGCGCCTGCCGTATCAGGTCCAGCATGACGAGCATGAAGCTCAGCTGGCGGTGGATACCATCAAGCCCGATGAATGCCACACGGTGAACATCGGCACCGCGGTACTCGGTCTGGCGGCCGCTACCGAAGCACTCGAGCCGCTGAGCCCTGAACAGCGTGATTTCGTGCTGGGTAACACCAAGGCGCGGATGCGCATGGTTGCTCAATACACCATCGCCAATGCCCGTCAGGGGCTGGTGATCGGAACGGACCATGCGGCGGAGGCGGTGATGGGTTTCTTCACCAAGTTCGGTGACGGTGCGTGCGACCTGACGCCGCTGGCCGGTCTGGTCAAGGATCAGGTTCGGCAGATCGCCGCCGCGCTGGGAGCGCCGGAGCAACTGGTGCACAAGGTGCCGACCGCCGACCTCGAAGAGCTGTCACCGGGCAAGCCCGATGAGGCGGCGCACGGCGTCAGCTACCGCAACATCGACGACTTCCTGCAGGGCAAGCCGGTACCGGACGAGGCCGCCCAGATCATCGTCGATACCTATGACAAGACCGCACACAAGCGTCAGCTACCGAAGGAGCCCTGAGTTCCGCGCCCAGACTAGTGCGAATGCTCGCCGTGGACTGCTGCATTGCCGTGCCCCATGAGCCATTGCTGATGAGGACCCGGCAGGGTCCACAGGCCGAACAGGATCACCATCAGGCCACCGGCGATGCGTACGCCGCGTTTGCGCAGCAGTCCCGTCAGGCGCTCGGCGGCCAGGCCCGTGGCAAGCAGAACCGGCCATGTGCCGATGCCGAAGGCCAGCATCAGCAGAGCACTGTCCCACGCATCGCCCTGGCTGGCCGACCAGAGCAGGGTACTGTACACCAGACCACATGGCAGCCAGCCCCAGAGTGCCCCGAGAACGAGCGCGCGGGGCAGGCTGGTTACCGGCATCAGCCGGCTGGCGACGGGCTGGATCTGGCGCCAGAGACCACGCCCTAGCGCTTCCACGCGGGTCAGGCCGCTCCACCAGCCAGCGAGATAAAGCCCCATGCTGATCAACAGCAACGCGGCAACGACACGCAGTGCCGTCGCCGCCGGGCTATTCGCAATCGCCCAGCCTGCCAGGCCGATCAGAAAGCCGGCAACGGCATAGCTGGCCACCCGCCCCAGGTTGTAAGCGAGCAGCAGGCGCAGGCGCTTTGCGCGCTGTTCCGGCGGAATGGCCATGGTCAGCGCGCCCATCAGCCCGCCGCACATCCCCAGGCAATGTCCGCCGCCCAGCAGGCCTAGGACCCAGGCGGAAAGCAGAAGCGGAGCCAGTTCAGTCACCTTTGCGCTGCTCCGGCTGCTGTTTGGCATCATCCTGTGCGTCCGCGGGACGCTGAGGCTCTTCGTCATCGAAGAGAATGCTGTGCGCCGGCCCGTCTAGGTCGTCGAACTGACCGCTGTCCACTGCCCAGAAGAACACCCAGATCGCAACGGCCACCAGGACCACGGCAACAGGGATCAGGATATACAGAGCGGCCATCAGGACCTCCAGAGGCCGAAATCAGCGTTTCGGCTGCGATTAATGGCATGTCGCCTTGCGCATCGGCGCCAGTGGGGCGGTCCGCTGGCGGATCAGCCGCGGCCCGCTGGATCCGGCTGGCGCGTCAGCCGCAGGGCGTTGAGTACCACCAGCAGCGAGCTGATCGACATCCCGAGCGCCGCCCATAGAGGAGTGACCCAGCCCACTGCGGCGAACGGCAGAATCAGGCCATTGTACAGACTTGCCCAGGCAAGGTTTTCGATGATGATGCGTCGGCTGCGCCGGGCGATATCGAAGGCCTGCGCGAGGCTGGCGAGACGATTGGACAGCAACACGGCATCGGCGCTGGTCTTCGCCAGATCCGTTGCCGAGCCCATGGCGACGCTGATGTCGGCCGCTGCCAGCACCGGGACATCGTTGACGCCATCGCCGAGCATCAGCACGCGATGCCCTTCGGCCTGCAACGCCTGCAGCCTGGCGAGCTTCGCTGCCGGAGTCATGCCACCTTCAGCCTGGTCAATGCCCAGGTCGCTGGCGATCTGCGCCACCATGGGCGAGCTGTCTCCGGAAAGCAGCAGTGTCCGCCAGCCGCGTCGGCGGCAGGCTTCCAGCAGAGCCGGGGCGTCGTCGCGTAGCCGGTCGTCGAGTACCAGCCAGGCCAGCGGGCCTTGCTCGTCGCCCAACAGAAGCCACTGGCCGTGTTCGCCAGGAATGGCCGGCGCGGAACCGGCGAAGCCTTCGGCCACGAAGCCCGGCTGGCCGATGCGCAGGTTGCGGCCTTGAACGCTGCCCTGCAGGCCGAGGCCCGGTACCGTCTCGACGGATTCGGCAGCCAGCGGCGCGCGGCCGAAGGCGCGGGCGATCGGATGCTCGGAGCGGTTCTCCAGCGCCGCGGCCAGCGCGAGACAGCTATCGGCATCGAGCTCACCGAGCGGGTGCACGGCGCTGAGCGTGAGGCGCCCTTCGGTGAGGGTCCCGGTCTTGTCGAAAACAACGGTGTCGATCTGGTTGAGGCCTTCAAGGACATGTCCGCGGGTCAACAGCAGGCCGAGCTTATGCAGGGTGCCGGTGGCCGCCGTCAGCGCAGTGGGGGTCGCCAGCGAAAGGGCGCAGGGGCAGGTTGCGACCAGCAGCGCGAGGACGATCCAGAAGGCGCGTTGCGGGTCGATCTGCCACCAGACCAGGCCGACGATGCTGGCCACCACCAGCACCACCAGCAGAAACCATTGGGCGACTCGGTCAGCCAGTTCGGCGAGCTTGGGTTTGTCGCCCTGGGCGCGTTCCAGCAGGCGGACAATGGCGGACAGCCGGGTGTCGTCGCCCAGTGCCTGGACCTCCACGGTCAGCGGGCCTTCGACATTGAGGGTGCCGGCGGTAACCGAATCGCCGGCACCGCGTGGAAGAGGCAGGTATTCCCCCGTTAGAACCGACTCGTCGACGCTGGATTGCCCGCTGAGAATCACGCCGTCAGCCGGGATCAATCCACCGGGCTGCACCAGCACCTGGTCACCGAGCTGCAGTTCGCTGAGCAGGATGCGGTGACTGTGACCGTCGGCATCCAGCTTCAGGCAGGAGGCCGGCAGCAGGTTGACCAGTTGCGCGGTGGCGGCCGCTGTGCGCTCGCGTGCCCTGCGCTCCAGGTATCGCCCGGCCAGCAGGAAGAGGGCGAACATGCCCACCGCATCGAAATAAAGCTCGCCCTGGCCGGTGATGGTCGACCATATGCCGGCGACATAGGCGCCGCCGATGGCCAGCGATACCGACACGTCCATGGTCAGGTGGCGGGTACGCAGATCCCGTAACGCACCCTTGAAGAAATCGGTACAGCAGTAGAAGACGATGGGCGTGGTCAGCAGCAGCGCGGTCCAGCGGAGGGTGACGAAGAAGCTCTCCGACAGGTCCAGGTTGAACTCCGGCCAGGTCGCCATGGTTGCCATCATGACCTGCATCCAGAGCAGGCCGGTGACACCCAGTTGGCGCAACGAGCGCCGGTTCTCGCTCGCCAGGCGTTCGGCCGCCTGGTCGGCCTGATACGGGTGGGCCGCGTAGCCGATGCGGCGCAGTTCGCCCAACAGCTCGCTGAGCGGTAACTGCGCATCGCTCCAGCGCACGTTCAGACGATGATTGGACAGGTTGAGGTTGGCCTCGGCCACGCCCTTCAGGTTGCGCAGATGGCGTTCGATCAGCCAGCCGCAGGCCGCGCAGCTGATGCCTTCGATCATCAGGGACGTGCTTGCCAGCTCGCCCTGGTGCTGAACGAAAGGTTGCTGTATGTCCTTGCGGTCGTACAACGCCATTTCCTCGCTGAGCTCCTGTGGGAGCGCCTGGGGATTGATCGCCGTGTCGCTGCGGTGCAGGTAGTAGCTTTCCAGGCCGCCCTTGACGATGGCTTCGGCCACCGCCTGACAGCCCGGGCAACACAAGGCCCGCGTCTCACCCAGCACGCGGGCCTGAAAGGGGCTGCCGGGAGGAACCGGCAGCCCGCAGTGGTAGCAGGGGAGGGGCTTTGCCATCAGCGGCTCAAGGCTTCAGTTCGAGCGCGCGGCCGGCTTCAACCGTCTTTTCACCATACAGGCGCCAGTCCTGGTCGCCTTCTCGGCCGAGGAGCTCGATGAAGCGTCGGCCGGTGATCGACTCCTGCATCTGTCCCTGATAGATGCCGTCGCCCTGCGGTTGCAGGACCACGCGGCGGTCACGCTCCGGCTGGGTCGGGGAGAGCAGATTCAGCACCAGTTGCTGAGGCCGGCTCGCACCGCTCAGCTGCACCTCGGCCAGACCGCGCTCGTCATTGAGGACGATACGGGCCTGCATCTCCAGACGCTCCGCCAGCTTTTCGCGCTCGAGGGACTGGTTGATCCCTTTGCCGGCATCGTAGTAGTTGTCCGCCACCAGCGTATCGGCGTTGCGGATGGCAATCGTCAGCAACGACACCCCCAACACCACCGAACTCAGCAGAATCGCGATGACAAACCAGGCCCAGAACTGGGTGTACCAACGTGTTTGTTCGTTATCGGAGCGCATGCATTACCTTTCTAGCGGATGCTTGGGCCGATGAAACGGCTGTCGGCATCGTCGTTGATCGATTCGTCGTCTACCGAGCGGACATGGAAGACGATCTCATTGGTGCTCGAGGGCAGCTTCTCCGGTGCGATGGACAGTTCCACCGGCACGGTCACCAGCTCACCCGCTTCGGCCCGTATCTCGCTGCGGCCCTCATAGACCAGGCCATCGAGACCCGAGGCCTCGATCACGAAGGTCTGCTCGCGCTGAGCCTTGTTCATGACCTTGAGGGTGTACACGTTCTCGATATTGCCTTGCTCGTTCTCGCGATAGAGCACGCGATCCTTGAGCACGTCCAGCTTGACCAGCGGGCGATCATACACGGCATAGGTGAACAGCCCCATCATCGCCAACAGCGCGACGGCGTAACCGATCAGGCGCGGACGCAGCAGATGGGTCTTCTGGCCGGACAGGTTGTGTTCGGTGGTGTAGCTGATCAGCCCGCGTGGGTAGTTCATCTTGTCCATGATCGCGTCGCACGCATCGATACAGGCCGCGCAGCCGATGCATTCGATCTGCAGGCCGTCGCGGATGTCGATACCGGTCGGGCAGACCTGCACGCACATGGTGCAGTCGATGCAATCACCCAGGCCCATGGCCTTGTAATCGGCGTCCTTCTTGCGCGGGCCACGCTTCTCGCCGCGGCGCGGATCGTAGGAAACGATCAGCGTGTCCTTGTCGAACATCACGCTCTGGAAGCGTGCGTACGGGCACATGTAGATGCAGACCTGCTCGCGCAGATAGCCGGCGTTGCCGTAGGTGGCGAGCGTGAAGAAAGCCACCCAGAACAAGGCCCAGCCGCCAACCTGCAAGGTGAGCAGGTCAGGTACCAGTTCGCGAATGGGGGTGAAGTACCCGACAAAGGTGACCCCCGTCGCGAAGGACACGAACAGCCAGATGCTGTGCTTGCCCAGCTTGCGGACGAACTTGCTGCCGCTCATGGGAGCCTTGTCCAGCTTCATGCGCTGGTTGCGATCACCCTCGGTGACCTTTTCGGCCCACATGAAAACCCAGGTGAACACGCTTTGCGGGCAGGTGTAGCCGCACCATACGCGGCCGGCGAACACAGTGATGAAGAACAGGCCGAAGGCGCAGATGATCAGCAGCCACGACAACAGCATGAAGTCCTGAGGCCAGAAGGTAGCCCCGAAGACATGGAATTTGCGCTCCGGTAGATCCCACCAGACAGCCTGTCGGCCGTTCCAGTTGATCCATGCGGTGCCGAAATAAAGGATGAAGAGAACCGCTCCGCCGACGCGGCGGACATTGCGAAACAGGCCGGAGAAGGCTCGGGTGTAGATTTTTTCACGCGCGGCATAGAGGTCAGCGGACGCTCCTGCCTTGGACGGAGGGGTTACATCACGAACGGGGATCTGCTCATTCATCGAGTGCGTACCACGGCGGAAGGTGGGTGTCCCGGCCGATACGTGCCAACCGGGATCATTTTTCTGTCCAGCTGCGAATGGTACGCCCGGAGCGTTGAGGTCGGGTGTGACAGGTCGTCACTCCCGACCTCGGTCGATCACTGCTCCGGTTGCTGCGACAGGCTGTAGACGTAGGCTGCCAGCAGGTGAACCTTGTCATGGCCAAGGATCGCTTCCTGGGCAGGCATGCGGCCATTGCGACCGTAGCGCAGGGTCTGTTGGATCTGAGCGAAGCTCGAACCATACAGCCAGACGTTGTCGGTCAGGTTCGGCGCGCCCATGGCTGTAACGCCCTTGGCTTCCGGTCCATGGCAGACTACACAGTTGGCCGCGAAGATTTTTTGACCCTGCTCAATGTCGACGCTGATACCCTCTGGGGTATCACGGCCGGACAGGCTGCGAACGTAGCCAGCCACGTTGCGAATGCCCTCTTCGCCGATCACGTCCTTCCACGCCGGCATTGCAGCCTGACGGCCATGCAGGATGGTGGTCTTGATCGTCTCGGGCTCGCCGCCCCACAGCCAATCATCGTCGGTCAGGTTGGGGAAGCCATAGGCGCCCTTGGCGTCGGAGCCGTGGCAGACGGAGCAGTTGGAGGCGAACAGACGGCCACCCATCTTCAGCGCCTGCGGGTCCTTGGCCACTTCCTCTACCGGCATGGCGGCGTATTTGGCGTACAGCGGGCCGTACTGCTCGTCGGCCTTGTCCATCTCGCGCTGCCATTCCTTGACCTGAGTCCAGCCGTCCTCATAGCCGGGCAGCAGGCCTTTCCAGTTGCCCAGGCCGGGGTAGAGCGCCAGGTAGCCGAGTGCGAACACCACGGTGCCGACGAACAGCATGAACCACCAGCGCGGCAGAGGGTTGTCGTACTCCTCGATGCCGTCATAGGAGTGGCCAACGGTTTCTTCGGTGCTGTCAGGGCGTTGGCCCTTGCGAGTTGCCAGTAGCAGCCAGACCAGCGCGGCAATGGTGCCGAGGCTCAGCAGGGTGACGTACCAACTCCAAAACGAGGTCATTTATTTCTTACTCCTGGAAGCTTCTTCATCACGCTTCTTGGCGTCGGTCTCGTCGTCCGCGAAGGGCAGGTTGGCGGCTTCGTCGAAGCTTTGCTTGCGTTTGCTGCTGTAGGCCCAGAGCACCACGCCAATAAAGGCGACGAATACCAGAATTGTGCCCAGGCCACGAAGAGTCCCGATTTCCATCATGCGTTACCGTTTGTTGGTGAGTGCGGTGCCGAGTACTTGCAGATAGGCCACCATGGCGTCCATCTCGGTCTTGCCACGAACGGCATCCCGGGCGCCGGCGATGTCTTCGTCGGTGTAGGGCACGCCGAGGGTGCGCAGCGCCGACATCTTCTTGGCGGTGTCCTTGCCATCAAGGGTCTTCTCGACCAGCCACGGGTAGGACGGCATCTTCGACTCGGGCACGACGTTGCGTGGGTTGTACAGGTGCGCACGGTGCCAGTCATCGGAGTAGCGGCCGCCGACACGGGCCAGGTCCGGACCGGTACGCTTGGAGCCCCACAGGAACGGATGGTCGTAGACGCTTTCGCCGGCGACGGAGTAGTGGCCGTAGCGCTCGGTTTCGGCGCGGAACGGGCGCACCATCTGCGAGTGGCAGCCCACGCAGCCTTCGCGGATGTACAGGTCACGGCCTTCCAGTTGCAGCGCGGTGTAGGGCTTCATGCCCTCGACCGGCTCGTTGACGGCGTCCTGGAAGAACAGCGGGACGATCTGGGTCAGACCACCGATGCTCACCGCCAGGATCATGAACAGGGTCAGCAGACCGATGTTCTTTTCAAGTATTTCGTGGTTCTTCATCTATCCGTTTCCTCAAGCGATCTGCGCGGCAGCGTCGTACTGGGCTGCTTTGGCGACACGCACGGTGCGCCAGGTGTTGTAGGCCATCAGCAGCATGCCGGCGAGGAAGAAGGCGCCGCCGAGCGCACGGACGATGAAGCCCGGGTGGCTGGCTTCCAGCGCTTCGACGAAGGAGTAGGTCAGGGTGCCGTCTTCGTTGATTGCGCGCCACATCAGGCCCTGGGTGATGCCGTTGACCCACATCGAGGCGATGTAGAGCACGGTGCCGATGGTGGCCAGCCAGAAGTGCGCATTGATCAGGCCGATGCTGTGCATCTGCTCGCGACCGAACACTTTCGGGATCAGGTGGTACATGGAGCCGATGGTGATCATCGCTACCCAGCCGAGGGCGCCAGCGTGTACGTGGCCGATGGTCCAGTCGGTGTAGTGGGACAGGGCGTTGACGGTCTTGATGGCCATCATCGGACCTTCGAAGGTCGACATGCCGTAGAAGGCCAGCGACACCACCAGGAAGCGCAGGATCGGATCGGTGCGCAGCTTATGCCAGGCGCCGGACAGGGTCATCATGCCGTTGATCATGCCACCCCAGCTCGGTGCCAGCAGGATGATCGACATCACCATGCCCAGGCTCTGCGCCCAGTCCGGCAGGGCGGTGTAGTGCAGGTGGTGAGGACCGGCCCAGATATAAAGGGTGATCAGCGCCCAGAAGTGGACGATCGACAGGCGATAGGAATACACCGGACGCTCGGCTTGCTTCGGCACGAAGTAGTACATCATGCCCAGGAAGCCGGTGGTCAGGAAGAAGCCCACGGCGTTGTGGCCGTACCACCACTGCACCATCGCATCGGTCGCGCCCGAATAGATCGAGTAGGATTTGAACCAGCTCACCGGGATTTCCAGGTTGTTGACGATGTGCAGCATCGCCGTCACCAGGATGAAGGCACCGAAGAACCAGTTACCCACATAGATGTGCTTGGCCTTGCGCTTCATGATGGTGCCGAAGAACACGGCAATGTACGACACCCATACCAGGGTGATCAGGATGTCGATCGGCCATTCCAGTTCCGCGTATTCCTTGGAGCTGGTGAAGCCTTGCGGCAGCGTGATGACCGCCAGCACGATCACGGCTTGCCAACCCCAGAAGGTGAAGGCAGCGAGACCATCGGAGAACAGCCGCGTCTGGCAGGTGCGCTGAACCACGTAGTAGGACGTGGCGAACAGTGCGCAACCACCGAAGGCGAAGATCACCGCGTTGGTGTGCAAGGGACGCAGACGACCGAAGCTCGTCCACGGCAGGTCAAAATTGAGCGAGGGCCACACCAGCTGCGCGGCGATGAAAACACCCAGGCCCATCCCAATGATTCCCCACACCACCGTCATGATGGCGAATTGGCGAACCACCTTATAGTTATAAGCAGTCTCACTTATTGCTGTGCTCATGCAAGGCTTCCACGCTAATGGCATTTTCGAAGGCAAAAACGGCGGCAAGTATGGAGAAAGCAGGGGGGCAATGCAAACGACGCCCGGGCTCTCTTTGCTGGCCGAAACCCTGATTTAAAGCGTCTTCCGTGTGCTGTGCAGGGACGATTCGCACCAGGCCGGCGCGCGGGATCTATCGAGTTCGCCTTATGGTTCTAGGCAGGGCGGCGAATCGGAAGCAAAGCTTAAAAGTGCAGCTGCGGAGGGGGAAGGTCTTCGGTCGGCTGAGGATGCGACAGATAGTCGCAGCGCCGTGGAAGTTGCCTTGGAACAAGGCGGGAAGGGCGGTACGAGTGTACCGCCCTTTTACGACTCACTGCTTGGCGACTTGTTCCGGGTTTTTCGACAAGCTGTAAACGTAGGCAGCGAGTAGGTGCACCTTGTCGTTACCCAGGTACTGCTGCTGAGCCGGCATCTGGCCGTTGCGGCCGTGACGGATGGTCTGCTGCAGTTGGCCCAGGCTCGAACCGTAGATCCAGCCGGAGGCATGCTGCAGGTTCGGCGCGCCCAGCGCGGCCATGCCTTCGCCACCCTGGCCGTGGCAGACGGCGCAGGTCTGCGCATAGACCTCCTTGCCTTTGCCCAGATCGGCATCGGTGCCTTCTGGCAGCGGCAGACCGGCGAGTTCGTTGCGCACGAAGGCGGCGACGTTCTTCACGCCTTCTTCGCCGATGGCCTGGCCCCAGGCCGGCATGGCAGCGATACGGCCGTTCAGAATGCTGGTCTTGATCGAGGTCGCATCACCGCCCCAGCGCCAGTGCTGGTCGGCCAGGTTCGGGAAGCCCAGGGAGCCCTTGGCGTCGGAGCCATGGCAGATGGCGCAGTAGTTGGCGAACAGGCGGGCGCCCATTTTCACAGCCTGCGGGTCCTGTGCCACCTGTTCCACCGACATGGCAGCGTACTTGGCGAAGATCGGGCCGTACTTCTCGTCGGCTTGCGAAACCTCACGCTCCCACTGCTTCTCCTGGGTCCAACCACCTTCGTAACCCGGCAGGACGCCTTTCCAATTGCCCAGGCCCGGATAGAGCACCAGGTAGAGAATGCCGAACACCAGCGTGCCGATGAACAGCAAGAACCACCAGCGCGGCAGCGGGTTGTCGTATTCCTCGATGCCGTCGAAGGCATGACCCATCGTCTGGTCGGTAGTACCGGCGGACTCGCCCTTGCGGGTGGCGAAGATCAGCCAGAACAGAGCGACGATGGTGCCCAGCGTCAGCAGGGCGATGTATCCACTCCAGAAAGTGCTCATGTGCTACTCCTGGACAGCCCGAGCAACTCTGGCTGTCCGCGATTGAAGTCCCTGACGGCTGGCTTGGCAGTCCGTCATTTTTCTTGGCCGATCTGAATCAGCGCTTGTTGGTCAGAGCCGTGCCGAGTACCTGCAGGTAGGCCACCATCGCGTCCATTTCGGTCTTGCCCTTGACGGAGTCACGGGCGCCGGCGATGTCTTCGTCGGTGTAGGGCACGCCGAGGGTGCGCAACGCCGACATCTTCTTGGCGGTGTCCTTGCCATCAAGGGTCTTCTCGACCAGCCACGGGTAGGACGGCAT
>LFEF01024361.1_pt1 | contig 84844 bp, 76 predicted proteins | sample 619371 | NCBI WGS metagenome assembly LFEF01 (sample SAMN03014291, study PRJNA259931) | freshwater metagenome | biome: lake; feature: waterbloom | place: China: Taihu Lake | collected 2006-08 | depth 0 m m
CCGGTGGTCGCCCTGGTGGTGGCCGACGCTCGCCGCCGCTGGCCGCTGTGGACCATCCTCGGCGGCGCCGTGTCGGCGCAGATTTTGATGATCGCCGCGCTGGTGATGATCTACCTCGCACTGGACCTCGACCCGCTGGTGCTCGAGGCCGGGCAGATCCTCGGCGGGCTCTACCTGATCTGGCTGGGCTGCGACGGCCTCTGCGGCGGCGGCGGCGAAACCACCACGCCGCGCCGCAGCGAGGCGCACTACTTCTGGCGAGCCATGGCGGTGGGCCTGTCCAATCCAAAGGACATCCTGTTCTTCCTCGCCTTCCTGCCCGGCTTCATCCTGCCGGCGCAGCCGTTCGCTCCGCAGGCCACGGTCCTGATCGTGATCTGGCTGGTGATCGATCTGAGCATCCTGCTCGCCTACAGCCTGCTGTCGCGCCGCCTGGCCGGCGAGGGGCTGGTTCAGCGGTTGCTGGATATCCTGCCCAACTACTTCCTCATCGGCCTGGGCCTGGTGTCCTGCACCCTGGGGCTGTCCCGCCTGCTGCAGTAACCCTGCACCCGCAAGGGCAATATCAAAACTTTTTGATACTGCCCTTGCTGTACGAAAAGTGACCGACTAGACTGCGCGGCCTATGAGCCTGCGCTTTCCTCAGATCCGTTACGACGCCAGCGACCAGCTCGCCGCCCTGTGCAAGGCCGGCGGCGATGCGCTGCGCCTGAACGTGCTGCGCGTGCTGGCCAGCGACTCCTTCGGCGTGCTCGAGCTGGCGCAGATCTTTGCCATCGGCCAGTCGGGGATGAGCCATCATCTCAAGGTACTCACCCAGGCCGGCCTGCTGGCCACCCGGCGCGAAGGCAACGCGGTGTTCTACCGACGCAGCCTGGCGCAGCTCGACAGCCCTGGCGGCCGGCTGCACGCGGCATTGCTGGAGGAAGTGGACCGACTGGAACTGCCACGCGAGATCGACGCCCGCATCGCCGCCGTACATGCCCAGCGCAGCGCCGCCAGTGAGGATTTCTTCGCGCGCATGGCCGACAGTTTCCAGGCCCGCCAGGACCTGATCGCCGGCCTGCCACAGTACCGCGACAGCGTGGTGGCCCTGCTCGACGCGCTGAACTTCGACGCCGAAGCCACGGCGCTGGAAGTCGGCCCCGGCGACGGCAGCTTCCTGCCGGAACTGGCCCGGCGCTTCGCCCGGGTGGTGGCGCTGGACAACAGCCCGGCGATGCTCGACCTGGCCCGCGCCCATTGCGAACAGACCGGGCTCGGCAACGTCGAACTCAGGCTGGCCGACGCCTTGCACGATGACTGCCCGGCGGCCGACTGCGTGGTACTGAACATGGTCCTGCATCACCTGGCTGCGCCGGGTGAGGCAATGAAACAACTGGCGCGGCTGGTAAAGGCGGGCGGCAGCCTGCTGATCACCGAGCTGTGCAGCCACAACCAGAGTTGGGCCAGGGAGGCCTGCGGCGATCTCTGGTTGGGCTTCGAACAGGACGATCTGGCCCGTTGGGCCGATGCCGCGGGGCTCACGCCCGGCGAGAGCCTCTACATTGGCTTGAAGAACGGTTTTCAGATCCAGGCCCGGCACTTTTCCCGGCCCGCTCCTGACGACCGACTCACCCACCGGTAATAGGAAACCGATAGATGAGCGAATACTCGATTTTCACCTCCGAGTCCGTGTCCGAAGGGCATCCGGACAAGATCGCCGATCAGATCTCCGATGCGGTGCTCGACGCCATCATCGCCGAGGACAAGCACGCCCGCGTGGCCTGCGAAACCCTGGTCAAGACCGGTGTAGCCATCGTCGCCGGTGAAGTGACCACCAGCGCCTGGGTCGATCTGGAGCAGCTGGTCCGCGACGTCATCGTCGACATCGGCTACAACAGCTCGGAAGTCGGTTTCGACGGCGCCACCTGCGGCATCATCAACATCATCGGCAAGCAGTCGGTGGACATCGCCCAGGGCGTCGACCGCACCAAGCCGGAAGACCAGGGTGCCGGCGACCAGGGCCTGATGTTCGGCTATGCCAGCAACGAGACCGACGTACTGATGCCGGCGCCGATCCGTTTCTCCCACGCCCTGGTCGAGCGCCAGGCCGAGGCGCGCAAGAACGGCCTGCTGCCGTGGCTGCGTCCGGACGCCAAGAGCCAGGTCACCTGCCGCTACGAGAACGGCCAGGTGGTCGGCATCGACGCCGTGGTGCTGTCGACCCAGCACAACCCCGACGTCAAGCAGAGCGACCTGCGCGAAGCGGTGATGGAGCTGATCATCAAGCACAGCCTGCCGGCCGAGCTGCTGCACAAGGACACCCAGTACCACATCAACCCTACCGGCCAGTTCGTCATCGGCGGCCCGGTAGGCGATTGCGGCCTGACCGGACGTAAGATCATCGTCGACACCTACGGCGGCATGGCCCGTCACGGCGGCGGCGCCTTCTCCGGCAAGGACCCGTCCAAGGTCGACCGCAGCGCTGCCTACGCCGGACGCTACGTCGCCAAGAACATCGTTGCCGCCGGTCTCGCCGATCGCTGCGAGATCCAGGTGTCCTATGCCATCGGCGTGGCGCAGCCGACGTCCATCTCGCTGAACACCTTCGGCACCGGCAAGCTCGGCGATGACAAGATCATCGCCCTGGTGCGCGAGCACTTCGATCTGCGCCCCTACGCGATCACCCGCATGCTCGACCTGCTGCACCCGATGTATCGCGCCACCGCCGCCTACGGCCACTTCGGCCGCACCCCCTACGAGATGACGGTGGGTGCCGACACCTTCACCGCCTTCACCTGGGAGAAGACCGACAAGGCCGACGCCCTGCGCGCCGCCGCCGGGCTGTAACAAGCCGCGCACGCGCACCAGATAGCCCCGCCGGCTCCAGCCGTGCGGGGCTTTTTTCATTGTCGCGTTAGATCGTCAGGTGGATCCAAGTGGGCGCCGCGACCTTCTGTCGCAGCAATGCACTATTCCTCAGTATTTGCGCGGCTTTTGCCTTGCTAGCCCGCAACGGTGCGGTTAGCCGAGGGTTTACCTAAATTTCCCGCCCCGCATAAACTGATATCAAATAGCCATTCAGGTACGGATGCGCACGGATTCAGAACCACGATCAGGGAAAAGGAAAAGGATCATGATCAAACGCTGCTGCCTTTCACTCGCCATCGCCACGCTGATTACCGGCTGCCAAAGCACCGGTGAGCAGTATCAGGCAGACGTCTTCGACGCCACGCAGGTCAACACGCAGCAGGAGGCCAAGACAGTCAAGATCGTCACCGTCTCCGCTACAAAAATCAAAGTCAGCAACGAGCAGAACAAGAAGGCGGCCATGATGGTCGGCGGCCTACTCGGTGCCATCGGCGGCGCGGCGCTGGGCAATCAGAACAACACCGATACGGCGATCATAGGCGGTGTGGCCGGCGGTGCCGCCGGCGCCATGGCTGGCTCTCTGGTCAACGACACCTCACTGGTTCCCGGCGTACTAATCGGCTACTCGGAAAACGGCAAAATCTTCACTTCTGCCCAGGTTGGACGTCCCTGCGAGTTCAAGGCCGGCGAAATATCCCTGATGGTGATGACGGTCAACAACGAGACCCGCATCCAGCCGAATGCGACCTGCCCCGAGCCGCAGAAGGGTTAAGCGATGAAATTCGCCCTTCTCGCAACAACCGCATTACTCGTCTCATTGCCTGTCACGGCCAATCAGTTCGATCAACTTTATCAGATCGAACAACAGACCAAGCAGGCCGAGGCCGCTGCCGAAGCCGAGCGAATCCGTGAAGCTGCTGCTGCCCGTGCCCGCGCGGAAGCCCAAGAGGAGACTGAGCGACGTCAGCGTGCAGCCGCCCAGCAAGCCGCACAGAAACGAGCCAGTGAGCAGCGTGCAGCCCTCGAAGCGGAGAACAAGCGCGTTCGTTCGCGCGAAGAAGCCTTCGAGGACGAACTCCGAGCCCTCGAGCTTGAAGAGCGTCGCCTTGAGCTTCAGGCGAAGCGTGCGCGCACAGCGCGCGCCAACGACTATATCGACGCCGAGTTGCGCGATCAGGCCGCGCGTACTGATGTCATTCAGTCGGAAGCGGACTCACTGCGCAACGTAACTTCCGGCACCAAGGCTCTTCTCGAAGACGCTGGCAAAGCCGAAGTCAACCGTTCCAAGCGCCTCTTCGACTAAGGCTCAGCTACAGCCCCGGGAGGCCGGGGCTTCTCAGGACAATTCATGAAACAGATTACGATGCTGGCACTCGCCTGTCTGGCGTTATCCGGCTGCTCGAATGAAGACCCGGTACCGAGCGTCCCAACCGTGGACGTGCGTGGTCGCCTGGAAGTGGACCGGGAGAAAACACTGCAGCGGCAAGCCCAGGGGGTCGAAGGCGAATACTTGCGCCGCGTTCTCAATGTGGATGGTGCCGATATGACGCTGGACGCATTCGTCGGTCGTTACTGTCCGAGCGGCACGCGCAACGAAACTTGTCAGAAAGCTCTGCGCATTAAGAAGATCGATGACGTCAGCGGTGCCACCCGTTTCCTACCGCAGGGACTGTGACAGCGCCCGGAGCCCGGAGCTGCGCTGGCAGACTCGAAACGGCTAAACCGTTCGCCGTCCCCATCAGCAGCCCATCAGTTCTTCAACCGGTAGCCGGTCTTGAAGATCCACCACACCGCCAGCAGGCAGGCGGCGAGAAAGCCGAGGATCATCGCCAGGCTGATGCCGACACTGATGTCCGAGACGCCGTAGAAGCTCCAGCGGAAGCCGCTGATCAGGTACACCACCGGGTTGAACAGCGTGATCTTCTGCCACAGCGGCGGCAGCATCTCGATGGAGTAGAAGCTGCCGCCGAGAAAGGCCAAAGGCGTGACGATCAGCGCCGGGACGATCTGCAGCTTCTCCCAACCGTCGGCCCAGATGCCGATGATGAACCCGAACAGGCAGAAAGTAACCGCCGTCAGCACCAGGAACAGCGCCATCATCAGCGGATGCTGGATCTCATAATCGACGAACAGGCGCGCGGTAAGCAGGATGATCACGCCGAGAATCAGCGATTTGGTCGCTGCTGCGCCAACGTAGCCGATGACGATCTCGACATAGGACACCGGCGCCGACAGCACCTCGTAGATGGTCCCCGAGTAGCGCGGCATGTAGATGCCGAACGAGGCGTTGGAGATGCTCTCGGAAAGCAGCGCCATCATGATCAGGCCGGGAATGATGAAGGCGCCGTAGGGGATGCCGTGCATGGCCTCCATGCGCGCGCCAATGGCCGAGCCGAACACCACGAAGTACAGCGAGGTGGAGATCACCGGGGTGGCGATGCTCTGCAGCAGGGTGCGCCAGGTGCGCGCCAGTTCGAACAGGTAGATCGCGCGGATCGCGTAAACATTCATGCAGTTGTTCCTTCAGCGCCCGTGAACGAGGTTGACGAAGATTTCCTCCAGCGAGCTCTGGCTCGACTGCAGGTCCTTGAAGTCGATGCCGTGGGCGGCCAGGCGCTTGAGCAGCTCGGCGATGCCGGTGTCCTCGTGCTGGGCATCGAAGGTGAACACCAGCTGGTTGCCGGCATCGGTCAGCTCCAGCGGATAGCCGGCCAGCTCTTCCGGGATCGCCGTCAACGGGCGCTGCAGGTGCAGGGTCAGCTGCTTCTTGCCGAGCTTGTGCATCAGCACATGCTTGTCCTCGACGAGGATGATCTCGCCCTTGCTGATCACCCCGATGCGGTCGGCCATCTCCTCGGCCTCCTCGATGTAGTGGGTGGTGAGGATGATGGTCACGCCCCGTTCGCGCAGGCCGCGGACCATCTCCCACATGTCCCGGCGCAGCTCGACATCGACGCCAGCGGTGGGCTCGTCGAGGAACAGGATCGATGGCTCGTGGGACAGTGCCTTGGCGATCATCACGCGGCGCTTCATGCCACCGGAGAGTTCCAGAATCCGGGCATTGCGCTTGTCCCACAGGGACAAATCGCGCAACAGTTTCTCGAGGAACGAATCGTCCGGCGCCTTGCCAAACAGCCCGCGCGAAAAACGCACCGTCGCCCAGACGCTCTCGAACCCCTCGTTGAACAGCTCCTGCGGCACCAGGCCGATCTTCGAGCGGGCTGCGCGGTAGTCCTGGACGATGTCGTGGCCGTCGACCACTACGCGGCCGCCGCCGGGGTTGACGATGCCGCAGATGATGCTGATCAGCGTGGTCTTGCCGGCGCCGTTGGGTCCGAGCAGGGCGAAGATCTCGCCCTTGCGGATCTCGAGGTCGATGCGTTTGAGCGCGGGATGTCCGGACGCGTAGGTCTTGGTGAGCTGCTCGATGGCGATCACTGGGTACACGGGCTCGTCTCTTCGAGGAATTGAGGGGCGAATTGTAGATAAAAAGCGCGTCCTCCCGTGTCGCCGATTTCGGCCGACCGCTTCGCTACTGACCACGGTCATGGCAGTGGCATGGCAACAGGGGGATGCTCAAGGAAGCTCGGAATAGGGATGTCAGCTGGGAGGCTTGCCCAAGATGAGACAGATAAAACTCACCTACGTCGCGCTGTTCGTCGGACTGACGCTGCTCTGGCTGCTGGTCGACAGCTTCGTCATGGCGCATTACCAGATCTGGCCGCTGCGCAAGGTGATGGTGCACTACAGCGGTGTGCTCGGCATCGCCGCGATGAGCGTGGCGGTGATACTGGCGGCGCGGCCACGGCGCTTCGAACGCTTCTTCGACGGCCTGGACAAGACCTATCGGCTGCACAAGTGGCTGGGCATCAGCGCCCTGGTGATCGCCATCTTCCACTGGGGCTGGGGCCAGATTCCGAAATGGCTGGTGGGTTTCGGCTGGCTGGAGCGACCGGCTCGGCGCGCCGGCGAGGGCCAGGTTCACGAAGGCATCTTCGCCCTGCTGCAACGCTTTCGCGGCATCGCGGAGACCATCGGCGAATGGGCCTTCTATGCCGCGGTCATCCTCATCGTGCTGGCACTGGTCAAGCGCTTCCCCTACCGCTGGTTCTTCCGCACCCACCGCTGGCTGGCACTGGTCTACCTGGCGCTGGTGGTGCACGCGGTAGTGCTGACGCCGCCGGATTACTGGACGTCGCCGCTGGGCCTGGTGCTGGCTGTGCTCATGGCCGCCGGCTCGCTGGCCGCCTGCATCTCGCTGCTGCGCCGCATCGGCCGCAAGCATCAGGTGGTAGGCCGCATCGAAAGCCTGACCCATCACCGCGACAACCGCGTGCTGCGTGTCGACATCAAGCTCGATGGCGCCTGGCCGGGACACAAGGCCGGGCAGTTCGCCTTCGTCACCTTCGACGACAAGGAAGGGCCGCACCCCTTCAGCCTCTCCTCGGCCTGGTGCAACGACGGCCGGCTGGCCTTCTCCATCAAGGGCCTCGGCGACTACACCCGCACCCTGCCCCAGACACTCAAGGTGGGCGACCCGGTGAAGGTGGAAGGTCCCTATGGCTGCTTCGATTTCCACAGCCGCAAGCCGCGGCAGATCTGGGTCGCCGGCGGCATCGGTATCGCGCCGTTCATCGGCCGCCTGCAGGCGCTAGCCGACAGCGGTAACGGGGACAACGTCGACTTCTTCTACTGCACCAGCGCGCCCGACCAGGGCTTCATCGAGCGCATCCGCGAGCTGGCCGAGCGCGCCCGGGTGCGCCTGCACGTGCTGGTCGCCAGCGAAGGCGGGCGGCTGACGCCCGAACGCCTGCGCCAGCTGGCGCCGCAGTGGCAGGACAGTGACGTCTGGTTCTGCGGCCCTGCCGGTTTCGGTCAGGACCTCAGCCGTGACCTGCAGCGACGCGGCCTGCCGGCGCGGGATTTCCATCAGGAACTGTTCAACATGCGCTGACGCACGGTCAGCTCGCGCCTGGCAGGCGACAATCCGGCATCGGTCCGCCGGCGTCGGCGGGCCGCGCCCCCCGTCACCAGAGCAAGGATGCTCGCCATGCCACGCCTGATCGCGCTATCGCTGTGCCTGTTCGCCCCTGCCTGCCTCGCCACCTGTCAGAACTGGGACGACGCGCGGGCACGCCAGGAAATCCACCAGCTGCAGGCGCAGCTCGCCCAGTGGGACGATGCCTATCACCGGCGCGGTCAGTCGCTGGTGGACGACGAGATCTATGACCAGAGCCGGGCGCAGCTGGACGGCTGGCGGCGCTGCTTCGTCGGCACCGGCGCGGCACCTGATCCGCTGCAGGATGCCGGCGGTCCGCTGCGCCATCCGGTCAGACAGACCGGCCTGGTCAAGCTCGCCGACGAGCAGGCGGTTGCGACCTGGATCGCGCGACGCCGCGACCTGTGGATTCAGCCCAAGATCGACGGTGTCGCGGTCACCCTGGTCTATCGTCACGGCGCCCTGCAGCAGGCCATCAGCCGTGGCGATGGCCTTACCGGACAGGACTGGATAGCCAATGCCCGCAGACTGGCGGCGATCCCTGCGCGCCTGGCGGTACCCGACGAGGTCATCCTGCAGGGAGAGCTCTACTGGCGACTGGACCGGCATGTCCAGGCATCGCATGGCAGCGCGGGGGCTCGCGGGCGCGTGGCCGGCGCCATGGCCAGCAACGGCCTGGACAGGGACACTGCCGCGCGGATCGGCCTGTTCGTCTGGGACTGGCCGAACGGCCCGGACAGCATGAACGCCCGACTCGGGCAGCTGGCGGCACTCGGCTTCCCCGATACGCAGTCGTTCAGCCAGCCCGTGGAGACACTGGAACACGCCCACCACTGGCGCGAGCACTGGTATCGCCAAGCGTTGCCGTTCGCCACCGATGGCGTGGTGCTGCGCCAGGAGCAACGTCCGCCGGCCGAGCGCTGGCAGGCCGAGCCCCACTGGGCCGCAGCCTGGAAGTACCCGCTGCGCAAGGCGCTGACCGAGGTGCGCGACGTCGAATTTCGCACCGGCCGCACCGGGCGGATCACACCGCTGCTGCAGCTCGCTCCGGTCCAGCTGGATGATCGACGCGTGCGCACGCTGAGCCTCGGTTCGCTGGATCGTTGGCAGGCGCTGGACGTGCGCCCCGGTGACCGGGTCGCGGTTGCGCTGGCCGGTCATAGCATTCCGCAGCTGGACAGCGTGGTCTGGCGTCACACGGAGCGGGCTCCGGTCGCCGCGCCCGATCCGCGGCGCTATCACCCCGACAGCTGCTGGCGACCAGCGCCCGGCTGCGACCAGCAGTTCCTCGCCCGTCTGGTCTGGCTGGGCGGCAGGCAAGGCCTGGCGCTCGAGGGCGTCGGCGCCGGCACCTGGCAGGCATTGCTGGACGCCGGTCTGCTACCCGACCTGCTCGCCTGGCTGGAATTGGATGCCGCCGCACTCGAGCAGGTGCCCGGCATTGGCAAGGCGCGCGCCAACAAGCTCGCCGCGAGCTTCGCCCGAGCCCGGCAGAGGCCGCTGGCGCAATGGCTGAAGGCGCTCGGCCTGCCGGCCAAGCAGCTGCCGCCCGCAGCGGACTGGGACGCGCTCGCCGCACGCGACCTGGCGCAGTGGCAAGCCGAAGCGGGAGTCGGTCCGGCGCGGGCGAAACAGCTGCAGGCGTTCTTCGGCGCGGCGGAGCTGCCCGCGCTGCGCGAACGACTACGCGCCGTCGGGGTTCCGGGCACCTGAGGGACTTTCGCCCGAACCCTGCGGTCGATAGAAGCTGGATAACAACTATGGAGGCGTGGCATGTCTTTGCGACATCTGCCCATTGCCCTGCTGACCGCCTGCGCTGTCGTCAGCCCGCTGCTCGCCGCCGCCCCGCAGGCCGACCCTCAGTGCCATGCACAGCGCCAGGCGCTGCGCGAGCAGCTGCAGCAGGCACGCCTGCAAGGCGACAAGCTGCAGCAGACCCAGCTCAATGCCGAGCTGCAGACCCTGACCAAGCAGTGCCAGGGCCTGGTCGCGCTGCACCCGCGCCAGGTGGAATACGAGCACGTCAACCGCCAGGTGGAGCGTCGCGAAACCCTGCTCCGTGAAGCACTGGGCACCGGCAATGCGCAGCTGATCGAGCTGCGCCGCGATCAGCTGGCCAAATCCCGGGAAAAACTGGACACCCTGCGCCGCTGAGCCGCCTCAGTAGGCGCGGAACTCCTTGTGGCAGGCCTCGCAGGCATCCTCGACACGCTGGAAGGCCGGGGCGACACGCTCAGCGGTCACCGGACCCGCGGTCGTCACCTCCACCAGCGCAGCCGTGTCAGCCTCCAGCGCGCGGGCCAGTTCCTGGAAGCGCTCCTGGCGCTGCCAGACATCGTCACGCGCGTCGCTCTGCTTTTCCTTGACCTCCGGGTAGTGCTGCCAGGGTTGGCGCGACAGCTCGTCGAGCTTGGCGGCGCCGCTGGTAAACGCCGTGCCGTCGAATGGGATGCGCCCGCGCAGCATGCCGCCGAGGTCTTCCTTGGTATCGAGCATCGCCTGATAGATCGCCTTGCGCTTGCCCAGCGGCGAGTCAGGGTCGACACGATCACAGCCTGCCAGCAGCAGCGCGGCGAACAGGGGAAGGCACAGCAATCTCAACGTCATGGTTCGGCCACTCACGGATACGAAGCGCGGGATTATCCCCGCCCGTGGGCGGTTGAACAAATCAGTCGGGCTTGGACTTCGTCAGCAAAGATTGCGCACCGCCTTTATTGCGACCAGCTGCCGCCGGCACTTTCGCAGTCGATCTTGGCCTGGGCGCGATCGCTGGCGTGATAGTGATACGTGACGATGGTTGCGTCCTCGCTGATCTGGGTCGGCAAGGTACCGTTCTTCGCCTGGGAACCGGTGGCGCGCTCGTTGGCGAGGGTTTCCGGGGTCATCGGCGCGGTACAGATGCCGAAGTGCCCGTCCGGACAGCTGTCACGGATCTCGCGGCGAGAGTTCTTCACCGCCTCGTTGTCCTGACAGACCCAGTTGATGGCGTCGTCCTTGTCCACGCCGTGGAACTCGAAGCACTGTTCGGTCACCACCGGCGCCGGTACCGCACCGGAGGTTTCGCTGTGGACATAGCAGGACTGCGCTGCGGCCGGCAGGCTGATCGCACCCACCAGCAGGAAGGGCGCAAGGCGAAGCATGGGGTTCATGGCGGTCTCCTGAAACGGTTTCGCCCGGCAAGGGTCACCGAACCTTCAACTTCGACCGTCCGGTCATCCGTGGAGTTCGCCGAGCAGCGGGCTTGGGATTGCCGGACGGCGCGGCTATAATCGCCGGGTTTTACCCGATCGACTCCGCTTCGATCGTGCCCGCCACCCACCCGAGGGGCGCTGCAGCAGGTTCCAGAACCTGTCAGGCTCGGATGGGGCGTTTCCTCGAACGCATCAACGGCGCCCATTCGCAACCATACGAATGGAGAACTCTTCGATGAGTGCTGTCATGACGCCTGCCGGTTTCACCGACTTCAAGGTCGCCGACATTTCCCTGGCCGCCTGGGGCCGCCGCGAGATCATCATCGCCGAATCGGAAATGCCCGCCCTGATGGGCCTGCGCCGCAAGTACGCCGCCGAGCAACCGCTCAAGGGCGCGAAGATCCTGGGCTGTATCCACATGACCATCCAGACCGCGGTGCTGATCGAGACGCTGATCGCCCTCGGGGCCGAGGTACGCTGGTCCTCCTGCAACATCTTCTCCACCCAGGACCAGGCCGCTGCCGCCATCGCCGCTGCCGGCATCTCGGTATTCGCCTGGAAGGGCGAAACCGAGGAAGAATACGAGTGGTGCATCGAGCAGACCATCCTCAAGGACGGCCAGCCGTGGGACGCCAACATGGTGCTGGACGACGGCGGTGACCTGACCCAGATCCTGCACGACAAGTATCCGCAGGTACTCGAGCGCGTGCACGGCATCACCGAGGAAACCACCACCGGTGTGCACCGCCTGCTCGACATGCTCAAGGGCGGCACCTTGAAAGTGCCGGCGATCAACGTCAACGACTCGGTCACCAAGAGCAAGAACGACAACAAGTACGGCTGCCGCCACAGCCTGAACGACGCCATCAAGCGCGCCACCGATCACCTGCTCTCCGGCAAGCAGGCGCTGGTCATCGGCTACGGCGACGTAGGCAAGGGCTCGGCACAGTCGCTGCGCCAGGAAGGCATGATCGTCAAGGTCTCGGAAGTCGACCCGATCTGCGCCATGCAGGCCTGCATGGACGGCTTCGAGCTGGTTTCCCCCTACAACAACGGCATCAACGACGGCACCGAAGCCAGCGTCGACGCCGCGCTGCTGGGCAAGATCGACCTGATCGTCACCACGACCGGTAACGTCAATGTGTGCGACGCCGGCATGCTCAAGGCGCTGAAGAAGCGCGCCGTGGTGTGCAACATCGGTCACTTCGACAACGAGATCGACACCGCCTTCATGCGCCAGAACTGGGGCTGGGAAGAGGTCAAGCCGCAGGTGCACAAGATCCACCGCACCGGCAAGACCGTCGACCCGACCAACGATGACTACCTGATTCTCTTGGCCGAAGGCCGCCTGGTGAACCTGGGCAACGCCACCGGCCACCCGAGCCGGATCATGGACGGCTCCTTCGCCAACCAGGTGCTGGCGCAGATCCACCTCTATAACGAGAAGTTCGCCAATCTGCCGGTGGCCGAGAAGACCCAGAACGTCACCGTCATGGTGCTGCCGAAGAAGCTCGACGAAGAAGTGGCGCTGGAGATGGTCAAGGGCTTCGGTGGCGTGGTCACCCAGCTGACCGCCAAGCAGGCCGAGTACATCGGCGTTGCCGTCGAAGGTCCGTTCAAGCCGGACAGCTACCGCTACTAAGCAGGTCACGTCACAGGCTGCGAGGCGCCAGGTGCGCTCGCGGCCTGCGGCTTGCAGCTCAAGGAATTTCTGTATGACCTCTTCAAATCGCCCTTCCATCAGCTTCGAGTTCTTCCCCACCAAGACCGAAGCCGGGCATGAAAAACTGCTGAACGTGGCGCGCCAGCTGGCGGGCTACCAGCCCGATTTCTTCTCCTGCACCTACGGTGCCGGTGGCTCGACGCGCGACCGCACGCTCAACACCGTGCTGCAACTCGACGGTGAGGTGAAGATTCCCACCGCCCCGCACCTGTCCTGCGTTGGCGACACCAAGGCCGAGCTGCGCGAGCTGCTGAACCTCTACAAGAGTGCCGGCATCCAGCGCATCGTCGCCCTGCGCGGCGACCTGCCGTCGGGTATGGGCATGGCCAGCGGCGAGCTGCGCTACGCCAACGAACTGGTGGAGTTCATCCGCGCCGAGACCGGTGACCACTTCCATATCGAGATCGCCGCCTACCCGGAAATGCATCCCCAGGCGCGCAACTTCGAGGACGACCTGGCGAACTTCGTGCGCAAGGCCAAGGCCGGCGCCGACAGTGCGATTACCCAGTACTTCTTCAATGCCGACTGCTACTTCTACTTCGTCGAGCGCGTGCGCAAGCTCGGGGTTCAGACGCCGGTGGTGCCGGGCATCATGCCGATCACCAATTACAGCAAGCTGGCCCGCTTCTCCGATGCCTGTGGCGCGGAGATCCCACGCTGGGTGCGCAAGCAGCTCGAAGCCTATGGCGACGACATACAGAGCATCCAGTCCTTCGGCGAGCAGGTGATCACCGAGATGTGCCAGAAGCTGCTGGCCGGCGGTGCGCCAGGCCTGCACTTCTACACGCTGAACCAGGCCGAACCGAGCCTGGCGATCTGGAACAACCTCGGGCTGTCGCGCTGAGTTCCGGCCGGCTCCGGGGAAATACGGAGCTGGCTAATGAACCCGTGACCTGCGACACTGTCAGAGCAATGCGGCGTTAACAGCCTCTGTTATACTCCGCGCTTCCGCCAGGCTTACGCCCGGATGCCGCCATCACCATTCGCGGCAGGACCGGACGGGATCGCACGCCAGTCGCGATTCGAGCCAGGCATGACCATCCCAGGGCCTCGCCCCTAACAAGACAGGATTACTCATGTCCTTTGCTTCCCTCGGTCTCTCCGAGGCTTTGGCCGGTGCCGTCGAGGCCGCCGGTTACACCCAGCCTACTCCCGTGCAACAGCGGGCCATTCCCGCCGTGTTGCAAGGCCGTGACCTGATGGTCGCCGCCCAGACCGGAACCGGCAAGACAGGCGGCTTCGCCCTGCCGGTACTCGAATTGCTGTTTCCGGGTGGTCACCCGGATCGTGAACACCGCTACGGCCCGAAACAGCCGCGCGTGTTGGTGCTGACACCCACCCGCGAGCTCGCCGCCCAGGTTCACGACAGCTTCAAGGTCTACGCCCGCGATCTGCCGCTGAAAAGCGCGGTGATCTTCGGCGGCGTCGGCATGAACCCGCAGATCCAGGCCGTGGCCAAGGGTATCGACGTGCTGGTCGCCTGCCCCGGTCGCCTGCTCGACCTGGCCAACCAGAAGGCCATCGACCTGTCGCACGTGGAAATCCTCGTCCTCGACGAAGCCGACCGCATGCTCGACATGGGCTTCATCCATGACGTCAAGAAGGTCCTGGCCAAGCTGCCGGCCAAGCGCCAGAACCTGCTGTTCTCGGCCACCTTCTCCAAGGACATCACCGACCTCGCCGCCAAGCTGCTGCAAAACCCGGAGCGCATCGAGGTCACCCCGCCGAACACCACCGTCGAGCGCATCGAGCAGCGCGTGTTCCGCGTCGCCTCCAGCCACAAGCGGGCCCTGCTCGCCCACCTGATCACCCAGGGTGCCTGGGAGCAGGTGCTGGTCTTTACCCGTACCAAGCACGGTGCCAATCGCCTGGCCGAGTACCTGGAGAAGCACGGCCTGCCGGCTGCCGCGATCCATGGCAACAAGAGCCAGAATGCCCGCACCAAGGCCCTGGCCGACTTCAAGGCCAACCAGGTGCGCATCCTGGTGGCCACCGATATCGCCGCCCGCGGCCTGGACATCGACCAGCTGCCGCATGTGGTCAACTTCGAGCTGCCCAACGTCGAGGAAGACTATGTGCACCGCATCGGCCGCACCGGCCGTGCCGGACGCAGTGGTGAAGCCATTTCGCTGGTAGCGCCGGACGAGGAGAAGCTGCTCAAGGGCATCGAACGCATGACCAAGCAGCGCATTCCCGATGGCGATCTGCAGGGCTTCGACGCCAGCAGCATCGAGGCGGAGAAGCCGGAAGTCCGTGAGCCCCGCCAACCGCGCCCGCAGCGTGGCGAGCGCAAGGCACGTGGCGAGCGCGACAAGCCGGCGGAAAAGGGTGCCGAGCAGAAGGAGCGCAATCGCCGCAGCAAGAGCAAGACGCGCAAGCCGGCCCGCGATGGCGTGGCCAGCGAAGCTCAGGGCGTTGCCCGGCCGCCGCAACTGCCGCCGGATCGTGCGCCGGACGAGTTCCTCGATGACGAAGTGGACAATTTCGGCAATCGCGTCGATTACGTCAGCCCCTATCAGAACAAGCAGAACCGCGGACGCCGTACCGGCGGCGGTCAGGCCCAGCCGGGCTCCGCACCGCGTGCAGCTGGAGCTGCCCGCAACGGCGGTGGCGGCGCAGCGGGAAGCAAGGGCAAGCGTCCCGCCGCTGGCCAGGGCCAGGCGGCGCGCAACGGCCAGCCACGCAATGGTCAGCCGCGGCGCAAGAACGAGGGTCGCCGCATCGATGAGCCGGTCGTCACGCGTCAGGAAATGGCCAAGCCGCGCGAGAAGCAGCCGGTGATCATTCACAAGGAATCGAAGATCGATCGTCTGCCCAGCCTGGAGCAGCTCGAGCAGTTGCCGTCCCGCCCGCGTGGCGAGAAACCGGCCCTGCTGACGCGCAACCGCGAAGCCTGACCCGCGCCGGAACGAAAACGCCGCCCACTGGGCGGCGTTTTCGCATCTGCAGCACGGCGACGACCTCTTCAGGGCTGCGTCGCCATGATCCTCAGCCCTCCGGGGTGGCCTGCACGGTCTCCTGCCAGCCACCACCCAGCGCCTTGAACAGGTTCACCTCGCTGGTCAGCTGCGCCAGACGGTCGCTGATCAGCTGCTGCTGCACGCTGAACAGCTGGCGCTGCGCGTCGAGCACGGTCAGGTAGCTGTCGACACCGGTGCGATAGCGACGCTCGGCGAGGTTGTAATAATCCTCGCTGGTCTGCAGCAGATCACGCTGGGCCTGCACCTGGCGCACATACGTGGCCTGGGCGGCGAGCCCGTCGGCGACCTCGCGGAACGCCGTCTGGATGGCCTGCTCGTATTGTGCCACCTGGATGTTCTTGCTGATCTGCGCGTAGTCCAGGTTGGCCCGAAGCTGGCCGGCGTTGAAGATCGGCACGCTGATGCTCGGCGAGAAGCTCCAGTAGCCGGAACCGCCGTCGAACAGACCGGACAGCTCGCTGCTGGCGGTCCCCGCCGCGCCGGTCAGGCTGATGCGCGGAAAGAAGGCCGCACGCGCGGCGCCGATGCTGGCATTGACCGCACGCAGCTGGTACTCCGCCTGGAGAATATCCGGGCGTTGCTGCAGCAGGTCCGAGGGCAACCCGACCGGCAACGTCGCCAGCTGGGTGCGCTCGAGACCTTCGCCGCTCGGCAGACCGGCCGGCAGGTTCTGGCCCAGTAGCAGGGTCAGGGCATTGCGGTCCTGCGCCACCAGGCGGGTGTACTGCTCGATACTCACCCGCGCACTGTCCACCGCACTGCGTGCCTGACGCAGTTCCAGCGCCGAGGCGACGCCGACATCGAAGCTGCGCTGGGTCAGGCCCAGGCTTTCCTCGTAGGTCTTGAGCGTGTCACGGGTGACCTGCAGCAGCGCCTGATCGGCCTGCAGCGTCAGCCAGGCGTTGGCGACGCTGGCAATCAGGCTGATCTGCGTGCTGCGCTGAGCGGCCTCGCTGGCGAAGTACTGCTCCAGCGCCTGGTCGCGCAGGCTGCGCAGGCGGCCGAACAGGTCCAGCTCCCAGGACACGCCGAAGGTGGCGCTGTACTGGCTGCTGATGGCCGGTTCGCCGCTCATGTTCAGGTCGCCCGGAGTACGGCTGCGCATGCCCGCCGCATCGGCGCTCACCGCCGGCAGCACATCGGCGCGCTGCACGCGGTACAGCGCACGGTAGGCATCGACGTTCAGCGCGGCGACGCGCAGGTCGCGGTTGTTCTCCAGCGCGACCTCGATCAGCTGCTGCAGCGCCGGATCACGGAAGAACTCGCGCCAGCCAAGCGCCTGCGCCCGAGCCGCGGGGGATGCCTTCGAATAGGCTTCGCCCTGTGGCCAGTCGGCCGGTACCGGCGCATCCGGACGCTGGTACTCGGGGATCAGCGAGCAGCCGCTCAGCGCCGCCACGAGCGCGAGACTCAACAGAGACTTGTTCACAGCGACTCCTCCTTGGCTGCCTGATTGGCGGACGTCGTGCGGTCGAAGAACGTACAGATCATCACGTAGAACAACGGAATCCAGAAGATTGCCAGCACCGCCGCGGTGAGCATCCCGCCAATCACGCCGGTACCGATGGCGTGCTTGCTGCCGGCACCGGCGCCGGAGGCGATCGCCAGCGGAACCACACCGAGGATGAACGCCAGCGAGGTCATGATGATCGGGCGAAGACGCATACGGCAGGCCTGCAGCGCTGCATCGGCGTAGCTCATGCCCTGTTCGTGCAAGGCCTTGGCGAACTCGACGATGAGAATGGCGTTACGCGCGGACAGGCCGATGGTGGTGACCAGGCCCACCTGGAAGAACACCTCGTTGGACAACCCACGCAGCAACGTGAAGGCGAGCGCGCCGACGATCCCCAGCGGTACGACCAGCATGACCGAGAACGGAATCGACCAGCTCTCGTAAAGCGCAGCCAGACAGAGGAACACCACCAGCAGCGACAAGGCGTAGAGCGCCAGCGTCTGCGAGCCGGCCAGCCGCTCCTCGTAGGATTGCCCGGTCCACGAATAGCCCACGCCTGGCGGCAGCTGAGCGGCAATGCGCTCCACCTCGGCCATGGCATCACCGGAACTGTAGCCGGGTGCCGGCTCGCCGAGCATCTCGATGGCGCTTACGCCGTTGAAGCGCGACAGCTTCGGCGAACCGTACGTCCACTCGCCCGTGGCGAAGGCGCTGAACGGGACCATCTCGCCGTCGGCGTTGCGCACGTACCACTTCTGCAGGTCCTCGGGGTTCATCCGCGCACTGGAAACCCCCTGCAGATAGACCTTCTTCACCCGTCCACGATCGATGAAGTCGTTGACGTAGCGACCACCCCAGGCGATCGACAGCGTGCTGTTGATGTCGGCCAGCGAAATGCCCAGCACCCGGGCCTTCTCGTCGTCGATCAGCACCTGATACTGCGGCTCGTCACGCAGGGTATTGGGGCGAACCCGGGTCAGCACCGGGCTCTGGCTGGCCAGCTGCAGGAACTTGTCCCGCGCCTGCTGCAGCACCTCCTGGCCCACGCCTGCGCGGTCCTGCAGGAAGAAGTTGAAGCCAGTGGCGTTACCCAGCTCCATTACCGCCGGCGGCGCGAAGGCGAACACCTGGGCGTCGCGGAAGCTGGCGAAATGCTGCTGGGCACGCTGGGCCAGGGCGAACACGCTGTCGTCCTTGTTGGTCCGCTCGCTCCACGGCTTGAGACCGATGAACGCGATGCCCGAACTCTGCCCACGGCCGGCGAAGCTGAAGCCGGTCACGGTGAACACCGAGCGGACGATGTCGCCTTCCTCTTCCAGCAGATAGCTGCGCATGGCATCAATGCTCTGCTGGGTGCGTTCGGCGGTGGAACCCGACGGCGTCATCACCTGGGCGAACAGCACGCCCTGGTCCTCTTCCGGCAGAAAGGCGGTGGGGATACGGTTGAAGAGCACCACCATCACCGCGACGATCAACACATACAGCAGCAGGAACGGGGCCTTGCGCCTGAGCACGGCCTTCACGCCACGCTCGTAGCCGTTGACGCTGCGCTCGAAGGTGCGGTTGAACCAGCCGAAGAACCCGCGCTTCTCGTGATGCTCGCCCTTGTCGATCGGCTTGAGCAACGTCGCGCAGAGTGCCGGGGTGAAGATCAGCGCCATCAGCACCGACAGCACCATGGCCGAGACGATGGTGATCGAGAACTGCCGGTAGATGACCCCCGTCGATCCGCCGAAGAAGGCCATCGGCAGCAGCACCGCCGACAGCACCACGCCGATACCGACCAGCGCGCCCTGGATCTGGCCCATGGACTTGCGTGTGGCTTCCAGCGGCGAGAGCCCCTCTTCGCGCATCACCCGCTCGACGTTTTCCACCACCACGATGGCATCGTCCACTAGCAGGCCGATGGCCAGGATCATCGCGAACATGGTCAGCGTGTTGATGCTGAAGCCGAACACCGCCAGCACGCCGAAGGTGCCCAGCAGCACCACCGGCACCGCCAGCGTCGGCACCAGGGTCGCGCGGAAGTTCTGCAGGAACAGGTACATCACCAGGAACACCAGCACGAACGCCTCGAGCAGCGTGTGCATGACCCCGGTGATGGAGGCGGAAATGACCGGCGTGGTGTCGTACGGATAGACCACTTCGACACCCGGCGGGAAGAACGGCTTGAGCTCGTCGATGGTCTTGCGCACGCCCTCTACGGTGTCCAGCGCGTTGGCGCCGGTGGCCAGCTTCAGGGCCAGACCAGCGGCCGGCTTGCCGTTGAAATGCGCGCTGACGGCATAGGTTTCACCGCCCAGCTCGACCTTGGCGACATCGCCCAGGCGCACCTGGGAGCCGTCGCTGTTGACCTTGAGCAGGATGTTGCGGAACTGCTCGGGGGTCTGCAGGCGGGTCTTGCCTATCACCGTGGCGTTGAGCTGCTGCCCGGGCAGTGCCGGCAGTCCGCCGAGCTGGCCGGAAGACACCTGGACGTTCTGCGCCTGGATCGCCGAGCTGACATCCACCGGCGTCAGGCTGAAGTTGTTCAGCTTGGCCGGGTCAAGCCAGATGCGCATCGCGTACTGGGCGCCGAACACCTGAAAGTCGCCCACGCCCTTGGTCCGCGAAATCGGGTCCTGCATGTTGGCGACGATGTAGTTCGCCAGGTCACGCTGGTCCAGGCTGCCATCGGTGGACACCAGACCGATGACGATAAGGAAGTTGCGCACCGCCTTGGTGACGCGAATGCCCTGCTGTTGAACCTCTTGCGGCAGCAGCGGCGTGGCCAGCTGCAGCTTGTTCTGCACCTGCACCTGGGCGATATCCGGGTTGGTGCCCTGGTCGAAGGTCACGGTGATCGTCATGCTGCCGTCGGAGTTGCTTTCCGACGAGATGTAGCGCAGCCCGTCGATGCCGTTGAGCTGCTGTTCGATGACCTGCACCACGGTGTCCTGCACCGTCTGCGCCGAGGCGCCGGGATAGCTCACGGAAATGCCAACGGCAGGCGCGGCGATGCTCGGATACTGGTTGACCGGCAGCTTGAGGATGGACAGACCGCCGGCGAGCATGATCACCAGGGCGATCACCCAGGCGAAGATCGGCCGGTCGATAAAGAATCTGGACATGAGCTAGGAACCCCTCAGCCTTCTTGGCCTTGGGGCTGTGCAGACGCCCCACCGCGGTTATCGACATTGCCCGCCGGAGCCACGTCGACCTCGACGCCCGGCTGGATGAACTGCAGGCCTTCGGTGATCACCCGATCACCCGGTTGCAGCCCTTCGCCCACCAGCCAGCGATTGCCCACCGCGCGCTCGGTCTTGATCGGGCGCAGCTCGACCTTGTTCTCTGCATTGACCACCATGGCGGTCGGCTCGCCCTTGGTATTGCGCGTCACGCCCTGTTGCGGCACCAGGATCGCCTCGCTCTTGAGACCGGCGACCAGCTGCGCATGGACGAACATGCCCGGCAGCAACACCTTGTCCGGGTTGGGGAACACGGCACGCAGGGTCACAGAGCCGGTACCGGGGTCCACCGTCACTTCGCTGAACTCCAGTTTGCCTTCGTGGCCGTAGTCGCTGCCGTCCTCGAGCTTCAGGGTGACCTTGGCCGCGTTCTCGCCGGCCTTCTGCAGGCGGCCATCGGCCAGGTCACGGCGCAGCGCCAGCAGGTCGCGGGCCGGCTGGGTCACGTCGACATAGATCGGGTCAAGCTGCTGGATGGTCGCCAGTTCCTGGGCCTGGCCATTGCTGACCAGCGCGCCTTCGGTCACTGCGGAGCGGCCGATGCGCCCGGAGATCGGCGCCAGCACCTTGGTGTAGCGCAGGTCGATGCGCGCCCGCTCCAGCTCTGCCTCGGCCTGCAGGCTGGCCGCACGCGCCTCGTCATAGGCCTGCTTGCTGACCGCCTGGTCCTTGACCAGTTCGGCGTAGCGGTCGGCCAGCGACTTGCTGGACGCCAGGCTGGCCTGGGCACTCTTCAGGGTTGCCTCGTACACCGCCGCATCGATCTGGTAGAGCTGCTGCCCGGCCTTGACCTCGCTACCCTCGGTGAACAGGCGCTTCTGGATGATGCCATTGACCTGCGGACGAACCTCGGCGATGCGGTAGGCGCGGGTACGGCCGGGCAGATCGGTGGTTACCGCAAAAGGCTCTGCCTGCAGGGTCACGACGCCCACGGTGGGCTTCTGCTGCGCCGGGGGTGCTGCTTCTTCCTGACAGCCGGCCAGGAAAACAGCCACGGCGAGAATGGACATCAGGGCAGCGTTGGCTGACTTGATTGGCATGGAAAGACCTCTTGAAGACCTGGCAGGCGGGAATGGGCAACAGCGCGGCGCAGACGCCGCGTAGAGTGGACCGAAATATACTTACATCCATGACTGTCTGTAAACCGCCAAGGAGTCATAGTATGCGCATTAAATGTTGCGAAACATTCGCAACGAACGCTCGGCGCGGATGCCCCGCGCATGATTCGCATCGCTCCAACGCAGAACGCCGGCTGGCGGCCGGCGTTCGTGCTTCACACGTCTGGGCTTACTTGCGCACGCCTTCGACCGAGATGATCAGGTCGACGGTCTGCGACGCCGGCCCCAGGTCCATCTTGATGTCGAAGTCCTTCAGGGTCAGCGTTGTGCTGCCCTCGAAACCGGCGCGGTAGCCGCCCCAGGGATCGTCGCCCTCACCAATGAACTTGGCCGCGATCACCACTGGCTTGGTCACACCGTTAAGGGTCAGATTGCCGGTGATATCGGCGGTGCCTTCACCAGTCGACTTCACCGATGTCGATTCGAAGGTGGCCGTCGGGTGCTTGGCGACATTGAGGAAGTCATCGCTGCGCAGATGCTTGTCGCGCTCGGCATGATTGGTGTCGACGCTGGCGGTCTTCAGCGTGACGTTCACCTTGCTCTGCTCCGGCTTGTCCGCATCGAAGCTGAAGCTGCCGTCGAAATCCTTGAAGGTGCCCCACAGCCAGCTGTAGCCAAGGTGGCTGATCTTGAAGTTGACGAAGGCGTGCTGGCCTTGCTTGTCGATGGCGTAATCGGCGGCGAATGCCTGGCCGCCGACCAGGGCGGAGCCGAGGACCAGCGCTGCGAGCGTTTTCTTGAGCATCAATGACTCTCCTATCGGGGTGATTAATCGGTGCTGCGACCGAGCATGCGCATCAGCGTCGCGTCGCGATCGATGAAATGGTGCTTGAGCGCGGCGAGGGCATGCACGACGGCGAAGATCACCAATGCCCAGGCAGCGTATTCGTGAACCAGCCCGGCACTGTCGGCCTGGTTGGGAATGGAAGTGATCAGCGCGGGCACTTCGAACAGCCCGAACACGCTGATCGCGCGGCCGTCGGCCGTGGAAATCAGATAACCCGAGACCATCACCACGAACAGCCCGAGATAGAGCAGCCCATGGCCGAGCCTGGCGGCCGTTCGGGTCAGGCGGCCCTGGCTGGCCAGCGGTGCCGGTGCCGGGCTGACGAAGCGCCAGAGCACCCGCAGCAGCATGACCAGCAGCAACAGGATGCCGATACTCTTGTGCAGGTCCGGTGCGGTCCGGTACCAGCTGCTGTAGTAGTTCAGCCCGACCATCCAGAAACCCAGGGCGAACAGACCGAATACCGCCACGGCCACCAACCAGTGCAACACAATGCTGGTCAGCCCGTAATGCGTCGGGGAATTACGCCAGTGCATCGAATCCATCCTTCAATTTCGAGGGTTAGAAGCCTAGCCGGTTACCTATCGGAATAGCGCGCATTTTTTTGCTTTGAAACATCGAGCAAACCGATGAGTACCCCCATCGAGACGCGACCGCCAGTTCTGCTAGGCTGCGCAACTCACCGCGTAAGGAGTCACCATGAGCCTGAACGACAGCTGGATGCAACGCGACCTCGCCGTACTCTGGCACCCCTGCACCCAGATGAAGGACCACGAACAGCTACCGCTGATCCCCATCCGCCGCGGTGAAGGCGTGTGGCTGGAGGACTTCGACGGCAAGCGCTACCTGGACGCGGTGAGCTCCTGGTGGGTCAACGTTTTCGGCCATGCCAATCCGCGCATCAATCAGCGCATCAAGGACCAGGTCGACCAGCTCGAGCACGTGATGCTCGCCGGCTTCAGCCATCAGCCGGTGGTGGAGCTGTCGGAGCGCCTGGTCGCCTTGACGCCGGCCGGGCTGGAGCGCGTGTTCTACACCGACAACGGCTCCACCGGCATCGAGGTGGCGCTGAAGATGAGCTTCCACTACTGGCGCAACAGCGGCCGCGAGCGCAAGCAGCGCTTCGTCACGCTGACCAACAGCTATCACGGCGAAACCGTGGCCGCCATGTCGGTGGGCGACGTGGCACTGTTCACCGACACCTACAAGCCACTGTTGCTGGACACGTTCAAGGTGCCGAGCCCGGACTGCTACTTGCGGCCCGAAGGCGTCAGCTGGGAAGAACACTCGCGGCAGATGTTCGCGCACATGGAGCAGACCCTGGCCGAGCATCACCAGGACATCGCCGCGGTCATCGTCGAGCCGCTGATCCAGGGTGCCGGCGGCATGCGCATGTACCACCCGATCTACCTCAAGCTGCTGCGCGAGGCCTGCGACCGCTACGAGGTGCACCTCATCCACGACGAGATCGCCGTCGGCTTCGGGCGCACCGGCACGATGTTCGCCTGCGAGCAGGCCGGCATCACGCCGGACTTCCTCTGCCTGTCCAAGGCCCTTACCGGCGGCTATCTGCCGATGGCCGCGGTGCTCACCACCGACCGCCTGTATCAGGCGTTCTACGACGACTACGCGACCCTGCGCGCCTTTCTTCATTCGCACACCTACACCGGAAATCCGCTGGCCTGTGCCGCCGCACTGGCGACGCTGGACATCTTCGCCGAGGACAACGTCATCGAGGCGAACAAGGCGCTGGCCGCACGCATGGCCAGCGCCACCGCGCACCTGGCCGAGCATCCACATGTGGCCGAGGTGCGCCAGACCGGCATGGCGCTGGCCATCGAGATGGTTCAGGACAAACCCAGCCGTACTTCCTACCCCTGGCAGGAACGTCGCGGGCTGAAGGTCTACCAGCATGCGCTGGAGCGCGGCGCCCTGCTGCGCCCGCTGGGCAGCGTGGTGTACTTCCTGCCGCCGTACTGCATCACCGAAGAGCAGATCGACTTCCTCGCCGCGGTTGCCAGCGAAGGGATCGATATCGCTACCCGCGACACCGTCCAGGTGGCGATGCCGAGCGGCCTCTATCCAGGCTTCCGCGATCCGGGCTGAACACCACGCAGCGTGCGGCGGCCTGCTGAGCGGGCTGCCGATGCTTTAGACTTGCCGTTCCATCCACCACGCCCTGCCGTTGCCCTATGCGCCTATCCCGCTTCTTCATCGACGCCCCTCTTTCCCTCGGCCAGCATGCGTTACCCGAGGCATCGGCTCATTACATCGGGCGGGTCCTGCGCCTGTCGGCCGGCAGCGCGGTGCAATTGTTCGACGGCAGCGGTGCCGAGTACCGCGGCGAACTGCTGGAGGTGGGCAAGAAGAGCGTCAGCGTGGAACTGCACGAACGCCTGACGGGAATGCCGGAATCACCGCTGCGAATCCACCTCGGTCAGGGCCTGTCCCGTGGCGAGCGCATGGACTGGGCGATCCAGAAGGCTACCGAGCTGGGTGTCAGCGAGATCACCCCGCTGATCAGCGAGCGATGCGAGGTCCGCCTCAACGATGAGCGCGCCGACAAGCGCCTGGCCCATTGGCGACAGATCGCCATCAGCGCCTGCGAGCAGTGCGGCCGCTCGGTACTGCCGATCATCCATGCGCCGGTCACGCTGCGCGACTGGCTGGACGTCGAGGCCGACCTCAAGCTCGTGCTGCACCCGGTGGCCGAGCCGCTGGCAAGCCATGCCAAGCCGCAGAGCCTGGCATTTCTGATCGGCCCGGAGGGCGGCCTGAGCGATAACGAAGTCGAGCTGGCCAGCGGCCAGGGGTTTCTGCCGGCCCGGCTCGGCCCGCGCGTATTGCGCACCGAGACCGCACCGGTGGTGGCGTTGAGCGTGGCGCAGCAGCTGTGGGGCGACTTCTAGCCGCGGACCGCAGTCAGATCAGGCCGGCGTCTGCCAGCTTCTGCTCCAGGCCGACCAGGTCGGGAATACGTGCCTGCATATCACCGAGGTTGACCGCATCCAGCTCCAGCGGTGCAAGTTCCACGTCCGCCCGCGCCAGGCTCGCATCGACCTTGATCGAATGCGGAATGCCCTGCACCAGCAGGGCAATGAACTTGACGTGATCGCGCCCGCCGACAGCGTTGAGCACGGCCACCCGCGCGGCGCTGCCCACCGGCTGCGGCTCGCCGCTGGAGGCGGCCTCGAATGACAGCAATGGCAGACTCAGGTCGCGCCACTGCACCTGGCCGAGAAACCAGGCCGGCATGCCCTGTACCGCCTGTGGCGCACGGTACGGAATCAGCTCGGCTACCGCCACGTTGGGTACCAGCAGCATGCGATCGGCAAGCGGCATCAGCAGCCCGGTAAGGCTTTCCGCGTCCTGAGAAATGACCGTCTGACTCATGAATTATCCCGTTGAAAAGACGTGGTGGGCGCCCCGGCCTGGTTCACCAGATGATTGACTAGCGCCTGCGCCAGTTCTCGCGGATCGCCGCTGTAGGAGCTGTAGCCGCCCTCGCGAAGGTTGTCCGGCATGCTCGAGCAGGCGCAGGAGTCGGCGCGCTGCGTCCATACCTTGCCGCCCTGACGCAGCACGTACGCCGCCGCGGCACTGCCGTCGCTACCCATGCCGCTGAAGGCAATGACACCGCAGCGGCCGCCGAACTGCTGGGCCAGGTTCAGCATCATCTGGTCGATCGAGGGGCTGTACGGCTCTGGCCAGCAGCGGCCGGTCAGGCGCGCGCGGCCATCGTCCTCGAACGCCAGCTCCTCACTGATCGGGGCGATTACCACCTCGCCGCAGCGAACCGGCTCACCCGGGCGGACCTGCCGCACCTGCCACTGGCTATGGCGCCCCACGGCCTGGGACAGCGCCGACTCGAAGCTCGCCTCGATATGCTGGGCGTAGACGAAGCCCACCGGCAACCCGCCGGGCAAGGCATCCAGAAAGGCCTTCACCGCCTCCGGCCCGCCCAGCGAGGCTGCCAGCAGCCAGACCTGATGTGCCGGTTCTCCGGCACGCAGCGCGGAATCGGCCAGCACTGCAGGCAGCGTCAGTCGCTCCGGACGCTGCCCTTCGCCCTGCAACACGTCCAGCCGTGGCCCGACGGCACGCGACGGATCGCCCACCAGGCGCTTGAGCTTGCTGAACAGGCTGCGCTCCCAGCGTGGGTAGAACTCCGAATGGCGTTCCGGCGCATGCCCTTCGCCGAACAGCACCCGCGTGGTGTCGCGCTCCAGCAAGGCATCCACCAGCGGGGAGTCTTCGGTCTGGGCCAGATCCACCAGCCACAGGTCAGCTTCGGTGCTATCCAGATCGGCAGGTTCAAGACGCGCCGGGTCGTTGTTCAGCACCACCTGATAGCCACTTCCGGTCAACGCCTGCTGCAGCACGTGACGCTGCAGCGAGGTATCGGCGAGTACCGCAATACGGGTGGAGAGCACTTCAGACATCGGCGTGGACCAGGCGCTGGATGGCCTCGAGCAGGACGGACTCCTGGTACGGCTTGCCAAGGTATTCGTTGACGCCGATGCTCAACGCGCGATCCCGGTGCTTCTCGCCGGTACGCGAAGTGATCATGACGATCGGCAGGTCCTTGAGGCGCTCGTCATGGCGCACCAGCGTGGCGACCTCGAAGCCGTCCATGCGAGGCATCTCGATATCCAGCAGCATGATGTCCGGCTTGCGCTCCTGCAGCTGGGTGATCGCATCCACCCCATCCTTGGCAGTCAGCACGTTCATGCCGTTGCGCTCCAGCAGGCGGCTGGTGACCTTGCGCACAGTGACCGAGTCGTCGACCACCATGACCAGCGTCGGCCGCTCGCTTTCCACCTCGACGGATTCGGGCAGCTGATCGATCAGCCTCGGCTGTTGCTGCTGAATGATCTGATGCGCATGCAGGACACGAATGGTGGCCAGCAGATCGAGAATCACCACCACGCGACCGTCGCCGAGGATGGTCGCGCCGGAGATGCCATGGACGCCGGCAAACTGCGGGCCGAGGCTCTTCACCACGATCTCGCGCGAGCCGGCCAGGCTGTCGACCTGCACCGCGACACTGTGCTCCTTGGAGCGCACCAGAATCACCGGCAGCGGCAGACTCTGTCCGACCAGCTTCGGCTTCTGCCCGTTGTTCAGCAGATCGCCGAGGTAACGCAGCTCGTAGGCCTGACCGGCATATTCGAAGCGCGGCGCATCCGGCTGGTAGTAAGCCTCCAGCTCGTACGGCGAAACCCGCACGATACCTTCGATGGTGTTCAGCGGGATCGCATAGAGGTCCTCGCCCGAGTAGACCATCAGCGCCCGGTTGACCGACACCGTGAACGGCAGGCGAATCAGGAAACGCGTGCCCTGGCCCAGCGTCGATTCGATGCTCATGGAGCCACCGAGCTGCTTGACCTCCGAATGCACGACGTCCATGCCGACACCACGGCCGGAGATCTGCGTGACGCGCTCGGCGGTGGAGAAACCGGCCTCGAGGATGAATTGCAGGATCTCGTGTTCGGACAGACCGCTGTCGCCGGACATCAGGCCGCGTTCGATCGCCTTGCGCCGCACCGCCTCGAGGTTGATGCCGCCACCGTCGTCCGTCAGCGTCAGGACGATATCGCCGCCTTCACGCGCCAGATCCAGGCGGATCGTGCCCTGCTCGGATTTGCCGGCGGCACGGCGCCGTTCGACCGACTCGATACCGTGGTCCACGGCATTGCGCAGCATATGCTCCAGCGGCGCGACGATTCGCTCGAGCACGCTGCGGTCCATCTCGCCGGTGGCGTTGCCAACCAGGAACTCGACCTGCTTGCCGAGTTCACCGGCCACCTGCCGGACGATACGACGCAGACGCGGCACCAGCCGCTCGAAGGGCACCATGCGCGTACGCATGAGGCCTTCCTGAAGCTCGGTATTGACGCGTGCTTGCTGCAGCAGCAGGGTTTCGGCATCGCGGTTACGCGCAGCGAGGGTTTCCTTCAGGTCGAGCAAGTCGGAGGCCGACTCGAACAGCGCCCGGGACAGCTGCTGCAGCTGCGAATGGCGGTCCATCTCCAGCGGATCGAAATCGTCATAGCCGGCCCGCTCGGCCTCGGCCTGATAACGGCTGAGAATCTGCGCCTGGGTTTCGGTATCCAGCCGGCGCAGCTGATCGCGCACGCGCTCGATGGTCGCTTCCATTTCGCCGAGCGTGAACCCGACGTCGCTGACTTGCTGCTCCACCCGACCACGGAAGATCGAGGTTTCACCAGCCAGGTTGACAAGCCCTTCCAGCAGTTCCGCCGGCACCTTGACCAGTTCCTGTGGTGCTCGACGCGCAGCGGCTTCCTGAGCGGCCTGCTGGGCGCGCCGAATAAACGGCAGGACCTTTGCCGGCGCAGCGCTTGGCGCCGGCTGGCTGCTCGCCGCAACGATCGGCTGCGGCAGTGTCAGCGGCTCGCTCGGCAACGGCGACTCGGTCTCCTGCAGCTCCGCATGCTGTGGCTCCGAATACAGCGGCTCGGCGCTATCGCTGGCAAGGCTGTCGCGCAACTGCTCGACGTCCTTGAGCAGCGCGTCATAACCCTGTTGTACATCGAGGAACAGACTGTCCGGCCAGGGGGCGCCCTGTTGCTGCGCCTCGCTCAGGCGCTGCTCCAGATCATGGGCCATGTTGCCCAGGGCAGTCTGCCCCGCCAGGCGTGCCCCGCCCTTGAGGGTGTGCAACACGCGAAGCATGTCAGCCAGGGGCGCCGCGTCCTCGCGGCCAGCATCCCAGCGGCCCAGGGCCGACTCCATCTCTTCCAGCAGGTCGTCCGCTTCCTCGACGAAGATATCGAGGATCTCGGCCTCGGCCGACTGCTGCGCATCCTCCTGCGCAGCCTTCAGCGATACGCTGCTGGGGATGCTCAGCTGTTCCTCGGGGTTGTTGCGAAATCGGCGAATCGTCTCGATCAGCGCATCACCGCTAGGAATCGGATTGTGCGCCCGCACCGCTTCGAGCATCTCCGCCAGACGGTCCTGGCAGGCCTGCAGGAGGCCGAACAGCTCGGAACTGGCTCGGTAGCTGCCCGCGCACAGCCCCTCATAGAGAAACTCGAGTTCATGGGCGAGATCACCGATCTCGCGGATATCCGCCATCCGTGCACCACCCTTGAGGGTGTGCAGGTCCCGCTGCAGTGCTTCGAGCTCGAAGCTGTTGTCGACATCCGCCATCCAGCGCTGCAACCCGCCGGCCGCGCTTTCAATAAGGTCGAAGCCCTCCTCCAGGAAGATCTCCACCAGCTCGGGGTCGCGATCTACCAGCTCTGGCTGACGATCGACCGCTTCGGCACGCGGGGCATCCGCGGCCACCTCGAACGGCGCGGGCGCCTCTTCGATTTCAGGCAAGTCGAGCTCGATCTCGTCCTGCGCTTCGCTGAACGAGGCCTCGGTGGCTTCGACGTCCTCCAGGGGACCGACTGCTTCACCCTCTTCGCTGATGAATGACTCATCGACGTCAGCCAGTGGCAGATCGATGACCTCCATGACCGGAGGCTGGTCCGGCACAGCGTCAAAAGCGTCCTCGCCCTCGAGTGGCTCCTCGAACGTATGGGACTCATTACCCTGATCCGGCTGCGCCTCGGCAACTACGTCCTCGGCTTCGAACGCAGGAAAAGCGCCCTGACGAAAGGCGCGCATCGACTCGATCAGAGCATCGGCGCAGCTCATCGGCAGCTGGCGTTGCAGTTGCTCGAGCTGCAGGGCCAGGTGATCGTGGCTGCGCTGCAACAGCATCGCCAACTCGACGGAGTGGACGTAACGGCCGTCGGAGAGACCTTCATAGAGCGATTCAAGCTCGTGCGCCAGGTCACCGATCGGGCGAATGGAGGCCATCCGGGCGCCACCCTTGAGGGTATGCAGGTCGCGCAATAGCGCCGAGAGGGCCATCTGATTGGCGGGATCGGCAAGCCAGCGATCCAGCGCCTGGCCTGCGCTCTCCATGAGATCGACCGCCTCATCGAGAAATATCTCGACCATTTCATGGTCGAGATCATCCTGCGATTCGTCCACCACAGGATCGGCCGGCCACGCTTCGGCTTCGGCTTCGGCTTCGGCTTCGGCTTCGGCTTCGGCTTCGGCTTGCAATTGTGTAACGGGCGCGGGCTCGGACGATGCAACCTGCGGCTCTGCAAATGACTGCGCAAGATCCAGCGGGTCTATCGCCTCGGCCAGCAACGCCTCCAGACGCGCCAGCAGTTCAGACTGCTCGCTGACCTGCAGCGCTGCCGCCACCTGGTCCATCATCCCGACCAGCGCTTCATGACCGCGCTCTACATCATCGAAGAAGCGCTCGCTGACGGCGAGTCGGCCCTCTTCGACGACGGCATACAGGCGCAGCAGGACCTGACACAGGGCCTCCATCTGTGGCAGGTCGGCCATCTTGGCGCCCTGCCCGAGCGTGGTCAGCTCCTGCAGCAGGGCGGACAGCTCCTGGCGCTCGGCCGGATGCTCACGCCAGCTGCGCAACAAGTCTTCTGCGTCCAGCAGAATATCCATGCCTTCGGAGAGGAACAGCGCAATCATGCTCGGATCGCGCGCCTCGCCTGCATCGTTCTGCTGGCGGGCACCCGCCTCGACCAGTCGCGCCTGATGCAACGCATGCACCTTGGCCAGGAACGCGGGAGCCCCTTCGATCGGTGCCAGCGGTTCATGGTCGAGATTGACCAGCCCCTGCCGCAGCAGCGACTCGGCCTCGTGCAGCAACTCGGCTTCCGCCAGGTCCATCTGGATCAGGTTGGTCTTGAATTCCTTGACCATCTTTTCCAACGGCGTCGCGATTTCCGCAACGGGCAGGATGCCGGCCATGTGCGCACTGCCCTTGAGGGTGTGCAGCGCGCGCTGCAATGCATCGGTCACCGGTTGGGGCAGGCGTTGCGCGCAATCTGCGAGAAAGCTGACGAGTGTGGTCAGGTGCGACTCTGCCTCGTTGCGAAAGATTTCCAGCAACTGCGGGTCCAGCGCATCGTCATCGTTTTCAGGCAGAACCGCCTGAGGCGCTTCGGCGATCGGTGCGGGCTGTGGGTCCACGTCAGGCACAAAGGCCTCGACAACCTCAGGGACGGGCTGAGGCAGCGCTACCGACTGCCCCTTGGCCAGCGCATGTGCAGTGGCGGCCAATCGATCGACATCGTCACGCTGGCGCTGCGCCTTGGCGGCGAACTCCTCGACCAGCGCTGGCATCAGCTCGACGACGTCACGCACCACCTGCCTGACCGAATCGCCGGCGACGATGGTGCGATCCAAGACGCGATTGAGCAGGTTCTCGATGGACCATGCGAGTTCGCCGATGATCAGCGCCCGCACCATACGTCCGCTGCCCTTGAGGGTGTGGAATGCACGACGGACTTCACCCAGCGCATCCTTGTCATCACTGTCGGAGAACCAGCGCGGCAGGTATTCGCCGATGGTTTCCAAGACTTCAGCGGCCTCTTCGATGAAGACTTCAAGCAGGTCTTCATCGACCGGCTCCTCGTCGGCAGGCGGAGGCAGGAGGCTTGGCGGAACATCCTGCGCCGGCGGATTGATGGCGGTAACCGGCGCGGCCATCACCTGCTCCAGGCTGATTGCCGGCTCGGGTTCGACAACGGGAGCTGCTTCGGACTGCGTGAAGTCAGGCAGGGTCACTTCGGGAAGGTCGAGCTCGACAACCTGCGCCACGCTCCAGTCGTCCAGGCTCGGCTCCTCGCCCGCCGTCTCGGCAAGGGCCGGAGCAGCCGACGACTCATCATCCGGCAGACTGAAGACGATCTCATCGTCCGTGGAGGTTGAATCCCCTAGTGTCCACTCGGGCTCGAATTCCAACGCCTCGATTACGGGTTCGGCTTCCGCGGCGTCGAGCAATTGCGACTCGCTGGCGAACGCCGGCTCCGATGCGTCCGGTTGTTCTTCTTCAGAGGGCTCGGCAAAGGCAAACGTCTCGGGACTCACCTCCGGCTCTTCCGGAAGCACTTCGATCTCGTCCAGCGGATCCAGCATCTCGGATTCGGCGATCTGCTCTACCGGTTGCGGCTTTTCTTGTCCCAGCGAATAACCCAGGTTCTGCAGACTCTCCTCGGCCACATCGAGAATCAGGTCGCCTTGCGTCCCGCAGTCTTCCGACAGTCGCTCCAGGTAGTACTCGACGCTGGTGATCGCATCCGCCAGGGTGTCCAGGCTCTGCCAGTCAGGCACAGCCTGGCGGGCCAACAGCTGGTCCTGAATGTAGCTGTTACAAGCCTGCAGCAGCGCTGCAGCACGCTCCAACGGAATCATGGCCAGGCCGCCACGGACCTGGGTCAGCAGATCGGGAACGCGCGCCAGGTGCTCGTGATTCCATTGCGAGGCGATGAACTCGATGATCGCATCCTTCGCCTGTTCCAGCCCGTTGCGCGCTTCGCGAATAACCAGCTGGTGAATCTGAGCCACATCGGTGGTCGGCAGATGATTCGCTTCGCTGCGCTCCTCCGCAGGGCCTCCGACCATGCCGGCGAGCGTGGCCTCGACATAGAGCAATGCACCGGCGATATCCATCAGCACGGCGTCGTCGGGCGCCTGCCGTCCCTGCGCAACGGACTGGACCAGGGCGATCTGGTCGAGAATGATCTTGCGCGGCTGCGCGAAGCCGAGCACCGCCAGGGTATCGGCGATCTGCTTGAGCGGTACTTCGAGGCTCGCAAGCTCGGAAATGACCTTGCGATCGCTGCGCACGAACAGGTCAAGACTGTCCTTCACGCGGACCAGTTCTTCGCACAGTGCCGTGACCACAGAGCGCATCGCGCCTCGGTCCGGGCCAGCCAGCTGGGCGCGTTCCTGATCAACCACGGCGCTGTCCGGCAGCGCTTCATCGAGGCGATAGTGCTGCTTGAGCGTCTGGATGCGCGGCGTCTGCCCGGGCGCCTTGGCGACATAGAAGAGCAGATTCTTGATCAACTCATCAGGCGCAGCCTGGTTGATACCATCTGCGCCCTCCTCGACCAGCCGCTTGAGCTGCTTGTCCACCTGCCGCAGCAGGGTGCGAACCGATGTACCGTTGCTTACACCACCACTGGCCAGCCCTTCGACCAGCCCCGACGCGATCTGCCAGAGCGCAGCCAGCGGCGCATCCTTGCAGAGCTGTTCCAGGCGGGCAAATACCCGAGCCATATAGCCCAGATTGGTCGGAAGGTCCTGGTTGCGGATCACGCCCACCAGTGCGACTTGCAGCATCTGGCGCAGCTTGCGCAGCAATGCCGGCAGCTCCTCGGTGCGCAGGCGCTCGACGGACTCGCGGGAAAGCGCCGGGGTGCGCCCGGAGAGATCGGGCGAGAAAAGACTGGTTTCCGAAAGCAGCTTTTCGCCACGGGCGGCACGCAGATCATTGAGCAACGGCAGGACGACCATCGGCAGGTCGCGACGGGCGCTCTGAATGCGATCCAGATAGACGGGAAGCTGCAGGATGGCCTGCATCATCACCTCGAGCGCTTCGCCCTGGTTGGCCACGCGGCCTTCGAGCAGCGCACGCGCGAGCTGCTCCATTTCCTCGGCGAGCAGTGCCGCGCCGAAGAACTCGACCATCTGCAGAGTGCCATGTACCTGATGCACATAGGTCAGGCAAAAGCTCATTCGAGTCGAGTCCTGTGGATTCTCGACGAACGCCTCTAGCGCCTGACGCGCCTGCTTAAGCGTTTCGGCAATCTCGCCTTTCACCCACTCCAGGGCGACATAATCGTGCCGATCACCCATAGCGACTCCGCTCATAAACTTTTCCGGGTAAAAGCCAGAACCTGATCATTGGCAACCGGAAGCAGATCCGGATGTTGCCAGCCGACCACCTCGCCTACGCCTATCACCAGCAGTCCCCCTGGGGCCAGGCACTCGGCCAGGCGATTGAGGATGTCGCGACGACGCCAGCGGCGGAAGTAGATCAACAGGTTCTGGCAAAAAATGACATCCATGCCGGAGATCGGCGAATTCGCCAGCTCCAGCACATTGAGCCTTGCAAAGCAAACGCGTGCAGCGAGATCAGGGACGACTTGAAAACGATCATCGGGTAACGACAGGAAGTAGCGCTCACGCAATGCCGGCTCGACCTGCTCCAGCCGACGGGCGCTGTAGACCGCCGCGCGACACTTGGCCAGGGCGCTGAGGCTGATGTCGGTGCCGGTAACCCCGAAGCCCACCTTGACCGAGCGATGCGCCTGTGCCTCGGCAGCGGTCATCGCCAGCGAGTAGGTTTCCTCGCCACTTGCACAACCCACGCTCCATAACGTCAGCGGACGATCGCCCGCCCTTTGCTCCAGACACTGGTCCAGATGAGCCTTCAGCAGTTCGAAGGAAGCGGGATGGCGAAAGAAGCGCGTCTCCTGGACCGTCAACCGATCCATGAGCGTCGACCATTCGACCGCACCTCGCGGACCGGACGTGACCTGACGATAGTAGGTGGCATAGTCGGGAGCCCCGACTTCGCGCATCCGTGCACTCAGGTTGGCCTGCAGGAAACTGCGCCGCTGCTCGCTGACGACCATGCCGGAACGCTCTTCGAGAAGCGTCTGCCAATCATGGAATTCCGCCGGCGACATATCGGCCAGGGGCTCCAATGCCCAGTCCAACCTCGGCTGCATGCCCTGCCCCTCGCTCGTGATCATCGGCGGCAGCCATCAATGACTGCCGCACCCATCAAGTCAGGCCTGATCCTGAGCATCCGGCAGGGTAAAACCGGAAACGGAATGGCGCATCTCGTTGGCCATCTTCGCCAGGTTACCAATGCTCTTGGCAGTAGCGGTGGTACCCGACGACGTTTGCGAGGTGATCTCCTGGATCACGTTCATGGTGTTGGAGATGTGACCAGCCGAGGAAGCCTGCTGACGTGCCGCGTTGGAAATGTTCTGGATCAGCGCCGCCAGGGTCTTGGATACCTTCTCGATCTCTTCCAGTGCCACCCCGGCGTCCTGCGCCAGACGGGCTCCGCGCACCACCTCGGCGGTGGTCTGTTCCATCGAGATGACCGCCTCGTTGGTGTCGGTCTGAATGGTCTTAACCAGCGCCTCGATCTGCTTGGTCGCCGCCGACGAACGCTCCGCCAGACGCTGTACTTCGTCCGCTACCACCGCGAAGCCCCGGCCTGCGTCACCCGCCATGGAGGCTTGGATCGCCGCGTTGAGCGCGAGGATGTTGGTCTGGTCGGCAATGTCGTTAATCAGGCTGACGATGTCACCGATCTCCTGGGACGATTCGCCGAGACGCTTGATCCGCTTCGACGTGTCTTGGATCTGCTCGCGAATGTTGTCCATGCCGGTGATGGTGTTGTGCACCACCTCGTTGCCCTTGTTGGCGATGGCTACCGAGCGCTCCGCTACCGCCGACGACTCCGCGGCGTTGGCCGATACCTGGTCAATCGACACCGCCATCTCGTTGATTGCCGCCGACGCACCGGCGATCTCTTGCGCCTGATGCTCGGAAGCCTCAGCGAGGTGCATGGCCGTCGCCTGGGTTTCCTGCGCTGCGCCCGATACCTGCACGGCAGTCTGGTTGATGGTGGCTACCAGTTCACGCAGCTGGTCGATGGAGTAGTTGATCGAGTCGGCGATCGCACCGGTGAAATCCTCGGTTACGGTGGCGGCTACCGTCAGGTCACCGTCAGCGAGGTCGCCGATCTCGTCCAGCAGTCGCAGAATCGCTGCCTGGTTACGTTCGTTCTTCTCGGCGGTTTCGCTCAGGCGGCGACGTGCCTCCTGAACCATCACCAGGCCGATGAGAATGATCGCTGCCAGTGCAAGCGCACCCAGCACGTAGCCGATGATGGTGTTGATGTAACGCGCATCGGCGCGATTCTGCAGGCCTTGCGACAGCGCAGAGGTCTTGTCCAGCAGGGTCTGGGAAACTTCGAAGATGCTGTTCGCCGATTCGCGCACCTGGAACAGTTCCGGCGAGGTCTCGAGAATCTCGTCCACCGACCCGGATACGAACTGGAACAGTTCGGAAATTTCGGAAAGGCGATCGCGCGCCTCTTCGTCGGCAACCGCGGTGATGCCCATGGCGACGTTGCCTTCGATCATGGCGTTCAGAACCCGGCCGAACAGGCTGGCATCACGACCGAACATGTCCGCTGCCTGGACCGAATCTTGGTCACCGGAAAGCACCTTGTTCACCGAACCGAGGATACGCTCCGCCAGCAACGACTGACGCTGCGCTACCGATACCTGAGCCGCAGGCGCACCGCTCTCCAGCAGGATGTCGACGACTTCCTCGTACTCGACCTGAAGCTGGGGAATGGTTTCTGCCAGGGTGCTGGCAACCTGATGCAGAGAGAGAACGGTTTGTTCACTGGAGAGGATGGCGTCGGTGTCGCGACGCAGCGTGTTCCAGTCCTGCTCCACGGCATTGACTTCCGCGCGCAGCGACTCGGGCACGGCGGGCAGGCCAATGCTGTCGTTGCCCTGAGACAGATAACCCCAGCGCTGGTTGAAGTCGTTACGAGCCTGTTTCAGGGAAGCGAAAGCCTCCTGTGTTCCCGTTGCCGCTTCCACGGCGTCCTTGGCGATCTGCTGGGACAGTACGCGCAGCTCTCCAGCGTGAGCGATGTACTCGTTATCGTGATCCGCTTGCGTATTCACGTACGCGAAGTTCGCGAACAGCAATACGATCGAAACGATCAGCACGATAAACAAACCGGTGATCAGCGTATTGCTGCGCACCCCGCTCAACAAAGCATTAGCATTCATTTTGATCATTATCCGGCCCCCGCCTGGACCTCCGTGCGCTTCCATCCAAGAACCAAAAGGCCGACCTCGGTCGACCCCACCTACAACTCAATAAGCGACGTCTAGAAACGCCTGATGTGTTGCCAGAGCGTGCGGGCTGAAGACCAGCCAGGGCTGCTCGCGCTGGAACACACCATGAATGAACGGTTGAATCGATGCCTCGATCGGAGGCAGCTCCTCGGAAAAGGTCTCCACCGGGAAGTGCTGCATGCCGAAGACTTCGTCGACGGTCAATCCGGCAAACACTTCCTGATGATCAACGACCAGTACCCTGCGCTGCTTTCGCAATGGCGAGAGCTCAAGTCCGAAATACCCACAAAGGTCCATTACCGGCAGCAATCTGCCACGGACGTTCGCTACGCCCTTGACCCAGCTCTTGACGCCGGGCAGCAACGTATATCGAGGCTCATGCAGGATTTCACCGACCTCTCCCATCGGAGCGACGAACAGTCGCCCGCCCATCCGGAAACCGATCCCTCCCCAGGTTTGTACGGCTTCCTGCTGCGAAGGCAGACCGGCCGCATAGCTGCGGCATCGTTTATCTAGCTCCAGCAACTGCTGAAACGGCGTTTGCATGTCAGGCATGCTGGCCACGTCCCTTTGTCCGAGTGTTGGCTACCCCGGCATCAGCCTGCCAGAACGGCATTCAGGGTTTTCAGCAGTGTCGCTTCGTCCACCGGTTTGGTCAGGTAATCCTTGGCCCCCTGGCGCTTGCCCCAGACCTTATCGGTTTCCTGATCCTTGGTGGTAACGATGATCACTGGAATGTGACTGGTTTCAGAATCTTTGGTGAGCTGGCGCGTAGCCTGGAAGCCGTTCAAGCCAGGCATGACGATATCCATCAGCACGGCGTCCGGTTTTTCCTGGCGAGCCAACGCTACGCCGTCGGCCCCATTCTCGGCCTTGAGCACCACATGACCATGCTTCTCCAGCATGGCGGTGAGCTTGTACATTTCGGTCGGCGAATCATCAACAATCAGAACGCGAGCCATGATTTCTCCATTAGGAAGGCTTCAGCGGCAAACAATGCCGAACTTCAGGACGCTTGCTCCACCGGCGCGAAATCAGGGACATGAGCCTTGATTGCACCGAGCAGCTCTTCTTTGCTGAACGGTTTGGTGAGGTATTGATCGGAGCCGACAATGCGCCCCTTCGCCTTGTCGAACAGGCCGTCTTTGGAAGACAGCATGATCACTGGCGTCGACTTGAAGGAACTGTTGTTCTTGATCAACGCGCAGGTCTGATAACCGTCCAGCCTGGGCATCATAATATCGACAAAGATGATGCGGGGATGAGTATCCGCAATCTTGGCGAGGGCATCGAAACCGTCCACTGCGGTGATGACATCGCAACCTACTTTCTTCAGCAGGGTTTCAGCAGTGCGACGAATCGTTTTCGAATCGTCGATCACCATGACCTTCAAGCCCTCGGAGTGCTGTTCCATTTCGCCCTACCATCGCCTCGGTGAGTCGTAGTTTATCGTTATGTCAGTGCGCCGGAGGCCCTGCCACCGATGGGCTGCACCCAATCGCCGGACCTTTTTAGCACACTCCTCCTGGCCACGCTATCAACCGGAAAAGCATCCGGATTTTCCTTGACCCAGTGCACAACCACGGCCAATCTGCAGCGACCTTTTGCGCCACCGGCGGCACGTTGCCGCCCATAGCTGGAGAAACTCTCATGACCGTTCGCGTCGGGATCATCATGGACCCTATCGCGCAGATCGCCTTCAAGAAGGACAGCTCGCTTGCCATGCTGCTGGCCGCCCAGGCGCGAAGCTGGACACTCTTCTATATGGAGCAGCGAGACCTTTATCAGCTCGGCAACCAGGCCCGCGCACGCATGCGCTCACTGCAGGTCTTCAACGACCCGCAGCACTGGTTCGAGACAGGCGAGGAGGTCGACATGGCCCTTGCCGACCTCGATGTGATCCTCATGCGCAAGGATCCGCCATTCAACAGCGAGTACGTCTACGCAACCTATCTACTGGAACTGGCGGAAAAGGCGGGAACGCTGGTGGTCAACCGTCCGCAGAGCCTGCGCGACTGCAACGAGAAGTTCTTCGCCACTCAGTTCCCGCAGTGCACACCGCCGACCTTGGTCAGCCGACGCTCCGACATTCTCCGCGAGTTTGCCAACGAGCACCGTGACATCATTCTCAAACCCCTGGACGAAATGGGCGGCGCCTCGATCTTCCGTCATCGCGAGGGCGACCCCAATCTGTCCGTGATCCTCGAAGTGCTGACCGAACATGGAAGCCGGCAGATCATGGCGCAGCGCTACATTCCGGCGATCAAGGATGGCGACAAGCGCATCCTGATGATCGATGGCGAGCCAATCCCCTACTGCCTGGCGCGGATTCCCGCGGCTGGCGAGACACGTGGCAACCTGGCCGCCGGGGGCCGCGGCGTGGCGCAACCGCTGTCCGATCGCGACCGCGAGATCGCGGCTATCGTTGGGCCGCAGCTGCGTGAACGTGGTCTGCTGTTCGTCGGCTTGGATGTCATCGGCGATTACCTCACCGAGATCAACATCACCAGCCCGACCTGCATCCGGGAAATCGACAATGCCTTCGATACCCGTATCGGCGAACGCCTCATGGACGCCATCGCGGCCAAGCTGCAAGCTTGAACCAGCTAACAGCTTTGAGTTCGGAGCTTGCGACGGCGAGCTCAAAGCCGGCAGACTGCGCGGCACTTCGAGCCGACCCGACACGCGATGAACGCCGCTATCCGCCATCCTGCGCCTGAAACGACCCGAGTCCGCCCCGCGGACCGGCTCGGCTTCACGCTTTTCCTGGCTGCTGCACTGCACCTGGCCCTGATCCTCGGCCTGGGCTTCACGCTGTCCGAACCGAAGCAGATCAGCAAGACGCTGGAAATCACCCTCTCGACGTTCAAGAGCGAGGAAAAGCCCAAGGACGCGGATTTCCTCGCCCAGGACAACCAGCAGGGCAGCGGCACGCTGGAGCACAAGGCGTCGCCGAAGACCACCGAGCAGGCGCCCTTTCAGGACACCGAAGTCCGCAAAGTCACTCCGCCCGCCGCACCGCCGCCCAGCACCCGGCCTGAGCCGGCCAAGACGGTCGTCACCACGCGCAGCCCGCAGCAGCAGAAGGCAGAGGTCAAGCAGCAGACGCAACCACAGCCCGAGCCGCAGTCCGCCCCGGCATTCGACAGTTCGCAGCTTAGCGCCGAGATCGCCAGCCTGGAGGCCGAACTGGCGAAGGACGTCGAGCGCTACGCCAAACGACCGCGGGTCAGCCGACAGAACAGCGCGGCCACGATGCGTGACATCAGCGCCTGGTATCGCGACGAATGGCGCAAGAAAGTCGAGCGCATCGGCAACCTCAACTACCCCGACGAAGCCCGCCGCCAGCAGATCTACGGCAGCCTGCGCATGCTCGTCACCATCAACCGCGACGGCACCGTGCAGGAACTGCGCGTGATCGAGTCGTCCGGCCAGCCGGTGCTCGATGATGCCGCACTGCGCATCGTTCGCCTGGCCGCGCCGTTCGCCCCCTTCACCGGCGAACTGGCGCAGAAGTACGATCAGGTCGAGATCATCCGCACCTGGCGCTTCGAGCGCGGCGACCGGCTGTCGAGCCGCTGAAACGCACGCGGGACCAACGGTCGCAGCTGTAGCCGGAATGCGGTGCAACGCTTAAGCTAACGCGCATGAAAAGCACCGCGCCCAGCTACCTCAAGCATCACTTTCTGATCGCCATGCCGCAGATGGCCGATCCGAACTTTGCCCAGACGCTGATCTACCTGATCGAGCACGGCCCGGAAGGCGCCATGGGGCTTATCGTCAACCGTCCAAGTGGCCTGAGCCTGGCCGATGTGCTCGAGCAGCTGCGCCCGGACGAACCGATTCCGGCACTTTGTCAGAGCCTGCCTATCTTCGCAGGCGGCCCGGTGCAGACCGACCGCGGCTTCGTCCTGCATTCGGCCGAGCAGCAGTTTCAGGCGACCTTGATGCTCGGCCCGCTCGGCATGAGCACGTCCCAGGATGTGCTGTTCGCCATTGCCGACGGTCAAGGCCCGCAGCGGCATTTCGTGGCGCTGGGCTACGCCGGCTGGGAAGCCGGCCAGCTGGAAGCGGAGCTGGCCGACAATACCTGGCTGAGCTGTCCGGCCGACCCACAGATCCTGTTTGACCTCCCCCACGATCAGCGCCTGCAGGCAGCCGCCGCCTCGCTGGGCGTCGACCTGCGCCTGCTCAGCACCCAGGTCGGCCACGCATGAGCACGCCGCGGCTGCTGCTCGGCTTCGACTATGGCACCAAGCAGATCGGCGTCGCCGTCGGCCAGGTCGTGACCGGCCAGGCCCGCGAGCTGTGCGTGCTCAAGGCGCAGAACGGCGTACCCGATTGGCAGCAGATCGAGGCGCTGTTGCGCGAATGGCAGCCCGACGCGCTGGTGGTCGGCCTGCCGCTGAACATGGACGGCAGTCCGAGCGAGATGAGCGCTCGCGCAGAGAAATTCGCCCGCCGCCTCAACGGCCGCTTCAACCTGCCGGTGCACACCCACGACGAACGCCTGACCACCTTCGAGGCCAAAGGCGAGCGGCTGCGCCAGGGCCAGCACGGAGGCTATCGCGAACGGCCGGTCGATGCCCTGGCCGCCGCCCTGTTACTGGAAGGCTGGCTGAACGATCACGCCGGCGCCTGATCCCGAAAGGAGACCCCATGATCCTGCCAAATCCCGAACAGCTGCTGCCCGAGATGACCGAGGCACTGGAGCGCTACCTGAACGAGCGCGACATCCGCGAGCCGCGCTTCATAGGCATTCGTACAGGCGGAGTCTGGGTCGCCCAGGCGCTGCTCGATGCACGCGGACAGAGCGAACCGCTCGGCGTGCTCGACGTATCCTTCTATCGCGACGACTTCACCCAGAAGGGCTTGCATCCGCAGGTGCAGCCTTCGGAGCTGCCATTCGAGATCGAGGGCCAGCACCTGGTGCTGATCGACGACGTACTGATGACCGGCCGTACCATCCGCGCCGCGCTCAACGAGCTGTTCGACTACGGCCGGCCTGCCAGCGTGACCCTCATCTGCCTGCTCGACCTCAACGCCCGCGAACTGCCGATCCGTCCTGACGTGGTCGGGGCGACGCTGTCGCTGGCGCCGGATCAGCGCATCAAGCTGCTTGGCCCGGCGCCGCTGGCGCTCGAGCCGCAGCGACTGGAAGCCAGCCAGTCCTGACGCCGGCACCCTCCATCTAACGCCTATCTCCCGCTGCCCACCGAGATCCTGCGATGACGCCCACTGACGCCAAGCGCCCGCTACAGCTGAACGACCAAGGCCAGCTGCGCCATTTTCTCTCCCTCGACGGCCTGCCCCGCGAGCTGCTCACCGAGATTCTGGACACCGCCGACTCCTTCCTCGAGGTTGGCGCGCGAGCGGTTAAGAAGGTCCCGCTGCTACGCGGCAAGACCGTCTGCAACGTCTTCTTCGAGAATTCCACCCGCACCCGTACCACCTTCGAACTGGCGGCCAAGCGCTTGTCGGCCGACGTCATCACGCTCAACGTCTCGACTTCCTCCACCAGCAAGGGCGAGACCCTCACCGACACCCTGCGCAACCTGGAAGCCATGGCGGCGGACATGTTCGTGGTGCGCCACGCGGATTCCGGAGCCGCGCATTTCATCGCCGAGCACGTCAGCCCCGACGTGGCGGTGATCAACGGTGGCGACGGTCGCCATGCGCACCCGACCCAGGGCATGCTCGACATGCTAACCATCCGCCGGCACAAGGGCAGCTTCGACAATCTTTCGGTGGCCATCGTCGGCGATATCCTGCACTCGCGGGTGGCGCGCTCGAACATGCTGGCCCTGCGTACCCTGGGCTGCCCTGACATCCGTGTGATCGCGCCGAAAACGCTGCTGCCGGAAGGCATCGAACAGTACGGCGTGCGCGTATTCACCGACATGAACGAAGGCCTGCGCGACGTCGACGTGGTGATCATGTTGCGCCTGCAGCGCGAACGCATGCAGGGCGGTCTGCTGCCCAGCGAAGGCGAGTTCTACAAGCTCTACGGCCTGACCACCCAGCGCCTGGCGCTGGCCAGGCCGGACGCCATCGTCATGCACCCGGGCCCGATCAACCGCGGCGTGGAGATCGAGTCCGCGGTGGCCGACGGCCCGCAGTCGGTCATTCTCAACCAGGTCACCTACGGCATCGCCATCCGCATGGCCGTGCTGTCCATGGCGATGAGCGGCCAGACCGCGCAGCGCCAGATCGATTCCGAATCCGTATCCGAGGAGCAGCAGTGATGGTGGCAACAAGAATCCTCGGCGCGCGCGTTATCGACCCCAACAGCGGGCGCGACGAAGTCGCCGATATCTTCCTGCAGGATGGCAGGATCACGGCCATTGGCCAGGCTCCTGCCGGCTTCGAGGCTCAGCAGACAATCGATGCGCAAGGCCTGATCGCCGCGCCCGGGCTCGTCGATCTCTCGGTCGCCCTGCGCGAGCCGGGCTACAGCCGCAAGGGCACGATCGCCAGTGAAACCCTGGCTGCGGCAGCCGGCGGCATCACCAGTCTGTGCTGCCCACCGCAGACGCGTCCGGTGCTGGACACCGCCGCGGTGGCCGAGCTGATCCTCGACCGCGCCCGCGAATCCGGCCATGCCAAGGTCTTCCCGATCGGTGCGCTGACCCGTAACCTGGCCGGAGAACAGCTGTCCGAGCTGGTCGCCTTGCGCGAGGCCGGCTGCGTCGCTTTCGGCAATGGGCTCACCGAGTTCGCCAGCAACCGCAACCTGCGCCGCGCCCTGGAATACGCCGCCACCTTCGACCTGACGGTGATCTTTCATTCCCAGGACAGCGACCTGGCCGAAGGGGGCCTCGCCCATGAGGGTGCCGTCGCCAGCTTCCTGGGCCTGTCAGGCATTCCGGATACCGCGGAAACCGTGGCCCTGGCGCGCAACCTCCTGCTGGTGGAGCGCTCCGGCGTGCGCGCGCACTTCGCTCAGCTGACCAGCGCCCGCGGTGCGGAGATGATCGCCCAGGCCCAGGCGCGCGGCTTGCCGGTAACCGCCGACGTGGCCATGTATCAGCTGATCCTCACCGACGAGGCGCTGCACGGCTTCTCCAGCCTCTATCACGTGCAGCCGCCACTGCGCGGCACGGCCGATCGCGACGGCTTGCGCGAGGCGGTCAAGGCGGGCGTGATCTCGGCGATTTCGAGCCACCATCAACCGCACGAAGCCGACGCCAAGCTGGCGCCGTTCGGTGAAACCGAGCCGGGGATCAGCAGCGCGGAGATTCTTCTGCCACTGGCGATGACGCTGGTGGACGACGGTTTGCTCGACCTGCCGACCCTGCTGGCGCGCCTCACCATCGGCCCGGCCGCCGCGCTGCAACTGTCCGCCGGCAGACTGCAGGCCGGCCAGCCCGCCGACCTGGTGCTGTTCGATCCGCACAGCTCGACCCTGGTTGGTGAAAACTGGTACTCGAAAGGGCGCAACTGTCCGTTCATGGGACATTGCCTGCCGGGTTCGGTGCGCTACACGCTCGTCGACGGCCACATCAGCTACCAGGCCTGAGCGCAGACGGCCGGGGCGGCTGCTCGCCCGCTCCGGCCCAAGGCTTCTCGGCCGAACTCAGACGCGCGCGCGATTGCGCTCGGATATCTGTGTGTTCAGCGTCCAGAAGTCGTAGAGCACGCCGATGAAGAACAGCCCGCCGGTGAACAGGTAGAGGATGCCGGTGATCCACTTGCCCTGATACATGCGGTGCACGCCGAAGACGCCGAGAAAGGTCAGCAGGATCCAGCCCACCGTGTAATCAATAGGCCCCGGCTGGAAGCGCAGGTCCGCTTCGCGATCCATCGAGGGGATCAGGAACAGGTCGATGATCCAGCCGATGAAGAACAGGCCGAGGGTGAAGAACCAGATGGTGCCGGTGATCGGCTTGCCGTAATAGAAGCGGTGGGAGCCGAGAAAGCCGAATATCCACAGGAGATAACCGATCAGCGTGCTGTGAGTGTTCTGCCGCATCCGAACCTCGATAGGCGGTTGAGTGAATGACGGCCAGCTTATCCGATAATTCGCTCAGCCGGCGCCGCCAGACGGCCACCGAAGCCGTCGCCTGCCGTGATACTGTATATGCAAACAGTACTCATGGTTCCCGTCATGCAACTGATCGACAAACTCAGCGTGCTCGCCGACGCTGCCAAGTACGACGTTTCGTGTGCCAGCAGTGGCGCGCCGAAGCGCTCGTCCAAAGGCAAGAGCGGGCTCGGCGCCACCGATGGCATGGGCATCTGCCACAGCTTTACCCCGGATGGTCGCTGCGTGGCGCTGTTGAAGATCCTGCTCACCAATTTCTGCCTGTACGACTGCCAGTACTGCGTCAATCGGCGCTCCAGCGACGTACCCCGCGCACGCTTCACGCCGGAGGAGGTAGTCGAGCTGACGCTGGACTTCTATCGCCGCAATTGCATCAGCGGGCTCTTCCTCAGTTCCGGCATCATCCGCTCGGCCGACTACACCATGGAGCAGCTGGTGCGGGTCGCCAGGCTGCTGCGCGAAGAGCATGAATTTCGCGGCTACATCCACCTCAAGACGATTCCCGATGCCGACCCGCTGCTAATCGCCGAAGCCGGGCGCCATGCCGACCGGCTCAGCGTGAACATCGAGCTGCCGACCGAGGGCAGCCTGATTCGCCTGGCCCCGGAAAAACAGGTGCTGACCATCAAGCAGGCCATGCACACCATCCACCAGGGCGAGGCCGAGGCCAGCGCGGAGAAGCGTGCACCGCGTTTCGCTCCTGCCGGGCAGAGCACGCAGATGATCGTTGGCGCCGATGACACCGACGACCGCACCATCCTGCATACCGCGCAGTCCCTTTACGGCGACTATCGCCTGAGGCGGGTCTACTACTCGGCGTTCAGCCCCATTCCGCACAGCCCGAAAAGCGTGCCGTTCGCCGCACCGCCACTGTTGCGCGAGCATCGGCTGTACCAGGCGGATTTTCTCATGCGCGGCTATGGTTTCTCGGCCGGCGAACTGCTCAGCGGCCCCGGTAACCTTGCCCTGGACGTAGACCCGAAACTGGCCTGGGCGCTGGCCAACCGGGAACATTTCCCGATCGACCTCAACCGTGCCGAACCGACCATGATTGCCCGCGTCCCCGGTATCGGCGTGCTCAGCGCCAAGCGACTGGTGGACCTGCGACGGCACAAGCGCATCCGCTTCGAGGACCTGACCCGCCTGCGCTGCTCGCTGGAAAAGGCCAAGCCGTTCATCGTCACCCATGACTACCGCCCCAGCCTCGCCGGGCAGGAATCGACGGCGTTGCGGCAGCACCTGCGCGACGGCTCGCCAACGCAGATGGCGCTCTGGTGATGCGCACGGTGCGCTTCGACGGAAGCTTCCAGGGCTGGCGAGACGCGGCGCGGGTGCTGCTGCAGGAGCAGATCGCACCGCATGAGGTGAACTGGGCAAGCGGCGGGGACGTCGGCTTGTTCGATGAGCCGATGCCCGCTCCAGTAGCCACTGACGGGCCGCGCATCCGCGTAGCTCAGCAGCTCCTCGATGAGTTGGAGATGGCCGCACGCTTTCGTACCGAGCATCGCTGGAGCCTGCTGTATCGCGTGCTCTGGCGGGTCATACAGGGCGACGCCAGCGCCAGAATGGCGGGCGATGTCGATGGCAGCGAGCTGCATGCACGAATCAAGGCGGTTCGCCGCGAGGCGCACCATCTGCATGCCTTCCTGCGCTTCAGCCCGCTGGAAGATGGCGACGGCCCGCGGCATGTAGCCTGGTTCGAACCGGCGCACGACGTGCTGCCATGGGCCGCACACCATTTCGCCGAGCGCATGGGCGAGAACGGCTGGCTGATCGCGACACCGGACGATGGTGTCTGCTGGAACGGTCAGACCCTTCATCACGTCCGCCCCTGCCCGCCACAATGGCAGCGCCTGGCGCAGAGCGCTGCCGACCCCGGCGGCGAACTATGGAAGGCCTATTACGAGAGCACCTTCAATCCGGCCCGATTGAACCGCAGCGTGCTGCAAAGCAACCTGCCGGTACGGTTCTGGAAGAACCTGCCCGAAGGCATGCTGATTCCGCAACTGATGAGTCGCGCACGCGCCGGTGCGCAGCGTGATGGCCAGGCCGAGCGCGTTGCCGCCCGGCAGGGCAAGCGCATCGGCCGGCAGCCGGACGCGGACGCTTAGCGGAAGCGCCGGCCCGGGTCCTCGTCGCTGACCTCCAGGCTCAGGCCCTGGGATACGCTGGTCAGGTGCTCACCGTCGGTTTCCGAACCCAGCTTGATCAGCAGACGCAGGTCGTTGGCCGAGTCAGCGTGCAGCAGGGCATCTTCGTAGGTGATCTCGCCCTGCACGTAGAGGTTGTACAGCGCCTGGTCGAAGGTCTGCATACCCAGCTCGGTGGAGCGCTTCATCAGCGATTTCAGCTCGTGCACCTCGCCCTTGCGGATCAGGTCGGCCGCCAGCGGCGTATTGATCAGCACCTCGATCACCGCACGACGACCCTTGCCGTCCGGGGTCGGAACCAGCTGCTGGGCGACGATGGCCTTGAGGTTGAGCGACAGGTCCATCCAGACCTGGTTGTGCCGGTCCGGCGGGAAGAAGTTGATGATGCGGTCCAGCGCCTGGTTGGCGTTGTTGGCGTGCAGCGTGGCCAGGCACAGGTGGCCGGTTTCGGCGAAGGCGACCGCGTAATCCATGGTTTCGCGGGTACGGATCTCGCCGATGAGGATCACGTCCGGCGCCTGGCGCAGGGTGTTCTTCAGCGCCACCTCGAAGGAGCTGGTGTCGATGCCCACTTCGCGCTGGGTGACGATGCAATTCTGGTGCTGGTGGATGAATTCGATCGGGTCTTCGATGGAGATGATGTGCCCGCTGGAGTTCTTGTTGCGGTAGCCGATCATCGAGGCCAGCGACGTCGACTTGCCGGTACCGGTGGCGCCGACGAACAGCACCAGACCACGTTTGGTCATCGACAGCTTCTTCAGGACGTCCGGCAGCTTGAGTTCTTCGATGGTCGGGATGTTGGTCTCGATGCGACGCAGCACCATGCCGGCCAGGTTTCGCTGATAGAACGCGCTGACACGGAAGCGGCCGATGCCGCGGGCGCTGATGGCGAAGTTGCATTCGTGGTTCTCGGTGAACTCGCGGCGCTGCTGCTCGTTCATCACGCCGTGCACGGTTTCCCGGGTCATCTCCGGCGACATGGGCGTCTTGCTCACCGGCATGATCTTGCCGTTGACCTTCATCGACGGCGGCACGCCAGCCGTGATGAACAGATCGGAGCCGCCTTTTTCGACCATCAGGCGCAGAAGTTTCTCGAATTCCATTGTCGTACTCGCAATCGTGGCAAGCGCCGCACCGGGCGGCGTCCGGGGTTGTCAGGCGTTTAGAAATTCTCGGGCTGCTTGGCCTTTTCCCGCGCACTGTCGCGGCTGATCAGGCCCTTGGCCAGCAGCCCCTTGAGGCACATGTCCAAGGTCTGCATGCCGAGCGAACCGCCGGTCTGGATCGCCGAGTACATCTGCGCCACCTTGTCCTCGCGGATCAGGTTACGGATCGCCGGGGTGCCGATCATGATCTCGTGGGCCGCGACGCGGCCGCCGCCGATCTTCTTCAGCAGGGTCTGCGAGATCACCGCCTGCAGCGATTCGGAGAGCATCGAGCGGACCATGGATTTTTCTTCGGCCGGGAACACGTCGACCACGCGGTCGATGGTCTTGGCGGCGGAGGTGGTGTGCAGCGTGCCGAACACGAGGTGGCCGGTTTCCGCGGCGGTCAGTGCCAGGCGAATGGTTTCCAGGTCGCGCATCTCGCCCACCAGGATGATGTCCGGGTCTTCACGCAAGGCCGAGCGCAGCGCCTCGGAGAAGCCCAGGGTGTCGCGGTGCACCTCACGCTGGTTGACCAGGCACTTCTTCGACTCGTGGACGAATTCGATGGGGTCTTCGATGGTGAGGATGTGGTGGTATTTGGTGTTGTTCAGGTAATCGAGCATCGCCGCCAGAGTGGTCGACTTACCCGAGCCGGTCGGCCCGGTGACCAGCACCAGCCCGCGCGGCACGTCGGTGATCTTGCGGAAGACCTCACCCATGTTGAGGTCCTCCATGGTCAGCACCTTGGACGGAATGGTCCGGAACACGGCGCCGGCGCCGCGGTTCTGGTTGAAGGCGTTGACGCGGAAGCGCGCCACACCCGGCACCTCGAACGAGAAGTCGGTTTCGAGGAATTCCTCGTAATCCTTGCGCTGCTTGTCGTTCATGATGTCGTAGATCAGCGCATGCACCTGCTTGTGGTCCATGGCCGGCAGATTGATGCGCCGCACGTCACCATCGACGCGGATCATCGGCGGCAGGCCGGCGGAAAGGTGCAAATCCGACGCACCCTGCTTGGCGCTGAAGGCCAGCAGTTCAGTGATATCCATGGGACTCCCCAATTACAAGCGAGCAGGTAGAATGCCGCGCAGACCCCAAGGCGGCGGGCGCAAGTAATGTCCACGATAGAGAAGAATATTGCAAAGGTCGGAGCACGCATCCGTGAGGCGGCGCAAGCTGTGGGTCGTGAGCCCGCCACGGTGGGCCTGCTGGCCGTCAGCAAGACCCAGCCAGCCGCTGCCATTCGCGACGCATTCGCCGCCGGCCTGCGCGATTTCGGCGAGAACTATCTGCAGGAAGCGCTGGACAAGCAGGCCGAGCTGGACGACCTGCCGCTGACCTGGCATTTCATCGGCCCCATCCAGTCGAACAAGACCAAGGCCATCGCAGAACACTTCGACTGGGTGCACTCGGTGGACCGCCTGAAGATCGCCCAGCGCCTCTCCGATCAGCGCCCCGCGGCGCTGCCGCCGTTGAACATCTGCCTGCAGGTGAATGTCAGTGGCGAGGCCAGCAAGTCCGGCTGTGCACCGCAGGAGGTGCAGCAGCTGGCGCGGGCGATCACCGCGCTGCCGCGACTGCGCCTGCGCGGTCTGATGTGCATCCCGGCCCCCAGCGAGGATCCGGCCGAGCAACGCGCCGCCTTCGCCCGTCTGCGGCAGCTTCGCGACGAGCTGGCACTTGATCTGGATACGCTGTCCATGGGCATGAGTCAGGATCTGGAAGCTGCCATTGCCGAAGGTGCGACCTGGGTTCGCATCGGCACTGCTCTCTTCGGCGCCCGTGACTACGGCCGCCCTCAATAAAGGAATCGCTATGACCTCTCCCCGCATCGCCTTCATCGGCGCCGGCAACATGGCCGCCAGCCTGATCGGCGGGCTGCGTGCCCAGGGCATCGCCGCTGATGCCATCCGCGCCAGCGACCCGGGTGCCGAACAGCGCGCGAAAATCAGCGCCGAACACGGCATCCAGACCTTCGCCCAGAATGCCGAAGCACTGGCTGACGCCGATGTGGTGGTGCTGTCGGTTAAGCCGCAGGTGATGCAGGCCGTCTGCCGCGACCTGGCCGCCCACCTCGAACATGGGCCGCTGATCGTGTCCATCGCTGCCGGCATCAGCTGCGACAGCCTGCAGCGCTGGCTCGGCCCGCGGCCGCAGGCGATCGTGCGCTGCATGCCCAACACACCGGCGCTGCTGCGCCAGGGCGTCAGCGGCTTGTTTGCCAACGCCCAGGTCAGTGCCGAGCAGAAGGCCCAGGCCGAACAGCTGCTGTCAGCCGTCGGCATGGCGCTGTGGCTCGACGAGGAGCACCTGATCGATGCGGTGACTGCCGTTTCCGGCAGTGGTCCGGCCTATTTCTTCCTGCTCATCGAGGCGATGACCGCTGCCGGCCAGCAGCTCGGCCTGCCTCGCGAAACCGCCGCCCAGCTGACCCTGCAGACCGCGCTGGGCGCAGCCCGCATGGCCTGCGAGAGCGATGTCGAGGCGGCCGAACTGCGACGCCGCGTCACCTCGCCGAACGGAACCACCGAAGCGGCGATCAAAGCCTTCCAGGCTGGCGGCTTCGAGCAGCTGGTGCAGCAGGCATTGAACGCCGCTGCACAACGCTCGGCCGAACTGGCCGAACAACTGGGCCAATAAGGAGCATTCATGTCCCAACTCTCGCAAGCCCTGATCCTCGTCATCCAGACCCTGGGCAGCCTTTACCTGCTGATCGTGCTGCTGCGCTTCATCCTCCAGCTGGTACGTGCCGACTTCTACAACCCGCTCAGCCAGTTCATCGTCAAGGCCACCCACCCGCTGCTACGCCCGATGCGCCGCGTCATCCCGAGCATGGGCTCGCTGGACCTGTCCTCGCTGGTACTCGCGATCATCGTGCAGATGGTGCTGATGGCGCTGATCCTGCTGATCGCCTACGGCACCACCGGCAATCCGCTGCTGCTCCTTGTCTGGGCGCTGGTCGGCATCACCGGTCTGTTCCTCAACATCTTCTTCTGGGCGCTGATCATCAGCGTGATCCTCTCCTGGGTCGCACCGGGCAGCCACAACCCGGGCGCTCAGCTGGTCAGCCAGATCTGCGAGCCGGTGCTGATGCCCTTCCGCCGCCTGCTGCCGAACCTCGGCGGGCTGGATATCTCGCCGATCTTCGCCTTCCTCGCGATCAAGCTGCTGGACATGCTGGTGGTGAACAACCTGGCCACCATGACCCACATGCCGAACATCCTGCGCATGCTCATCTGAGACGCCGTTCATGCTTTGCAGTCAAAGCGGCGGGCCGACGCGAAAAGCGCCTCGGCTTGCCGCCTGGCAGCACGTAGACTGCATTTTCTCAGCTGTTTCCATCCTGCCTCGCGGCGTGACCGCGGGGATGTGAACGAGGACATCGACTCGACCCGAGCCGGCGATGACCGTCCATGCCACCGGCAGGCCCGTTCGGTCGCGTCAGGCCTGGACTGAATTGACCGCGCATCGGCGGGTCCGATAATTCGCCGAATCACACCGGGAGCTGGATGAGCATGGAACGACTCGATCGACACGTGGACGCCTACGTCACCTGGAAGCGCGATCTGATTCGTGAGATCACCCGCTATCGCAGCTGGCTGGCGCACAACCGATTGAGCAGCGAGGCCGTCGACGCGCGCCTGGAGCGTGCGCTACGGGTGCTGCGCACCGATCACATCACCCTGGCGTTCGTCGGCGAATACTCCCGCGGCAAGACCGAGCTGATCAACAGCCTGTTCTTCTCCAGCTATGGCCAGCGCATCCTGCCGTCCCGCGCCGGTCGCACCACCATGTGCCCCACCGAGCTGCTCTTCGACCCGCGTTCGGAACGATCCTATATTCGCCTGCTGCCGATCGAGTCGCGCCTGGAAGACACCAGCATCGCCCAGCTCAAGCGCACCTCGCGACTGTGGCTGAACCTGCCGCTGGACCCACGTGACCCGCAGAGCATGGCCGAGGCCTTCGCCCAGGTGGCGCAAACCAAGACCGTGCCGGTGGAACAGGCGATCGCCCTCGGCTTCGATCCCGCCACGCTAGAGAGCGTGGGCGGCGGCGACGATGTACTGGTGCCCGCCTGGCGTCACGCCATGGTCAACTTCGACCATCCGCTGCTGCGGCAGGGTCTGCGCATCCTCGACACGCCCGGTCTGAACGCGCTGGGCAGCGAACCCGAACTGACCCTGTCGATGCTGCCCAACGCCCAGGCCATCGTCTTCCTGCTGTCCGCCGACACCGGCGTCACCGCCAGCGACATGCAGATCTGGCAGCAACACATCCGCCAGCTCGACGAGGACACCCAGAACAGCCTGTTCGCCGTGCTGAACAAGATCGACGTGCTCTGGGACGATGTCGCCGGCGAGGCATTCGTGCAGAACGCCATCGAGCAGATCCGCGAGACCACCGCGCAACAGCTGGGCATCGATGCGGCCGACGTCCTGCCGCTTTCGGCCAAACAGGCGCTGATGGCGAAGATCCGGGGCGACCAGGCGCTGCTCGAACGCAGTCAGCTGGCCGAGCTGGAGCAGCTGCTCAGCCAGCGCATCCTGGCGCAGAAGGAGCGCCTGCTCGAAGATCAGGTGGTGCTCCAGGTAATGGCGCTGATCCAGAACAGCCAGCACGCCCTGCGGTTGCGCCTGGAAAAGGTCATCGAGCAACGCGACCTGCTCGCCAGTCACCAGCAGGGCAGCGGCCAGATGCTGCTCGAGCTCACCGCGCGCACACGCCACGAGCACAACCGCCACCACAAGCGTCTGCTCGACCTGAAGACCAACCAGCGCCTGCTGCAGCGCCAAGGCGAGCTGCTGCGCGCGGCGATCCGCGCGGAGCGGCTGGAAGAACACCTGACCCGCCTGCGCCGCAGCCTGACCGGCAGCCTGACCACGCTGGGGATCAACCTGGCGATCCTGCATTTCTTCCGCTCGGTTGAGCAGGACCTGGGCATCCTCGAACAGGAAGCCGAACGGGCCAACAAGATGGTGTCGGCGATCTATCGCCGGCATAGCGAAGAGAACCCGCTGCACGGCATCGACCCGCCACTGTTCCAGCTGCAGCCCTACCAGCGCGAACTGCGTGCCCTGCAGGGCAAGGCCGACCAGTTCCGCCTGCAGCTCAAGACGCTGCTGACCGAGCAGCGCACGCTGACCCGGCGCTTCTTCGCCACCCTGGTGCAGGAGGTCATCGGCCTGCATCAGCGCCTGCGCCAGGAAGCCGAGCGCTGGTCCGGCGACGCCCTGACGCCGCTGCTGCAGTTTTCGCTGGAGCACAAGCAGCAGCTGGAAACCCACATGCTGCGCCTGAAGAGCCTGGCCAAGGAAAGCCAGCAGAACAGCCAGCGCGGTCAGCTGCTGACCCGCTACAGCGGCGAACTGGAACAGCAACTGACGCAGGCCGCGGAAATGCTGCGCGCGCTGCGTCGCCCTGCACCGCTTCGCCGCCAGAGCAAGGTGGTCAGCCTGAGCAGCGTCCAGATCAGCTAGCTTCGCTGCCATTTGCCGCCATCGTGGATGGCGAAATGGCAACGCGCCCGCCCGCCGCTGTATTTCAGGATGAATTGCAGCGCGCTTACCTTTAGACTTTGCCGCCTTCTCCAAGCAAGAGCCAGGGTCGATGCCCACTGCAATTCCCGCCGATTCCGTTGGCCTGGTGAGTCCGCAGGTCGCGCATTTTGCCGAACCACTGACACTCGCCTGCGGCCGCACGCTGGCCGATTACCAGCTGATCTACGAAACCTACGGCGAACTCAACGCCGCGCGCAGCAATGCCGTGCTGATCTGCCATGCCCTGTCCGGCCATCACCATGCTGCCGGCTACCACAGCGAGGACGATCGCAAGCCCGGCTGGTGGGATTCCTGCATCGGCCCGGGCAAGGCCATCGATACCGATCGTTTCTTTGTCGTCAGCCTGAACAACCTCGGCGGCTGCAACGGCTCCACCGGCCCCAGCAGCACCAACCCGGCCACCGGCAAACCCTACGGCGCGGACTTCCCGGTCGTCACCGTGGAGGACTGGGTGCACAGCCAGGCACGCCTGGCCGATCGGCTCGGCATCAACCAGTGGGCCGCAGTGGTCGGCGGCAGCCTGGGCGGCATGCAGGCCCTGCAGTGGACCATCAGCTATCCCGAGCGGGTGCGTCACTGCCTGGCGATTGCCTCGGCGCCCAAGCTGTCGGCGCAGAACATCGCCTTCAACGAAGTGGCACGCCAGGCGATCCTCTCCGATCCCGAGTTCCACGGCGGGCATTTCCAGGAAATGGGGGTCATCCCCAAGCGCGGCCTGATGCTGGCACGCATGGTCGGCCACATCACCTACCTGTCCGATGATGCCATGGGCACCAAGTTCGGCCGCGGGTTGAAGAGCGAAAAGCTCAACTACGACTTCAACAGCGTCGAGTTCCAGGTCGAGAGCTACCTGCGCTACCAGGGCGAGGAATTCTCCGGGCGCTTCGACGCCAATACCTATCTGCTGATGACCAAGGCGCTGGATTACTTCGACCCGGCCGCGGCCAACGATGACGACCTGGCCCGGACTTTCGAGGTCGCTCAGGCGGACTTCTGCGTGATGTCCTTCACCACCGACTGGCGCTTCTCGCCGGAACGCTCGCGGGAAATCGTCGACGCCCTGCTCGCGGCGCGCAAGAACGTCTGCTACCTGGAGATCGACGCGCCGCAGGGTCACGACGCCTTCCTGATTCCCAACCCCCGCTACCTGCAAGCCTTCCGCGGTTACATGAACCGCATAGCCGTATAAGGAACGAAGATGCGCGCCGATCTGGACATCATCCAAGACTGGATCCCGGCCGGCAGCCGAGTCCTCGACCTCGGCTGCGGCAACGGCGAGCTGCTCGCCTGGCTGCGCGACCACAAGCAGGTCAGCGGCTACGGCCTGGAGATCGACCCGGACAACATCGCCGCCTGCATCGACAAGGGCGTCAACGTCATCGAACAGAACCTCGACCTCGGCCTCGGCAACTTCGCCAGCGACAGCTTCGACATGGTGGTGATGACCCAGGCGCTGCAGGCGGTGCACTACCCCGACAAGCTGCTCAAGGAAATGCTCCGAGTCGGCCGCGAGTGCATCATCACCTTCCCCAACTTCGGCCACTGGCGCTGCCGCTGGTACCTGGCGAGCAAGGGCCGCATGCCGGTATCGGAGTTCCTCCCCTACACTTGGTACAACACGCCGAACATCCACTTCTGTACCTTCGAGGATTTCGAGCGACTGTGTCAGGAAAGCGGTGCCAGGGTGCGCGAGCGTCTGGCCGTGGACCGCGACCACAAGCACGGCTGGGCGAGCCGTCTCTGGCCCAATCTGCTGGGCGAAATCGGCATCTATCGTGTCACCGGGCCGTCCCGCTGACCCACCAACGCAGGAGGTAGACCCATGAAACGCATGCTGATCGGCCTGCTGGCCGCACTGCTCACCTTGCCGGCACTGGCCGAGCGCAAGCACAGCGTCGGCGAGTACGACATCCATTACATCGCCTTCAATTCCGGCTTCCTGCAGCCGGACATCGCCGCAGCCGCCGGCCTGGTGCGCAGCAAGACCCAGGGCGTGGTCAACGTGTCGGTGGTCAAGGATGGCAAGCCGGTCGCCGCCCAGGTCAGCGGCCAGGTGAAAAACCTGCTCGGCCAGGATCGCCAGCTTACCTTCAAGCAGCTCAAGGAAGGCGACGAGGCGATCTACTACCTGGCGCAGTTCCCCTTCGACTCCCAGGAAACCCTGCGCTTCCGCCTCACCGTGCAGCCGACCGGCGCGCAGCCGTTCAGTTTCGAGTTCAACCAGGAATTCTTCCCCGACCGATGATGCCTTTTTCCGAACTGGTGCTGGCCAGTCACAACGCCGGCAAACTCAAGGAACTCCAGGCCATGCTCGGCGACGCCGTGCGCGTCCGCTCGGTGGCCGAGTTCAGCACCGTGGAGCCGGAAGAAACCGGCCTGTCCTTCATCGAGAACGCCATTCTCAAGGCGCGCAATGCGGCACGGATCTCCGGCCTGCCGGCCTTGGCCGATGACTCGGGCCTGGCGGTCGACGCCCTGGGCGGCGCACCGGGCATCTACTCGGCGCGCTACGCCGATGGTCAGGGCGACGCAGCCAACAACGCCAAGCTGCTGCAGGTGCTGCGCGACGTGCCGGACGCCGAGCGCGGCGCGCAGTTCGTCTGTGCGCTGGCCCTGGTGCGGCACGCCGACGATCCGCTACCGATCATCTGCGAAGGCCTCTGGCATGGGCGCATCCTGCATGCGCCGCGCGGCGAGCACGGCTTCGGCTACGACCCGCTGTTCTGGGTACCGGAGTGCGACTGCTCCAGCGCCGAGCTGCCCGCCGCGCAGAAGAACCAGCTCAGCCACCGCGCACGCGCCATGGCCCTGCTCAAGCAGCGGCTGGGGATATGATCGCCGCAAGCCCCGCGCCGGCAACCGGCCAGGGCCGCTTCGAACTGCCGCCTCTGGCGGCGTACGTCCATATCCCCTGGTGCGTGCGCAAGTGCCCGTACTGTGACTTCAACTCCCACACGGCCGGCCCTGAGCTGCCGGAAGAGGCCTATGTGGCCGCGCTGCTGGCGGATCTGCGGGCCGACCTCGAGCACGTCCAGGGCCGCCGGCTGAGCTCGATCTTCTTCGGTGGCGGCACGCCAAGCCTGTTCTCCGCCCGGGCGCTGGCCGCCATCGTCGAGGGCCTGGAGCATCTGGTCGGGTTCACCGACGGCATCGAGATCACCCTGGAAGCCAACCCCGGGACCTTCGAGCAGGCCAAGTTCCGCGATTACCGCCAGCTCGGCATCAATCGATTGTCCATCGGCGTGCAGAGTTTCCAGGCCGCCAAGCTCAAGGCACTCGGGCGCATCCACGACGGCGACGAAGCCATCCGCGCAGCGGACATGGCCCGTGCCGCAGGCTTCGAAAACTTCAACCTCGACCTCATGCATGGCCTGCCGGACCAGAGCCTGGAGGATGCGCTGAGCGACCTGCGCACCGCCATCGCCCAGCAGCCGACGCACCTGTCCTGGTACCAGCTGACCCTGGAACCGAACACCCTGTTCTGGAGCCAGCCACCGCAGCTGCCGGAAGACGACATCCTCTGGGACATCCAGGAAGCCGGCCAGGCACTGCTCGGCGAGCACGGCTATCGCCAGTACGAGACCTCCGCCTATGCCCAGCCGGGCCGACAGGCGAGGCACAACCTGAACTACTGGACCTTCGGCGACTTCCTCGGCATCGGTGCCGGCGCCCATGCCAAGCTCAGCCATGCCGACGGCCGCATCCTGCGTAGCTGGAAGACCCGCCTGCCGAAGGACTATCTCGATCCGGCCAAGGCCTTCCGCGCAGGCGAGAAGCAGCTGACCGCGGACGAGCTGCCCTTCGAATTCCTGATGAATGTGCTGCGCCTCACCGACGGCGTGCCGGCCGTGCTGTTCACTCAACGCACAGGGCTGTCGCTGGATGCGATCGCCAAGCCACGGCGCGACGCCGAGGCTCGGGGTCTGCTGTCCAACGATCCCGCCCGGCTGGTGGCGACGCCCAAGGGCCAGCTGTTTCTCAACGACCTGCTACAGAGCTTCCTGCCTTAAGGACCCTGCATGGATTTGCTACTCGACCTGATCGTCACGCTGTCGCGCTGGAGCCGCAGTCACCTGTCCGATATCTCCCTGGCGCTGATGGCAACGCTCTTCGTGCTGTTCGGCCCGGCGTTGAACGCCTGGGTCAAGAACACGGTGAGCAGCCTCAACTTCTTCCTGCGTACGCTGATCTTCGTGCTCGTCTGCGCGGTGGGCTACGGCCTGGCCATCGTCTTTCTCACACCTTGGATGACCCAGGGCCTGGCGCACCTGAACAACTACAGCCTGGCGCCGGTGCTGCTGCTGATCTTCTTCCTCATCGGCGTGATCGCCGACCGCAACTGACGCCACTCAGCCTTCGCGCAGGAAGCGGTCGAGATCGACCGCCTCGCCGGGCTGCAGGTGCAACTGCTGCCGCAGATCCGCATACAACGGGTCATACAACGCGTGAAAGCCGAACAGGATGTCCTGCCTGACCTGCACGCCATGGTCACGCAGGCACCGGCGAATGCGCTGCAGGAAGTTGTAGGCGACATCCCGATGCATCCGGAACTGCTCGTCGATATGCACCTGAGGTGCCTCGACGCGCAGGTGAAAGCACGCCCACTCCGGCCTCGGTTCGGCACCTTCGACGTGATAGTCGAGGGTCAGGTGATAGCCGGGGCGCGCCTCGGTCGGCAGCCGGCTGATTTCCACATGTCCGGGTCTGAACACCGCTTCCCCCTCGCTCGAAGCTGACTGCGCAATGGCTGTGCCGGTCCGGCTGCGTTCATCGCACCGCAACCGGCCAAAGGCATCCTTGCACCATCACCCCCACACTTTCTTGACGTCTGTCATGACCGCAATGCACTGGCAGGCATTCAATGGTCCCGCTACGCACGGTCTTGAAAGGAGACAGGGTAATGGCCACGACCTCGAAGCAACTGAAACTCAGCGCGCTGGTGGCGCTGGTGATGGGTTCGATGATAGGCGGCGGAATCTTTTCCCTGCCGCAGAACATGGCGGCCAGTGCCAGCGCCGGCGCCATCCTGATCGGCTGGGCAATCACTGCCGTGGGCATGCTGACTCTGGCCTTCGTGTTCCAGAGCCTGGCCAACCGCAAGCCGGAACTCGACGCCGGTGTCTACGCCTATGCCAAGGCCGGTTTCGGCGACTACATGGGCTTCTCCTCCGCCTGGGGCTACTGGATCAGCGCCTGGATCGGCAACGTCAGCTACTTCGTACTGCTGTTCAGCACGCTGGGCTACTTCGTTCCGATGTTCGGCGAGGGCAATACCCTGCCGGCGGTGATCGGCGCCTCGCTGGTGCTCTGGGGCGTGCATTTCCTCGTTCTGCGCGGTATCCGCGAGGCGGCGTTCGTCAACCTGGTCACAACCATCGCCAAGATCGTGCCGTTGATCCTGTTCATCGTGATCACCGCGGTGGCCTTCCGCCTGGACGTGTTCACTGCCGACTTCTGGGGCCGTGGCAACCCGGAGCTGGGCAGCGTGATGCAGCAGGTACGCAACATGATGCTGGTGACGGTGTGGGTGTTCATCGGTATCGAGGGCGCCAACGTGTTCTCGGCGCGCGCCGAGCGCCGTAGCGACGTCGGCCGCGCCACGGTCATCGGCTTCTATAGCGTGCTCGCGCTGCTGGTTCTGGTGAACATCCTGTCGATGGGCATCATGAGCCAGGCCGAGCTGGCGGGCCTGAAGAACCCTTCCATGGCGGGCGTGCTGGAGCAGGTGGTCGGTCGCTGGGGCGCGGTGCTGATCAGCGTCGGCCTGGTGGTTTCGCTGGCCGGTGCCCTGCTGTCCTGGACCCTTCTGTGTGCCGAGATTCTCTTCGCCGCCGCCCGTGACCACACCATGCCGAGCTTCCTGCGCAAGGAAAATGCCCGCCACGTTCCGGTCAATGCGCTGTGGCTGTCCAACGGGCTGATCCAGCTGTTCCTGATCATCACCCTGTTCAACGCCTCCACCTATCTCAGCCTGCTCTACCTCGCCACCTCGATGATCCTGGTGCCGTACTTCTGGTCGGCGGCCTATGCATTGCTGCTCGGGGTTCGCGGCGAGGGATACGCGAACGCCGCGGGTGAACGGCGCAAGGACACGCTGATCGCCGCCGTCGCTACGCTGTATGCCGTGTGGCTGGTCTATGCCGGTGGCATCCAGTACCTGCTGTTGTCGGCGCTGCTCTATGCGCCGGGGGCACTGTTCTTCGCCAAGGCCAAGCGCGAACTGGGGCAGCCGGTATTCAGCGGCATCGAGAAGCTGATCTTCGCCGCCGTGCTCATCGGGGCGGCGATCGCGGCCTACGGCCTCTACGACGGTTTCCTGTCCCTCTGACCGGCGCCCCGGCGCCCTCTCTCGCCAAGGCCACAAGCGGCGGCGAGCCACTCTGCACCTACCGGTGCAATGACTGACGGAGGCAAATGCCATGACTCAGCAACCAACGAAACTGGGCGTCCATTCCGAGGCGGGCAAGCTGCGCAAGGTGATGGTCTGCTCGCCCGGCCTCGCCCACCAGCGCCTGACGCCGAGCAACTGCGACGAGCTGCTGTTCGACGACGTGCTCTGGGTCAACCAGGCCAAGCGTGATCATTTCGACTTCGTCACCAAGATGCGCGAGCGCGGCGTCGAGGTGCTGGAAATGCACAACCTGCTGACCGAGACGGTGAGCAATCCGGTGGCGCTGAAGTGGATTCTCGACCGCAAGATCACCGCCAACCAGGTCGGCATCGGCCTGCAGGACGAGGTGCGTAGCTGGCTCGAAGAACAGCAACCCCGGCAACTTGCCGAATTCCTGATCGGCGGGGTGTCCGGCAGCGACATTCCGGGCACCCGCAGCGGCGAAATCGTCAGCCTGTTCCGCGACTATCTGGGCCACTCGAGCTTCATCCTGCCGCCGCTGCCCAACACCCTGTTCACCCGCGACACCAGCTGCTGGATCTACGGCGGTGTATCGCTCAACCCGATGCACTGGACCGCGCGCCGCCAGGAAACCCTGCTCGCGGCCGCGATCTACCGCTTCCATCCGCAGTTCGCCGGCCAGGACTTCAAGGTCTGGTACGGCGACCCCGAGCTCGACCACGGTCTGGCCACGCTCGAAGGCGGCGACGTGATGCCGATCGGCAAGGGCGTGGTGCTGGTCGGCATGGGCGAGCGCAGCTCGCGGCAGGCCATCGGCCAGTTGGCGCAGTCGCTGTTCCGCCACGGCGCGGCCGAGCGCGTGATCGTCGCCGGCCTGCCGCGTTCCCGCTCGGCGATGCACCTGGATACGGTGTTCAGCTTCTGCGATCGCGACCTGGTGACCATCTACCCCGACGTGGTGCACGGCATCGTCGCGTTCAGCCTGCGCCCCGACGAAAGCAAACCCGGCGGCATCGACCTGCGCCGGGAAAAGGCCAGCTTCCTCCAGGTGGTCGCCGAAGCCCTCGGCCTGCCCGCCCTGCGGGTGGTGGAAACCGGCGGCGACAGCTACGAGGTGGAGCGCGAGCAGTGGGACGACGGCAACAACGTGGTCGCCCTTGAACCCGGGGTGGTCATCGGCTACGACCGCAACACCTTCACCAACACGCAGCTGCGCAAGGCCGGGGTGGAAGTCATCACCATCAGCGCCAGCGAACTGGGCCGTGGTCGCGGCGGCGGCCACTGCATGACCTGCCCGATCGCGCGCGACGCACTCGACTACTGATCACCGCGCCGGGCCCACCCCGGCAAACCGACATTGCGGAGGACTCACCCCATGGCCTTCAACATTCACAACCGCAGCCTGCTCAGCCTGATGCACCACAGCGAGCGCGAACTGCAGTACCTGCTCGATCTCTCCCGCGACCTCAAGCGCGCCAAGTACAGCGGTACCGAGCGCCAGCATCTCAAGGGCAAGAACATCGCGCTGATCTTCGAGAAGACCTCCACGCGAACCCGCTGCGCCTTCGAGGTCGCCGCCTACGATCAGGGCGCCAACGTCACCTACATCGACCCCAACTCCTCGCAGATCGGCCACAAGGAAAGCATGAAGGACACCGCGCGGGTGCTCGGACGGCTGTACGACGCCATCGAATACCGTGGCTTCAAGCAGGAGATCGTCGAGGAGCTGGCGCGCTACGCCGGCGTGCCGGTCTACAACGGCCTGACCGACGAATACCATCCGACGCAGATGATCGCCGACGTCATGACCATGCGCGAGCACAGCGACAAGCCGCTGCACCAGATCAGCTACGCCTATCTGGGCGATGCGCGCAACAACATGGGCAATTCCCTGCTGCTGATCGGCGCCAAGCTGGGCATGGATGTACGCATCGCCGCGCCACGTGCCCTTTGGCCCAGCGAGCAACACGTCAAGGCCTGCGAGGAATTCGCCGCGCAGAGCGGTGCGCGCCTGCTGCTCACCGAGGATACGCAGGCGGCGGTGCAAGGCGTCGACTTCATCCACACCGACGTCTGGGTCTCGATGGGCGAGCCGATGGACGCCTGGGCCGAGCGCATCCAGCAGCTGCTGCCCTACCAGGTGAACGCGGCGCTGATGCAGGCGAGCAACAATCCGCGGGTGAAGTTCATGCATTGCCTGCCGGCGTTCCACAACAGCGAGACCAAGGTCGGCAAGGAGATCGCCACGCGCTATCCGCACCTGGCCAACGGTATCGAGGTCACCGAGGAGGTGTTCGAATCCCCGGCCTGCATTGCCTTCGAGCAGGCGGAAAACCGCATGCACACCATCAAGGCGATCCTGGTCTCCACCCTCGCCGACATCTGACGTGACCGGCGCCCGTGATGGGCGCCCTGGAGAAACCGACATGCGCATCGTCATTGCGCTGGGCGGCAATGCCCTGCTTCGCCGAGGGGAGCCGCTGAGCGCCGAGAATCAGCGAGAGAACATCCGCCGGGCCTGCGCACAGATCGCGCGGATCGCACCGGGCAACGAACTGGTGGTGGCCCACGGCAACGGCCCGCAGGTCGGTCTACTGGCCCTGCAGGGGGCCGCCTACAAGGACGTACCCAGCTATCCGCTGGACGTCTTGGGGGCCGAAACCGAGGGCATGATCGGCTACATCATCGAGCAGGAGCTGGGCAATGTGCTGCCATTCGAGGTGCCCTTCGCCACCCTGCTGACCCAGGTCGAAGTGGATCCGCAGGATCCGGCCTTCCAGGCGCCGAGCAAACCGATCGGCCCGGTCTATGGGCGCGAAGAGGCACAGCGTCTGGCCGAACAACGGGGCTGGAGCATTGCGCCGGACGGCGACCATTTCCGCCGCGTGGTGCCCAGCCCGCGGCCGAAGCGGATCTTCGAGATCAGGCCGATCAGCTGGCTGCTGGAGAAGGGCAGCGTGGTGATCTGTGCCGGCGGCGGTGGCATTCCGACCGTCTACGACCAGCACGGACGGCTGCAAGGGGTCGAGGCGGTGATCGACAAGGACCTGTGTTCAGCGCTGCTGGCCGAGCAGCTCGCCGCCGACCTGCTGGTGATCGCGACCGATGTCGACGGCGCCTACCTGGACTGGGGCACCCCGCAGCAGCGGCGGATCGCCGAAGCCCACCCAGACCGTCTGCAAGGCCTGGGTTTCGCTGCCGGCTCCATGGGACCGAAGATCGAAGCGGCCTGCCAGTTCGCACGCAATACCGGCAAGGTCGCGGTGATCGGCTCGCTCGAACAGATCGAGGCCATTGTCCGCGGCGCAGCCGGTACCCGCGTCAGTCTGGCGGCTGCAGGCCTGTGCCAGGCGTGAAAAAACAAAGGGCGCCAGTGGCGCCCTTCTTTTACCCCGATGATCCTCAGTTGCCGCGACGCAGCGCCTGCGGCGAGAAATCGCGTGGGCCGAGCTTCACGTTGAAATCGTACATCGGCTCGTTGTTGTCCAGGCCGTCGACGAAGTAGTTGCCATCCTTGAGATGGTAGAGCGTCTCCAGCGTGCTGTTGAACATCGGCACGTCGTAATAGCTGATCGGATGGCTTTCCTGCAGGCCGATCAGCTGCCCCTTCTCGTCATACAGATCGACTGCCAGGATCGCCCAGCTGTCCTCGTCGATATAGAAGCGGCGCTTGTCGTAGAGATGGCTGAAGCCCTTGCGCAGCGTGGCTTCGACAACCCAGACGCGGTGCAGCTCGTAGCGCAGCAGGTCGGGGTTGAGGGTGCGCGGCTGGACGATGGTGTCGTAGGAAATGCCCTTCTGGTGCACGGCGTAGCTGTTGTAGGGCATGAGCATTTCGCGCTTGCCGAGCAGTTCCCAGTCGTAGCGATCCGGGGCGCCGTTGAACGAGTCCACCACATCGGCCGTGGCCAGGCCACTGGTGTCAGGCTGCAGGGAGTCGTAGGCCAGCGAAGGCAGGCGGCGCACGCGACGATCGTCCGGGCTGTAGCGCCACGCCTTCCGGGTGGTCAGTACCTGGTCGATCGGGTCCTGCACGACCAGCGCGGTGCCGGAGAGCTTGGCTGGCGCGGTGACGCGGTACTTGTAGTACAGCACGGTGTTGTCCAGATCGGCGTAGGTCATCCCCTCGCGGTTGTAGACGTAGTACACGTGCCGGTCGCGCTTGATGTAGTTGGCCCGGCCACCGATCACCACCGCCTGGTTGTTGATCATGTGGCTCTGGTCACCCTTGTAATGCAGGATGTGGTTCCAGATGACCTCGATGCCGCTCTGCGGGATCGGGAAGGGAATCCCGGCCGCCGCACCCTGGATGCCGTTGCCGTTGGCGATCAGCTCGGCGCTGACGGCATTGAAACGAGTGGCATCGTAGATCCGCTGCGGTACCGCAGCGCTGCGGCGGGTCGGGAACACGCGCAGGTGGTAGTCCGGATAGCGCTCCAGCAACGCCTTCATGCCTTCGGGAAGCTGGTTTTCATGTTTCTTCAGATTGTTGCGATCGACCCGGTACAGCAGCGAATCTCCGGCGAACGGGTCGGGATGATGCATGCCCGGCTCGTAGCCGGCCGGTGCCTGGACGCCACCGGTCCAGGCCGGAATGGTGCCGGCGGCATTGCCCGCCCGCTCCGCGCCCAGCGGCGTCAGGTCCTGTCCCAACCGCGCGGCCTGGGTGCTGTCCACCTTGGCCTGTGCCTGCACAGCGGCACAGGCCGCCAACAACAGAATTCCAATCTTTCCGTACATCGTCTACTCCCCCAATTATGCGCGACGCAGGGCATGGCCATGCCCGGCTGACGGCATTGCATTTGTTGTCTGGTATGGGCAGGCATGCCGTCCTGGCAGGCACTCTTCCCTGGCCGCTGTTGCGGCTCTTCGATTGGATCCGGCGAGCGATCGCGTAGGCTGGCAGGCAGGCCAGGCGGCGGCGCGGCGTCTCGGGTGTCGCTTGTCTGGCCTCGCTCAGTCGATGCGCTGGAACTTCAGGTCCCAGACGCCATGGCCGAGCCGCTCGCCGCGGCGTTCGAACTTGGTCACCGGGCGCTCCGTCGGGCGTGGCACGCAGCGTCCGTCTTGCGCCAGGTTGCGGTAGCCCGGGGCGACATTCATCACCTCGAGCATGTGTTCGGCATAGGGTTCCCAGTCGGTGGCCATGTGCAGCACGCCGCCGACCTTCAGCTTGCGCCGCACCAGCTCGGCGAAGGCCGGCTGCACGATGCGGCGCTTGTGGTGACGGCTCTTGTGCCAGGGGTCCGGGAAGAACAGCAGCACGCGGTCCAGGCTGGCGTCGGCCACGCAGTCACGCAGCACCTCCAGGGCGTCGCAACTGTAGACCCGGACGTTAGTCAGTTTCTGTGACACAAGTCCGCTCAGCAACGCGCCGACGCCCGGTTTATGCACTTCCACGCCGATGAAATCCTGCTCCGGCGCCGCGGCGGCCATTTCCAGCGTCGAGTGGCCCATGCCGAAGCCGATCTCGAAGGTCCGCGGCGCGCTGCGGCCGAACACCTCATCGAAATCGCGCAGGCCATCGGCAAGCTCCAGGCCATACTTCGGCCAGCCCTGCTCCAGGCCGCGCTGCTGGCCTTCGGTCATGCGCCCGGCGCGCATCACGAAACTCTTGATGGTGCGGCGGTGCTCGGTTTGCTGCTCTTCGGCCGCGGGGTTCTGCTCAGTCATGGTCTGCCTGCAAGGTATAAAAAAGCCGGCCCCGACGAAGCGTCGAGGCCGGCCACGAAAGGTGTCAGCGAATCAGCCCTTCCAGCGGCGAGGAGGCACTGGCATAGAGCTTCTTCGGCATGCGACCGGCCAGGTAGGCCAGGCGCCCGGCCTCGATGGCGTATTTCATCGCCTCGGCCATCAGCACCGGATTCTGCGCATGGGCGATGGCGCTGTTCATCAGCACCGCCTCGCAGCCGAGCTCCATGGCGATGGTGGCGTCGGAAGCGGTGCCGACACCGGCGTCGACCAGCACGGGAACGGTCGCCTCCTCGAGGATGATGCGCAGGTTGTATGGGTTGCAGATGCCCAGACCGGTGCCGATCAGGCCGGCCAGCGGCATCACCGCGATGCAGCCCATCTCGGCCAGTTGGCGCGCGATGATCGGGTCGTCGCTGGTGTAGACCATCACGTCGAAGCCGTCCTTGACCAGCACGTCGGCGGCCTTGAGGGTCTCGATCACGTTCGGGAACAGGGTCTTCTGGTCGGCCAGCACTTCCAGCTTGACCAGCCTGTGGCCGTCGAGCAGCTCCCTGGCCAGGCGGCAGGTGCGTACCGCATCCTCGGCGGTAAAGCAGCCGGCGGTGTTCGGCAGGATGGTGTAACGCTCCGGGCTGATCACGTCGAGCAGGTTCGGCTCACCCGGGTTCTGGCCGATGTTGGTGCGGCGTACCGCGACGGTGACGATCTCGGCACCCGAGGCCTCGATGGCCGCATGCGTCTCTTCGAGGTCCTTGTACTTGCCGGTGCCGACCAGCAGGCGCGATTGATAGGTGCGACCGGCCAGGGTGAAAGGCTTGTCGTTCGGAACTGGGCGCATGGGAAATCCTCGTTCGGACGTGTTGCTGCGGGCTGTGGGCGCCGCAGAGGCGGCGTCATTCGGATGAGCGGGTGCGGTTAACCGCCGCCGATGGCGTGCACCACTTCGACCTGATCACCTTCGCTGAGCGCGGTGCTGGCGTGCGCGCTGCGCGGCACGATATCGCGATTGAGCTCGACGGCCAGGCGGCGACCGGTCAGTTCCAGGCGCGCCAGCAGGTCGGCCACCGTCTGGCCGGCTGGCAGCTCGTAGGGTTCGCCGTTCAGTTGAATCTGCATGCTGTTCGCTGCCATTGCGAAAGGGGACGGCATTCTAGCCCGAACCACCCGGTGCACCAAGGCGCAGCCCGCGGCCGTTCGTCCCGCTCAGCCGCGGATGCGCCAGCCCGCCAGCGCCAGACACAGCCAGCCGGCGAGAAAGGCGGTGCCGCCTATGGGCGTGATCATGCCGAGCTTGCCGACCCCGGTCAGCGTGAGCAGGTAGAGGCTGCCGGAGAACAGCAGGATGCCGGCCACGAACAGGCCGCCCGCCGCGCTCAGCAGGCGGCCGGGGCGTTGCAGCGCGAGCAGCGCGACGCCGAGCAGCGCCAGGGCATGGATCAGCTGGTACTGCACGCCGGTCTGGAATACCGCGAGATGGGCGGCGCTCAGTTGGCTGCGCAAGCCGTGGGAGGCGAAGGCGCCGAGGGCGACGCCGGTCAAACCGAACAGGGCGGCAAGCACGAGATAGCTACGAATCATTGCTTTTCCGGTCGATGGCCTGAGCGGCCGCTATAATGCCCGCTCTTTTCGCCCACGACCACGTGCCATGTTGCGAAACCTGCTGCTGCGCCTGTCCAAACTGCTGCTCTGGCTGATCGCCCTTTCGGTGCTGCTGGTCCTGCTGCTGCGCTGGGTGCCGCCGCCCTTCACCGCGTTGATGATCGAGCGCAAGATCGAATCCTGGCGCACCGGCGCGGCGATCGACCTGACCCGCGAGTGGCGACCATGGCGCGAGCTGCCCGACGACCTGAAAATGGCCGTGATTGCCGCCGAGGACCAGAAATTCGCCGACCACTGGGGCTTCGACGTCGCTGCAATCCGCGCTGCCCTCAGCCACAATGAGCGAGGCGGATCTCTGCGCGGCGCCAGCACGCTGAGCCAGCAGGTGGCCAAGAACCTGTTTCTCTGGTCCGGCCGCAGCTGGCCGCGCAAGGGACTGGAGGCCTGGTTCACCGCGCTGATCGAATTGCTGTGGCCCAAGCAACGCATTCTCGAGGTCTACCTCAACAGCGTCGAATGGGGCGACGGCATCTTCGGTGCGCAGGCGGCGGCGCAGCATCACTTCGGTACCGGCGCGCCCTATCTGTCGGCCCACCAGGCCAGCCTGCTGGCCGCGGTGCTACCCAACCCGCGACAATGGAACGCTGGTAAACCGAGCCGCTATGTGAACAATCGCGCGGCCTGGATTCGACAGCAGATGCGCCAGCTCGGTGGCAGCCATTACTTGCAGCGAATCAAACCGAACCACCCGGAATGGTGGCCGAGCTGGCTGTGAGCCGGCATGCAGCACGACCGGCGCAGCAGGACGCAGCACTACCGGTGCCTGATGACCTAGCGCCCGCTCGCCATGGTGCGATGGGGTTTGACTGTGCAGTATTCGATCGGACCCAAGAGCAACGATGAACACCTCTCTCGTCCGGCTGAGCCTGGGCTACTTCTGCCTGGCGATGCTGTGGATCCTTCTCGGCGACACCCTGCTCGGCCAACTGGTGAGCGGTGACGGCCAGGCCTGGCAGATGGGCAAGGGCGCCCTGTTCGTGACGCTCACCAGCGCCCTGCTGTTCGTGCTCGGTCGCCGGCACTTCCGTCGCTTCGATGAGCAGCAGCGCGCCCAGCATCTGCAGGAAACCAGCCTGAAGCAGGCCGCCGCGGTTTTCGACAGCACCCAGGAAGGCGTGCTGGTCACCGACCCGCAACAGCACATCGTGCACGTCAACCCGGCGTTCTCGCGGATCACCGGTTACAGCACCGAGGAAGTGCTTGGCCAGACACCGAAGCTCTTCGCCTCCGGCAAGCATGACGCCACCTTCTACCGGCAGATGTGGCAGGCACTGCAGGAAGATGGCGTCTGGAGCGGAGAGATCTGGAACCGGCGCAAGAACGGCGAGGTGTACCCGCAATGGCAGAATCTGCGCTGCATCTACGACAACGAGGGACAGCTCAGCCACTACGTGGCGGTTTTCTCCGATCTGTCGGCCCTCAAGCGCTCGCGCGAGGAACTCGACCAGCTCGCGCATTTCGATCCGCTGGTCAACCTGCCGAACCGTCTGCTGTTCACCGAGCGCGCCAAGCAGGACCTTGAACGCGCCCGGTCGAACAAGCGCAGCGGCGCGCTGCTGCTGATCGACCTCGACCACTTCAAGGACATCAACGAAAGCCTCGGTCACAACCTCGGCGACACCCTGCTGCAGGCCGTCAGCGCGCGCCTGAGCGAGCAGCTGGAGAGCGGCATGACGCTCGGCCGCCTGGGCGGCGACGAGTTCGCCCTGCTCTGCGAGGACTATGGCGCGGAAAAGGCAACCGCCCTGGCGCTACGCATTCTCGATCGCCTGAACGAGCCTTTCCGGCTCGGCGAGCGGGAGCTGTTCAGCAGCGCCAGCATCGGCATCGTGCTCTACCCCTACCCCACCGACGTGCAGAACGTCGAGCAGCTGATGCGCAATGCCGATTCGGCGCTGTTCAAGGCCAAGAGCAGCGGCCGCTCCACCTACGCTTTCTACTCTCAGGAGCTGACCAGCCAGGCGCGCCAGCGCGTGGAGCTGGTCACCGCATTGCGCCAGGCATTGGAGCAGGGGCAACTGCGCCTGCACTACCAGCCGATCTACGACCTGCGCCAGGGCAGCATCAGCGGGTTCGAGGCGCTGGTGCGCTGGCAGCACCCGGAGAAGGGCCTGATCTCGCCCGCCGTGTTCATCCCCATCGCCGAGGAGACCGGGCTGATCAGCGCCATCGATCACTGGGTTCTCCAGCAGGCCTGCCACCAGGCCCGGGAATGGCTCGGCCAGGGTCGCCCACTCGGCTTTATCGCGGTGAACATTTCCAGCCGCCTGTTCGGCAACGGCGACCTCGACCTGCAGATTGCCACTGTCCTGGCCAGCAGCGGGCTGGCAGCACGCCATCTGGAGCTGGAAATCACCGAAAGCGCCGTCATGCAGGACCCGGACGGCGCGCTGGAACTGCTGCAACGGCTGCGCGCCCTCGGCGTTCAGCTGGCGATCGACGACTTCGGCACCGGTTATTCCTCGCTACAGCGTCTCAAGCGCATGAACGTGCACAAGCTCAAGATCGACCAGGGCTTCGTCCGCGGCTTGCCGGCGGACCGCGAAGACGCCGCCATCACCCGCTCAGTGATCGGCCTGGCACATAACCTCGGCCTGAAAGTGGTTGCCGAGGGGATCGAGATTGCGGACCAGGCGGCGTTCCTTCTGGAGCAGAACTGCGACTATGGCCAGGGCTACGGTTTCGCCCGACCGAGACCGGCCGACGAGATCGACTGGCAACCCACCGCGCTCGACTACGGACAGCGCTGCCGCTCGTCGAGACCCTGACGAAGCGCTTATATCAATAGGCCATCACCGGGGGTAAGCTGACAGAACGGTCAAGGACCGCATTCCGAAAGCCCAGGTCGAAACCGGCAGGCGTTGCGCCGCCCGGCCCGATCGACCAGCGACCCGCCCGTCGGCCGAAGGTCGGCAGATCGGGTAAACACGCGTACCACAGCGAACATGATGAGCGACCCATCGATTCACCACAGTCCCCCTGGCGGCTTGCGCCAGTTCTTCACCCGGCGAAACGGTATCGCCTGGGGCATGCTGGTGTTCACGCTGCTGGTGCAGCTGGTCGTCTGGCAGAGCCTGCGCGCCAATGAGGACCGGGCCGCCCAGGAGCAGTTCCAGATGCTGGGCGAGAAGGTCACCGAGGCGATCCGCAAGCGCCTGCGCGACCATGAGCAGATCCTGCTCGGCGGCGCCGGCCTGTTCGACGCGGTGGAGCAGGTCAGCCGCGAACAATGGCGGCTGTACGTCGAACGACTGGCCCTGGCCGAGCGTTATCCGGGCATCCAGGGCGTCGGCTTCACCCAGGCCATCCGTCCTGCTGAGCGAGCCGCCCATGTGGCGCGCATCCGCTCCCAGGGCTTTGCCGATTACGACATCCACCCAGCTGGCGAGCGCGAGCTGTACACCTCGATCATCTTTCTGGAACCGTTCAGCGGGCGCAACCTGGCGGCCTTCGGCTACGACATGTACGCCGAACCGATACGTCAGCAGGCCATGCAGCGCGCGGCGCAGCTCGGCGAGACCAGCATCACCGGCAAGGTGACGCTGGTGCAGGAGACCCATGGCACGGTCCAGGCCGGGGTGTTGCTCTATGTGCCCGTGTATCGTCCGCACCTGCCGACAAGCACGCCGGACGAGCGCATGCAGGCGCTGCTCGGCTTCGTCTACAGCCCCTATCGGGTCGACGACCTGATGCGCGGTATCCTCCGCGCCGCCGACCTGCCGCTGGCGCTGCACATCTACGCCAGCGCCGACGAGGCGCCCGAGCATCTGCTGCACGCCTCGCGTGAGGCACCCGCCCCCGGCAGCGCCCGCTACAGCGCGCTGCAGCGACTCGAACTGTACGGCCAGACCTGGACGCTGCGCATGGACAGTCGCCCCGAGTTCGAGGATCGCTTCCATGCCAACGAGGCGCTGGTATTCGGCCTCGGCCTCGGCCTCAGCTTGCTGGTGTTCTTTCTCACCTCGTCACTGGCGCTGCGTCACGGCCGCGCCCAGGCCCTGGCCGAGGAAATGACGCGGCATATCCGGCAGAGCCGGCACGACCTGCGGCTGAGCGAGGAACGTCTGTCGCTGGCACTCAAGGGCAGCAACGACGGGCTCTGGGACCTGGACCTGGAAGCCGGCAGCATGTACGCCTCGCCCCGTGCCTGGGAAATGCTCGGCTATCGCCCCAACGAGCTGCCCTGCGACCTCAAGCTGTGGGAGCGGGTGACCGTCGCCGAGGATCTTGCCCAGCAGAAAGCCAGATTGGCGCAGACGATGCTCGCCAACGTCGACCACTTCACCACCGAGTTGCGCCTGCAGCACAAGCACGGCCATGTCGTGCCGGTGCTGCTGCGCGGCTACATCCAGCGCGACCCGCAGGGCATGGCCCAGCGCATCAGCGGCACGCTGATGGACCTGACCGAACGCAAGCGCATCGAGCAGATGAAGAACGACTTCGTCTCCACCGTCAGCCACGAGCTGCGTACACCGCTGACCTCGATCAGCGGGGCGCTGGGGCTGATCGTCGGTGGCGCGCTCGGCAAGGCGCCGCCGTCCATGCAGCAGATGCTGGAAATCGCCTACAGCAACAGCCTGCGCCTGGGCCATCTGATCAACGACCTGCTGGACATGGAGAAGATCGCCGCCGGCAAGATGAGCTTCGAACTGCGCGAACACTCGCTCGGCGAGCTGCTCAAGGAATCCCTGGCGAGCAATCAGGCGCTATGCGATCAGCACGGCGTGCGCTGCAGCCTGGAGCACGCCACTGACGTGCGGGTCTGGGTGGATGGCATGCGCCTGCAACAGGTGCTCGGCAATTTCCTGTCCAACGCCTTCAAATTCACTCCGGCGGGTGGTCACATCCGCGTCCACAGCAGCCTGCGCGGCCAGCGCGTGCGCATCAGCGTCACCGATCAGGGACCGGGTATACCCGAAGCGTTCCGCTCGCGGGTGTTCGAGAAATTCGCCCAGGCCGATGCCTCCGACAGCCGGCAGAAATCCGGCACCGGCCTGGGTCTGGCCATTACCAAGGAGCTGATCGAGCGCATGGGCGGCACGGTGGGCTTCGATTGCGAGCCGGGCCAGGGCACGACCTTCTGGTGCGAACTGCCGATCCAGCTGCCCTCCGCCGAGACCGACGGCGGCGAAGATCTGCCACGCATTTTGGTGGTCGAGGACGAGCCGGACACCGGCCGCCTGTTGCATCTGATGCTGCGCGAAGGCGGTTACGCCGCGGACCGCGTGCAGAGCCTGCACCAGGCCAGGGAAAAGCTCGCCAGCGAGCACTACGAAGCCATGACCCTCGACCTGCACCTGCCTGATGGCAGCGGCATGCAGCTGATCGCCGAACTGCGCGACAAGCCCGTGCTGCAGGATCTGCCCATCGTGGTCATCTCCGCCGCCCACCAGTTCGACCGCGCGCAGTTCCCGGAAGAGATCGTCTGGCTGCACAAACCGATCACCAATGCGCAATTGCTGGCCGCGGTCGAGAAAGCGCGTGGGCACCGCCGTCCCGGCAGCCCATGATCACAGACAGAATATGACAGGCAAAAAAAAATCGCGGGAGCCGTCGGCATCCCGCGATTCATTCCTGCTGAAGGGCGTCAGGCCTGGATCGAGCCCTTGAGCTTGTTCATCGCGTTCTTTTCCAGCTGACGAATGCGCTCGGCCGACACGTTGTACTTGGCCGCCAGGTCGTGCAGGGTCGCCTTGTCCTCGTTCAGCCAGCGCTGCTGCAGGATGTCGCGGCTACGCTCGTCCAGCCCCTCGAGCGCGGCGTGCAGGCTGGAGGTGGAGCTGTCACTCCAGTCGGCATCTTCCAGCTGACGCGCCGGATCGTAGCGATGATCTTCCAGGTAGTGAGCCGGCGACTGGTAGGCGCTGTCGTCGTCGGCATCGGCGGCCGGGTCGAAGGCCATGTCATGGCCGGTCAGGCGGCTTTCCATCTCGCGCACTTCATGCGGCTCGACGCCAAGGCTGTCGGCCACCGCAGTCACCTCATCGTTGTTCAGCCAGGCCAGACGCTTCTTCTGGCTGCGCAGGTTGAAGAACAGCTTGCGCTGCGCCTTGGTGGTGGCGACCTTGACGATGCGCCAGTTGCGCAGGATGAACTCGTGGATTTCGGCGCGAATCCAGTGCACGGCGAAGGACACCAGCCGTACACCCATCTCCGGGTTGAAGCGCTTGACCGCCTTCATCAGACCGACGTTGCCTTCCTGGATCAGGTCGGCCTGGGCCAGCCCGTAGCCGGAATAGCTGCGAGCGATGTGAACGACGAAACGCAGGTGCGCCAGCACCATCTGCCGAGCCGCTTCGAGATCCTGATGATAGAAAAGGCGCTCGGCCAGCTCGCGCTCCTGCTCGACGGTGAGCAGCGGGAGGCTGTTCACGGTCTGCACGTAGGCCTCGAGATTCGCTCCCGGGACTAGCGCTTGAACAGGTTGCAGAGTAGTTGTCATGCAGTACCTCCAATGACGAAGCTGCAGCAGTTTAGCATTGCCGCATGAGACTGCAAGCCTGGGGAAAAGTTCCCCTGCACACCAGCTAAGCGATTGTATTAAAAGGACTTTTTACCTTGGCGCAAGCTCGCTGAGGTGCCGTGCGACAGCCAGCCAGGCGCCGATGTAACCAAGGAGCACCGCACCGATCACCAGCGACAGCGCATCGCCGGCCGGCACGCCCTCCAGGCCGAAATCGCTGCCGTACAGGCCGGCCAGATTGACCACCGCCTCGTTCAGCCAGCCGAGGCCGTATGCCAGCAGCAGCCAGGCGATCAGCCCCGCACCGAGGCCGTAGATGGCCCCCATGTAGAGGAATGGGCGGCGCACGTAGCCGTCGGTACCGCCGACCAGCTTGACCACCTCGATCTCGGTGCGGCGGTTCTCGATGTGCAGGCGAATGGTGTTGCCGATCACCAGCAGCAGCGTGGCCACCAGCAACAGTGTGAGGCCGAAGACGAAGCGGTCGCCGAGCTTGAGGATCGCCGTCAGCCGCTCGACCCAGAGCAGGTCCAGCTGCGCCTGCTGCACGCCGGGCAACTCGGCCAGCTGCTGGCGCAGCGCCTCGAGCTTGTCCTTGTCCACCTCGTCCGGGGTTACCAAGATGACGCCGGGCAGCGGGTTCTCCGGCAGCTCCTTGAGCGCCTCGCCGAGGCCGGATAGCTGCTGGAACTCTTCCAGCGCCTGCTCGCGACTGATCCAGTCGGCTTCGGCCACGTCCGGCATTCCGGCCACCTGGTCGCGCAGCCGCTCGCCGGTGGCGGCGTCGACGTCCAGCTGCATGAACAGCGAGATCTGCGCAGCGCGCTGCCAGGAACCGCCGAGCCGCTCGACGTTGTCCAGCAGCAGCGCCAGCCCCATGGGCAGGCTCAGCGCCACGGCCATCACCAGACAGGTGAAGAAGCTGCCGATCGGCTGCTTGAGCAGGCGCCCTACGCTGTCCACCAGGCTCGCCCGATGGCTCTCCAGCCAGGCGTGGAACAGCGTCTTGAAATCGGGCTCGTCGCCACGCGGCTGCTCCGGCTTCTTCACCGAACCACCGACGCGCTCGGCCGTGCTTGGATTGGTTTTGGCGTTGCGTTCGTTACTCATCAGCTGGCCTCTCCGTCACCGATCAGGCGACCACGCTGCAGGGTCAGCATGCGATGGCGCATTCGTGCGATCAGCGCCAGGTCGTGGCTGGCGATCAGCACGGTGGTGCCCAGACGGTTGATGTCTTCGAACACGCCCATGATCTCCGCGGCCAGGCGCGGATCGAGGTTGCCGGTGGGCTCGTCCGCCAGCAGCAGGGCCGGACGGTGCACCACGGCACGGGCGATGCCGACACGCTGCTGCTGACCGGTGGAAAGGTCCGCCGGATACTGCAGCGCCTTGTCCTTGAGGCTGACCCGCTCCAGCGCCGTCATCACCCGCTGGCCGATCTCGCGCTTGTTCAGCCCGAGGATCTGCAACGGCAGGGCGACGTTGTCGAATACGGTGCGATCGAACAGCAACTGGTGGTTCTGGAACACCACGCCGATCTGTCGGCGCAGAAAGGGAATCTGCGCATTGGTGATGCGCGACAGGTCCTGCCCGGCCAGCAGCAGCTTGCCGCTGGTGGGCCGCTCCATCGCCAGCAGCAGGCGCAGCAGTGTGCTCTTGCCAGCGCCGGAATGGCCGGTGACGAAGAGGAACTCGCCACGCCTGACCTGGAAGGACAGCTCGTGCAGCCCGACGTGACCGTTGGGGTAGCGTTTGCCGACCTGTTCGAAACGGATCATGCGTCTTCCCGCTGAGCGAACAGCGCCTTGACGAAGGCATCGGCCTCGAAGGTGCGCAGATCGTCGATGCCTTCGCCTACGCCGATGTAGCGGATCGGCGTGCCGAACTGCTTGGCCAGGGCGAAGATCACGCCGCCCTTGGCGGTGCCGTCGAGCTTGGTCAGCGCAAGCCCGGTCAGCTCGACCGCCTGGTTGAACTGGCGGGTCTGGTTGATGGCGTTCTGCCCGGTGCCGGCATCGAGCACCAGCAGCACCTCATGTGGCGCCGACTCGTCGAGCTTGCCCATCACCCGGCGGACCTTCTTCAGCTCTTCCATCAGGTTGTCCTTGGTGTGCAGTCGGCCGGCGGTGTCGGCGATCAGCACGTCGATGCCGCGTGCCTTGGCGGCCTGCACGGCATCGAAGATCACCGAGGCGGAATCCGCGCCGGTGTGCTGGGCGATCACCGGGATGCCGTTGCGCTCGCCCCACACCTGCAGCTGCTCCACCGCTGCGGCGCGGAAGGTGTCACCGGCGGCGAGCATGACCTTCTTGCCGTCGAGTTGCAGTTTCTTGGCCAGCTTGCCGATGGTGGTGGTCTTGCCGACGCCGTTCACGCCGACCACCAGGATCACGTAGGGACGCTTGCCGGCATCGATCGCCAGCGGCTGCTCGACCGGCTTGAGCAGGCCGACGAGCTCCTCCTGCAGCGCGGTGTAGAGCGCGCCGCTGTCGGCCAGCTCCTTGCGCGAGACGCGCCGGGTGAGGTTCTGCATGATGGCGGTGGTCGCCTCGACGCCGACGTCGGCGGTCAGCAGGCGGGTTTCCAGTTCGTCGAGCAGATCGTCGTCGATGGCCTTCTTGCCGAGGAACAGGCTGGCCATGCCTTCGCCTATGCTGGCGCTGGTCTTCAACAGACCCTGGCGCAGGCGAGCGAAGAAGCCGAGCTTGGCCGGCGCTTCCGACGTGGCCGCAACGACCAGGGCAGATACCGGCTCGGGCTCTGGCTCTGGCTCTGGTTCGGGTTCGGGTTCGGGTTCAGGGTCTGGCGGCGGCGACTTGATCACCTCGGTCGGCTGCAGATCGGCCTCGACGGCGCGAGGCTCCTCATGCTGCGGCGTGGCGGCAGGCGTTTCGACATTCGCCACGGTCTGCTCGACCGGTTCGCTGTCCGCTTGAGGCTCGGTGGCCGGCTGCTCTGCCGAAGCGGGCTGGGGCTTCTTGCGCAGCCAGCCGAACAGGCCTTTCTTCTCGCCGGGCTCGGCCGGCGTCTTCTTGTCGTCGTTGGAACCAAACATGGAGAAGGTATTCTCAAGGATGCGAAACGCCGGCAGCCAGGCTGCCGGCCTCAAAATGGGTCCTATCCTAGCACCTCGCCAAGCAGGTGCGCTAAGCGCGGCACTGCGACCGAGCCGGCTGTACGGATACCCCGGCTTTGCCTGACCCGCGCCGGCCATTACCATGGCTGCCGTGTCGCCGCCCTGCCATCCACCGTGGCGGGCACCAACCTGGACGAGTCCCGACTATGCCTCTGACGTTACGCCGCGCCGCCGCCCTGCTGCTCGGAGCGCTCTATCTGCCGCTAGTGGCTGCAGCAGACAACCAGCCGACCCACGAGTTCTTCCTCGACAATGGCCTGAAGGTGATCGTTCGCGAGGATCACCGCGCCCCGGTGGTGGTTTCCCAGCTCTGGTACAAGGTCGGCTCCAGCTACGAGACGGCGGGTCAGACCGGCCTGTCCCACGCCCTCGAACACATGATGTTCAAGGGCAGCCGCAAGCTCGACGCCGGCGAAGCCTCGCGCATCCTGCGTGAACTGGGCGCCGAGGAAAACGCCTTCACCAGCGACGACTACACCGCCTACTACCAGGTGCTGGCCCGCGACCGTCTGGCCGTGGCCTTCGAACTCGAAGCCGATCGCCTGGCCAGCCTCAAGCTGCCGCCAGAAGAGTTCGCCCGCGAGATCGAAGTGATCAAGGAAGAACGCCGCCTGCGCACCGACGACAAACCCAGCTCGCTGGCCTATGAGCGCTTCAAGACCATCGCCTATCCGGCCAGCGGCTACCGCAACCCGACCATCGGCTGGATGGACGACCTCAATCGCATGCAGGCCGACGAGCTGCGTGCCTGGTACGAGCAATGGTACGCGCCGAACAATGCCACCCTGGTGGTGGTCGGCGACGTGACGGCCGACGAGGTACGCGGGCTGGCCGAGCGTTTCTTCGGCGGCATCGAACGGCGCGAGGTGCCGACGGCCAAGCGGCCGCTGGAACTGGACGAGCCGGGCGAGCGCCGCCTCAGGCTGCACGTGAGGACGCAGTTGCCGACATTGCTGATGGCGTTCAACGCCCCCAGTCTCGCGACCGAGGAGAACGCCCACCAGGTGCACGCGCTGCGGTTGATCTCCGCCCTGCTCGACGGTGGCTACAGCGCACGTCTGCCGGAGCGGCTGGAACGCGGCGAGGAGCTGGTGACCAGCGCCTCGGCCTGGTACGACGCCTACGCCCGCGGCGACAGCCTGTTTGTCCTGAGCGCCGCGCCGAACATGCAGAAAGGCCGCACCCTGGAAGAAGTCGAAGCCGGTCTCTGGCGGGAACTGGACGCGCTCAAGGAGGCGCCACCCTCGGCGGACGAACTCGAGCGGGTTCGCGCCCAGGTCATCGCCGGGCTGGTGTACGAGCGCGATTCCATCACCCAGCAGGCCACCACCATCGGCAAGCTGGAAACCGTCGGCCTGTCCTGGCGGCTGATGGACGAGGAGCTGGCGGCGCTCGAGGCCGTCACGCCCGAAGACATCCAGCAGGCTGCGCGCAGCTATTTCACCCGCTCGCGCCTGAGCGTCGCCCATGTTCTGCCCGAGGAAGCCCGAGATGAGTGATTGCAAAGCCCTGCGCAACGGCCTGCTCGGCCTGCTGCTGGCGGCCAGCTTCGGCCTGGCGGGCTGCGATGAAGGCTCCACCGCCCTGCCGCGCCCCGGCGAACCAGTGAAACAGGACGTGGCCCGCGAGGCCGCCCAACCCGCCGTAGCGAGCGAAGCGGCCACGGCAACGGAGAAACCCCGCCTCGAGTCCCTCAGCGAACTGAGCGACCAGCCGCTGGCCCGACGCAAACTGGACATCCAGAGCTGGCAGACCGCCGAAGGTGCCAAGGTGCTGTTCGTCGAGGCTCGCGAGCTGCCGATGTTCGACCTGCGCCTGACCTTCTCCGCCGGCAGCAGCCAGGACGGTGACGTACCCGGCCTGGCGCTGCTGACCAATGCCATGCTCAACGAGGGCGTCGAAGGCAAGGACGTCAGCGCCATCGCCCGTGGTTTCGAAGGCCTCGGCGCAGACTTCGGCAACGGCTCCTACCGCGACATGGCGGTGGTCAGCCTGCGCAGCCTGAGCGCGCCGGACAAGCGCGAGCCGGCGCTGGCGCTGTTCAACCAGGTCATCGGCCAGCCGACCTTCCCCGAGGACTCGCTGCAGCGGATCAAGAACCAGCTGCTGGCCGGCTTCGAATTCCAGAAGCAGAACCCCGGCAAGCTGGCCAGCCTTGAGCTGTTCGCCCAGCTGTATGGCGATCACCCCTACGCCCACCCCAGCGAAGGCACGCCCGAGTCGATTCCGGCGATCGGCGTCGAGCAGCTGCGCGACTTCCATGCCCGTGCCTACGCGGCTGGAAATGCGGTGATCGCGCTGGTCGGCGACCTTTCCCGCGAGGAAGCCGAAGCACTCGCCGCCCAGGTTTCCACCGCGCTGCCACAAGGCCCGGCACTGCCGACGACGCCCTCGCCCCAACCACCCGCGGCCGGCAAGCACCACATCGACTTCCCCTCCAACCAGAGCCACCTGATGCTGGCCCAGCTCGGAATCCCTCGTGGCCATCCGGACTATGCGGCGCTTTATCTGGGCAATCAGATCCTCGGTGGTGGCGGTTTCGGTACGCGACTGATGGAAGAAGTGCGGGAGAAGCGCGGCCTGACCTACGGCATCTATTCCGGCTTCAGCCCGATGCGCGCCGAAGGGCCGTTCATGATCAGCATGCAGACCCGCGCCGAACTCACCGATGGCGCATTGGAACTGGTGCAGCAGCTGGTACGCGATTACCTCGCCGAAGGCCCGACCGAGGCCGAGCTGGAGCGCAGCAAGCGCGAGATCGCCGGCAGTTTCCCGCTGTCCACCGCCAGTAACGCCGATATCGTCGGCCAGCTCGGCAGCATCGGCTTCTACGGCCTGCCGCTGACCTACCTGGAAGACTTCATGGGCGAAATCCAGGCGCTGACGGTCGAACAGGTCAAGAACGCGATGAACAAGCACCTGCAGGAAGATGCCTTCGTCATCGTCACAGCCGGGCCCAGCGTCGAGCAGCAACCGCTGCCGCCGCCCAGCGAAAAACCAATCGAACAGCCCAGCGGCGTTCCGGAGCATTGATGGCCAATCCACCCATTCGCCCCAGCGCCCATGGCGGCCAGGGCCAGTTGCGCATCATCGGCGGCGAATGGCGCTCGCGCCGCTTCAGCTTCCCCGATGCCGAAGGCCTGCGGCCGACGCCGGACCGGGTCCGCGAAACCCTGTTCAACTGGCTGGCGCCCTACCTTTCGGGCGCGCGGGTGCTCGACCCGTTCACCGGCAGCGGCGCGCTCTATCTGGAGGCGCTGTCGCGTGGCGCCAGCATGGCCCTGGCGCTGGACGTGAACGCCAACGCCATCGCCAGCCTGCGCAAGCACCTGGACACCCTCAACTGCGGCCACGGCCAGCTGCTGCAGAGCGACGCCCTGCGCTATCTGGACAGCCAGACGCCGGCGCCCTTCGACCTGGTCTTTCTCGACCCGCCGTTCAACAGGAACCTGCTGCAACCGGCCTGCGAGCTGCTCGAAGGCAAGGGTTGGCTGGCCGCGCACGCCTGGGTCTACACCGAAAGCGAAGCGCCGCCCTCCAGCCTCGGCCTGCCCGGCAACTGGCGACTGCATCGGGAAAAGAAGGCCGGCAAGGTGTTCTACGCCCTGTGGGAACGCCAGGCCCCCAGCGAGCCAACCGCCATTCAGTAGAAGTCGACGGTCTGCCCGTGGCGATCGAAGGCGAGAAAGCGCCCGATATTGCCGGTCTCGATCGAGCCGACCATCATCTTCAACGGCTGCTCGGCCTCGTCGGAGCTGGGCGTGATGCCGGCATGGCCGGGCAGCGCAGCGGCGAACAGCAGGTCCCAGGCCACGCCGGTACGTGCGGACTCCTCGCGCAGGGCAGCGAAATCGCGCAGTTCCTCGGGCAGCTTGTCGACGCAGAGCACCGGCTTTAGCGAGCCGCCGCCGTTTTCCTCGAAGCGCTGCCGCTCGGCCTCGGTGGCATCGGCAGGCAGTTCGGCGCTGACGAAGACGAACAGCAGGCGCTGCGGTTCACGCTCCTGGCGCGCAGCCGCCAGCAGTTGGTCGAAGGGGGTCAGGGTCATGGTTTGGTCCAGATGGGTATACCGGCGCCCACTGTCCACCGCTCGCGTGGCGCTGACCATATCTCCAAAGGCATACGCCGCCGCCCGGCCAGCACCATTCAGCCCCTGCATGGCGCTTTTCTTCCGCCGGGCAGCGCTCTAACGTCGGGCTTAAACAGAGGAATACGAGCGAACGTGTCCGACCCTTTCCAACCGGCGTGGTGGCTGCCAGGCCCGCACCTGCAGACCCTGTGGAACCCGTTCTTTCGCCGCGCGCCGCGCCTGGCCCGCCAGCGCGAACGGCTGTGGCTGGCCGACGGCGATTTCATCGATCTGGACTGGCACGGCCCGCACGAGGCTTCGGCGCCGCTGGTGCTGGTGTTGCACGGGCTGACCGGCTCGTCCAGTTCGCTCTATGTGCTCGGCCTGCAGCAGCAACTGGCCGCGCGCGGCTGGGCCAGCGTCGCCATCAACTGGCGCGGCTGCTCGGGCGAGCCGAACCTGTTGCCGCGCACCTACCACTCCGGCGCCAGCGACGACCTTGCCGAAGTCATCGGCCATCTGCAGGCCAAGCGCCCGCTGGCACCGCTGTATGCGGTCGGCTACTCGTTGGGTGGCAACGTGCTGCTCAAGTACCTGGGCGAAAGCGGCATCGGCAGCCCGCTGCGCAAGGCGGTCGCGGTGTCGGTGCCGTTTCGCCTGGACCAGTGCGCCGATCGCATCGGCCTGGGTTTCTCCCGCGTCTACCAGGCGCACTTCATGAAGGCCATGGTCGCCTATGTGAAGGACAAGCAGCAGCGTTTCCAGCATGAAGGCCTGACCGAGCACCTGGGCGCCCTGCAGCGCCTGGGTCCGCTGCAGGGCATGCGCACCTTCTGGGACTTCGACGGCCGCTTCACCGCACCGCTGCACGGCTACAGCGACGCCCACGACTACTATCGCCGTGCCTCCAGCCGCTACTACCTGCCGACGATCACCACGCCGACCCTGCTGATCCAGGCCGAGGACGACCCTTTCGTGTTCCGCCACAGCGTGCCGGAACCGGCCGAACTGTCCGCGAGCACCTCCCTGGAGTTGCACCGCCGCGGCGGTCACGTCGGCTTCGTCGAAGGCACGCCACGCCGCCCTCGCTACTACCTGGAGCGGCGCATTCCGCAATGGCTGGGCGAGCCCGGGCCCGGTCAGGCGTCCGTCGTCGGCAGCAACGCATCCAGCGCGACGAAGTACTGACGTTGCAAGGCAGCCACCGCCTCGCGAGCGCCGGTCGCGACGAAGCCGCTTTCCAGCGCCAGCACCTGATAGATGCCCCGCCGCATCTGTAGCGGATCGAGCTGACCCGCGCCGGCGCCGGCCGTGGCAAGGAAGCGGATCCAGGAGGTGAGCACGATCCAGGCGTTGAGGGCCAGCGCCTCGGTCTGCTCGCCACCCATTTCGAGGATGCCCGCCTCGACGAAACCCTGGTAGATCGCCCGGGCGTGCTCCAGGCAACGTGCGGCAAAGGCTGCGTAGCGTTGCGCCAACGCGGCATCGGCGTCGAGCAAGCCCTCCAGGTCCCGATGCAAAAAACGGTAATCCCACATCGCGCCGAGCAGCGCCTCAAGGTAAAGCGCCTTGTCCTCGACCTGCATTGGCCGTGCTGGCGGCAGGCGCAGGAACTGGTCGACCCGCGCCTCATACCGGCCGAACAGCTCGGCGACGATCGCCTGCTTATTGGCGAAGTGGTAGTAGAGGTTGCCCGGCGAGATACCCAGGTGCCCGGCGATGTGGTTGGTGGTGACGGTGCGTTCGCCCTGGGCGTTGAACAGCGCCAGGCTGGCTTCGATGATGCGATCGCGGGTCTTGGCTCGGGGTGCCATGGGCGGCGGGGTCTCGGCGATGGAGCGAAGGGACAACGGTACACGCCAGCGGCCGGGCAAGCACGTCTCGTTGACAGATTAGAGCAATTACTCTAGAAATCTCCCAGCCATCTTTCTTGAGGAGCCTCCATGTCCGCCGACATCCCGCAGGCGCTTGCCGCCATGGAGGCTCTGTTCCAGCGTCAACGCTCGGCCTTTCTCGCTGCGCCCATGCCTTCCGAGGAAGACCGCGTGCGCTGGCTGGACGCGCTGCGCGATGTGCTGGCAACCCACCAGCCGGCGCTGATCGAAGCGATCAGCGCCGATTTCGGCCATCGCTCGGCCGACGAAACCCTGCTGGCGGAAATCATGCCCAGCCTGCATGGCATCCGTCACGCCTGCCGCCATCTGCGGCGCTGGATGAAACCGTCGCGGCGTCGGGTCGGCCTGGCTTTCCAGCCGGCCAGCGCGCGGGTGGTCTACCAACCGCTGGGGGTGGTGGGGATCATCGTGCCGTGGAACTACCCGCTCTACCTGGCCATCGGTCCGCTGATCGGCGCGCTCGCAGCCGGCAACCGCGTGATGCTGAAGATGAGCGAGTCGACACCGGCCACCGGTCAGCTGCTGAAGACGCTGCTCGCGCAGGTGTTCCCCGAGGATCAGGTGGCGGTGGTGCTCGGCGACGTGGAGGTCGGCCGAGCCTTTGCCCGCCTGCCTTTCGACCATCTGCTGTTCACCGGCGCGACATCTGTCGGCCGTGACGTGATGCGTGCCGCTGCCGACAACCTAACCCCGGTCACCCTTGAGCTGGGCGGCAAGTCGCCCGCCATCGTCTCGGCCACGGTGCCGCTGGCCGATGCCGCCGAGCGCATCGCCTTCGGCAAATGCATGAACGCCGGGCAGACCTGCGTTGCGCCGGATTACGTGCTGGTGCCGCGCGCGCGCCTCGAGGGCTTCGTCAGCGCCTACCGTGAGGCCGTGCTGCGCCTGTATCCGCGCCTGGCCGACAACCCCGACTACAGCGCAATCATCAATGCCCGCCAGCTGGCACGATTGCAGGACTACCTCGACGATGCCCGGGCCAAGGGCGCACGGGTCATGCCGCTGTTCGACGCGCCACAGCAGCGGCGCATGCCGCACTGCCTGCTACTGGAGGTCAACGAGCAGATGCGGGTGATGCAGGAGGAGATCTTCGGCCCGCTGCTGCCGATCGTGCCCTATGGCGAGCTGGACGAGGCGCTGGCCTATGTCAACGCCCGGCCACGACCGCTGGCGCTGTACTACTTCGGCTACGATCGCGGCGAGCAGCAGCGCGTCCTCGAGGGCACGCATTCCGGCGGCGTATGCCTGAACGACACCCTGCTGCATGTCGCGCAGGACGATCTGCCCTTCGGCGGCATCGGCCCTTCCGGCATGGGCCATTACCACGGGCACGAAGGCTTCCTGACCTTCAGCAAGGCCAGGGCGGTATTCGCCAAGCAGCGCTTCAACGCCGCACGGCTGATCTATCCGCCCTACGGCAAGTGGTGGCAGAAGCTGATCTACGCTCTGTTCATCCGCTGAAGCGCGACGAACCCATGCACGACCTCGCCATGAACCGCCGCACCCTGCTCAAGGTCGGGCTGCTCGGCGGCGCCATCCTGGCCGCTGGCGGGCTGCTCGGCCGCTGCGCCGGGGCGACCGCCGCCGGCCCCGCCAG